>OBLN01000156.1_pt1 | contig 25667 bp, 27 predicted proteins | sample 1519301 | NCBI WGS metagenome assembly OBLN01 (sample SAMEA2452533, study PRJEB22499) | sediment metagenome | reverse complement strand
CGCTGCATGTTCATCCAGGGTGCGCTGCACGACCTCCTCCTCCCCGAGCTGACGCAGGGCCGGCAACAGTTGCTCCTCCTCCTGGCGGAAATGCGGCTCGAGTTCCTGCTCAAACCGCCGGGCGACTTCATGCCAGGCATCAGCCACCTCCCCCGCCGCCACCGCCTGGATGGCTCGCCGGGCAAGAACCAACCCCGTATGGTGCTCGCTTGAAAGCGTACGTAAACCGGGTGAACGCTTCACAATTTTTGACTCCCATTCATTGCCACTGCCGATAGCGCTTGTGGAGATGAGTTACGAGCCACAATCAAGTTGGCGGCAGTTGATGCCTGTCGACAAACAGCGCTTTGACTGACTGTGGCCTGGCGACAAGATCAGCCAGGGTATAGCCATCGAGCGTGGTGAAGAAACTCTCGAGCGCACGCTCCAGCATGGCCGGCAAGGCGCAGGCATTAGTGATGCGGCACGCCCCTTGCGCTCCCATGCACTCCACCATTGCGCTGTCTGCCTCGGTTTCACGCAGCAGTGTGCCGATACGTATGGCCTCGGGTGGCTGTGCCAGGCTCAACCCGCCCCCCTTGCCGCGCACCGTCTGCAGATAGCCCAGGCCCGATAAAAAATGCACCACCTTCATCAAGTGGCTGCGTGAGATATCGTAGGCCTCGGCGATCTCGGCAACCGTGGTTCGCCGCTCGCTGTGCACCGCCACATAGATGAGCACGCGCAGGGCGTAGTCGGAAAAGACAGTAAGACGCATAGAATCTCCATAAGTGGAATCTCAGATGTTGATTATGGACCAGGGAGATGATATATAAAAGATGTATATCAAATGCATTTATTGGATGGGCAGTTATGAATGACTCCATTGGCGCCGAGGCGATACGCAAGGTTCTGCGTGAAATCACCGACCCGGAGGTGGGGATCAATATCGTCGACCTGGGGCTGATCTACGATGTCCTGCTTAGTGAAAAGGGCGATTACCTGATTGTCCGCATGACCATGACATCACCCGCCTGTCCGATGGCCTCTCATATCTCAGACGAGGTACAAGATGCGCTGCGCAGGCGCTGGCCATCACTAAAGCAGGTGGAGGTAGAGCTTGTCTGGGAGCCACCCTGGGACACGGAGCGGATGTCTGCGGCTGCAAAACGGCAACTGGGCTGGGATGATGCCTGACAGGGGACGATGGGAGAAATGCGGTAGACACCGTATGCGCCGCATCGCCAGAGTGAGGAGACGTGCATGAGCGAGCAACTGGGAGAGGCCCTGAGAACCTCCGCAGAAAAACCGCACCGTGATCTGGCGCCGTGGCAGCGCATGCCCATGCTGGCACTCGGCTTTGCCTCCCTACTGCTCGGTGTGATTGCCGGAGAGGTCCGACTCGGCTGGACGCTACCGCTTCCCAGGTCCGAGCTCATTGCACTGCACGGACCGCTGATGATCTGCGGTTTTCTCGGCACACTCATCGGCCTGGAGCGGGCGGTGGCCGTCGGCTGGCGCCTCGTCTATCTGGGCCCTGCTGCCAGTGCCGCCGGCGCCGTGTCACTGATCGCCGGCGCTCCGGTCACAGTCGGTGCCGCCCTGTTCACGCTCGGTGCGCTCGGCCTTACCGCTGCTACCTATATCGCCTACCGGCGTCAGCCGGCGTTCCATATCCTGACGCTGTTGCTGGGTGCAGGTGCGTGGCTGGTGGGAAATATCCTGTGGCTGGGCGGCAATCCGGTATTGCATCTGGTTCCCTGGTGGGCCGCCTTTCTCATCCTGACCATTGCCGGCGAGCGGCTGGAGCTCAGCCGGCTGCTGCGGCCCACACCGGGGGCACACCTCATGTTTGCCATGCTGGTTGTGGCGATGCTAATAACGCTGGCCGCGATGGGCTTTCAACTACCACTGGCGCAGGAGGCATTCTCGCTGCTAATGCTCGGCCTCACACTCTGGCTGGTGCGCCACGATATTGCGCGGCGTACCATCCGCAGCCGGGGGCTGACCCGTTATATGGCCGTGTGCCTGCTCTCCGGCTACGCCTGGCTGGCGGTTGCAGCGCTCATCGGTCTTTTCTCCGGCGGTATCTTCGCCGGTAGTGCCTACGATGCAGCGTTACACGCCATCTTCCTCGGCTTTGTCTTCTCGATGATCTTCGGCCATGCACCGGTGATCCTGCCATCGGTAACGCGCCTTGCCGTCCCTTATCATCCCCTGTTCTATGCACACTGGGGTGTGCTGCAACTCGCGTTGATCCTGCGCGTAGTCTCGCCAGCACTAGGCTGGCACGAGGCCCATCAACTGGCTGCTGCAGCAAACGGTATCGCCATCCTCCTGTTTCTGCTTAACACCGTCTCCGCAGTTGTTCGTGGAAGGCGTAAACACCACATGGCGCAGACATGAGAACGATTCAGTCACGCGCTAAAGCGATCCCCTCAGGCAACCTGATGCATTCACGACCAATTCGTAATACGGAGACATTTTAATGGGCAGCATGATTTCTCATTTTTTAAGCCGCTGGCAACAACCCGCCACCACAAGCAAACAGGCCGTGGAATATCCGGCGGCACCGGGCACCGGCATTCGATTCTCTCCAACGCTGGTGGATGAGCTCAAGACGGAGCACCAGCAGTTTTTCAGGCTTCATCAACTCCTGCTCGATGCACTCCGCGACGAACGTCTGGATGAGGTCCCTGCCCTGCTGCACCGATTCGATACCCTGCTGACCTCACACCTGCTTACCGAACAGGTGCGTCTCTACGCTTACATGGATGCCTATTTCAACTCCGACCCACAAGCTCGCGAGATGCTGCGTGACTACCGCATCGAGATGGAGAGGATCGGCAACTCGGTAAGGAAGATGATCAAAAAATACAAGGATATTGCGGATCGCCCTGAGCTGCAGGCGACCATCGAAGAGGATATGGAGGAGCTGCGTCAGGTTCTTGCTGAGCGCATGAGCCGCGAGGAGTTAACGCTTTATCCCCTCTATATGCCCATCACCGGGGAAGGCAACAACGGATGACGCAAGCGACGCATCCACCAACAGCAACACTTTAACCAGGTAAATGAAGCTCCCTTGCCACCCGGCAAAGAGCTGTGTACTTCACAACCAGGAGGCCAATTCCATGACACAACACCCCCACCTGCATCTCTCACCCGACATGCTTTATCTGTTCGATGCGCGCGGCATTGCCAAGCGCTTCCGCCACGCCGCCATCTTCGGCGCCCTGGATGCGCTGGTCCCGGGAGAGACCATGCAGTTTGTCAACGACCACGACCCCTTGCCGCTGCTGGATCAATTACGCCAGCGCTACGGCGAGGCAGTCTCCATCAACTACGTTCAGCGTGATCCGGGACAGATCGTGATCAATTTCTTGCGCATGCCTAACTGATCTCGCACGATGCTGTTCGCCCTCGTCTTGCTCGCTCTGGCAGCGTTTGCCGGAGCGATGTTTGCGTACACCTCAGGCTTCGCCACCGCGGCGCCCGTTCACCTGGCGCTGGCAAGTGGCGCCATGCCACTCATTACCGGCGCCATGCTGCACTTTGTGCCGGTTCTCACTCGCACCACTGCGGCCGACAGGCGCCTCAACACACTGCCCTGGCTGATGCTGCTCGCTGGCCTGCTGGCATTCATCTCGTTCCTCCTTCCTTCATCCGCGATCGCCATGCGTACTGTAGCGGCGCTTATCGGCATTCCAGCTACGGTAATCATCGCCGGCTGGATTATTCGCCGCTCGCGCAAGAGTCTGGGCCGCCCCCACCCCGGCACATACTGGTATCTAGCCGCTATGGGCTGTTTGCTGCTGGGGCTGCTCGCCGTTTTGATGATGCAACTCTGGCCATCACAATACTTGCCTCTACGGCGCTTTCACCTGCACCTCAATACACTCGGGTTCATTGGCATTACGGCAGTGGGGACACTGCAGGTACTGCTGCCCACTGCGGCAGGCCAGCCCGACCCCGGTGTCGCTCGGCGTCTGCGGCGGGATTTGAAATGGGTGCTTGTGGCAACGCTTCTCATCGCCGGCGGCGCCGCGTGGCAAAGTTGGCTTGTCTGGCCAGGAGTGCTGTTGTGGCTGCTTCCGATCCTGCGTCTCGCTGCGGCCTGGTATGCGCTCTATCAAAAAACACCGAAAACCTGGAATGCCTGCGCCACCGCGATCGCCGGCTCACTGCTCGGTTTTCTCGCTATTCTTCTGTTCGGTGGCGGTCACGCTGCCGGCGTGTTGGCCACATCCCAGGCCAGCATCGCCTACCTATTCGCCTTTCTCTTGCCGCTGGTCACCGGCGCTGCGGGATACCTGCTGCCGCTATGGCTGCGTCCCGGCATGCAGACGCCGTGGCACAGTCAGGCCAGGGAAGGGCTTGCCCGTTTCGGCCTGTTGCGCGTTGCGCTGTTCATCGGCGCAGGCGCGTTCAGCGCCTGGGGCTGGAGTGACTGGGGCTGGCTGCCGGCCGCGGCGGCCCTGCTGCTGTTTGTTGTGCAGTTACACCACCTTGCCCGGCAGTGAAGACAACTCACACAGTGCGTTCACCAGCGTACCCTCCGCACCCTCGCTAGCGCATCACTGATGCGTGCGGTTGAGCGCAAACGTCGCCACCCATGCATTTCACCGCCAACAACAGTCGCAAACAATATCCACTGGATGGTCGCATGAGCTAAAATTTCACCACGACAAATAATCAGGCGCTGTCGAGTTGCGACGACTGGCACTTGAATCGTGAAGACAAAAGTCACCTGGATCAGGAGGGTTCCATGCTAGCCGCCTTTGCCGCTGTCACGTTTGGTCTGGCGCTGCTGGTGTGGAGCGCCGACCGGTTTGTCGAGGGAGCCGCCGCCAGCGCACGCCACTTCGGCATGCCGCCGTTGTTAATCGGTATGGTGGTGATAGGTTTTGGTACTTCGGCACCGGAAATGGTGGTCTCTGCACTGGCGGCATCCCAGGGCAACCCCGGTATCGCCCTGGGCAACGCCTACGGCTCGAACATCACCAACATCGCCCTCATCCTGGGACTGACTGCAGTACTGAGCCCTATCGCAGTGCATTCGCAGGTGGTGCGCAGGGAGTTGCCACTGCTCATCGTCATCACGATGCTCGCTGCCTGGCAGCTCAGGGATGGGGCGATCAGCCGTATTGATGCCGTGGTGCTGCTGGCGTTGTTTGCCGCCCTAATGGGCTGGAGTATCCGCCAGGGCATGCGCAAAAAGGGCGATGCGCTCAGTAGTGAGATGGAGCAGGAGCTGGGCAGTCGGACCATGCCGCTGCGCCGTGCCCTGCTATGGCTTGTCGTCGGCTTGCTGTTGCTGATCGTCAGCTCACGCATCCTGGTATGGGGGGCGGTGGAGATCGCACAGGGCTTCGGCGTCAGCGATCTTGTCATCGGCCTGACCATCGTTGCCATCGGCACTTCGCTGCCTGAACTGGCATCCTCGATCATCGCCGTGCGCAAGCGTGAGCATGATATCGCCCTGGGGAATATCCTCGGCTCCAACCTGTTCAACACCCTGGCAGTGGTGGGGATCGCCGGGGCAATACATCCGCTGACGGTTGGCCCTGAGGTTTTCTTCCGCGATATGTCAGTGATGGCTGGGCTGACCATAGCGCTGTTCGTGATGAGTTATGGCTTTCGCGGCCCCGGCCGTATCAACCGCCTGGAGGGGGCGATACTGCTGGCCTGTTACGTCGGCTATAATCTCTATCTGCTGCGGACGACCTTCGCGCAGTGATCAACCGTTATGGACAGACGCCGCCAGCACCGCCCACTCAGCCCCCGGCAGCTATAGCCGCCCTCGCCAGTTAAGCCGATAGCGTCCCCTTTGATCGGGTTTGCCCAGCCAACCCAGCGCCTGGCGCAACTCATCGGAGGCCCCCTCTCCCGCAGCAACGGTTCCGCTCAGGGTGTAGCTGCCTTGAGGCTGCAGCACTAACTGTGCATCGAGGCTCAGCGGACCACCCCGATCGCTGAGCTGCGCGGTCATTCTTCCTGCCTCATCCGCCTCCAGTTCAGCCTGCAGGTCACCCAGCAGCAGCGCCTGCGGTGCCACCAGCTCGGCACCGAGCCAGTTGATGCGCCCACTCAGCCCCGTCAGCTTGCCTTTACCATCCACTTGCGCCTCGCTGATATCGACCGCCAGCGTGCCGGCGACACTCACAGGATAATAGGCAAAGAGTCCCTGTAGCTGCGTCACCGGCAGCTGGCCCTTCATGGTACTGATGCGCATTTCCGACTGATCAAAAGGCATGCTTACACGGCCTTGCAGATAGCCCTGCTGCAGCTGCAGCGACAGCGGCGCGTTGACCTTGCCGGTGAACAGCGACAGCGGCGATATGCGCCAGTGCAGCCGGCCGACAGGGGTGTTGTTATAACGGACTGCCGCGGCCTCTCCTTGCCACAAACGGCCGCTGACACCGTTCACTGCCAGCTGGGGAAGCTGTTGCCGTAGTGCCGGCTCGGCGTAGGACCAGGCAAAGGTGGCAGGAAACAACCACAACATGAAGAGCGCATAGGCAAGCAGCCCCAACAGCAAGTAGGCGAACCAGCGCTTCATCCCTGCCCTCCCCGCGCCAGCAGTATGGTCGCGTTGACCATACCCTGTGCCGGCAAGCGCTCCAGCGTCAGCGTATCGACCCCTACGCCAGCATCCTGCTCCAGGGCGCCAAGCCAGCGCAGCATGGTATCGAAAGAGGCCTCTTCCAGCCGGATGCGGATCTTATCCCCGACCGGACTGAGCTGCTTGAGCGCCCCCCCCAGCCCCTCACGCTTGGCACTGGCATCGATCAGGCTCAGCAGCGACTGGCCGCTGGCGGCCTGGCTGCGACTCCGGCCGGCCCCCTCGGCACGCAGGCGTTCCACCTCGGCCACCGCCGCCCGCATCCAGGCGACATCCTCCTGCTGGGCCGCGACCCGTTTGTCCAGGCGCTCCAGGTTCACCACAAAGGGCTCGACCAACAGCAGATAAACCAAAAGCAGCAACAGCACCACCGCCCCGGCAATCAGGGTATAGCGCTCGCGCGGTTGCAGACCCATCAGATAGTGCTTCATGCGCCCGCCTCGCTCACCAGTATGCTCGCCTCCACTTTATCGCCGCGGGCCGAGGCGTTGCGCACCTCCACCTCAAGCGGGTGTTGTTCCAGTCGCGCCTTGAACTGGTCGAGCCGCGGCAGCGACTCCAGCTCCAGCTCCAACTCCAGCCGCCCCTCACGGTAACGCAGCCCCAGCAGGCTCACCCCACTCGTTTCGGACAGCGCCTTGCCGCTCCTCCCCAGCAGGACGGTAAAGGCGCCCGTAGCACCGCCTTCACGCAGGGCGGTAAGTTCCCGCTCCATCTGCAGCCGCGGGGCGGAGACGTTTTTTATCTCCGGGAAGGCTTTGCGAAAAAGCTCGAATGTTTCGGCATAGAGCGCCTCGTCCTGCTCACTGAGGCGCAGGTAGTTATACACCGCCAACACCAGCTGCAGACCGAGCACCACCGCCAACAAAATGGCGGTGGCGCGCCACGGTGCCCACAGCCGCCCGACCTTCTCGCGTCGGCTGTACTCTCCCTGCAGCAGATTAACCGGATTGTTCCCAGCCCCACGGCACAATAGCGACAGCGCGTGCTCGCACGGCTCCTGCTTTATCTCGGCACCCGCCAGTTCAGGCAGCGGTGCGGCGTCAGTACCAGGGCGTACATCGTAGACCCTGAGGGTATGCACCCCCTCATCGCGCCCCTCCCAGCCAAGGGTAAGCAGCTGTTGCCACTGCCCATGCTCCAGGGCATAACCACTCTCCCTGCCGGTACGCAGCAGCGCAGCTTCAGGTTGCAGCAGAAGCGTCCACTCCCCTTGCTGCCACGGGAGTGACAGCGCCTCGTTATACATGGCCTGCGGCCGCAGCTGTGCCTGCTCGCACAGCCCCAGCCACTGCTGCATGCGCTCATGCTCCACCGCCACCACCGGCACGCCACCCCGTTCGTCGCGGCTACCGTGGGCAAAGTGCATCCCCTCCACATCCCCGGCAAACTGCTCCTCCAGGGCATAGGGCAAGGCCTGGCGCAGACGCTGGGCAGGCATCGCCGGCATCTGCGCCCGCAGGGTCAACATCGCCGCGGCCGGCGCCAGTATCACCGCCGCCTCGCCGGCACCATACTGCGCCAACGCCTGCGGCGTTTCGCTCAGCTGCACACCCGCATCACCCTCACGCCACCACTGCAGTGGTGCCTCCGGCGTCATGCCAAGTCGCAAACAGATTCTCTGTTGCGCCACTACAACCTCCCCTGTGCGCGCCGGATCACCCGGCTGGTGTTGTCCTGTCCGCGTTCGATCATGCTTTGATAACCCACACTGATCCTTCCAAATTGTATCTGCGACGTTACCACAAAATACCGGCTGCTCACGCCCAGCACCTCCAGCGGCAAGGCCAGATCCTCCAATCCCGGTTGCGACAGAAAATCATCCATTTCGGCATACCCCTCTTCGCCACGCGCCTCGACCAGCATCTCGGCGATTCCCTGGTCGATGCCCTCGGCCAGGCTCATCAGCACCGGGACGGTGGCGGTGTTGACGTTGATCGGTGCCGGCTCCGGCAGCGCCGCCACATAGGGAGCGAGCCTGTCGTACCCCTCCTGATCGAGCCCATGCAGCAAGCGCAGCTCGGTGATACTTGCCAGTGACCCGTTGGCGCTACGGTAGGCGGGCTCACCAGCAAGATAAACCCCATCCTCCGCCCCGCCGGGGAAGCGCACTTCCAGATCGGCATCAAGCCAGTCGAGCAGGGCATTGGTCAGATCCGGGTCGAGCTCCAGCACCAGCAGCAGGCGGCGAAAGCGCTCCACTGCCGCCGGGTCAGGCTCGCCGCCAAGGAGCAGGCTATTGACGTTAAAACGCCCCTGACGATCCTCAAGATAGCCGCCCAACTGCCCACCCTCGACCGGTATCGGCGGCAACTGGGTCGCCCACTCCTCGGCAAGGTGGTCATACTCATTGTCGCGCTGGTCCCCGCGCAATACCCGGGAGGCCCACTGCTCGATGCCATTAACGTAAAGATAGGCCTGTTCGTACTGCAGCGCATTGCCGGTACGGCGGATATCGAGCTGCTGGCGGGAGACCATCGCCACCGCCGCGGTAGTGGCCAGCGCAACAACCAGCAGCACCGTGATCAATGCCACGCCACGCTCATGCCGGCTCATTGTTCCGCCTCCTGTGGCGTTTGCCCCGGCGATACCGGCGGCACCGGCCCGCTGCCGTCGGGCGACTCCACCAGAGCGATCACGCGGCGAAAGCTGCCCCACTGCTCCAGTTCCAGTAAGAACTCGACCCCCAGCGGCAGGGTGGAGTGGCTCAACTCCTGCGGCAACAACGCTGGCGGCCAACTGCCCTGCCACTGCCGGGTACCGTCAAGAAAGCGCAGCTGCACATCACGTACCCCTTCGAGCAATACCACGGTATAGGGTTCGGTACCCTGTGGCGCATCCAGAACCGGCCACACATAGCGCAGCAGACGGTCCTCCTCCAGGCCGTAGGCGATATGCTGCAACTCACTCTGCCGACGCCCTAGCAGGTTGCTGCGGCCGGCCCGGGTAAAGGCCAACAGATAACTGCCCTCCCGCTGATAGAGCGCCGGCTGGATATCACCGAACGGGTCGCGCACCGGGCGCGCCACCGCCTGCGCCAGATCCCGTTGCAGCGTTGCCATCGTCTGTTGCAGCACCTGTAGCTGCCGGGCGTGCTGGTCCGTCAGCTGGCGGGTCTTCAGGACACTACTCAAACCGCCATAGGCAACCGCCGAGATAACGGCAAACACCGCCACCGCCACCAGCAGCTCCAGCAGGCTGAAGCCCCGCACACGGAGCGCTATGCCAGTGTGTCGCACTTAGGGCCCCTCCCCTTCGGGCCGCGGCAAGAAGGCCACCAGTTGCGCCAGCACCGCATCGTCCATGCTATCGGCCGGGCGCACCTCTACCTCCAGGCGCCAGATAGCGGCATCGAAGGTCTCCACCAGCCGGGCACGCCATAGCCAGCTCCGTCCACCCATTTCAGCCTCGCCCCGCTCGGCAAGCTCGGTTTGCTGCTCCGCGGCCAGTTGCCGCTCCGCCACCACATTCATCGCAACCCAGTGGGCGAAGCTCTTGTCACGCAAATAGGCCGCATTGACCGTATTCGTGCTCACCCCCTTGAGCAGTGCCGCCAGCGCCACGGCCACCACGGCCAGCGCCACCATGACCTCAATCAGGGTAAATCCGCTGCTGTTGTTGCGACCACAGAGCGCCATAACCGCTGTCACTCCTCGCTCAGGCTTTCAAGCTGCAGCTGCCCGTAGGGCTCGCCGGTGATTCTCTGGCGCAGGTACGGGCGCTGCGGGTAGGCCAGCACCAGCTCGAACGGGGTACGTTCACCATCGGGATAGAAAAGCAGCGCCGGCTGCGGTACATCCCGTTGCTTGGACTGCTGCACCGGGGCCACCGGGTGGCCATCGATGTAGAGCTCCGCCTCAACCCCGGGGGGCCAGGGGCGAGGACGTAACAGGGAATCCTGTTGCAACACCTGCCACTCGCCATCACGGTGATGCACAAAGCGATAGCCATCGGGCTGCAGCTCAAAACCGTGTGGCGTGGTGGTCAGTACCGCCTCGTCCGCGGCAAGCTGCAACAGCGCGCTCAGCCGACGCCCCTCCTCGCGGATCTGATCCCCGCGACCGCCATCACCCAGCGACAGCACACCGATTGTGAGAATCACCCCCATCAGCACCAGCACCACCAGCAGCTCCAGCAAGGTAAAGGCCCGCTGGCGCCACAACGTACGATGATCCTGTGAGGGAGTCACTATTCCCGCCGGCCGGATCAGTTATTCCAGTTGCCGATATCGGCATCCACACCTTCACCGCCGGGCCTGCCGTCGGCGCCGAGGCTGTAGATATCAATCTCGCTGTGCACTCCTGGATTGAGGTACTGGTAGTCATTGCCCCAGGGGTCACTGGGCAGGTTGTCCAGGTAGCCACCCTGCTTCCAGTTGCGCGGCTCCGGTGAGCCGGAAGGCTTTTCCACCAGCGCCTGCAAACCCTGGTTGGTGCTGGGGTAGTTGAAATTCTCCAGCTTGTACATATCGAGCGCACTTTTCAGCGCCTGCACATCACTGCGCGCCTTGACGATACGCGCCTTGTCGGGATTATCCATGATCTTCGGCACAATCACCGCGGCAAGGATGCCGAGGATCACCACCACCACCATTACCTCGATGAGGGTGAAACCACGCTCCGTTGTCCTGAGTGAGTGCCTAAAGGGATGTAACTGCATTGTCTTACCTTCTCCTCATGGTTAAAGCTGTACCAGTTGATTCATATCGAAAATCGGCAGCAGAATCGCCAGTACGATGAGCAGCACCACCGCCCCCATAGTGAGGATCAGCAGGGGCTCGAACACACCCATCAACAGCGCCACGGTGCTCTCCAGTTCCCGCTCCTGATCCTCTGCGGCGCGCTCCAGCATGGTATCGAGGCGACCGCTCGACTCACCGCTGGCGATCAGGTGCAGGGTCATCGGCGGGAAATAGCCGCTCTGCTGCAGCGCACGGGCGATGGGCGCCCCTTCGCGCACCCTTTTGGCTGCTTCACGTACCCCTTCACGCATCGGCAGGCTGCCCAGTACCTCGGCGGAGATGCGCATACCGTCCAGTACTGGTACACCGCTGGCGTTGAGGATGCTGAAGGTACGGGCAAATCGGGCACTGTTGAGGCCACGGGCGAGGCGGCCAATGAGTGGCATGCGCAACTGCAGGCGGTGCCAGCGCAGCAGGAGTAACGGTTTTTTCAGCAAGTAAGCCGCCAGCATCCCCGCCGCAATCAACAGTACTACAAGGTAGAAACCGTTATCGCGCAGGAAGTCGCTCACGGCGATCAGCCCTGCGGTGAGCGCCGGCAACTCCTGGCCGGTGTTGTCGAACACCTTGACCACCTCGGGCACCACATAGGTGAGCAGAGCGACCGTGACCAGGATAGCGATAGTGGTGAGGATCGCCGGATAGAACAGCGCCAGCATGATCTTCTGGCGCATCTGCTGGCGCTTTTCGGTGTATTCGGCAAGGCGCTCAAGCACCACATCGAGATGGCCGGCCTGTTCACCGGCCGCCACGGTGGTGCGGTAGATCTCGGGAAAGACATGGGGGAACTCGCCCAGTCCGTCGGCCAGGGTGTGCCCCTCCAGTACGCGCGAGCGGACCGCCAACAGCAGGCTTTTGACCCGCTGGCGTTCGCTCTGCTGCGCGACTGTACGCAGCGCCTCCTCCAGCGGCAGCGAGGCGCTGATCAGGGTGGCTAACTGGCGCGTCAGCAGCGCCAGCTCGGCAGCCCGGATCCCCCGCCGCGGCAGCAGGCTATGACGGGGTTTTGACTCCTTGCCCTCGACCTCGTCGACCTGGAGCGGGATCAAGCCCTGTTCGCGCAACTGCTGGCGTACCTGCCTGGCGGTATCGCCCTCCAGCACACCGCGGCGCTCGCGGGAACCGGCATCCAGTGCGGTGTATTCAAACGCCCCCATGCAACCCCTTCCCTACTGCGCCTGACAGACGCGCAATACCTCTTCGAGCGAGGTCTCACCGGCAAGGACACGACGCACACCGTCGCCGAGGATACTGCCACTGTGCTGACGGGCGTAACGCTCCATCTCGTGCTCACCCTTGCCATCATGAATCATGCCGCGCAGGGTCTGATCGATGGTGATAAGTTCGTAGACGCCGGTGCGACCGCGATAGCCGAGGTGGTTGCAGTGGTCGCACCCCCCTTCAGCGGCACGATAGATGGTGGGGGCGCTATCGACAGCGATACCCATACGGTCACAGTCGTGCTCGTTGGCCTGATAGGGCTGCTTGCACTGCGGGCAGAGCAGCCGCACCAGGCGCTGCGCCAGCACGCCGATCAGCGATGAGGAGAGCAGGAAGGGCTCCACCCCCATGTCACGCAGGCGGGTAATGGCGCCGATGGCGGTATTGGTGTGCAGGGTGGAGAGTACCAGGTGGCCGGTCAGGCTGGCCTGGATGGCGATTTCCACCGTCTCCACATCACGGATTTCCCCCACCATGACCACGTCCGGGTCCTGGCGCAGGATCGCACGCAGGCCACGGGCAAAGCTCATGTCGACCTTGCTGTTGACCTGGGTCTGGCCGATACCGTCGAGGTAATATTCGATCGGGTCCTCAACGGTCAGGATGTTGCGCTTGCTGTCATTGAGCCGCGTGATGGCAGCGTAGAGGGTGGTGGTCTTACCGGAGCCGGTCGGACCGGTGACCAGCAGGATGCCATGGGGGTAGTGGATCAGCGCATCCATCTGCGACTGATCGCCGGCCTCCATCCCCAGGTGCGCCAGATCGAGCCGACCGGCCTGTTTGTCCAGCAGACGCAGCACCACCCGCTCGCCATGACCGGCAGGCAGCGTGGAGACACGCACATCCACCGGACGCCCCGCCACCTTGAGGGAGATCCGTCCATCCTGCGGCAGACGCTTCTCGGCGATATCGAGCCGCGCCATGACCTTGATGCGCGAGACCAGCAACGGCGCCAGCGCCCGCTGCGGTCGCAGCACCTCGCGCAGGATCCCATCCACACGCAGGCGCACGACCATATCATGCTCGAAGGATTCGATATGGATATCGGAGGCGCCCTCGCGTACCGCCTGCGTCAACAAGGCGTTGATCAGGCGGATGATGGGAGCATCGTCCTGGCTCTCCATCAGGTCCTCCGGTTCGGCGATCTGCTGGGCGACATCGTTCAGGTCGAGCTCTTCGTCCAGCTCACCCATCGCCAGCATGCTGCCGTTCCCCTCCTGCTCATAGACACTCTGCAGCAAGGCGTCAAAGCGCTGCTCGTCCGCCCGCTCCACAGGGAGGGTACGACCGAGGAAACGGCAGGCCTCGGCGATTGCCGTCAGCGTCGTGGCCTTGCCGCAAACCAGCTGCTCCTGCTCAGGCAGGTAGATCAGCCGGTGACGCCGGGCGAAACCGAACGGCAGGCGCATGGGCTGTTGTGATGTCTGGGTACGGGATAACTGCTCCATCACACTTAATCCAGCGACATGGGGGTGGTCACGGGCTGCGGGGGCTGGGACATATCCGATACCTCCGCCCCCTCTTCACCGTAGGGCGGCGGCAACTCCAGAAACTCCTCCATCTCCGGCATCACCGGCGTGACATCGTCGCGCATCAGCCGTACACCATCATCGCGCATCGCCATCTGCCGCGCACGTATGTAACTGTATTTGCTGCTGGAGAGGCTGTTGCTCTGCTCGCCATCACGCAGGATACGGGGGTGGAGAAAGACCATCAGGTCGCGTTTCACCTTCTGCGTGGACTGGTGGCGGAACAGCCAGCCGAGAATGGGGATATCACCGAGCATCGGCACCTTCTGTTCCGACTCGGTAAGCTGATCATCAAGCAGGCCACCGAGCACCAGCACCTGGCCGTCATCGACCATCACGGTGGTCTTGAGAGCCCGTTTGTTGGTAACGATATCAGAGGCCCCTGCGGAGCTGCCGCTGAGGCTGGAGACCTCCTGGCTGACCTCCATGCGCACCGCATTGCCCTCGTTGATCTGCGGTTTGATCTTGAGCGTCAAGCCCACATCCTGGCGCTGAATGGTCTGAAACGGATTGGTGGGGGTGGAGCCCCCGCCGGTGGAGGTGTAGCTGCCGGTGACGAACGGGACATTCTGGCCGACGGTGATCTCCGCCTCCTCATTGTCGAGGGTGACCAGCGTAGGGGTGGAGAGGATATTGTTCTTCGCATCTCCGCCAATGGCGCGAATCAGGGCACCGAAGCGCACACCATTGCTGAGGGTATCGGCAATCCCCAAAGTCAGGCCGTCAAGCTGGGGCGGTGCACCACCACCCTCCACCGCACTGGCGATCCCCACGGCGGTATTGTTGAAATCGATCAAGCCGACCGGTTCATCCTGGGATCTACCATCGTAGGCCCACATTACCCCCAGATCACGGACTGTGTCGGTGGAGAGTTCGGCAATGGCCGCCTTGACCATCACCTGCGCGCGACGCACATCAAGCTTGCGCACCACGGCCTCCAGGTCACGCATCAACTTCTGTGGCGCGTTGATCACCAGGGAGTTACTGCTTTCATCTGCCTGGATGGTGAAATCAGTGTTCGCACCGGCACGTGCCGCCTGTCCGGCCCCCTTGCCCTCCGCAGCCAGGCTTTGTCCCACCCCACTGAGGACATTGGCCAGATCCGCCGCCTTGGCATAGTGCAGGTAGATCACCCGGGTATTTCCACCGCTATCCGTAGGGATATCAAGCTGACGGATGACGCGTTTGATATTCTGTCTGGCGGCCTTCTCGCCGCTGAGGATGAGGCTGTTGGTGCGCTCATCGGCGGTGATCTGCAGGGCTGTTGAGCCATCGGCGCGCTTGCCGGCCTGGGCCTGCTGCAATGCCCCAAGGATGCGCTCAAGCTCGGTGGCCGAGGCGTGCTGCAGCGCCACCAGCTCGATATCCGCATCCTTGGCCTGATCGATCTGGCGCACCATGCTCACCACCTTGTCCACATTAACCGCGGAACTGGAGACGATGAGCACATTGGTGGGGGCATAGGCAGCCAGGTGCGACTCCTGCGGCAGCAGCGGCCGCAGTACGGGCACCAGCTGTGCCGCCTCGATATTCTCCACCTGGATAAGACGGGTAACACTCTCATCCCCCTCGCCGCCCCAAAGTGGCTGGGCGTCCTGCTTGGCATTGACCGCGGGGATGATCTTGATGGCGTCGCCCACGGGCACGGCGGAGAAGCCGTGCACACTGAGGATGGAGAGAAAGACCTGGTAGAGCTCGTCAGCCTCCATCGGCCGGTTGGAGATCACTGTGACCCGCCCCTTGACCCTCGGGTCGACGATGAAGTTTCTGCCGGTCATCTCCGAGATGGTGCCTATCACCGAGGCGATATCCGCATCGCGCAGATTGAGGGTCATCGACTCGGCCGCTGCCGACTGCCAGCTAAGAATTAACGCGGTCAACAGCAGTCCGGCCAGCCAGCTGCTCGTGCTCCTTCTGTTATTGTTTGCTCCATCCATTATTTATCAGACCTTATTACGTTGGGTATAAGCCGCTTCACAGTTGGAGGGCTACTTGAGATCCAGCGACAGCGTTACCGGCTGACCGGCACGTTCCAGGGTCAACTCCACCCGCGAGCTGTTGTTGAACTGCTGCATCAGCTCGCCAAGCCGGGCAGTATCGGAAAGCGGGATCCCGTTCACCTCGGTAACGACATCGTTTGGCCGCAATCCCGCGCGACTGAAGAGGGCTCGTTCCTTGCCGGGCTGCAAACGGTAGCCCTTAAGCTGACCACCTTCCATCTCCGGACGGGCATCAATCAGACTCAGTGCCTGCTGGGGGTCTTTCATGATCCTTTGCTGCAACCCCGGCAGTGTGCGCACCGCGCCCCCCCTCTGAGGCGATGCTCCACCCCCACCCCTTGCTGGAGCAGCCTCCTGCGCGGGCAACAGGTCCTTGGGCAGGGTGAGGGTTTCGAAACGCTCCCCGCGCTTGAGGATCACCCGATCCGGCAGAATCTGGTGCACCGTTGCCGCGCCCGTAACGCTCTGGCCGATCCGGTAACTCTGCTCATCCCGTCCGCCGCTGGCGATAATCGCCATCGCCGCCTCAGGCCGGTCCACCGCAAACAGCCCCTTAAGCTCCAGGTTAAGCCGGGTTTCGGGCGCCTCGATCGGCTCTTCCTGTTCGACAACCTCGGTTTTACCGGCCTCACCAAACAGATGCATGCCGGCAAGACTCGCCAGGGAGGGTGCCTCACTCCCCTTCGCCCCGGTGCCGGGAGAGTCCAGCGAGACAGGGAGATAGGACTGCGGGTATCCCGCCACCACAAGCCATGTCACCCCCGCCAGCGTATACGCCAGCATCAGCACCAGAACGGTATTGGCCAGCATGGCTAGGCGGGGGATCGAAACGGCACGCAAATATCCCTGCACCCTGTCAGCTCCTTGAAATGTCACGCTACGCCAGTCAAAAGAATACGTTACTCACGCCGATAGTCGGCGACCTTTTATATGAACACAGCTTATACCAGAATTATAGTCATCGCAGCAGGCAAAGCGAGGAAACCGTCGAATGGCAAATTCACCCCATCGAGGGCTTCCAGGTATGTTCTCTGCGCGGGCAGAGTGATAGCACCGAACCCCAGCCGAATAAGGCATCACTGCAGCGGCAGGAGAAACTTGCTGATAGGCTCGGGCTTTACCGCCTCCGGTCCCTGCAGGCCGACAAAGACCCTCCCACGGGTAGGGCTCGGGCCGAAGCCGGGGGATTTGGCGACGATCTCCATCCGCAGCGGTGTATCCCCCGCGGCCAGTGCCACAGCCTTGCTACTGGGTGCGAGGGTCGATGAATAGGGCTGGGAGAAGACGAGCCGGTCTGCAAGATAAACCCTGACTGCCAGCTGCACGTTGCCCGAGCCACCAACCTCCCTCGGCGGAGTTGGTTTGAGAGTAAAGGTGTATTCAGCCGCCTCGGGAATGCGCAACAGCCCCTCAACGGAAAGAGACACCACCGGGAAGAGCGACGGATCGGTCGATTTGGAGAAAACCGAAGCTGAACTTTCACTGTCACCATATTCGCTCGGTCGCAGCAGAATATCCTCACCAAGTTTCATGCGGCCACTGCGCAGTGCTGCACCTGCCTTGCCATCGAAGGCGGAGCTCTTGCCCAGCCAGTAGTTGACCTCGGCATAACCGAATTCGGCTTCTTTGGGCTGGAGCTGAGGCTGGGCCTCGGAAGCAAGAAGGTGCTGTTCAAGGTGTTTTACCCTGAGCTCCAGCTCTTCAAGCCGCTGCTGGAGCTCCCCTTCGTCATGCCCGTAGGCAGCCAGCGGCAGGGCCAGAAATAGAAGTGCCAGTCTTTTTTTCATTCTGTTATCTGATACCGTTTCATCTTTCGCCATAGGGTCGATTTATCGATGCCGAGGATCTCAGCCGTCAGGGAGCGATCACCGCCCTGCTCGCGCAAGGTCTTCCTGATGAAGTACGCTTCAACCTCATCAAGACTCTGTGGTGTGATGTGCTCCAGTGCCGTGACGGCAGCGCTATTGTCATCGGAAAATTCCGGGGGGAGCACATCCTCATCAATCTTCTTGCCGTGCGCCATAATCACCATGCGCAGCACAACATTCTCCAGCTCGCGCACGTTACCGGGCCAGTCATGGCGCATCAGCGCGGCTAGGACCTTGGTCGACATTCCCGAGACATCCTTTCCCAATTTTTGTGCATGGCGATTGAGAAAGAAATTGGAAAGAAGGGGGATATCCTGGCGCCGCTCCCGCAGCGGGGGGAGAACGATATCGATCACTTTGAGACGATAGTAGAGATCCTGCCTGAACTCCCCCTCATCGATCATTTTCTGCAAATTTCTATTGGATGCCGCAATCACCCTGACATCCACACTCCTCGGCTCAGTGTCGCCCAAGGGATAAAAGCTGCTGTCCTGAAGCACCCGCAATAGTTTCGCCTGCAGGGAGAGTGAGGCGTTGTTAATCTCATCAAGAAACAACGTGCCACCATTGGCGCGGGAGAAAAGCCCTTCCTTGTTGCGATCAGCGCCGGTAAACGCCCCTTTGACGTAACCGAAAAGCTCACTTTCGATAATATTCTCGGGTATCGCCGCGCAGTTGATCGCCACAAATTCCTCATCACTACGACTGCTGAGCTCATGTATTCTCCGAGCGATCAACTCCTTTCCCGAACCGCTCTCACCCGCAATCAGCACATTGCAGTCATAGGCGGCGGCCGCCTCGGTCATTGATTCGACCTGGGACATGGCGGCCGTTTTGCCAAACAGCAGCTGATGACTCTGCTCAGTCGCGCCACTGGCACGAAGGCGATCGTTTTCCGTACCGAGACGATAATGCTCCAACGCAGTGGATACGACATGCAGTAACTCGGCATTGTCGAAGGGCTTGCGGATATAGTCGAACGCCCCGGACTTGAGCGCGTCGACGGCAGACTCAACAGTACCATGCCCGGTAATCATCACCACCTGCGTCCTGGGGTTGACCTTGCGGGCAAAGCGCATGACCTCGACACCATCCACAAACGGCATTTTCAGGTCCGTCACAACGACAGCCACATCAGAACTCGACTCAAGGAGATCCAGTGCATGCTGTGAACTTTCAGAGGCGATAACCTCTGCATCAAGGGCATCGAGCACAGTAGCGACGAGCTCACGCATCCGCTCATCGTCCTCGGCTATAATAATTTTCAGTCTCTCTTTACTCACTGTCATGTTTCGCTCGCATCAACTCTCACTACCCGCCAAACCCCGCAAACGAATCACAAATCGTGCACCATCCGAATAGGAAGAATCAAGCCCAAGCTCGCCCCCCCTTCTACTCAACATCGCCTGACTTATTGAAAGACCGAGTCCACTGCCCTCGCCCGCCTCCTTGGTGGTGTAGAAGGGCTCGAAGATCTTGCGCTTGAACTCTGCAGGTATACCGCTGCCGTTATCCTCGACGGCGATTTCGATGCTTTTTTTACCCACACTTTTTGAGGTGATCCTGATGACACCATCATCACGCCCCTCCATCTCATGCAGGGCGTTGAGAAGGAGATTGGAGAGCACGATATCGAGCTCGCCGCAGGGAATCTCCACCTTAAGCAGTTCGGGCTCCAGTTCAAGATGGATTTCCACATCCTGTCGCTTCAGGCGACAAGTCAAAAAGGTGTCAATCATATCCCGAACCAGCGTATTGACATCACACAACTCGTCACTACAGCTGTCGCGCCGTGCATAGTTGAGCAGGTCATTGACAATACGTGAACACCTGCGTGCCTCATCCGCAATAAACCCGCTGTAACGGGATTTTTTCTCCTCCAGCACAGCAGGTTCACAAAGCAACTGCGAGTAGCCGAGAATATTACCCAACGGGGTATTCAACTCATGGGCAATCCCTGCTGCCATCTGTCCCATGGCCACCAGTTTTTCGCGGTTGTATACCGAATCGAGAAGCCGCTGGTAATCGGTAATATCCTGCAGGGTGATCACCGCATCAAGGTCCGCCTCATGCTCCGAGTAAAAAGCGATATTGATAGAGATGTAGTGCTGGTTTCCCGAAATGTTGGTGTGGATCACGAAGTTTTTTACTTCCTGCTTGTAGAGGAAGGCATCGCGCAAGGCATCATGATCACTCTGTTCAAGCTCGACCACGTCGAAGAACATCTTGCCCAGCAGCCACTCCGGATCACACTCAAACAGTTCCGCCGCCAGCGGATTGATGTTGGTGATATTGAGGTAGTCATCAACCGAGATCAGTGCACCCGGCATACTCCCCAACAGCGCATCCATCTTGTTGCGCTCATTGACAACCCGGTTCTGACACTCCTCCACCGTCGAGAACATGGCGCTGAGATTGTTCATCATGGTGTTGTAGTCCTGCACCAGCATCCGCACCGGGGCGGCACAGACACCGCTACTGGTGACATTAGACAGCGTCCCCTCCTGTGCATCCAGGATAGCCTCATGCAGATGGCCGATAGCCCTTCGCTGCAGCATAAGCGATGCGGCCAGACCGAGCATGGTAATGATGGAAAACACCAGTAGCAATGCAGCAACCGGCGAGACGGCACTTTCCGCCGTCAAAAAAAAGATGACCGCTGCGACAGGGACGCAAACGGCCATAAGGAGGAATGCTCTCGTTAGAGAGTCACATAAAAATTGCATTCGAATCATGTACCACTAGTGATTTAAGCCATCCCCTCTGTTGCCGAATCCCTTCGGCAAGCTACTCCACTTATATCATAAAACCACTTACTAAACTTAAACTGCGGCTTAAAAGATCATCTGCAGGCCGAGAGTGGTCTGGTCATAGTCCTGCAACGAGGCATCGTCAGGATCCTGCTCGTCGAACTCTGTGCTGGCGTGCTCCAGACTGATCTTCAGCGACTGACCATCGATATAGTAGTGGGCACCAAAAGAGGTCAGACTGCTATCAGACAAACCGGTGCCATCACCATACTCGATATTCTCACTGCGGGCGTAGAGCTGCAGCCTGCCCATACCGACCGGTTTCGGGAACAGATAACCGACCTTCACATAGTCACCTTCACGCTCCACCGCAGGTGTCAGCGCGTTATCGGGAACGATCGGGTAGCCATCCACACTGTAGTCAAACACTGCGGCAGAGGCTGTCAGCGTGCCGAAGGAGAAGGGCTGCTCATAGAAAATGTCGTAGGTTGTGGCAGTATAGTCCTTGGCATCGCTGCGCATAGTGGAATCCCCGTAGGCGATATCACTCTGGCTGTCGACCGCCGCACCGATGGTCAGCACCTTCTGGGTACCGAGGTAGGTACCACGATAGCCGTAGGAATACTCCGGGTCCAACAGGCTGACATGCACCCGGCCGGTCAGGCGTGGTGAGTCCTTGACCACCTCATCGCCCTCACGGCCATCACTGACCCCCAGTCGGTACGACAACATGGCATCGGCCAGGTTGCCCCACATGACAAAGCCGGTATCACGGCTGCCGCCGAATGGCGTATAGGGCAGCGACTCGCCACGGTCCAGCGTCAGCGGCTCCAGGCATGCCTCCAGGTTTTCCCGACTGAAGGTATTCTTGAAGCGGCCAAGGATAAAGCGTACCTCATCGCGATAATCCAGCGTCAGGTAGGCATCACGATAGTAGACGGAACGGTCATCATTCCCCCCCTTGCTATCATTACCCGCCTCAAGCTGGGCGTAGAAGCCGATATAGTCGTTGTACTGGCCGTTCAGCGTGATGCGGTTGCGGCGCAGAAAGGTGTCAGTCACATCGCCGTTATCCTCATCCGAGGTATAACCCCGATTTTGCGCCCAAATCTGCACCGCGTAATTCAGCTCCATATAGCCCTGGTCGCCGACCTGGAAGGAAGGCCCCGCATGGGCATTCATGCTGGATACCGCCAGCGCAATCGCGCTCAAACTGGTACCCCGAAGCAGTTTATGCTTATGTTTCATTCTCATCTCCCCCTTTACTCGATGCTCATGTACTGCTGGACCAGTGCATCCTGGTCAGCATCATCGTGACAGCTCATGCAGGTTTCCTGTGCCTTCATGCGCGGGTCGCCAATCAGGTCCCTGTGCGCCATGTTCTTGACCATCAGGCGCTGATTGCCGCTGTGGCAACCGACGCAGGAACCGTTGACCTTGTCATGCTCGCTGTGCCATTTCTGTGGGCCGGGCGCCTCGGCGCGCTTGCCGTTGTGGCACTTGAAGCAGGATGAGGCACCGAGGCCACAGGCATTGGCGATCCCCATCGGTGAAGCCTCGATGATTCCCTCATGGATTTCAGCCAGAACCTCGGAGCTCCAGCTACCATCCTCACCACCGGGAACACCATTGCTGATGACGTAGCTGGCATACACCACCCAGCCTGCCATCACCACCGGGACTACCAGTAACGACAACCACAGACCACGGTGCGAACGCTTGCCGGTCTGGGTGCTATTTTCATTTTTCTTCATCACTCCTCCTCTCTACCTTCTGGCTGCTATCGTTTTGGTTAATACGTTGTAACGAATCTTCTCCACCGCCGTTGTTACGGCTTTTTTGCGCCTCCTGGATATCCTTCTCCGTCAAGCCCTTGTCGCACATGCACACAGGGCCTTGCTTAAACTTCAGCCTGCCTGATCCGGGAAACTCCTGTGCCAGAACATCGTTGCAGGTAACTCCTGCGAGGAGAACGCCAATACCGATAATTCCGCGCATTTTTCTGCCTCCAGGAAATCCTCTATTACCCTCACTTAAAAGCACAACCCGTGCCAACCAACAACATTTATTAATTTCAACCACTTAGCGAAGCAATAAAAGTGCAGAGGGTTGCATTAGCGTGAACGGCGATTGGCACACCTCAATTTGCAATCTCCCCCAGCAGCTGCTCTGCCGCAATGAACTCATACTCCGCACTGCGCGCCTCCTGTATCGCCAGCTCCAGCAGCCCCAAAGTCTTGGCATCCAGCGTGTGGCGATTCTTTTCCAGATAATCCACAAAAGTAACGAGATACTGATGCTTCGGCGCCACGCTGACTCGCAGACGCAAGATTCCCTGTAGCTCGGCCTCATCCGCCACGCCCTCAATACGCACACTCTCCCCTGCGGGAAGGCGCTGGTCGAAAAGCTCCTCGGTCAATGCCAGATTGGCACCCCAGGCCAGGGTATGCTGCGCCAGCTCGTTGACAGTACCAGAGGGTGCCACATGCTCCAGCTGAAGGAGTACCTCCGGCACCAGGTAGGTCGGGAAGTGGTGACCCGCGCCGCTGTTGGTGACTTCTGCCGTGGCGAGGAGACTGCCGTTATCGCTCTTGCTATGAGTCAGGCTGACACTGAGTGCCGAGCGGGTCATATCCAGATCGTGGATCCCTTTCCACTCGTGGCGCCTGCCGGGCATGTGGCAGGACTGGCAGTGCTTGCCCTCGGCGGCATGGCGACTCTGGCGCCACTGGTTATAGGTATCTTCACGTAACTTGCCATTGAGGCGCGGACCGTCCTCATCGAACTGGTGACAGTTGGCGCAAAAACGGCTGTCACCGAAGGCCTCGCTGGCAACAAAACCACCATGGGCCGTACCCTCCAGTGCGTTGGGGCCAGCTGGCGGACCGAAGCGTTGGTGCTCGCGTACATGACAGGCGGCACAGGCAAGCCCCTTGCGGTGCAGGTCTTTGGGTACATGGGCAGGCGGTGCGGCGGTCGACTTGCTCCAGCCCCGCTCCTGGGCAAGCAGCACAAACTGCTCGGTCAGCGGCGCATGGCATTGGAGACAGGAGCGCGAGGCCTCGGGGTTCATCAATTGCAACTGCCAACGGATCCCCGGCCCCATGGTGTGGCTGTGCAGGCTTTCGCTCCACTGTTCGTGTTGCTCCGTGTGGCACTGAGCGCAGGACTCAGGCCCCAGCGAGGCCTCCAGCGGACTGAAGGCTGCAGGCGGCGCGCCCTGGGGCGCCATGGGGTACTCCCAGTGCTGTTCCAGAAACGCACTCACCGACGGTTCTTCTTCTTGCTGTTCGAACCAGAGCATAAGAAGTGCAATAAATACCAGTGCCAGAATCAGCGCCACAGCCGCTTTCAATACCTGCTCTCCAAGAAAATTGTTAGATACTTCAGCGTAAGACTTCTGCACAAAAGGCTTACGTGGAAGCACCTCACCTTACGAAGTGAAGGCGGCCCGAAGGCCGCCCCTTTGACAAATGGGTTAGTTAATTAACCGCAGCCATTCGCTACCGGTGCTGAACCACCGGAAGCATCAGCGTTATCATCAGTGACCTTGTATGCACGGTCTTCACGCACAATGGCATTGGCACTGCCGGCATACGCATCATCGATCACCCGTGGAGCAACATCCGCAGTAGCTGCTTCAACGTAGTACGATTTGATATCAGTACGCCATGGTGAGTCGATGGGCAGGATGTAGTTACCAGTAGCATCCTGCAAATACGACATGGAGTTCCACTCGGTCATCGCCCCATCATAAAAGCGAGTCGGCTTGCCCAGTACCACGGCACTTGCAATACCGGTGATCATGGCCCGATAGGTGGTTTCACAGTAAGTGTAGATAGTATCGCCATCCTGGTAGGCAGACCCTGCACCTACATGCTGATAGCTACTATCGCGAAATCCTTTTCCATTACCGTCCACCTCGCCATTAAGGTAGCTAGCCAAAACAGCCTTTTCCTTGTACCGGAAACTACCATCAGCCATCTCAAGAAGGTTGGTAAAATTCAGCTGAAGCGCACCATAAGGATGGCCTTGACGCGACCCGTTATTTTGGAACACGCCACCGCCATCAGTGGTCGATACACCACCGCTATACTGCGTGTCACTGCGCGCATCCCAAATAAAGACCCCATCATTCAGTTCATTTCTATCCGTTGACGGCAGAATATTCAGCATATCTTCCAGGGTAGCCTGCAGCATGGTGTTATCGTCCTTAAGCGATTTCACACTGAAGCTTCCGGGGGTGGTGGGTGTCTTACTTGCAGCGGCCGCAAAATCGGTTGCACCCATCACAACACCGTCATTACGGTGGCCACTGGGCGCGGCAGGTTCAGTCGCAAGGGAGTCATTATCGCCGTTTAACAGGGCAAGGTGTTTTGCATCGACTCCCCAATAACGGAACGTATACCAGCAGCGACCTTGTGCCATGGCATTACCTGCCGAACCCGCCCCTTGGGCGCAAACAATCATGTCCTTGGCCGGATCAATATTGTAAGTCTGTAGCAGCCCGTCGATACTGGGGCCATCCAGCACCATGCTTACGGTCGAGACTACACCGTTGGAGCGTGTACGAACCCAGTCATCGACCAAATAGGTATACACTGCCGTATTGTTCGGCGCGATATATGTGTAACCTGTTGGCCCTTCAGTAACCTGGAGAATAACCAGCTTACCAGTGATCCCTGCCGGCCGCTCATTTATCCAGTCATCCTTCCAGCGCTTCAGCGTTGCAGCGGTAATAATACCGTTCTCATTGTCGTGGTAGTTATCCGCAGAGACCTGCGCGATCGCCGCCGGCGAGTTGTATTGGATATCGGCTGCGGCAGAGGAGTCATCCTCCGAACCGTTACAGCCAGCCAGCACCAGTGCTGATGCCCCCAGCAGGCCGACCAGATAGCTTCTGGACCTGCCCTTTTCTTTTGCTATTCTCATAACTCTCCTCCTAGGTTTTATATTG
>OBLN01000155.1_pt1 | contig 25677 bp, 23 predicted proteins | sample 1519301 | NCBI WGS metagenome assembly OBLN01 (sample SAMEA2452533, study PRJEB22499) | sediment metagenome | reverse complement strand
ATTCTGAAGATTCAGCAGTCACCACTGCAAAACACGTTCTTTCGGCAAAGAAGATGGCAAGGTCCATAGAACAGCAACTTGCCGACAGTTACCTTGAACGCAAGAATGATTACCAGCTTTTCAAGAAAACAGGCAGTGCTGTTGGAAGAGTTAATGGTCTTGCGGTAATGGGAGGAGATTCAGGTATAGTACTGCCCATAATGGCAGGAGTTACACCATCACTTTCCAACTCAGAAGGAAAAGTAATTGCTACAGGAATGCTAAAGGATATAGCAAAGGAAGCTGTTCAGAACGTATCTGCTGTTATCAAGAACGTCACAGGTAAGAGCATACCAAACCATGACATCCACATCCAGTTCATCGGAACTTATGAAGGTGTGGAAGGAGACAGTGCATCCATATCCATAGCAACTGCGGTCATATCTGCTCTTGAAAATATTCCTATCGACCAATCTGTAGCAATGACAGGTTCATTGTCCGTAAGAGGAGATGTACTTCCAATCGGAGGAGCAACCTATAAGATAGAAGCTGCAGCCAGAGCAGGAATAAAGAAAGTAATTATTCCAAAATCCAATGAGGCTGATGTGCTGATAGAAGAAGCATACAAAGATAAGATAGAGATAGTTCCGGTAACCAATATTATTGAAGTTATCGAACACAGTCTTGTTGATGGCCCTGATAAGAACAGGATCGTTGAGAAGCTCAAGAACCTGAGCAGTCTCAAAACCAGTGCAGAAATGCCAGAAATTGTCCCTGTGTGAACAGGGAATTTTTATTTATTTAAACTCGTATTCTATTTGTACAGGGAGGAGTAAAATTATGCATAGTGTAGACTTTTTTGATACAAGGATCATAGAGGGGACAACAACCTCCATTGTGCTTGATAATGATAAGATCGAGCAGATATCTGTCAATTTTACAAAAGGTGCTGCGGTACGTGCTTTAAAAGGAGGTTCATGGGGATTCACATCCGCAGACGGGGACTTCGATATTGAGAAGGCAATACGTGCAGCCACAGAGCTTGCTATTAGCATGGATGAAAAATCACCTAAAAAAAAGGTGCAGATGATTGAAATAGCAAAGCCTATTGTTTCCAACCTCCCTAAGGTAAAAAAGAATCCCCTTGACATATCCCTTGAAGAGAAGGTCCAGAACCTGAAGGAGTTTGGCAAGCATGCTAAAATGGATGGGATCAGCAGTACCAGTGCAGTGTACAGTGAATCCTCCTATAAGATAATGTACACGGATTCCACAGGTATCGAAGGACAATATGATGTCGTACGCACCGGTTTTGCTATTAGCGCAGTAGCATCAAGGGACGGAATATACCAGGCAGGAAGCGAGAGTCGCTTTGGTGTCACAGGGTATGAGATATTCGATAAATATAATGCAGCGGAACTTGCAGAAGCAGCAGCAAAAAGCGCATTGCAACTCCTTGATGCAAAACCTGCCAAAGGCGGTAATATGCCAGTCATCCTTGACCCCGAACTTGCAGGTGTTTTTGCCCATGAGGCAGTAGGACACGCATCAGAAGCAGACCTTGTACTTGAAGGAAGTTCGGTCCTTGAGAACCGCATCGGCGAGAATATTGCATCCCCTCTTGTTACAATTATTGATGACCCCACATTGCACGAATACGGCTACTTCCCCTTCGACGACGAAGGTTCACAGTCTGAGAAAACAACTCTTATTGAAAATGGTATGCTTAAATCATATCTGCATTCAAGGGAAACCGCCGCTAAACTAGGAGGAACGCCCGGACATTGCCGCGCACAGGGACATTCCAGACCAATTATCCGTATGAGTAACACCTACATTGATAACGGAGATTCCAACTTTGAGGAAATGCTTGAGGAAATAGGCAACGGAATGTACCTCATAGGTTCCAGAGGAGGACAGGTCAACACAGGAGAAGGTGTTTTCCAGTTCAATGCTGAGAAAGGATACCTCATAGAAGATGGTAAACTCACAACACTCATCAGGGATGTTTCACTTTCCGGAAAGATACTTGAGATACTGAACAATGTGAAAATGGTTGGTAACGACCTGAAGATGAATTCAGGAAGATGTGGAAAAGGTGGTCAGCTTGTACCTGTCACTGACGGTTCCCCGCATCTGATGATATCAAAAGCCATGGTCGGAGGTATATGATATGTACAACCTTGCTGAAAAAGCCTTAAAGGCAGCGACAAAATACGGTGCTAAAGAGGCTGAAGTATACATCATTGAAAGTCAGAAGACATCCGTGAACATACAGAAGGATCTTATCGAGGGTGCAAAGGAAAGCATCACAACAGGTATCGGCATACGTGCCATTATAAACGGTGCCATAGGATTTGCAAGCACCAATAAAATGAGCCTTATTGATGAGGCTGCAAAGAACGCAGTCAGTTCTGCAAAGATACAGGACAGCAACCCGGAATGGAAATCATTGCCATCTAACCAGAAATATGCGACTGTCTCCGGAATAATGGATGAGCAGATCAAGAATATGGAACTGGACGATTGTATTGGTCACACCATGGAAATGATAGAAAGTGCAAAGAACACAGCCGGAATCATAGTCACTTCAGGCAGTTTTGGTCGCAGCCATGGAAAACGACTGATACTGAACACCAACGGAGTTGAAGTTTCAGAGGAAGGAACCGGAGTATCAGGGTTTGTTGATGTTATCACAAGTTCAGGAGAAACATCTACAGCCTATGATTTTGCAATATCAAGGAGTAATGATATTGATTTCACATCTATCGGGAAGAATGCTGCCGAGCTTGCAAAGATGTCACAGAATACAATATCTGTCGAACCCCACAAGACAGAGGTAATAATCCATCCATTTGCATTCTCAGACCTGATAGAAAATGCATTCATGCCATCAATTGATGCCGATAATGTCCAGAAGGGACGTTCTAACCTTATCGGAAAGAAGGGGGAAATAATAGCAAATGAAAAACTGTCAATATACGATGACGGCTTACTTGAAGGTGGCATAGAGACAGGAATCGCGGATGATGAGGGAGTTGCATCACAGAAGACCACTGTGATCGAGAACGGAACATTCATGTCATACTTATATGACACGTATACAGCAGGAAAGGATGACGTGAAAAGTACCGGAAATGCATCCAGAAATTCATATCTTTCAACACCTTCTGTAGGACCCAGGAATTTCATAATCGATTTCCCAAAGTGTGATGTGATAGCTGACACGGACTCTGGTGTTTACGTGAACACCGTAATTGGTGCCCATACCGCAAATGGCATCTCCGGTGATTTCTCCGTGGAAGCAAGGAATGCTTTTACCGTAAAAGATGGAAAACTGGATAAACCTATCAAGTCGCTCATGATATCAGGAAACATATTCGATATGCTTAAGAATATCAATGGAGCGGGCACCGATGTGCGAAAAGTTGGCGGTACAATCACCCCTTCAATAAGAGTCGCGGATATGACCGTAATAGGCTGATTCATAGAACGCCTACATGAGAACAATACAGTCCTCATGGACATTTTTTCATTTTCTATTTTTCCGGATACACCGTTATTTTTTACACTGTTATCTTTCACACCTTCTTTTATGAAAGTGTGCAATGATCGGAGAGTAATGATTGTTTTAGATAATCTGCACACATTGCCTGATTAGTTACTTCTCAAATGTGCATGCAGCGTAGAAATAATTATATATGCATATAAATTATAAGGAGGTTATATTACATTAAAAACAATGACAATTGAATCATATTTTATGTGTTCTAAGGCAAATAAATGGCAACTTTACTCAGGAAGACATTGGGCATCATTGGTGCAACTCTTATCGGAATGATCTTTATCCTATACCTGAGTTCACATTTTATAATAATAGATAGTTTTGACAAACTGGAAGATCAGGATGCCATGAAAAATGCCATCTCCCTGAAAAACACATTATTATTCGAAACCCAGGACCTCGAAAACAAAGCAGCTGATTGGTCAGTGTGGGATGAAACTTACCAGTTCATCCAGAATAACAGCAGTATGTATATTGAAAATTACCTGATGGATGAAACTTTTTTGAACCAGAGACTGGATTTCATGTTCTTTTATGATAACAGCGGAAGTCTGGTGTATAAAAAAGCATTGCCTTCAGAGGAAAATAACGATCAGACCATCCAGGAACTGGAAGAACATCTTGAACAGAGACGATATCTTCTGGAACATGAGAACGAAAACATCAGGAAGACAGGATACCTGGTTTTTGCAGGCAGGCCAATAATGATAACTTCCCAGCCGATTGTTAAAAATGATAAAAGTGGACCCATCATGGGATCAGTGCTTATGGGAAGGGTTCTTGACCATGATGAGATCACAAGATTAAATGAAATAACTAACCTGGAAATAGATATTGGACATATCAGGAATTATACTGAAAATGCCAACGACATTAACATCCCGGAAAGTCAGAATGATGAAAACATAAACATTAGGACCCTTACCGACGAGGATAATATTTATTCATATACGCATTTCAACGACATATACGGAAACACTGCTTTTTCTCTGGAAATTAGTATGCCCCGTGAGATACATACACAGGGAATAAATACCATCAACTATTCACTCATGGTTTTAATCCTTACAGGCATCGTTTTTGGTGTTTCAGTAACAACCCTGTTGGTAAGATCACATATATCACGCCTTAAAAAGCTGCAAAATGAAGTGAGAGAGATCGGCCACCATGGAGATTTTACCAGGAGAGTGTTCCATGAAGGTGATGATGAAGTAGCCGATCTGGGACAATCCATTAACATAATGCTTGAATCGCTTGAAAGGACACAGGATCTTATTGTCAAAAGAGATGTAACAATAAACGCTATTTTGCAGGCAATGCCTGATATGATGTTCCAGATCAAAAAGGATGGAACTATCTGCAATTATAAACTCTCCACGGATAAGTGCATCTACGAATCTCCCGAGACTGAGCTAAATATCACAATTGATGATGTTTTTCCAGAGCACATTGTAGAGATGCAACTCAAAGTGATAGAGCAGGCCCTTCTCACAAAAAAAATCCAGACCATGCAATATGCGATGCCTGTTAAAGGAGAGATGAGGGATTTTGAAGTAAGGGTGGTGGTCAGTGGTGATGATGAGGTCATGGCCATTGTTAAAGACATAACCGAAATAAAGCAGGCAGAAGAAATGCGCAAAAAAGACCTGCTTTTAAAAGAGATACACCACCGCGTAAAAAATAACCTTCAGATCATATCAAGTCTGCTGCGACTCCAGTCGAGGAAATTCACTGATAAAAAAACCATAGAAGCTTTCAGGAAGAGTCAGATCCGTGCAAAATCAATGGCCATAGCACATGAAAAACTATATCAGTCGCGTGACATAGAGAATATAGAACTTGAAACATATATAGACACCCTTACCAAGTACCTACTTAATTCCTATGGATGTAACCCCGACGATATCAAAATAGATATAAAGATTAAAAACATAACTCAGGGCATTGATACAGCCATACCGTTGGGACTCATCGTTAATGAGATTGTTTCAAATGCCCTGAAACACGCATTTAAGGACCACAAAGGGGAGATCCAGATAGAGATGTTCCCTAAGAACAATGATCTTTACATGCTTATTATCAGGGATAACGGAATCGGATTCCCGGAAGAGATCGATTTCATGAAAACGGATTCATTGGGTATGCAACTTGTTGTTTCATTGGTCGAGCAGATAGAAGGAAACATAGAACTCATAAGAAACAACGGTACGGAATTCAGAATCACATTCAAAGAACTATCTTATAAAAGAAGGGACTACTGATGACTAATGAAAGGATAATGATAGTCGAAGATGAGAAAATAGTAGCTCTCGATATTAAAGATAGTTTGGAACATTTCGGATACTCTGTGCCATGTATGGCTGCAAGCGGGGAAGATGCCATAAAATTCGTTGAAGAATGCCATCCTGACCTGATACTTATGGATATAGTCCTTAAAGGAAAGATAGATGGTATAGACGCCGCAAATGCAATACATCAGAATTATGACATACCTGTCATTTATCTCACCGCCTATTCGGATGAGAGAACACTGCAAAGGGCAAAACTCACCGAACCCTTCGGGCACATCCTGAAACCTTTTGACGAAAGGGAGCTTCGAACAAATATCGAAATTGCCCTGTATAAAAGAGAAAAAGAGAAGGAAAAGCTTTTCGATCATGAAAAATGGATCACTTCATTGCTTAACAACTTTGGTGACGCAATTATATCCACTGATAACAGCGGCACAATAAAGTACATGAATCCTCTTGCACAGGCGCTTACAGGATATACGCAGGAAGATGCCCTGGGTCAGAAGATCGGCAAGATATTCAATGTTGTTTGTGATGACAATGGTAAGTGTGCACAGGACCCAACTGCAAAGGTGCTCCGGGAAGGTGCTTTTTTCGGACTTGATGAAAACACCATGCTGATATCAAAAGACAACACCTGCATACCACTTGACATAATCGGTTCACCCATCACCAATCAGAAAAATGAGGTAATAGGTACTGTAATAATATTCTATGATATTACCGAAAGGAAAAATATCGAAAAGTCATTCAGAAGCTTTGAAGTAGCTTATAGCTGATAAACTCCTCAAATGCTTATTCTTTTTTAATATTAATGGGTTCTTTAATGCCCACAAGTACAAGCAGCAATGATAATAGTAACATAACTGCACAGAGATAGAAAGGCATTTCAAAGGATATATACCCTGCAAGAAGTCCTCCCATAATAGGACCAAGAGCCATTCCAGCCGCCTGGGATGCTGTAATGGAACTCACTTTTGAACTCACTGATATACCTGCAAGATCAACGGCAAGGGCCATGACAGGTGTTTCTACCGCAGCCATGGATATACCCTGGATTGCACGTAGTATTATGAGCTGTGTGACGTTGTCAACATGACCAAGACCGATTACAATTGGAATGTTCAGGAGAAGACCCATTGCAATCACTCTTTTTCTTCCCATGCGGTCAGATATGAGACCCATAGGAGTCTGGAACAGCACCCGCACTATCACATAGGCAGAAACTGCAATGCTTAGAGATATCTGACCTGTATTGAGCCTTGTTTCATATTCAGGAAGGAACGCAAATATGATCATTATCCCTGCCATCATCATGAACATGGCTATCGAAAGAATGGCAAACTGGAATCCCTGTGCAGAGTCGGATGAACTTTTTTTAATCTGTATGCAGTCATGGGTCTCGGATACAAAGAAAGATATCAATATAAGGCTTGCAAGACCCAGCAAAGCACATAAGTAGAACGCTGTTACAAAGCCATAATAACTGGAAACGATACCACCTATGATGGAGCCGATACCAAACCCAAATCCCCGCACAGTAGAATAGATACCAATGGCAACACCCCTTGTACTGCTTGTTGACATATGGGTCACCATTGCAACAATTGCAGGTACAGTTGCACCTACTGTAAGTCCCTGTACCAGGCGTAGCAGCACCAGATGGTCGAAATTCTGTGTATTGGCATAGATAAAAGAGATAAGAGTAAATCCGGCCATGCCTATAACTACAAAAGGTTTCCTTCGGTTAAGAGAATCCGATAAACGGCCGAGAAATGGCTGGGATATAGCATTCGAAAGTCCAAAAACAGTAGCAATAATACCTGCCCTGACAACTATAGGAGTTTCAGAGAAAATATTACTGTCCATGCCGACTATGTACAGAGGAAGCAGAAATGCAAGCATCCCGGTACCAAGATCCTTGAATAACTTGGAAAGAGAGAGTACATAAAGTGCAGGATCCAGTTTTTGTTTATCTTCGTCAAATAGCTGGGCATCAGAATTCATCATACGGCCTGTGTATATTGATTATTTTGATGTATAAGGGAATATTATCAACATATACCAGAATGTCAGTCTGTTATCATCAATCATCCCTGTTGAATATAACATGGAACTTACCCACTATTCTGTCACGGAATCTTGTAGCAACATAGTAACTGAGGACAGCAAGTATGACACCACCAATGAAATCTGATATCCAGTGTATTCCCAGATAGAATATAGTGAACTGAATAGCCAGAGTGATAATAACTGCAACCACTTTGAATCTCTTAAGATCTGTTCTGAAAACTATAAAGAGCATTGCCAGAAAGGAGAGTGCTGCGTGAAGACTAGGGAAACAGTTATCAAAGAAAGGATCCACAGACCTCAAACCATCATATATTATGGGATTCAGGTTGTAAAGCAGTGGTATTACATTGGGTAAAGTGTAGCCTGTAACCTTTACAGGAGTGAAGATATAGAATGGAAAGGCCACTATATAGATGATTGTAACCGCGATGGCATATTCCTGTAATGCCCTGATCTGCCGGGTCAATATGAATACCACAAATGTGAATATAAGAAGGAAAGAGAATCCAAAAAGATAGACAAACGAACTTACATATGTAAGTAAAGGATTGGTAAAAGCCTGGAACATACTAACCTTGTTGCCTTCTATAAGAAAGATGTATCTCGCAAGACCATAGTCTGGAGAAATACCTAACAAAGTTACTATGGCACCCTGAGATTTCACAAATAGATAGATCATAGAAACCAGTAGCAAATATGGCAATATTTCAAATAGGAATGAATATGTGTTTCCATTATCTTTTAGTGACCTGGTGATTTTCATCCTGTAACTTTCGGGTATGAACACATAATAGGCAACAATGTTCATTAATAAAACCACAGGCACAAAAATCATCAATAAGTACATATTTTCCATAGTATCATTCTGATTGGTTTTTTCAACTAGAGATGCAATTAAATTAATTTACTTTCTATGATAAAGATTATGCCTGAGCCTTTATTTATTGAATGCTATCAGAAGATAGCAAACAATGAATTGCATTTAAGATCAGAACTGATAAAGAGTATACCTGCAGTTTTTGATGAGAAATATAGCGAAAAAAAGCTTTGGAAATTACATGAATATTACATGGAAGTTTACAGAGAATATAAGCAAAAAATCTATATGAATGGTAATAAAGCAGAAAAGAAAACTGAAAAGAGTCTTCTTGACCTGAAGATATTAATTGCCGAGAGAATAATTGAAAACTGCCACCTCTGCCATCACAGATGCGGAGTGAACAGAAACTGGGCGAGAAGGAGTTTTGCAGAATAAACGAAACTTCCAGATACGCTGCTGAATTCCTGCACATGGGAGAAGAACCGGAACTTGTTCCAGTAAAGGCCTGAGTATCTTGCTTACAGATATCTTGGGATTGACAGGACACTGGAACTTCAGGAGAAAGAAAAGGCTGTAAAAATGGTAAAGGATGCAGGACTTAAGGATGTCCTGCTTTAACAGGTTTACTCAACAACAATGAGTCCGCCTTTTGTCCAGGGATGTGTAACAAGTTCATATTTGTAAGTGCCCACATCTTCAAACGTATAGCTGAATGTATCATTTATCCTGAGTGTCGGAGACTGGAAACTATCGCCACCCACAAGATTACCCTTTATGATAAAGGCTACAGAATCATTATTTATCCATGTTACAGTATCACCGGGTGATATCGTCGTTGAATATGGATGGAACTCGTACTTATCAATATATACAATTGCATCAGCTTCGATAGCTTGTGGTTCTGAAATTACTTCATTGGACTGTACATCTGAAGCTTGCTCTTCCACACAACCGGAAAAGAACAATGTCAGTACCGATACCAGTATAATAAGGAATAGAAGACTTCCTGCTCTCATATTCTTAGAAGAATTGCTATTCCTAATAACACTTTTGATGGCAGCTCAGTTCCTTTCACGCTGCATCAGGTACATTTCCTCAAGGCGTCCGATGGTCTCAACATCCTCAACAGACTTGTCAGACCTTACATTTACCAGACGAGGGAACCGAAGCGCATAACCGGATTCGTAGTTAACACTTTTCTGGATCTCTTCAAAGGCAACCTCAAAGATGACCTCTGGTTTAATTTCAACCTCTGTTCCCGATTCTACTATAATGAGTTCAGAGAACAATTCTGTTAGCTCTGCAAGCTGCTCGTCGGAAAAGCCAGTTGCAACACGTCCAACTGGTAAAAAACGCCCTGTATCAGGATCATGACAGGCAAGCGCATAGGAACCAAGTACACTTGTACGTCGGCCGTATCCCCATTCAGCCCCGATAACAACCAGGTCCAGAGTTTCCATGACCGGCTTCTTCTTGAGCCAGTTCTTACCTCGTTTTCCGGGAGAATAAGGTGAATCCGGGTTCTTTATCATCACACCTTCATGACCGGCCTTAAGAGCATCATTGTATATCTCCAGAATTTTCTCAGGGTCATCTGTCAGATACTGGGTGTCAACCCGAATCTCATTTCCATTTTTGACACATGCTGCAAGTTTCGCTCTCCTCTGGGTGAGTGGAAGGTCAAGCAGTTCCTCTCCATTGAGATACATAATATCAAAAAGGTTGAGTATGAGAGGTATCTCACGTGCTGTTGACTGGACATCGTATTTTCTTCTGAAGCGCTTCAATATATCCTGGAATGCCCTGGGCCTGCCATTCTCATCAATGGCCACCGCTTCACCATCAAGTATTGCGGATTCGGCGCTTACGTTTTCCCTTACTGCTTCCACGATATCCGGAAGGGAGTCTGTGATATTCTCAAGCCTGCGGGTGAAAAGCGTAACATTGTCACCTTCCTTGTGTATCTGGACCCTTGCTCCGTCAAATTTCCATTCTACAGCCGCAATGCCTATGTCTGAAAGAGCTGCATCAAGACTTGGGGTTATCTGGGCCAGCATCATACGTATGGGTCGGTTGAGTTCAAGGCCAAGGGATAATACTGCATCCCTTCCACCATTTCTTGCGGTGGTTGCAACAAGTCCGAGGTCGTTGGTAAGCATGAAAGCCCTTTCAACCTCATCGGAAGGAACATCAAACGCTTTGGAAATAGCATCCCTTACAATTCCCTCGCCAACCCCAATTCTCAGTTCTTCAACTGCAAGGCGGGCAATGTAACCAACCTCTTCAGGCGAGGATGAATTGAAAAGATATTGCAGGTTCTTTATTTTAGCTGTCTGGGAACCTTTGCCGGATGATCTGGAAATATCTTTGAACCTCTCAAAGACCTCAAGGATAGAAAGATCATTGGATTCTTCAAGAAAAGAAGAGAACGTTGCCTGACCACCAGCAACTTTTTTTAGTGCCCTGACAGCAGTCTCACCGATATCGCCAGTTTCCCTTACAAGTTCCTTGATATCAGAAACCGCAAGCCCTGCTGATCTTGCAAGGGCATTGTAGAGAATACCGGCGCCAACACCGATCTCTTCGCTGCTCCATGCAGGGAAAACCTCACCCATCACAAAATGGGTTACTATCGGAAGCTCCGCAGGAGTGACCTTTTCAAGTAATTCAGCAACCAGAGAGGTCATATCAAGGGAGCCGGAAGTACTCTCGATGACCTTACAGATCTGAGAGAATTCTCTGAAACTTGTCATAATGTATCTCTTTCCTGGAAAGATCGGAGCATTTCATTCCCGGTATATGGATATCATATCACTGAGAATCGCACTGGCGGTTTCGATAGAACCTGCTCCACGACCGGTTACAGTGATTGGACCGGAAAGATCGGTCTGCACTGACGCCACATTAAGGGAGCCACCAACAGCAAGTGGATGATCTATTGGCACCAGCTTAGGAGCTACATTTATCCTGCTGTCGTTTACCTCTCCTATCAGTTTAATGACATAACCGTCATTCTGGGCCAGAAGCAGCGCCTCAGGAGTTATCTTTGTTATACCTGTGACAGTGACATCCTCATGGGTTGCATTCATTCCGAATACACAATTTGCAAGTATGACCAGTTTGCAGGCAGTATCAATACCCTCTACATCATATGTGGGATCGGTTTCTGCATATCCAAGCTCCTGCGCCTCTGCAAGCATCTGTTCGTATGGAGCATGCTCCTCCATCATGCGGGTGAGAATGTAATTACATGTACCATTGAATATACCTTCAACGTTGGTGATCTTGTTACCTGCCAGAACATCCCTCGCCAGGTTCAATACAGGCATTGCACCACCCACGGTTGCCTCGAACCTGAAAGCAGAACCACTTGCATTGGAGGTTTCCATTAGTTCACCATATTTCATTGCAAGGGGACCTTTGTTAGATGTAACGACATCCCTGCCATGTTTAAAGGCCATGAGCATGTTATGGAGACCGGCTCCACCAGTATCGATATTGGTTGGAGTGGTCTCAACCACCAGTTCATGATCCATGGTTTCTATGATCTCAAGTCCCGTGACCTTTTCAGAGCCAACGGTTCCTTCTGTGTTCTTCCTGGAGATCACTGCAGCGAGGTCCACACCATCAGGATCAACGACAACAGTCCTTGAGTCTGCGATCGCAACTACTTTAAAATCAAGTCCGATACTTTCAAGATACTCTTTCTTCTCGATAAGGACCTTTGCAACACCCTGACCCACTGCACCAAAGCCTATAATGGACATACGTATCGTTTTCATTAAACTGCCCCCAATTCACTTTTAATAGGCTCAATGACCAGAAGGTCTTTCTTTTTAGCAATGTCCTTCAGAAGTTCAATAGCTGATGCCAGGTGTTCCTTGCTTACTGCATCTATCTTTAAGGATGCTGATGATGGCATTTTGATCTTCGGCATAGAAAGGTTAAGATCCACAACTTCTGCATAACCTGTATTATCGATAGTATCGATAGTATCCTGAATATCTGTGTGGACAATATGTCCGATAAGAATTACTGCACCGTGCTCAAAGTATCTCTTTTCATCAATACGTGCAATACCGATATCACTCTCTTCAAGGCTGGAGATAATACTATTAAGATTGTCCGGTTTTGTCTCAAAAACGATCTGAACCGGGATAGTGCCACGGGGAGTCCTTTTTTCATGATGGTGGACCACCGATATCAAATTACCTTTGAATTCGGATACCGGTCTTAAAGCAAGAAGTAACTGCCCGGGGATATCTTTTAACTCAATGTCCATGGAAACTCGCATGTATACCCTCGTAAATATGTAAATAGAACTATTTCTGAATTCTTAACTCCATACACATTAAATGCAGTTATACATTTTGGTTTGAATCTTCCTCAGCATTAATTTCCTCCAGAATTATCACATTACCCCGACCTTTCTTGAATTTACGCACAATTCCCCGGCTCTCAAGATCAGACACCATAAGACTGACCTTGGCTTCTGAGTGTCGTACCCTTGTACGAAGTTCCTTCTGGGTAATTCGCCCATCGTTCTTTGAAATAATACCTATTACTTCCCTGAGATCATCAGGCAATCCCTGCCACATATCTGCCGGAAGTATCGAATCAAGATCTTCGTTAGAAATATGGCTGCTTCCATGATCCGAAGTAGACTTACCACTGCGTTGTTTTACAATGTAGTAGACTCCTGCGGATAGTATCACAAGAATGAAAAGAATACCAATCATACCCAAAGAAAACGGATTGGAATCCTGTTCATCGTCCACATCTGAAAAGCTTGCGATCTCATCAAGTTCCGCAAACTCATTTTCACCCAGAGAATCATAATATACTGGAAGCAAAATCAAGTCCAGTACATAGTCACCATCACCAGTGACAGTAATTTCCTCTTCTGTGTATGCGACCAGATTGTTAGAGCTGTAAAAACTGGCAGATATAAGATAATCCCCTGGCTCCAGATTAAAAGAATATATCCCGTATTTTGAAAGCATGGACTGGGGGGGTGTTGAATTCACCTCAACAATAACATCCTCCAAAGGATCAAATGAATCCCACTCGTATACCGCACCATGGATAGTTGCTACTTCTGCAGCAGTTGAAAACTGCACACCTGTAAGTAATATGATGCAGATTATACCGAGCAGGGTTATTTTTTTGATTAACACAGGACGTATATTTACTAAGTACACCCATATAATAGTTACTTAAAAACCAGTCTGAAGTTAAATAAAGCATCATCAAGCTATTAAAGCACTTATAAGACTTCAAATATAGATATAAACCATTAAAGAATGAATAAAGTAAAGTATGCATATATACTCATCTGAGAATCATAAGATTGCAGGCACAAACATCCAGGATTCTGGAGTAGTTTCTGGAATAAGGAGAATGTGACACGCTGGCAAATAAATAACCATCTGTGGTTAAAATAACTGGCCTGCCTGCAATATTAATATCAAAAACTGTTTCATTTATGTTAAAAGATAAAGCGAGGAATAAAAATGAAAAACATGGGAATAAAAATATTTGCATACGTTGCTGTTGCACTTATGCTGGCTAGTATAGCCCCGGCAATGGCAATTGCTGACACTGACAACTTGCAGGACAAAATACAGGATAGAGACAGGGTCAATGCAACAACGAATGCATCATCTGATGGGGCATCAAACCAGATCAGGCAGGTTATGAGTACACAGGAGAGATATGAGGAAGCAACGGAAAACTTCCTGCGTATAAAAGCCAATAACTCTGCGCTTAATACAGGAGAAGCCATAGAAGCCGCTAAAGAGTATCTTAACAGTACCATTGATGTGATGATAGAGTCTCTTGACAATGATGAATATACAGAGAAGCTGGATGACGAAAAGGAAGACATCGCTGTAGCCACCACCAGAGCGGAACTGGTCGAATGTGCCCAGGACATAAGAGATATCTGGAGAGAAGCTCGTGATGAGAGAGCTAACTCAACAACTAATTCTATCAATAACAAGCTCACAGCAGTCATAAGAGTATCCGAAACCATGACACTTCGCCTTGAAAATGAGATTGCACGTATTGAAAAGAACGGTGAAGATGTGACCGGGCTTCAGGAAATGCTTGGGGAATATAAAGCACATATCGCTGAAGCAAGAGAATACCAGGAACAGGCAATGATTGCCAACACCAACAGAGAAAGGCAGTCCCAGGGTTTTCAGAACATGAAGCAAGCCGGTCTTAGTATTAAGGAGGCAAATGCCGTACTCAGAAACATGCTGGCAGAACTCAAACAACACCGTGAGGGACTTGTAACCCTTATCGCAGATGAAACACTTACTGCCCAAGGAGATGGAACTGCAGTTCTTTCCGGTAACTTCGTTCTTAGCTTTAATACAGACGATGCCATACTTGTTGTCAAGGACATGGCCGGAGATGCACAGGTAGACACCGAAAATGCAAGCTATGGATATTCAAACGTAGATGCAGGTAACAGCGATATTAACAACCGGGCATTCGTCTATCACAACCTCACAGGTGATGTTACAGTTGAAGGCACCCTCCTTACAATCACACTCAGAGGAACAGGTATATCCCTTGATGTTGACGGAAATGGAAATGTAATGTTTATCGGAGATGGAACCTACGAATTGAACGGTGAAGAAAGCACATGGGTAACACCTGATGTAGATGATGAGGTAGAAAGTGAATCCGATGCCGAAACATCAGAGCCTGAGGAACAGAACGATATTTAAGTAAGCATTGACAGGATATAAAAGTTTTAATTTGACTATGACGGAGATGAATGTACATGTTCAAACGAAAATATATTGTGATACTGGCAATTCTGGTCCTTGGACTTGTAGTATCAGGTTGTACTGGCAATGCACCTCAGGAAGAAGAAACTGTATCCGAGAGCACTGCAGCAGAAGAATTAGGTGACGACAACAGTATATCTGTTGCCGATGTTACACTTGGCGAAGAAATGGTTGGAATTACTGACCCTGAGATCCAGGACATTGAAGAAGAACTGCAAGAACTGGAAGTACTCATCAATGAAACAGATATTGAAGAAGACATTGTTGTCGAAGAAATATGAATGAACCTTATTCATATTTTTTTCTTTTTTTAATGTTGCCAATCTTTGTGTAAACCTGACAGAGATTGCATTGTCATTGTTCTTTTTTAGAAGCTCTTTGTACCTGCTTAGAACTAGCGTTAGAACAAGCAGGACAAATGTTGCAATTATTGTAACTTATGAAAAAACGATTTTCTTCTGCATATTTTGCCAGGTTATTATCATCATACTGGCTGATATTGTGTAATTATCAGACATCAGGCTACTGGTACAGATATTATATTTCAAAAGTATTAATCAGGTAGTATTGAATTTACCTCAACACCGAGATCCTCAATTTGAATCAAAAAACCAGACGTATTATACTGAATCATTATGTTTCCAACTTCAAGGGATTTGAAAAAGATACATACTTGTACATATCATAATATCGGCCATACAAACATGAATTTTTGTTGAATGTATAATGCACATTTGCCAATCACATCCAATAACACAGGTCATCCTAAAATTCAATCTAAAGCCTGATAAAGCTTTATCAAGTTAAATAATCTATTAAAAGACTCCTTCACACAACAAAGCATGCTTAAAGTTTCCATGAAGTAAAGTATGCTTATATCCGGCTTTGCCAATCAGAGAATTGCAGGTGTAGGCTGAGCACACCACCAAGTATTGCATGGCTTACACCTACAACATATAAGATGAAATGGGAGAAGATAATTTGAAAATAAGAACATTGACCTTAATTACTGTGACCATTATGCTGGTCAGTTTATTTACTGTGACTGCAATGGCAGCAGATCAGCAAAGAGACAGAGATCAAGATTGTACAGGTGTACCTGACGATGCATTAAGAACACAGACAAGAGCAGGCATCAACGCCGGTGGCATGGTTACTGGGGTATGCGATGGCAGCAACTGTGATGAAGATGGTGTTTGTGACAATTTTGTAGATGAAGACGGTGACGGCATCTGTGACAACTGCCAGGGCGATGGTGTCTGTGACGGAGACGGACCATACGGAAATGGCAGAGGTTATGGCAATGGTGATGGAGACGGAGTGTGCGATGGACCGTGCGCAACGGACTAAACCACAATAAAAAAGGCTATCCGGCTAATTCAGCCGGATTATTTTATTTATATCTAACGTAATTATTATAATATTTATACACTATATACTAAGTTTTATAAAGTAAAAAAAAAAACGAAAAGAGAACCGGAGGGTAATCTTATGGAAAAAAAAGGATTGAGAATATTTGCATACTTTGCTGCAGTATTAATGCTGGTCAGTATTCTTCCGGCAGGAGCGCTTGCTGCACCCGATAATGCAAAAAACTTTGATGATAAAGCAATATCAGGGAACAATGGGAATGGAAACGTAGCTGATGATAACAGTGCTGATGAAGATGATTCTGATGATGACACGACACCTTCCTATGAAAGGGATCGTGACAGAATAATGGATAACGCATCAGAAGATGCGACAAGAAAAAGGACTGAAAGCATGAATGCTGCATCTGATTATAAAGATGCAAAGATCAAGTATTCCAATATAAAGTCCAAAAATCCAAATCTGAACTCTGAGGAAGCTATTAACACTACCAAGGACTACCTCAATAGTTCTATCGATTATATGATCTCACTCCTTGATGAGGAAGATGATGTACATTACATAGAGGCTTTGGAAGAGGAAAGAGATAAACTAGAAGCTGCCGAAACCAGGAAGGAACTGGCAGATGCCGCAAAGAACATTAGAAGTATATGGAATGATGCACGCAAGGACCGCGTTGTAACTGCAGGAAAAGCCATTGACAACAAGATCAATGCAGTTCTTAAGACATCAGAATCACTCATAATACGTATTCAGAATGAGATTGATGCCATGGAAGAAAATGGGGAAGATGTAGAAGATCTTGAAGAAATGCTTGCTGAATATAAGAAACTTATAGATGATGCCAGAGAGAAGCAGGTTCTGGCAAGAAATTCATACATGAATGGAAATGGCAGTAACGGTGAGAATATCCAGAAAGCAAACGGGTATCTTGCAGAAGCTGGAGAGGACATCAGAGATGCAAATGCCATTCTCAAGAATATGCTCAAGGAACTCAAGCAACAGAGAGAAGGAGTAGTTATACTTACCGGGAATAATACACTGGAAGCCTCAGGTAATGGTACAGCTGTCATCTCAGGAGATGTTGAAATAAACATCACAGCTAACGAGTACGCTAAACTTGTCATAAAAGATCTTGCAGGCAATGCAAAGATAATACTAGGTGATGAAGCAAGGTATGAGACCTCTAACATTGATGCAGGTAACAGTACAGACAATAACCGCGCATTTGTTTACATAAACCTCACAGGTGACGCATACATTAACGGAAGTCGCCTTACAGTCATGTTCCAGGGTTCAGATATAGAACTTACTGTTGAAGGAACAGGTACTGCAGTACTTTCCGGAGATGGAACCTATAGTGTTGACGGAGGAGAAGAAATTGACTGGGCACCTCGCTATATTGACGATGGTGATGAGGAAGAACTTGTAAGCGACGATAGTACCGATGACACAGAAGAAAATGATGGGTCAGACGATACTTCAGAAGAAGACAGTGATGAAGAGGAATCCTCTGAGGACGATGACGGTGAATCATCCGATGATGATGATACCGAGAGCGACGATAACACCACAGAAACGAACGAAACTGAATTCAATTCAACAGAAATGAATGGAACCACAGTCTGAAAATAGGTAGTGAGAAACGATATAGGAGTTGATGTGAAATGACCAAATTAAGAAATATCGTCATCATCGCTGTCCTGCTCTTCGGTGTTGTGGTTTCCGGATGTGCTGACAAAGGTACAACTGAAGAGGAAGCAGTGACAAACGATACCATGCAGGAAGTAAGTCTTGCAGATGAAGCACTTAGTCAGGAAATGGTAGGTATTACAGACACTGAGATCGAGGATCTGGAAACTGAGCTTGCAGAGCTTGAAGCACTTATTGACGAAATGAACCTCGAAGAAGACATCGTAATCGAAGAAATATGAATGGATGACATTCATATTCTTTTATTTTTTTGAATTTTACACCAGCTATTGTATGACTTCGCATGCATTCTTTTTTAATATCTCGAATTAATCATCTCTGTAGATAAACAAATAACTTGCAGATATGTTTTTATAGATGAACAATCAACATGTTTGCACTTAGAAATGACACCATATCTAAGAGGAAAATCATGGGAAATATGATAAAAACAACATTATTACTGGCATCCCTTACCGGTTTACTGGTCATCGTCGGCCAGATGATAGGCGGGACGTCAGGAATGATCATTGCATTTATATTTGCAATTGTTATGAACTTCGGAAGTTACTGGTACAGTGACAAAATTGTCCTGAAAATGTACCATGCTCAGGAAGTCACTTCAGCTGAAGCTCCACAACTTTTTGGCATAGTCCAGAAACTGGCAATGCGTGCAAACCTGCCAATGCCAAAAGTATACATAGTCAACACTTCCATGCCAAATGCATTTGCAACAGGAAGAGACCCCCAGCATGCAGCAGTTGCTGCAACCTCTGGAATACTGGAACTTCTGACAGCAGAAGAGCTTGAAGGTGTGCTGGCACATGAAATGGCACACGTAAAGAACCGTGACACACTGATAAGTGCAGTCGCTGCGACCATTGCCGGCGTTGTCACCATGGTAGCAACATGGGTCAAATGGGCAGCCATATTCGGAGGAATTGGCGGAAGAGATGACAACGGTGCAAACAACATAATCGGCTTCCTGGCACTTGCAATCGTTGCTCCGCTGGCAGCAACAATAATACAGCTTGCCATTTCAAGGTCAAGGGAATTTGCAGCCGATGAAGAAGGAGCACGTATCTCACAGAAACCATGGGCACTTGCAAGCGCATTGGAGAAACTTGAATATGGCAGCAAAAATTACCGCCAGAGGAGAGGCGATGTACAGCCATCCCAGACCACTGCACATATGTTCATAGTGAACCCATTGAAGGGAAGTGCTCTTATGAACCTGTTCAGGACACACCCTGTAACAGAAGAGCGTATAAGACGTCTTCGTGCAATGTAATTGTAAAGATCAGAAATTAAAGAGGGTCGTCTGTCCACGTTCTACGAGATGGATGACCTCTACACCATTTTCTTCCAGTTTTACAGAAAGATACTGCCTGTGACAACTTTTCGGACTTTTTTCCGCACACATCAATATTACCCTGCCACCTGCTTCGTTTACTTCCCTGATCAGCTCAATGAGCTTTACCAGGCTAGCTCTGAAAGAATCGGTTTGCATATATTCAACATAAGTTGAATCACGCATTCCCCCAACACCTTCAGAATGAGAATAGATGATACCATTCTTTGGAAGGATCGACTCAAGTGATTCCTTATCATAGTCCTTGAATGTGGACTGCGGATACCTTCGTATGTCCACAAGATGAGTTACCTTGTTCTCAGCAAGCATATCAATGAAATCATTGACCGGGCGATTTCCATATCCTATCGTATAACACTTCATTCTTTGCACCATCAATTATGTAATAGGAGAAGCGTTATTTCAATTTAAATGTTGATGCGGGCTTTCATATTTATGATAGATACAATTCGAATGGCTGACACATACCCACAAAAACTGAACATCGCTTATGCTCATCGATAAGAATATCACTGAGAAAGGTTATTTTGTCCATGGTATTCTAGTTTAAGGAAAAATTTATATTGGTTTTGTTAAAGTAAAACATGATATAAAGGTTCGATGCATATCGGGAATGGTATCTTTAATATCAAGTTATCACACTTACTCAAATATTCAAATATTTAAACCTGCAGTTTAAGAGGATAAAATGAAAGTATCTGTCAGCACTTCAAAGATCAATGGTGAAGTATTTGCACCACCGTCTAAAAGTTATACACACCGCGCAATCACAATTGCCGCCCTGTCGGAGGAATGCGTGATTCATCGGCCCCTTCTCTCAGCTGATACCCTTGCAACAATACGGGCATGCGAGGCATTCGGAGCAAGCATCGATAAAACAGAAGAAAAACTCCACATAACAGGAGTTAATGGTAAACCCTTTGTTCCCGGTGACGTAATAGATGTCGCAAACTCAGGAACCACTTTGAGGTTCATGACAGCTGTTTCAGCGCTTACCAACGGAGTGACTGTGCTTACAGGCGATGGTTCCATAAGGAATAGGCCAAACAAGCCACTTCTTGATGTATTGAACAAGCTTGGTGTGGAAGCATATTCTACACGTGGCAATGGATGTGCACCTCTTGTTGTACGTGGAGGATTAAAGGGTGCCATCACAATGATAGATGGATCAATAAGCTCACAATTCATTTCCGCACTGCTTATCGCATGTCCTTTGACAACCCAGAGCACAACCCTTTCCATAAAGGGAGAAATGAAGTCAAGACCTTATGTTGATGTCACCATCGAACTTCTTGAAAATGCCGGTGCTGAGATACTGGTTGAGGAAGGAAACACTATAAAGTTCATAATCCCTGCTAACCAGAAATATAATCTTAAAGAATATACAGTTCCGGGAGATTTCTCATCAGCTTCCTACCTGCTGGCGGCAGCGGCAGTAACAGGGTCAACTGTTACCGTGAAAAATCTGTTCCCATCCAAACAGGGAGATGTGGATATAATCGATGTTCTCGAGCGTATGGGCGCGGAGATCACATGGGACAAAGAGAACGGAGTGGTAAACATTACAGGAAACGGTCTTAAAGGAACAACTTTCGATGCCGGAGCAACACCTGATCTTGTACCCACAATTGCCGTACTTGCAGCATGTGCTGAAGGCGTGACAGTGATAGAGAATGCAGAACATGTACGTTACAAGGAAACAGACAGACTCCATGCAATGGCACTTGAACTGACCAAGATGGGAATTTCCGTAAGGGAAGAACCTGATCAGCTAATAATCACCGGTGGTGAACTGCATGGTGCTGAACTGCACGGCTGGCATGACCATAGGATAGTTATGGCACTCACTATTGCAGGAATGGTTGCCGGAGATACTGTAATAGATACTGCTGAATCCGTGGAGATATCTTTCCCCAACTTCTTTGAGGAAATGATGAAACTCGGAGCACAGATAACTCCTTTATGATATCTAAAAATCGAAAGGGAAGATGACTTCCCTTTTACTTTCCTGAATAAGAACTTTCAGACGATCTGCTGCTTATGGCTTTTTTACGCATATAGTCAGGGATCACGTCCTTTTCCACAACGAGTTTGGATGTACCAATCCCAACCACAATGATTTTGCTCTCAACAGGCTCTTCACCCTCTCTTACCATGAGATCCTTTTTGGTGACTTCTATATCTACCTCTTCCCTGGAGTAACCTGCTGCTTTCATGTAATCCATTATAATCTTCTTACCGGTGTTCCGGGCAAAGTCGAAAGCTTCTATATAGTCCAGGAAAATTGATCTGCCTTCGGGAGTGAAGACGAAGTAACTGATGACCTCTTTAGCATTCTTCAATTCCTCATCTGTTACATTTTCACCCGTAATTGGAGCAAAGTCTCTTTTAATAAGAATCTCAACGCGTTTAATACCTTTACCTACAAGAGCGCCTACAGCATTCCCTACACTGGCATGTTCCGGAACAACTATATTTGCATCAATGAGTTTTTCCATCTCCTCCTTATAGGCAATCACAGGGCCTCCCAGTAGTACAACCGGAGTTTCTATTTTAAATCTAGTGTAATTATCACCGGTAAGCATTTGGTCAACAACTGTCTGCGGAATTCCTTCAACAAGATAAGAAACAAGATCTGATGCCATGTTCTTTGCTACTTTCTGCTTCACCATAGTTGCTACATCTTCTTTGCTGACCCTTAGCTGCTTGGCAAGCCTTTCAGCACCTATCATAGATGCTTCTGTTTCCCATGTTCTGAAATCACCAAGTACATGCAAGGCATCAGTGGGAGTGAAACCAATTGATTGCACAAGACGTTTCTGAATTAAACCATCCAAGGCACGTACACTTGGCTGCTTCTTCAGGCGCTGGAAAATGTCGACATATGAAACAGGGATTCCCTGGATAACATCATATATCTCGTCCTCGGTTCTTGTAAGTTCGAGTGGTCGCAGTCCAGTACGAACAAAGAATTTAGTTGGCTGTACATTTTCACAAAGAAGCTTTCTTGAAGGAGATTTAGACTCTTTCAAGCGGTCAAGGAAACCCGTATACTCAACAGCGGCACGACAAAGAGGGATAACCCTTCTGGGACCTATATAGAACTTCTGATTCTCAACCCATACATGACTGTCACCACCTGTTGCTGAGGTTTCCATCCTGATGGCTTTTACCATTGTTTTCCAGCCGCCGACGATGGCACCCTGGTCACTCAGTTCAGGAATACCATTTCTGATAAGTGCAACGTCTGTACTGGTGCCTCCTACATCCACCATTGCACAGGTATCATACTTTGTAAGGAATGCAGCACCCACAAGACTTGCAGCAGGTCCGGAGAAAATCGATTCAATTGGACGCTCCAGTGCCTCATCCATACCCACAACAGAGCCATCACATTTAAGCATCAGAAGATTTGCATCAATTCCCCTGGATTTAATATCAGTCATAATGGACTGGATGAATTTATGTGTGATAGGCAAAAGCTGGGCATTAAGATATGCGGTGATCGCCCGGTCATAAGCACCCACTTCCTGGGAAAGTTCATGTCCGCAGACAACAGGCAGCCCTGTAAGCTCACGGATAATCTGCTTGACACGGAGTTCATGTTCAGAATTACGGTTGCTGAAAAAAGAGGATACAGAGAATGCTGCAACATGGTCTTTTACTTCAAGGGCAAATTGTCTGACCCCATCCTCATCAAGAGGTGCAGCTTCTTCACCGTTGCTTGTATGACCTCCGCTGAGCCTTACATAATAGTCTGCAGGGAAACCTTCTTTGGGAATTACATAATCGCCAACAAGAATGACACCTACCGGGAAACCTGTATCCTCAAGTATGGTGTTTGTAGAAAGGGTGGTCGAAACCGAAACCAGTTTTACATCTTTTACATAATCAGAATTCAACGAGTCTATTACTTTTTTGATCCCGCCAACCGGATCAGGATATGTGGTAAGCACTTTAGTGGCATCCAGTATTACTCCATCAGAGTCACGGATAATAACACCGTCTGTAAAAGTTCCTCCGGCATCAATGCCCAGACTGTATTGCATTTTAGTTCACTCCTTTAAAAGAAAGATTAAAGTTAATAATTGATAGTGTAAAAAATAATGGTTTTGCAATATTTAAGCATTACCATGAATATTAAACACAAATGTGAATGAAATGAGTAAGATAATCGAAGCAGAACAAAAATGTGGTGAAATTAAGAATTGACAAAAAAAAAGCAAGTAGCAGGCATTAAGCCTGTACTAGTTCTAAAATTATTTTGCTGGAATCAATAGCGTACACTTTTTTCGCTTTGCATATATCCCTGCATGTTTGTAAGAAGTTATGGAAATAGAGGCCTGATTTTCCGTTCCACTCATATTTATTTAAACATCAGAGACATTATTCCTGGCTTTGAAGGCTTCATCGGGTCCTGGAAGAAGCCCATTTCCAGGCCTGAGCCCCCAAACATCTCCTCATTGACCCTCTTGGTTATTTCATCGAATATCATCTTGTAGGAGATGCAATGGGGGTCGACTCCCTTTATTTCTCCATTGGTAGGGGTTATGGCATTGTAAGGGCAGCCGCCTCTGCAGTATTTTATATGGGTACAGTCCTTGCAGTTCTGGTCCACGTACTCTTTGTAATCGAACATGAGCTTCCAGGCATCGGACTTTGCAAGATCTTCAATGCCTGGATGATCGTAGACATTGCCCATTACATATTCTGGCATGCCTACAAAGCGATAGCATGGATATATGCTTCCGTCAGGGCCTACGGCTAAGACATCCCCCATACAGTCCACGAAGGTGCAGACAGCACCTCTGCCTCCAAATACACCTTTACAGAGGTGGTCGATGTTCATGACTTCTATCTGATCCATGTTCTCCAGGTATTTGTCCAGGAGGTAGATCAGGAGCTTCCCGTATTCTTCCGGGTCAAGGGCCCATTTTTCGGGTTCGTCGCCGCGTAAAGAGGGCAGAGCAGGGTGGAACTTGAGGGTCCAGCCATTCTCCAGATAGAAATGAAAAATATTCTCTCTGAATTTTTCGGAATGGGAAGTGAAAGTGGTGATGAACCTCACGGAAAGTCCGTGTTCTTTTGCTATCCTGTAGCCACGCATTGTATTTTCGAAATATCCCTCTCCCCTCTGGAAATCATTAAGCTCTTTCGGGCCGTCAAGGCTGGAACCGATGGGAATGTTATATTCCGCAAAAATTTCAGCTATTTCGTCTGTCATCTTCCAGAGGTTGGTCTGTATGGCAAAAGCCACTTTCTTCGGCTTTACTCCCTCATTAAGGATTGGTAAAGCCTCCCTGTAGAAATCTGCGCCTGCCAGCAGCGGTTCCCCTCCATGGAAAGTAAAGGTAACTGAATCCTCCCTGAAATCTTTGAGCCATTCAACTACTTCTTTTATGGTCTCGATACTCATTACAGGAGATTTTTCATCGGAACTCCAGCAGTAATTACATTTCCCGGGACAGCCCAGAGTAGGAATAAGCATCACGTGAAAAGGCATATTTATAGCACTTTTTTGTTCAGTTCTAGCCATAGGGCACAAATTATGCACAATATGTAATAAAAGCTTGGTTAGTAACTATAATTAATATAAATAATTCACCTTAAAATTGTGGTGATCCAAAAAAAGAGTAAGTAGTAGGCATAAAGCCTACACTTGTTTTAAAATTACTTTGCTGGAATGATGAGTGATCTCTCACCAGCAGGCT
>OBLN01000154.1_pt1 | contig 25691 bp, 17 predicted proteins | sample 1519301 | NCBI WGS metagenome assembly OBLN01 (sample SAMEA2452533, study PRJEB22499) | sediment metagenome | reverse complement strand
GTGAGCGGACCCGGAGACTGCGCGCCTGGCTTGACCTGCTGGGCGCGCCGGAGCGCCCGCTGGCCCATCACCTGCGCCCGTTCAACGATCCGTTCGCGCAGGCGGAGATTCACTCATCGGCAATTGCCGACAAGTTCGCCCTGGCCGCTATTGCCGATGAATCCGTATCCCGGCCCGTGGTGATCTCCACCCTTTCGGGGCTGGCCATGCAACTGGAACCGGCATCCCGGCTTGCGGCCATGGTCATCCATGTGCACGTGGACATGCGCCTGTCCAGGGAAACGCTGATTGAGCGGTTGGCGCATGCGGGATACGTGTTTTGTGATGATGTGACCGATTCCGGCCAGGTGGCGCGGCGGGGAAGCATTCTCGACGTGTTTCCCCCCGGGGACGACCTGCCCTCTCGGCTGGAATTCGAGGGTTCACGCCTGGTGTCCTTGCGCCGCTTTGATCCGGAAACCCAGAAATCGGTGGACCAGTTACAGGCGTTGACGTTTCCCCCGCTGCGATATTTTTGCAACCTGGATGGATTGGCCGCATATCTGCAGCGCCGCGAGGCGGATATGCAACCGCTGGATCAATGGCTGTCCGGCGCGCGCATCCTGACCCTGGATCGCGAAGCCCTGGAAACCGAGCATGAAAAACTGCTGGATCATTTTGGCCGTATCCGTGAGGCGGTCGGGGTTGAATCCGGCCGGGAGGGCTGGCTGAAGCGGTTGCGCGGCGAACTGAAAGGCCGGGCCGTCCTCGATGTCAGCCCGCTGGAAAGCGACGGCGGCATGAGTCCGCGCATCCACCTGCTGCGACAGAGCCTGGTGGAAATGGACAGGGAAGCCATTGATTCATTGCGGCGGCGCGTGGATAACGGTCTGGATTTGACGATTGCTTCAGGCATCGCTTCCGTGCATCGGCGCCTGGATTTCCTGGGCCCAAGGTTTTCCTTCCTGTCGCGCGACCTTCCCGCCGGGGTGGAGAGTCCGGAAAGGCGTCACATGCTCCTGCCTTACCGGCCCTGGGTTCCCCAACGCAGTCGCGAATTGTCCCGTTCTCCCGCCACGCGTGAGCGCTTCCTGCGCAACATCCGCGTCGGCGAGCTGGTGACCCATCGCAGCCATGGCATCGGGCGCTTCCTGGGAGTGGAGCGTTTGACGGTCAGCGGGTTTGACCGCATCCGCCCGTCTTCCACCACAACGGAAGTGATCGTAGTGGAATACCGCGACCGTGAACGGCTTTATGTGCCGGTGTACGAAGCCGACTCACTGCGCCCCTATACGGCGATGGAGGGGCACGCTCCCGAGTTGGATCGCATGGGCGGGCGGACCTGGAGGGCCAAGCAGAGCCGGGCGCGGCGCAGCATCATCCCGTTTGCCCGCGAATTGCTGCAATTGTACGCGCAACGCAAAGCCACGCGGGGAACTGCTTTTGCCGCCGACAGCGAGTGGGAAGGGCGCCTGCAACGCCGTTTCCGCTTTGTTGAAACCGCCGACCAGAAACGGGCCATTCATGATGTGCTGCGTGACCTCGAAGCCGCTCATCCCATGGACCGCCTTGTTTGTGGAGATGTTTCCTTCGGTAAGACCGAAGTAGCCGTGCGCGCCGCTTTTCGCGTCATAATCAATCATGGCCAGGTGGCCATGCTCTGTCCCACGACCATCCTGGCTTCCCAGCATTTTCAAACCTTCAGCCGGCGGATGGAGGAGATGCCTGTCCGCGTAGAGATGCTTTCCCGGCTGGTGCCGCCGGCGCGGCGGCGCGTCATCATCCAGGATGTCCGGAACGGCAAGGTGGATCTGGTGATCGGCACTCACGCACTGCTGGGTCGCCACCTCGATTTTCCCCGCCTCGGCCTCTTGATTATCGATGAAGAACAGCGTTTCGGGGTGTTCCAGAAAGAGAAGCTGAAGCAGAAGCACCCGCACGTGGATGTGTTGACCCTCAGTGCCACTCCCATCCCCCGCACCCTGTCTTTCTCCATGGCCGGGTTGCAGGATATATCGGTGATCCGTACTCCGCCGCTGGGGCGGCTGGCCATTCACAACACGGTGAGCCTGTTCCGTCCCGAAATCCTGATATCAGCGGTACTGAACGAAGTGGAGCGGGGAGGTCAGGTCTACATCGTGTACAACGATATTCGCGGAATCGAGGCCTTCCGCGCCAATCTGGCCCAGTGGCTGCCGGACGTGGATGTGGCGGTCATTCACGCGCAGATGCGTGCGGAATTGATCGAAAAAACGCTGCTGGATTTTATCAATCGCCGCAGCCAGGTGCTGCTGTCGACCACCATTATCGAGAACGGTATCGATATCCCGGCGGTGAATACCCTGGTGGTGGTAAAGGCGGAGCGTTTCGGGCTCACGCAATTGTACCAGTTGCGGGGAAGAATCGGGCGCGGCGACCGCCGCGCCCACGCGTATTTTCTGGTGTCCGACGCCAGCCTGTCGGAAAAAGCCCAGGCGCGCCTGCAGGCCCTGAAAGAATTCGCCGAACTGGGGGCCGGGTACCGCCTGGCCGAGTTTGACCTGCGCCTGCGTGGAGCGGGCTCATTGTTGGGCAACCGCCAGCATGGCCACATCGAGGCGCTGGGATTTGATTACTACATGGAATTACTGCAACGCACGATCCAGGATTTGAAGGGCGGTGCGGCGGACCGCGCCGCGGCTGAAATCAACGTGCGTTTCGCTTTTGCGGTGGAACCGGATTACATTCCGGATATGGAGGAGCGGGTGGGTGTGTACCGGCGTGTCATGGCCGCCCGCGACCGTGGGGAACTGGGCGCGGTACGCTCCGAAGTCAAGGATCGTTTCGGCCGCGTGCCGCCGGGGATGGACGCGGTGTTCCGCGTTGCGGCCCTGCGCTTGCTGATCCAACCCATGAACGTGGTTTCCGCCGACGTGTATCCCCGGAAAGTCGTGTTGACGTTTGCCGCCGCGCCGGAAAAAATGCCTGAACCGCTGCCGGTGCTGGGCGCACGCGCGCTTTCTCCCCGGCAGGTCGAAATCCCGGCGTCCGATTACGCGGACCTGATGCGGGCGGGTTCAAACCAGAACGCCGCCGGCTTCAATGTAGCGCTTCAAACCGAACCTCAGGTTTGATACGCGGTGGCGTCCGCGCTGCTTGAGCAGGCTGCATCCCAGGCTGCCGATGTAGCCCCCGCTGCAGGTCAGCACCGCGGCGCGATCCGGCGGCACTTCCGTATAGCGGGTGCGCAGATCCGCCACCGGGATGTTGATCGATTCGGGAATGTGTCCCGAAGCGAATTCGGCGGCACTGCGCACATCCACCACCAGGGGTGGTTCGGCGCTTTTCAGCAGCGCCAGAAATTCGTCAAGCTCCAGCAGCGGCAGCGAATCCATCGGGAATCCCTCGGTTTCCCAACCCTCGATACCGGTCAGCAATTGTCCTTCGATCCGGTCCAGGCCGACGCGATGCAACTGATCCCAGGCTTCGGTCAACTCTTCTTCGCGGGCGGAGATCAGTACGATGGGGCTTTCCGGTGGGATGACCCAGCCGGCCAGGGTAGGGAAATTGGCGCGGGTGCTGATATGAAAGGAACCCGCAATGTGGGAACGGGAGAAGCTGCGCGCTCCCCGGATATCGATGGCCACTCCGCGGGACTCCTGCATGACGCGGCGGGCCTGTGACGGTGTGAGCGTGGTCAGGGGTTTCAGTTCGCGCAACAATTGCGGTCCCTGGCGGTTGATTTCGCTGAGGCGAAAAAAATGGTCCGGAGCCGCGGGCATGCCTTCCAGCAGCCAATCGGCGAATGAATCCGCATCCTTGAACTGCAGGGCGGGATTGAGGCGCTTTTCATAACCGATGGTTGAGCGGCGCCGTTGACCGATGGCGCGGCCGCACAGGGAACCCGGGCCGTGGGCCGGGTAGACTTCAACAAAATCGGGCAATTGCAGCAGTTTGTCATGCAGGCTGGAGAACAACTGGCGGGTCAATTCATGGGCGCTGCCGGGGAAGAGGTCGGGCCGGCCCACATCGCCGACGAAAAGGGTGTCGCCGCAATAGATGGCGCAGGGTACATCACCCCGATCCAGGTCGCTTAATACGTACGTGATGTGTTCAGGAGTGTGTCCCGGTGTTTCCAGTACGCGGAACAGCAATTTGCCCACCTGGATTTCGTCGCCTTCAGACACCCCCTGGTGGGGGAAATCCGCCCCGGCCGAAGCCGGCATGATGATTTCGGCGCCGACCCGGTCGGCGAGTTCCAGGTGCCCGGACAGGAAGTCCGCGTGCAGGTGGGTTTGCAGAACGTGCGTAATGGTTAGATTGAGCTCCCGCGCCAGTTGAATGTATTCTTCCACGTCGCGGCGGGGATCGATGATGACGGCACGGCCTTCACTGCCCACCAGGTACGAACTGTGGGCGATCTTTTCCGTGTAAACAAGTCTAGACAGCATCTGAGCCTCCAAATCAGGGGCGGTTTCCCGGTTCCGGTGAACAGCCGCCTTTCAGCCAAAGACAGCCTGCGGATGCGGGTCGAACGTGTTCCGATGTCCCCATGACACTGCTATCACTATGGCCAAAGCCGCGGGAAAAGTCAACCCCGGTGCTTGCGGCTGAGGAGCAGGGCCGCCAGGCCCAGCAGCAGGCAAAAGTGGCCGAACAGCCAGCCGCCGCAGGTGAACGGCGTCTGCGCGTCAAGGTGACGAATCGGCGCCACGAAGCGGTCGGCCCGGCCGTAAGGGGAGCGGTGCAGGATCCGGCCGCTTGCGGATACGGCCACCGATATGCCGTTGGACGTGGAGCGCAATGTATAGCGTCCGTTCTCCACGCTGCGCACAACCGCGGCGCTCATGTGCTGGCCCGGCGCCGAGGTGTCGCCGAACCAGGAGTCGTTGGAGATGGTGACGATCAACTGCGCGCCGCGCGCGACCAGGCGGCGCACCAGGCGCGGGAAGATGATTTCGAAACAGATCGGGGTGGCTACCGGAACCTGGTTGACCGTCAGCGTATGCAGCGAATCACCCGGGGTGAAATCCACGATTTCGCCCACGATGCGGGGCACGAAAAAGAACAGCGGGCGAAAGGGGATGTATTCGCCGAAGGGTGTCAGGTGGACCTTGTGGTAGGTCTGAATGCCATCGGCGGCGAAGCGGACCATGGCGTTCTTGATCACGCCCTGCCGCTCGATGTTGGTGAAGCCGGCCAGCAGGGGCGCGTGTTCGCGCGCAAACGCCAGCATGCGGTCACGGTACCGGGTGTTCTGCAGGGGATAGAGGGTGACGGAGTATTCCGGCCAGACCACGAACTCCGCGCCGCCTGCTTGCACGAGCCGGCGCGATTCGTCCAGCAACTCTTCCAGGCGGCTTTCGCGTTCCCGCCAGGAAAGGACCCGGTCATGATGGCTGTTGGGCTGCAGGATGCCCGCGTAGTGGCGGGGAAGTGCCTCCAGCCGGTTTTCCAGGCGCTGCAACCGCAACCAGCCGCCGCCATGCGTCAGCAGCAGGATGAAGATCAGCACGGCTCCGCTGCGTCGGTCCCTGCGACGCAGCCAGCGGTACAGAAGCAGGTTGCATAGAACCAGGATGAATCCCGTCAGGTGCACCCCGCCCAGCGCGGCCGTCTGCAGGAAAGGCAGGTTGCGGTACTGCGACGTTCCCACCAGGCACCAGGGGAATCCGGTCATGAATTCCTCCAGCAACAGGTCTTTACCCACCCAGACACATGCGGCGGCGGGCCACCAGGCTCCGCCGTGGCGCCAGAGACGCGCCAAACCCCAACCGGCGGCCGCGGTGACCAGTGACAGGATCCCGGCCACCATCAGGAAAGCCAGCAGGCTCAATGCCAGGTTCATGCCGCCGTAGCGGATCATGACCCGGGGCATCCAGTACAACATGACCAAATGAGCCGCGGCGCCGAAGGCCAGGAATGCGAGGAACGCGTTCACGCGGGGGTGTTCCAGCGCCGCCAGCAGGGGAAAAAGAAATACGAAAGCCAGGACTTGGAAGTCGAAGCGGGGGAAGGCCAGCGCGTAGAGCACCCCGGACGCCAATGCGCCCAGCCAGGGTAAGGCCAGGTGGAGTCTTCGCCTCATCGCCGGGCGCTCCAGGGGGACCGATCCGCTTCAGGGCATGCGTCGCAGAAAGAAACCGCTGCGGCCGGCAAGCTTTTCCATGCGGCTTTTGGCGCTCTGGGCTTCCTCCTTGGAGTCAAAGCGGCCGACCAGGACCCGGTACATGGTTTTTTCATTGACCACCACGCGTTGAATTTCCGTGGGGAAATTGTTGTTGATAAAGAGATCCGAGTATGATTTGGCTTCGGCATGGTTTTCAAAAGCGCCCACCTGCACCGCGTAATAACTGTCCCTTTCCACCGGGCGCGGTTTGACTTTCCGGGCCGGCTGGGAATCGGGAACGGGTTCGGTGACTGCCGCGTCGCCGCGGCCGTGAATGTCGATTTCGTCCTTGATCGCGCTGGGCTTTTCCGAGACGATCTCTTGTTCCAGCGGGATGTGCTCGCCGGCCGTGGTGACCCGGGCTCCGGGCGGTGCCGCCGCGGCGGTCTTTCCCGCCTGGTAGCCCAGGTAAAAAAGAAAGATGCCGATCAGGATCACGGCGGAAAGAAACACCACCACGTGAAGGAAAGTGATCTTGATTTCGAGCACGGTGCGGTTCTTGTCCCTCATTATTTCTTTTCCAGGATGTTCATCAGTTCAATGGGCAGGGGAAAGACGATGGTGGAGGAATTATCCGTCGAAATATCCCTGAGGGTCTGCAAGAAGCGCAATTGCATGGTGTAGGCGTTTTTGGCCATGATGTCGGCGGCTTCCAGCAGTTTGGCGGCGGCCTGTTGCTCACCTGCAGCGTGGATCACCTTGGCGCGGCGCTCGCGTTCCGCTTCCGCCTGCTTGGCCATGGCGCGTTGCATTTCCTGGGGCAGGTCCACATACTTGATTTCCACCATGGAGACCTTGACCCCCCAGGGATCCGTATGCTCGTCGATGATCGATTGCAGCTTGGCGTTTAGCTGGTCGCGTTCGGAGAGCAACTCGTCCAGTTCCACCTGGCCCAGTACGGAACGCAGGGTGGTCTGGGAGAGTTGCGATGTGGCATAGTTGTATTCCTGGACCTGGAGTACCGCCTTGAGGGGATCGATGACGCGGTAATAGACCACGGCGTTGACCTTGACGGAGACGTTGTCCCGGGTAATGACATCCTGGGGCGGTACGTCAAGCACAATGGTGCGCAAACTGACTTTCACCAGTTTGTCGATGGGGTAAAGGACAAAGATGAGCCCCGGACCCTTGGGTTTCCCGAGCACCCGGCCGAGCCGGAAAATCACTCCGCGTTCGTACTCTTTGAGTACTTTCAGCCAGTTGAACAGCAAAAACAATACGATGACCGCAATGGTGACAACAGGTATCTGCATATTAACCCCCTCTGGGTTTGACTTTCAGGCGGAATCCATCCATCTGGAGGACTTCCACCTCGGTGTCGGCTTCAATCGGCGAATCTGAAAACGCATTCCACCATTCGCCGTGCACAAACACCCGGCCGCCTTCCGGTGTGACGCGGGTGCGGGTGGTGCCGATCTCTCCCGCCAGGCCTTCCTGGCCGGTGTCGATACGGCGCTTCATGGATTGAAAGACCTTGTAGGTCAGAAACAGGATAATCGCGGCAAAACTGAAGGTCAAGATAATGATCATGCTCATGGTGGGTCTCATCTCCGGAATGGGTGAACTGACCAGAATCACGGAGCCCAGGAAAAAAGCCACTGCGCCGCCGAGTCCCAGAATGCCGAATCCCTGCACCTTGATTTCGGCCAGGAACAACCCGATTGCCAGCAGGATCAGCAGCAGGCCCACGTAATTGATGGGTAGAATCTGGAACGCCATGAAAGCCAGCAGCAGGGAAATGCCGCCGATGACTCCGGGGATCACGGCCCCGGCATGGGTGAACTCCAGGTAAAGTCCGATGAGTCCGAAAATCAAGAGAAAATAGGCCAGGTTCGGGTTGGTGATGGTGCGCAGGAAGCGCTGGCGCCAGCTCATCCGCAGCGGAATGACCGGGGAATCCTTGACATCCAGCGTAACCGTTTCCCCGTTCGTGGTGGTCACGCGGCGGCCGTGCAATTGCCTCATCAGGTCGTCGAAATTCTCGGCGATCAGGTCCGCCAGGCCGGCTTTCAAGCATTCATCCGCGGTGTAGGCAAGGCTCTCGCTTACCGCCCGGGCCGCCATATCTTCGTCCCGGCCGCGCTGGCGGGCCAGCGAACGGATATACGAGACGGCGTCGTTGGTGATCTTGGCTTTCATGGTGTCATCGATCTTCTGGCCCAGGGCCGAAACCGGGCTGGCGGCGCCCATGTTGGTACCCGGCGCCATGGCCGCGATGTCCGCCGCCACGGCGATGAAAAATCCCGCGGAAGCGGCCCGGGCCCCCTGGGGATAGACATACACCACCACCGGCGCGGGAGATTTCAGCATCTCCTGGATCGTGGTGCGCATGGCGGAATCGAGTCCGCCGGGCGTATCCAGTTCAATAACGACCAGGTCCGCGCCGGCGCCGGAGCGGATCCTGGCCATGGAGTCGATCACGTACTCGGCGCTGACGGAATCGATCGGCCCCTGAATCGCGATATGGTAGACTTCCGCGTTCAGAACTAGGGGAGCCAGCAGCAACAGTAAAAAAATCGATCTCTTCATATTCTGAATAATAGGCCGCGGCATAAAAAAAATCAACACCGCCCGCGGCTTTGTTCGGTTGCGTTCGCGCGGATGCTGTGCTAAAAGAAGCCATGACCGATCATAATTTTGCCCTGATTATGGCCGGCGGCCAGGGTACCCGTTTCTGGCCGTACAGCACCCCCCGGCGTCCCAAGCAATTCCTTTCCATTCTGGGTTCCGAGCCCCTGATCACACGGACCTTCCGGCGGCTTGAACGCGTGGTGGCCCGGGAACGGATCTTCGTGGTGGCCGAAGAAGGGTATCGCGGCGCGGTCATGGACGCCCTGCCCATGATGGACCGCGATAACTACATCGCCGAGCCCATGCCGCGAAATACCGCCCCCTGCATGATCCTGGCCAATATCATCCTGGCGCGCCGGGATGCGGAGGCCCGCCTGCTGGTCGTCCCGGCGGATCACCACATCATGGATGAGCCGACATTCGCGCGCCAGATGCGCGTCGCCCTGGAATTTGCCGAGCGCCCGGTGATCATCACCGCCGGCATCGTGCCGGACCAGCCCCATACCGGCTACGGTTACATCCGCTATGCCGCCGCGCGGGCGGAACGCTTTGACGATACCGAGTTTTACCGGGTTGAAGCTTTTGTGGAAAAACCCGACGCCACGACCGCGGCGGGTTATCTTTCCCGGGGGGGGTATTGCTGGAACTCCGGCATGTTCGTCTATAAGCTGAGCCATTTCCGTTCCCTGCTGGAGCGCCACGCCCCGGAGTTCGCCCGGAGCTATGCCGCGCTGGAACGCGCGTCCGCTGAGGAGATGCCGCGGGTGTTTGCCGCCATACCGGCATTGTCCATCGATTACGCCTTGATGGAGAAAGGCGCTGAAGCCTGGATGATGCCGGCCGCATTCGACTGGAACGACGTGGGCGCCTGGGCCAGCGTGCATGAGCTGGGAGACCGCGATGCGCAAAACAACGTGGCCGGAGCGGGGCATGTTTTACTGGACAGCCGGGATTGCCTGATTTTTTCAACCCTGGATACCCCGGTGGGCGTGATCGGTCTTGAGGGAGTCGGCGTGGTTCAGACCGCCGAGGGGTTGCTGGTGGGAAAGCTCGACCAGATGCAGCGGGTGCGCGAAGTGCTGCGCCGCCTGGAGGCCGGTGTGCATGCGGGCGAAAGCGGGGAGGTCGATTCATGAGGAGCCGGATTCTTGTCAGTACGGCCGCGCTTACGGCCAACCTCAACCGTTTTCAAAAGATCACCGGGCGCCCCGTGGCGTTCGTGGTCAAGGCCAACGCCTACGGACATGGTATTGAAGCCTGCGTGCGGATCGCCCGGAAACTCGATGCGGTGAGCTACTACGCCGTTGATGCGGCGCATGAAGCGCGCCGGGTTCTTGCCGAAGACGATTCCCGCCCGGTGCTGGCCATGGGTTGGGCCGACGACGACGAGTTGGCCTACCTGGTTCAGGCCGGGGTGGAAATCGTTGTTCCCGAACCGGATTACCTGAAGCGGGTGCGTCTGGCGGCGAAAAAAACCGCGTCCAGGGCCCGTTGCCACCTCAAGGTGGAAACCGGTACCCAGCGGCTGGGTATGTCCGTCCGGGAGGTCCTGGACATCCTGCGTGGGCGCGGCGACGAACTGGTTGAATTCCGCGGAATTTACTCGCATTTCGCCGATATTGAAGACACCACGCGGCATGACTTCGCCGGTAAACAGCTGGACACTTTCCGTTCCCTGCTGGAGGCGCTGCCGCCGGAACCGCCGCTGCTGCGGCACATGGCCTGTTCCGCGGCCGCGCTGCTCTTTCCCGCCACCCATTTCGACATCGCGCGCGTGGGTATTTCGGCGTACGGGTACTGGCCGTCGCGCGAAACCCTGATCTCCTGGCAGGAACAGCATGGCAACGGCATGGTGCTGCGCCCGGCGTTGACCTGGGAAACCCATGTGGCCCAGGTCAAAGAATTGGCTCCCGGTGATTCCGTCGGCTACGGCCGTTCATTCCGCGCATTCAGCCGTTCCCGCATCGCCGTGATCCCGGTGGGGTACTATGACGGCTATGACCGGCGCCTTTCCAATTCGGGCGTTATCCTCGTAAACGGCGTGGAAGCCCCCATCCGCGGACGTGTCTGCATGAACATGATGATGGCGGATGTCAGCCACATCCCCAATGTGCGTGCGGGAGACAGCGTAATCCTGATGGGAGAAGGCAGCCAGGGGCGCATCGACGCCGCGGACCTGGGGGAGCGTTGCGGCACCATCCATTACGAGATTCTCAGCCGCCTCGGCGCTCACCTTCCCCGGATCGTTGTCGATTGAGCCCGCCTGGAACGCCAGATCAGGTAGAGCGCGGCAACCAGGTTGACCCCGGCCAGGAAGCGGGTGGTTCCCCCCATGCCCAGAATGGGCAACATCAATGTGCCGGCCAGCAACGCGCCCATGGCGGCGCCGCTGTGATCGGCGGCATTTACCCTGCCGGTGGCGTGTCCGGGACGCCTGGATTCCAGTTCCAGGGCGGCACCCAGCGCGGCCGGGAAAACCGCGCCCACGATGCCTCCTGTCAGGATGGTAAACAGCGAAATCCAGACCTGGTCGAACAGGGGATGATGCCCGGCGCCGGGAAGCAGCAGCCCCAAAGCGGCCGCCACGGCGGCCAGGGCGCACAGCAATGAGGATAGCAGCAGGCGCGGGGAAAAGCGCCTCGCCAGCAGGCGGGATATGGCGGCCCCCAGGGGCAGGCCGGCCATGAACAGAGCGGTGAACAGTCCGATATAGCGGTAAATGAAACCGAAGCGGCTCTGGATCAGCGTGATGATCAACAATTGCAGCGACATGCCGCAGAATCCGGCCACGGATACCGCGGCATAGAGCATGCCCGTGCCGCGGCGTCGTAAGGCGGCGGGGAGCAGCATCAATAACACGGCCAGCAACAGGTAGGCGGGATTGATCTTCTCCGCCAGTTGCAGCAGGCGCCGCACGCCGCCGGCGTGCACCCAGCCGAGCGAACGATTGTAGTAATGCAGCGCCGTGGGCAGGTCATCGGTGTTGCGGTTTTCGACAACCCGCTTCTCCAGGCTGTTGCGGATGTCGCTTCCGCGGTCGGCGGGAAACCAGGCGGAAAAAAGCGCCTTCAGGTCCGGATCGTCGGGCCGGAATCCGCGCCAGCGTTCGGCCAGTACGGATGCCTCCCCGGTCACTACGCCGGGGGTGCGCGAGGCGAAAAAGAAGGTGTCCGTTCCGGGAGAGATCTCCACGAAGGGGAAAACGGAACGCAGGGTGTGAAAGACCACGGCGGCATAGGCGCCCACACCGCCGGATGTGTAGGTGTCGGAAGCGGTGATGCGCAGGCATACCACGCCTTCCGGGCTCATGATGCGCGAGAGCTCATGCAGGAATTCCAGCGTGTAATAGCGGTTGGCCAGCAGGGAAGCGGGTTCGGAGGCGTGTACGTAGGCCAGGTCATAGGTGTTTTCCAGCCCGGGCTTTCTGCCTTGCTCCTGGACAAAGCGGCGGCCGTCCATCAGAAAAAGGTGGAAGCGCGGATCGCGCAGGCTGCGTTGCATTCGCGGTGCAAGGTGGCTGCGCACGGTCTGCACCACCAGGCGGTCCAACTCAACGTTGTGCAGGCGCCGGATGTTTGTTTCCAGGAGCGCCTGGGCCAGGCCGCTGACCGCCTCACCGATCACGAGTACGTGTCCGGGGGAAGGGTGCTGCGAGAGCAGGCGCGCGGCGAGCATGTGGTTGCGTTCCGGGTCGGGGAAGGTCGCCGCCATCTGCCCGTTCAGGTACAGCGCGTACTGGTCGGCCCGGCGGCCGAGGGCGATGTTTTGAAAGCGGGAATCCAGGTTGATGACCAGGTCCGTGGCGGAAAATCCGCGCCAGCGGGCGTGAACCGTGGCTTTTTCCAGCCTGTTCTGCGGGAGCGGCAACAGCCCGATCACGCCCAGCAGAAACACCGCGATTCCCAATCGCCTCATGCCCGGACGGGTTCCAGCCAGCCGGATCACGACTCCACTGGTCGCCAGGGCCGCGAAAAGGATGGTAAAGGCCGGCCAGCGGCCGGCGAGTACCCAGCTCATCATGGCTCCCGCGGCCAGGGATCCCAATGATTCCGTGATGTACACCCCCGACATGTGCGACATGCCGTCCGCCTGCCGCGCGTTGCGCATGGCCAGGGGAAACGCGGCACCCACCATGAAGCTGAGGGGGATCACCAGCAGGGCGGTGGCGAAAAACACGCGCCACATGCCGATCGGCAATCCGGCCGGAGCCATTGTCAGGTTGTGCAGACAGCGGATCAACACCAGCGCCGGCGGTGTCATCAGGGTCAGCAGCAGAACCGCCTGCAACAGGCGTTCTCCCGGCCGCTGCAGGCGGTCGGCCAGGCGGCCGCCCAGGCGGGACCCGAACGTGACCCCGACCAGCCAGTGGAAGAGCACAATGGCGATCACGATCTCGTTGCCGAGCACCACCACCATGATTTCACGCAGGAAAATGGTCTGGAAGAGGGTGGCCAGGAATCCAAGCAGGAAAAAGATACCCAGCAGGGAGGCGCGGCCGGTGATCCGGCCGTTTGCCGAGTGTGTCATGGATCCGACTTCCCGCCCCTCGGGCTATTCAATTTCAAACAGGAGGCGATTGGCCAGGACGTTGTCTCCTTCCTTGACCCCCATGGTCTTGATGACTCCGGATATCGGGGCGCGAATCTCATTCTCCATTTTCATGGCTTCGTGAATCAACACGATATCTCCTTCCTGAACGCTGTCTCCGGTCTGGAAAAAAACCTTCTGGATATATCCGGGAATGAAACTTTTTACGAGGCCGGAGCGGGTGGCGCGCTGGGGACGGGGCCGGAAGTAGAACAACTTGTCGATCTTGAGCAGCGAGGCGGGATAATATTCTTCGTCCACGTAGATTCCGCTCGGGTATCCGTCGAGATCCCGTTCGATCTCCACCTGGTAAATGCGCCGGTTGACGAAAAATGAGAGAATTTCGTTTTCCCTGGTTTCGGCGATCTGGACCTGGAACGGGGTTTTTTCCACCCGGATCTGTGTTTCCGACTGGAATGTCGAATTGGGTGCGGTCTCAATATCGAAAGCGCGTTTGTGAACCTGAAAACGGTATTTCATGGCGCGTTACCTCCCGAAAAGGATGCGGCGCAACAGGTTGGGTTGTTTCATGCGTTCCAGTTGGGCCTTGTAATTCTTGCGGCGGTTTTCCACGTGAAAGGCCGCTCCCAGCAGCGCCGCAGCCAGTTCCACTTCCTGATCGCTGCGCGGGCGTTTGTTGAATTCAAAGCGCAGGTTGAGAAAATCGATGATGGTTTCTCCACGCTGCAGTTCGGGGCTTTCCAACAATTTCTTGAGAAAGATCAGGTTGGTATGGATGCCCCGGACCAGGATGGTGTTGAGAAACTGGCGCAGGTCGTTGATGGCGTTTTCCCGCTGCACGGCGAATGCCAGGATCTTGCCGATGTTCGGGTCATAGATGGAAGACACTTCCGCGCCGGCGAACAAACTGGTTTTGAATACATTGCGGATGGTGGCGTAATGAGAGAAGTCACTGACTTTTCCCGCCGAGGGCCTGAATGCATCATGGGGGTTTTCTGCGTTCAATGAAACCAGGATGAGGTTGTGCCGCGGCTCGATAATCCTTACCCCGTCCACGTCATGGAGTTTCTCGCCGCGGGAGAGCACGAATTGTTTCTTGATGAAATTCGACAGCATGTGGACTTCAGGGATCAAGGTGTTGACCTGGATGGTGGGGTTGATCTCCAGAAAGAACGCCTCTGCTTTTTCGACCAGGAACTCGACGTATCCCAGCCCCACGTAGTCCAGTTCCTCGACCAGGCGGCGGGTGTTGTGCATCATCGACTGGCGCAGGTCGTCGCCGATGTTCATCGATGGCGATTCCTGGAACACTTTCTGGAAGCGGCGCTGAATCGAGGATTCGATCTCGGGCAGGATCAGCAGGTTGCCGTCGGCGTCGCGCAGGAAGGGGATTTCGATGTGATGGGCGAAGGGTAGAAACTCTTCCAGGAAGACTCCGTCCTGCTGGATGGAATCGCGCTTGAGCATCTGCTGCAGCTTGTCCTGGGCATCGCGGCGGAATTCAGCCAGGCGGATCTGGTGCCCGCCGCTGCCTGTCACCGGTTTGATGATCACCGGAAATTTCATTTCCGGGGAAACGAATTCGATGTCCAGCGGACTGGTGATGATATCGGAATGGGCCATGGTGTCGATGCCCATGCCCCGCGCCGTGTTCTTCATCTCGATCTTATCGCGGCAGCGTTGCAGCACCTTGGCGGACGGCCCGATAAAACCGATGCCGTTGCGGGCGCATTGATCGGCCAGTTCCGGGCTTTCGGAGAGGAAACCGTAACCGGGATGAAGGAAATCCACTTTGAGGTCGACGGCCATCTCCATGATCGATTCCAGGTCCATGTAACTGTCTTCGGGCCTGGATGCGAAAAACTTGTAACTGCGATCCGCGAGTTTGACGGGCAGGGACCCGGCATCTTCGGGCGAAAAGAGCAGGATCGTCTCCAGGCCCATGCTGCGCATGGACTGGATGATGTCGAGGGCGATGGTGCCGCGATTGGGAATCAGGACGCTCTGGCGTTTCATGGCGCGCTCCTTACAGCGGGATGTTCCCGTGCTTTTTGGGCGGATTCTGCAGCGTCTTGTGCTCCAGTGATTCCAGTGCCGCGATCAGGCAGGGGCGGGTTTCCGTGGGCAGGATGATATCGTCGACGTAGCCGAGTGCGGCGGGGAGCTTGGGGTTGGCGAACTTTTCCTTGTAATCCAGAATCAGGCGTTCCTTGAGGCCTTCGGGTTCGTCCGCGGCGGCCAGGTCTTTGCGGAAAATGACATTGATCGCTCCCTGCGGACCCATGACCGCGATTTCAGCGGTCGGCCAGGCGTACACCACGTCCGCGCCCAGGTGTTTGGAACTCATGACGATATAGGCCCCGCCGTACGATTTGCGGGTAATGACCGTGAGTTTGGGTACCGTGGCTTCCGAATAAGCGTACAGCATCTTGGCGCCGTGCTTGATGATGCCCAGTTTTTCCTGGTCGCGGCCGGGCAGGAATCCGGGCACGTCCACGAAAGAAACCAGGGGGATGTTGAACGCGTCGCAGAATCGGATGAAACGGGCGCCTTTCAACGAGGCATGCACATCCAGGGTGCCGGCGTAGACGTCGGGATTGTTGGCGATGACACCCACGCTGCGTCCGCCCAGCAGGGCGAAGCCGACCACCAGGTTTTGCGCGTAGCCTTCATGTACCTCGAAAAAGCGGCCGTTGTCCACCACCAGTGACAGCAATTCCTTGATGTTGTAGGGCTTATTGGGGTTGACCGGCACGATTTCGTTGAGCTTGTCGTCCATGCGGTCGAAGGGGTCGTCGCTGGCCTGGGCGGGCAGGGGGTGAAGGTTGGACGAAGGGAGGTAGGTCAGCAATTCCTTGACCATGTCCAGGGTATGGTGTTCGTCATGGCCGACAAAATGGGCCACTCCCGAGACCGTGGCGTGGGATTCCGCCCCGCCGAGCTCTTCGAAGGTGACGTCTTCCTTGTTGACGGCCTTGATCACCTCGGGCCCCGTAACGAACATGTGCGAGGTCTTGTCCACCATGAACACGAAATCGGTGATCCCCGGGGAATAGACCGCGCCGCCCGCGCACGGTCCCATGATGACCGAGATCTGGGGAATGACGCCGGAGCTGATGGTGTTGCGGTAGAATATGTCGCCGTATCCGGCCAGGCTGCTGATACCCTCCTGGATGCGGGCGCCGCCGGAATCGTTGATGCCGACAATGGGGGCGTTGGCTTTCAGGGCGAGGTCCTGGACGTTGACGATTTTCTTGGCATGCATTTCACCCAGCGAACCTCCCAGGATGGTGAAATCCTGGGAATAGGCGTAGACGAGCCGGTCATGAATCTTGCCGAAACCGGTAATCACGCCGTCGCCGAGGAATTTCTTTTTATCCAGGCCGAAATTGGAAGAACGATGCAGCATATAACCCTGAAGTTCGACAAATGTTCCCGGATCGAACAGGTATTCCAAGCGTTCACGCGCGGTCATTTTGCCGTCTTCGTGGCGTTTATCGATGCGATCCTGACCCCCGGCCAGGTCTCTCTGCTGCCGGAGTTTCATTAGAGCCTTGATCTTGTTTTTCATGTCTATCCCTCTCCGCCCGCCATTGTACTGGTTCAGCGCCCAAAAATCAAATGATGCGGCGGACAGCTGTCCGCCCGGAATAAAAACAGTTGGGGAGTTGGGGAGTTGGGGAGTTGGGAAGTTGGGAAGTTGGGAAGTTAGGAAGTTGGGGAGTTGGGGAGTTGGGGGACGAAATCCAGGAAAAGAAAGGTAGGGGCGGTCCCCTGAGGCCGCCCAATCCCATTTCATGGTTTCATGAATAACCATGGCCATTTTCATGACAGGTATGGATATCATCCGGGCGGCCCCCGTGGCCGTCCTGGCAAGAGGCAAGGGGCAAGGGGCGACCGGCCGGTCGCCCCTACATTCGGAACTTCTTGCCTCTTCAACTTTCCAACTCTTCAACTTTTCAACTCCGCGGGTCAACTCCGCGGGTCAACACCGCGGGTCAACTCCGCGGGCGCTGGCGCCCGCGGCTTGACATCTGCCCCTGGTTTCATTACTATAATTCTTTATTATCGAAGTTGTCCTGCGGCGGTCGCCTGCGGGATTTCCGGCTGCGGCCGCTGAGGAGGAAACGGCATGAAAGAAGTACAGAGCAACGATCTGCGCAATATCGCCCTGGTGGGTCACGGTCAGGCGGGGAAAACCAGCCTGGCGGCCGCCATGCTTTTCGATACCGGTATGGTCAACCGCCTGGGAAAGGTGGAACAGGGGAATACCGTCACCGACTTCGATGAAGAAGAGGTGGAACGCAAAATCTCCGTCCAGGCCGCTCTCGCCTATGCCATGCGGGATAAAGTCAAGATCAACATGATTGATACGCCGGGGTTTGCCAATTTCATCTGGGAGGCCCGCCTCAGCCTGCGCGCGGTTGAGACCGGATTGATGGTCATCAACGCGCTTGAGGGCGTCGAGGTCCAGTCCGAAAAGCTCTACGACACCATGGATGAACTGGGCAAGGCCATGATCCTGGTGGTCAACAAGATGAAAAAGGACCTGGCTGATTTTGACGCCTCCATGGAATCGATCGCCGCTTCCTGGGGCAAGAACGCAGTCGCGGTGCAGCTTCCCATCGGCAAGGGGCCCGAGTTTACCGGAGTTGTGGATCTTTTGAGCCTGAAGGCTTACCAGTACGAAGACAACGAAAAGGGCGTTTTCAAAGCCGTGGATATTCCCGCGGACCTGGCGGATCTCGCGCAGTCCCGGCGCGAGGCCTTGATCGAAAAGATCGCCGAGAACAGCGAAGCGCTGATGGAAAAGTATTTTGAGGAAGGCGACCTCTCCGCGGAAGAATTGACGGAGGGACTGCGGCGCGCGATTCTTCAACGGGATATTTTTCCCGTGCTTTGTTGTGACGCGTTGGCCAATATCGGTGTCCACCAGGTGCTGGATTTCATTGAGCAGTATGCGCCGTCTCCGCTGGACTTCGGCGAAGTCGCGACCAAAGACGGCAGCGTGAAACCGGATCCCGCCGCCCCGCTGGCCGCCCAGGTATTCAAGACCATCTCGGACCCGTTTACCGGTAAGATCACCATCATGCGCGTATTTGCGGGGACTTTCAAATCCGACTCCACCATTCACAACATATCCAAGGGCGTGGATGAGCGCGTGGGGTCGATCTTCATGCTCCAGGGCAAGAACCCGGAAAACGTCGAGAAAGTGTTTGCCGGAGATATCGTGGCCGTGGCCAAACTCAAGGAAACCCAGACCGGGGATTCCGTGGGTGTGAAAGGCAAGAGCCCGGTGTTTCCCGGTTATCAATTCCCCATTTCCTCGATTTCGTTCGCCATCGAGCCCAAGTCGCGTGACGATGAAAACAAGATTTCCAATGCCATGCAGCGCATTCAGGAAGAAGATCCGACAGTAAAATCCGAACGCGACACCCAGACCAAGGAACTGGTGATTTCCGGCAACGGCCAGATGCACGTGGAGCTGGTGGTCAACAAGCTCAAGCGCCGCTACGGTGTCGAAGTCACCATGAAGCCCCCCAAGATTCCCTACCTGGAAACCATCCAGGGCCATGCCGATGTCAACAAGAAATACAAAAAGCAGTCCGGCGGACGCGGGCAGTACGGCCATGTCATGATCCGCATGGACCCCCTGCCGCGGGGTGAAGACTTCGTGTTCGAAGAGACCATCTTCGGCGGATCGATTCCCAGGAACTATGTGCCCGCCGTGGAAAAGGGCGTTTTGGAAGCGCGGACCAAAGGCGTCCTGGCCGGATATCCGGTGGTGGATTTCAAGGTCGACCTCTATGACGGCAGCTACCATGAAGTCGATTCCTCGGACATGGCGTTCAAGATCGCCGCTTCGATGGCGTTCAAGATGGCCATGAAAGAGGCCAAGCCCACGCTGCTGGAACCGATCATGAAAGTGGAGGTCTTCGTGCCCGAAGAGTTCATGGGCGACATCAACGGCGCCCTGAGCGGGCGGCGCGGAAAGATTCAGGGCATGGAATCCAAGGGCAAGAACATGGTGGTCAAAGCCCTGGTGCCCATGGCCGAGATGCTGGATTTCGATCCCCAGCTCACGTCGATTACCGGCGGCCGGGGTTCCTACTTCATGGAATTCTCCCACTACGATCCGTTGCCGCATCAATTGCAGAAAAAGGTGATAGACGAAGCCGTGCGCGAGGGCCGGGTCAAGGAAGAAGAGGAATAGGGCCGGAACGGTTCGGGCGATGACGGAGCGAATCCTGGAAGCCCGGCAGGTCGAAAAGCGTTTCCGCTTGCCGGACCGCTCTGAACTAATGGTTCTCAGCGGCCTGGACCTGGTGGTTGAGCGCGGCACCATGGTGGCCGTAACCGGGGCTTCCGGCAGCGGCAAGAGCACCCTGATGCATCTTCTGGGCGGTCTGGACCACCCGGACAAGGGCCGTGTATCTTTCCAGGATCGTGATCTCGGGTCCCTTTCCAGCGCGGACCTGGCGGAATTCCGCAACCGTCACCTGGGTTTTGTCTTCCAGTTTCACTACCTGATGCCGGAATTGACGGTGATCGAAAACGTGGCCTTTCCCCGACTGGTCAAGCGGTTCCAACGCCGGGAAGCCCTGGCGCAGGCCCGGTTGCGCCTGGAAGAAGTGGGGCTGCAGGACAAGGCGGGTGTAATGCCGCATCAGCTCTCCGGTGGAGAGCGGCAACGCGCCGCCATCGCCCGCTGCCTGGTCAACGATCCTCACCTGATCCTGGCCGATGAACCCACCGGCAACCTGGACTGGAACACGGGCGACAAGGTCTTCGCGCTGTTCCGTGACCTGGTGACCCGCAGCGGTAGAACCGCGGTGGTGGTGACCCACAACGAGGCGCAGGCGCGCCTGGCGGATGCCGTCTATCACCTGGAACATGGACGATTGATTGCAACGCGCCCCGGGAATGCATAACCCTGGCGCGCGGATTTGCGTATAGATCATAATGCCGGCTGGTTCAGGCGGGGGGAGATCCAAGCGGACGCCTTTTTAGACGATCCCGCTGAGCCGTCGTCATTTATAGGAGGCATCATATGAAAAGTCGCGTCTGGGTGGCCCTTATCCTGTTGGCCACCACCTGGCTTGCGGCCGCGGATTTTGATCCGAGCCGGATTCAGGACCGTATCCATGAATTCACCCTGGACAACGGCCTGAAGTTCATCCTGCTGGAAGATCATTCCGTACCCATTGCCAGTTTTGTGACCTTCGTCAATGTCGGAGGCAGTGACGAACGGATCGGTATATTCGGTATTTCCCATTTCCTGGAGCACCTGGCATTCAAGGGCACCAGCGAAGTGGGTACCACGGATATCAAGGCGGAGCGTCGCTTGATGGCGGAGATGGACCAGGTGTTTGACCGCATCCTGGCTGAGAAAGACAGCCTGGAGCCGGATCAGGACCGGATCGACGCCCTCAACGCGGAATTGGAAAAACTCAAGCAAGAAGCCGGACGGTACGTGAAGAGCAACGACTTCACCGCGGTGCTTACCCGCAACGGCGTGGTGGGTCTGAATGCCGGCACCAGCAAGGATTATACGGTGTATTTTTACAGCCTGCCTTCCAACCGCCTGGAGTTGTGGGCCTACCTCGAATCCGCGCGCTTTACCGACCCGGTTTTCCGTGAATTCTACAAAGAGCGGGGCGTGATCATGGAAGAGCGCCGCGTGGTCACGGAAAACCAGCCCACGGGCAAACTGATCGAGGAATTGCAGGCCATCGCTTTCAAGGATCATCCTTATCATGTCAGCGTGATCGGCCCGATGAGCAACATCGAACACATCACGCGCAAGGATGTCTACGACTATTTCCACAAGAATTACCATGCCGGAAACATGGTGGTCGGTGTCGCCGGAGACGTGACGCCGAAGCAATTGCGCAGGATGGCGGATAAGTACTTCGCGCGCATTCCCGCCGGAAAGCCCAATCCGCTGGTGTTTACCGATGAAAAGACGCAGCTGGGCGAAAAAACCGTCACCATTTTCGAAGAAACCCAGCCCTGGCTGGTATTGGGATACCATATTCCTTCCCAGACTCATCCCGATTTCACCCGTGTCCAGGTGCTCAACTACCTGCTGACCACGGGGCGCAGTTCCCGCCTCAATCAGCGCATGGTCAAGCAAGAGAAATCCGCACTGGCCGTGGCGTCTTTCGCCGGGTTCCCGGGCAGCAAGTATCCCGGCCTCTACCTGGTTCTGGCCCTGCCCAACAGCGGCAAGACCACGGACGAATTGTTGACCACCATCGATGAAGAGGTCGAGAAGTTGAAAAACGAACCGGTAAGCGCTGAAGAACTGGATTCCGCCAAGACGCGCATGAAGGTTTCGGTCATGCGCCAGATGCAGAACGATCTCTATTTCATGATGGGTCTGCTGCAGTCGGAAATGCTTCAGGGATCCTGGCGCAAAACCTTTGACGCCATTAAGGAAATCGATGCCGTCACCGCGGAAGACATCCGCGAACTGGCCGGGAAATACCTGCTTCGTTCCAACCGCACCATTGCGCGGATTGAAAAAAAACAGGCTGAGAAAGAGGAGGTGTCCAAATGAAACGCCTGATGGTGATCGCGTGTATTGCCGGAATGATCGCCCTCAACCTGGCGGCCGCCTCCGGACCCGATATCAATAAACTGCATTATCCCGAACTGAACCCCATCCACATTCCCCCCATTCACAAGGCGGAGCTGAATAACGGCCTGCGCCTGCGCGTGGTGCGCACGGACAAGCTGCCCCTGGTCGATATCCGCATCCTGGTAAACGGCGGATCGGTTTTGGACCCCGCGGACAAAGTGGGCCTGGCATCCATGACCGCCGGCCTGATGCGCATCGGGGGTACGGAGAAGTGGACGGGCGATGAGCTCGACCTCTACCTGGACCGGCTGGGAATCAACATGGATGCCCAGGCCGCCGGTGATTACTTTTCCGTCACGTTGTCCTGCCTGCACAAGGACCTGGACGCGGCCGTGGCCGCCCTGGCCCAGATGGTGCGCTCGCCGCGTTTTGCCGAAGACAAGATCGAGGAGATGAGCACGCGCCTGTCTTCTTCCATCGCCCGGCGCAACGATGAGCCCAACGGTATCGCGTCGCGGGAATTCGAACGCGTGATTTACGGTAAGGATTCACCCTTTGCCGCGGTACTGGAATACGCTCACCTGGCCGCGATAGAGAAAGCGGACCTGGCGGCCTGCCACAAACGCTTTTTCGCGCCGGGAAACATGCTGGCCGGTGTGTCGGGCCCGGTGGACATTGCGGAGGTCAAGGCGGTGTTTCAACGCCATTTCGGTGACTGGAGCCACCAGGCCGATCTGCCCGACTACCCCGCGGTCAAACCCAACCCGTCCCAGGCGCGGGTGTTTTTCGTGGAAAAGCCCGAGCTCAACCAGAGCACCATCCAGATCGGTCACCTGGGCACGTTGCGCGACCTGGAGCGCGAGCCCGCCCAGAAGGTGTTCAACGCCATTTTCTCTCAGGGCATGAGCTCCCGTCTCTTTTCCCGGGTTCGGACCAAGATGGGCCTTACCTATGGAGTGGGCGGCGGCATCGAAACCGAGGAACGCCATCCCGGAAAAACCGCGTTTTTCACCTTTACCAAGTCTGAATCGACCATCAAGGCCATCCGCGCCATTCTGGAAGAAATAGAGAAAATCCGCGTCGAAGAAGTGACCGCCGACGAGTTGAGCGAAGCCAAGAACTACTTCATCAACTCATTCGTGTTCCAGTTCAGCACCCCGGCCCGGATCCTCAACAACGAATTGAGCCGCGAATTCTACGGCTTGCCCGAAGGGTATCTGCAGCGCACGATGGACGCGATCAAAAACGTCACGGCCGCGGATGTTCTGGCCGTGGCCAGGGATTTCGTGCATCCGGACCGTTTCCGCATCCTGATCGTGGGCAACGAAGCCGGCCTGGACGGCAAGCTTTCAGAGCTCGGACAGGTGGAAAAAATCGATATCACCATTCCGCCGCCGCCCATGGAAGAAACCATTCCCGCGGCCACGCCCGAATCGCTGGCCAAAGGCGCCGCGCTGGTCAAAAAGGCGTTTGATACCGTCTACAAAGGCTACCGTGATTTAAAATCCCTGCGGACCGTGGCGGACATGAAGATGAGTATGCCCCAGGGTACATTTGACGTGAATTTGGAAACCATTACCCGTTTCCCCGACAAGCGCTACACGGCCATGACGATCATGGGCATGAAAATGGAAACCGTCATCAACCGCGACAAGGGCATTGTCCGTCGCATGGGGCAATCCCAGCCCCTGCCCCGGGAACAGGTGGAGGCCGGCCAATTCGGCTCCATGCACCACATGGCCAGCCATATGGATGCGTACCGCTTCCAGATCCTGGAACCCGCCACCGTTGACGGCACCACCTACGACGTGGTGTACGTCACCCCGGCGGACGGTAAGGACAAGTGGCGCAAGTTTTATTTCAACCGCGATAACGGCCGCATGGAGATCCAGGAACAATTGAGCCAGGTGCCCGGGAACGCCGGCGTGGCGCGTGAAATCAATTCCGATTTCCGTGTCGTTTCGGGTATCCCCTTCGCCTTCAAATCCATCAGCAAAGTCAAAGACAAGACCGTGGCGGAGGTGACCGTCAAGTCGGTTGAAGTCAACGGCCCGGTGGACGAGTCGTTGTTCAAACTGGAATAAGCCGGCTCGCTGAAACCGTTCCCGGGGGCGTTGTGCCCCCGGGAACGGGCCGGCATTTGACAGCGTGTCCGGCCCCGTGCTAACCTGCGCGTGACCGGAAAACAAAGCGGGCGAAAGTGGCGGAATCGGCAGACGCGCCAGATTTAGGATCTGGTGCCTTCGGGCGTGGGGGTTCGAGTCCCCCCTTTCGCAGCGGCCGCTGATTTCGAGGAGAAAACCAATGAAACGAATCCTGGCGTCGGCACTGGTGTTGGTTGCCACGGCCTGGTTGGGCGCGGAAAAACTGGCCACGTTGCCCGACCTGATGAAGCCCACCCAGCTGGTGGTGGAAAAGGATTATATCTACGTGGGGGAATTCCCTTCGGTGTACATTTACTCCAGGGCGGACGGATCCTTGCTCAAGAAATTCGGCAAAGACGGGGAAGGACCCCGGGAATTTTACTACTTCCTCATCCTGCGTGTAGTGGATGATCGCCTGCTGGTCAACAGCATGAACAAGATCACATTCTACACTTTGACGGGAGAGTACATCGAGGAAAAACGGGTAAACGTGCAGACCGGGTTGAACCTCATGCCGCTGGCCGGGAATCGCTACGTGGCCCGCGGATACACCACGGAAGACAACAAGCAATTCGTCACCGTCAACCTGCTGGACGGCGAAGGCAAAAAGATCAGGGAATTGGGCCGCATGCCTTCGGGGATGCGGGGAGACAGGATGCAGGTTCTGCATGAGACCGTGGCCTATGAAACCGATGGTGAACGCATTTTTCTCATGATCGGCAATCAATTCGAGATCGACGTATTCAACGTTGAAGGCGAAAAAGTCTTTACCATCTCCCGCGAGTACGAACGCACAAAGTTCACGGAAAAGCATCGCGAAATGCTGCTTGAGGAGATGCGCACCAATCCACAGACGAAGCAGTACTTTGACCTGTTCAAAGAAAGAGCGGTCTTTCCCGATTACTGGCCGGCAATTTCCGCGATCTATCCCCAGGGTGATTTTCTCTATGTCATGACCTATAAACGGGAGAATGACACTTACGAGGTGTTCGTGTTGAAGACGGACGGCACCCTGGTCGAGCGCAAAATGGTGCCGTTCCGCTTCCGCACCGCCATGCAACCCTATCCGGCCGACGTGAAGAACGGCCGCTTGTATCAACTGATCGAAAACGATGACGAGGAGTGGGAACTTCACGCCTGGCCGTTGTAAGCGCCCGGGCCTGTTCGCGCTCGCACTGATACTGGCGGTGCTCGTTGCCGGATGCGCATCATCCCGGCCGTCGACGCTTCCGCCCGTGGCGGGATTGCGCGAAAAAGTGGTTGACCTGGCCCGTCACCTGGCCGGTTTGCCCTACCGGTACGGCGGGACGGATATCGACGGTTTTGATTGCTCCGGCCTGGTCCACTATGTGTTCCATTGTTTCGGTTTGGATTTGCCGCGCACGGCCCGGGCGCAGGCGCGCATGCGGGGGAAGATCAAGTGGAAGCATGCCCGGCCCGGAGACGTGCTGGCCTTCCGCATGAAGTCGGGCTGGCACACCGCCATCCTGGTGAAAAAAAACCTCTTTGTCCATGCCCCGGACCGGGGCCGCCGGATCGAGCTGGCGGAACTCAACGCCTGGTGGAAACGCCGCTTGAAAGCGGTGGTGGATGTGATTGACCGGAAATAAAGTTGAAAAGTTGAAAAGTTGAAGAGTTGGAGAGTTGAAGAGTTGAAGAGTTGAAGAGGCAAGATGTTACGAATGTGGGGGCGACCGTCTGGTCGCCCGGACGTTGG
>OBLN01000153.1_pt1 | contig 25699 bp, 28 predicted proteins | sample 1519301 | NCBI WGS metagenome assembly OBLN01 (sample SAMEA2452533, study PRJEB22499) | sediment metagenome | reverse complement strand
TATTGCTGCATATCCAAGAATTGCAATAATCAAACCGATTTCAATAACGAACCAGCTTCCTTTCTCAAAAATAGCTGCTGACATCCCATGTTTCTTGTTTTCGTTGATGAAACCAAGGAGATAACCAATGTTGATATGAATGAAACCGACAAGAGCGGTCGCAACGATCATGGTCATCACAAGATGGGTCCTGTGAACAGGGAAAGTTATCATTTCATCTCCAACCGGGGATGCTAAAAGATTTACAGTTTCGAATCCTTTAATCAATCCTTCAGTCACACCGTGTTCCGTATGCAGACTTGCAAGCGGGAATCCCAGGAACTCACCATATAACACACCAAATATCAAAGTGGATATCTGACAGTATATGAGAATGTTCATGAGAGGTTTGATCGCATCTGAAGAAATTGCTTTTTTGATACCAACAGCCATTGCGAGAAGAATCAATGCATAGCCGATGTCACCAAGGATCATTCCGTAAAAGAGCGGGAAAGAAATGAATATCAATGTAGTAGGATCCAGTTCCTTATATTTTGGTCGTGCATAAAGGTCCATGATCTCCTGGAAAGGAGCAGCCGCTTTAGAGTTGTTGTACTCTATTGGAACGATCTTTTCATCTTCCTTTGTCATTTCCTGTTTGGAAACGAACGCACGTCCGTTCGTAGCTGCTTTCACAATACGCTCCAGTTCAGCGAACTCATCTTCAGGAACCCATCCATCTATGATGAACGTGCTGTCTGAAGTAGCTACTTTGAGCGGAGTTTCTGATTTCTGAGCCTCTATTGAAAGGACTTCATTGCTAGCCAGAATGAAATCAGCATATTTATCTTTGAGAGATTCGATCTCTGCATCGATTGCTTCTACCTGTTTCAATAATCCTGATTCTTTTGAAGTGATGCTAGAAAGAGATTCAGATGGCATTCCACTTATATTTGGAATCCTGAGTTCCCTGAAAGCAAATCCTGCAAGCAGATCAGCGACCTCTGCAGCTTTGTCTTTCGTAACAAAAAGCACCATAGTACTTTCTTTAGCATCATAGAATATCTCGTATGAAGAAGTTATTCTGGAAACTGCGGATCCGACATCTTCCTTCACATATCCTGAGAATACTGAAAGATGCTCGTACCCACGATAAAGGTCAAAATCAAGAGAAATGTTAGCAAAAGGAACTAATTCTTTTTTAAGAGAATCAATCTCTTTGAGTTCTGCTTCAAGCTTACTTTTCTGCTCACTCTTCACGTCAAGTTCAGCATCCAGTTTGTTGAGAGTAACATCGAGTTCAGAAATAACAGATTTTTTATCCTGTTTCTTTGACTCGATGTCTTTTACACCCAGTAAACTGGCAATTGATCTGATCTTAATCAGTTTCTTGGAAACGTCATCTACATTTTCGAATGGTCTGCCAATACGGAGACCAGATTCATCTTCATTGAAATCTTCGATCTGGAACAGATTTGCTTTGTGCAGAGCATCGACCGTTTCTTCAAAAATACTTTTATGGCCAACAATTACGGCACGACTCATCTGCTTTGGTTCAAGCATGTATTGCCCTCTCGAACTCGTTTATAATTACTTTAACAGCTTCATCGACATTTGATGAAGCGGAACTGCCAATAGATTTAGCCTCACTTTCACCATTCCCGATGATTTTTGCTTTATCTGAAGCGATAGACTCTTCTGCAGATTTCATTGCACTTTGTGCAGATTTCTGTGCATCTACCTCGGCCTGTTTTATGATCTCTCTGGCCTCGGCACGTGCACTGGCGATACGGTCATTTTTTCTTTTTTTACCGTCGTCAACCATTTTTCGTGCATTGTCTTCTGCCTCTTTGATTTCCGACAAGATTTTTTCTTTGGCCATGCTAATCCTCATGTGATGAATTGCTTATTATCCCGAATAAATCATCACCTCCTATTGCTAACTCACATATAAAGTATTCGGTTTTCCAGATACCAGCGAGCCATAAATAGTAATGATTTATCATTAAGATGGCAGGAATTACCTACCATCAAATATTCCCAATGTTATCTTTGGATAGTGATTCCCCAATAATTATAATTAATAACAATTACGATAAATCAATGCATATATTTATCAAGCCGAAGCGGAAGTTGGCTTCCTTCCGGAATGCTACGGATATATTTAGCCCTGAATTCAGGGTTGCGCATCATGCAGTATTCAGCAGAACACTTGTATGCCTCATGCTGCCCCATTCTGGCCCAGATTGCAGCAAGTTTTTCCTCACGAATATTCCCAAAAGAGAGAGGAGTATATGCGCATGGAAGAACATCTCCACCGGCTGTTGCATGCATCCACCTTCTGCCTGCAAAGCAACCGAACTGATCAGGACCCATAAAATTGGGGAATGAAGTAACCCTTGGACCATCCTCTTTTTTGTTCATTGAACTCTGGAACTTGCCAAGACGATCAACATCCTTGGTAGTTATAACCTCATCCTCATGGTCCATCCAGCGTCCAACAGCTATGATCTCATATATGGACATCTCCTGCATACCCATGTCTGTTGCAAAGTTGTAGAAACCATCAAGGTCATCGATATTATGAGGAGATACGACCACAAAGAGATCTGCAAGAACACCTGCATTCACCATGTGCCTTATACCATCCACAGTATTTTTGAAAGCACCTTCCCGTCCCCTGACACGGTCATGCTCGGCCTCATCAGGACTGTCAAGGCTCATGTGCGCAGCAAAAAGACCTGCTGATTTCAGATCTTTAGCCCTTTGTTCAGTCAAACTAAAACCTGATGTGAAACATGTAGCTACTGCACGAGTCTTGTCCACTTGTGCCACCATTTGTTCAAGATCCTTTCTGAGAAGGGTCTCTCCACCATCAAAAGCTATGTAATAAGAGCCCAGATCGATCGCCTGCTGTATAGAGCTATTAATCTCATCAGCCGTAAGGATAGGATCAGCCACAGTACCAGCTGCACCACAGTGAATACAATCATAGGGACAATGTGTGGTAATACCTATAGAGAACTGATCAGGTATTCTCTTCTTTAGAATAGAAGCCACCTGTGCACTGATCATCCTGTTGAAGACATCACCTGGCATCGGAGGAGCCCATGTTGAAAATATAATGTTTTCCTCATCCGCATATATCGGTTTTTCTTCCTGGAAGATCTTGTTGATCCGTTTTAAAATCGGTTTTGCAACAGGAGCTAACGGACCTTCTGCATCAAGGACCACTTTTCCGCCCTCGGTGCTTGCATTTACTTTAACAACTGATTTATCATAAACCCTCATGAAGTCACCTGATAATTGAATAAAATTAAATAAGATCCCCGGGGAGCAGGTCAACTGTAATAAGATCAGTTACAAGCTCCAGTTTATCCCTTGCTTCTGAAAAGGGGAATGAAGCAAGGATGTCTTTTGCATTCTGCACGCAATCATGCACTTGCTGCAGAGTCTTCTCCACAGCTGCACCATGACCCATTACCCTCCTGTAGATAAGTGGTAATGTTACGGATTCATAAGTGGAACTTTTATCTTCGAGTTTGTCAAGGTACTCAAGCAGATCATCAACGATCTGATACGCATTGCCCACATACTCACCAAATGACCTGAGCTTCAGTGCAGTTTCTTCATCTGCTCCTGCAACATACGCACCTATTGCAGCACTTGCAGCAAAAAGAGAACCTGTTTTTTTACTGATGCACTCAAAATAGTTCTTTTCCCTGAATTCCTCACTTACACTGGAAATGTCAATGGTTTCTCCTTCAGCCATGTACATACCAGCCCTGCCGAATTCATTAACAGCATTATTGCCATAACCAGATATTAATGATATGGCCTTTGATATCAAAAAATCCCCGCAAAGTATGGCTGCAGGTATACCATATTTTTTGTGTGCGGACTCCACGCCCCTGCGTACAAGTCCTCCGTCAAGCACATCATCATGAATGAGAGAAGCAGAATGGATGAACTCAATGGCAAGTGCGGCATTGACACTATCTTCAGGATTACCACCGCACATCTCCGTACATAATACCAGCATCACAGGCCGGATGTTCTTGCCACCGGAACTGCAGATATGCAGAAGCATTTTCTTCATCTGAGAATGATCATCCATGGAATGGACTATCTCATCCTTGTTGGCCCTGATAAGTTGGTATTCTTCCAGATCATCTATTTGAATCATACATCCCGTCCAGTCATTCTGAATACTTTGAAGGACAACTTACAACTAACTGGTTAGCCTCGACCATGCCCTTAGAAACCATTTTTCCACCTATGCTAATACTTTGCCCTTCTGCGACATTAGCCGGAAGCGAACCCGTATATTTGACATTCAATTCAAAAGAAGGATCTTCAAGATCCTGAAGCACAAAGGAAGTACCATTTGTAGATATATCAAGAGTTTCGTTCTTGATCATACCCATAGTGCTAACGTCACGACCTACATAATCATCAGAATTGGATGAAAGTTCAGATATCATGAGATAACCCTGTGAAAGGTCCACATTCCACAGACCCACAAAACCAATAATGGCAATGAAAACAACTGCAAGAACAGTTTTCTGTTTTTTATCCATAAAAGCACCTCATTGTGACATTATTTTGCCATTAGGCGACACTTCCGCAGTAGTTCCTTGCGGGAACGTAGTAAATATACGATATATGCCGACAATGTAATCCACGTAATTACGAATGCAACCTCTAACGCGCCTATAAAGAATCACCTCTATATCAGGTTAACCTTTGGCCGGCATTTGAATTAAAACCAGCCCCCATACATATAAACGAACACGGATGAACCAATATATACATTGATAAGGTGTAACTGATAATCAAGTATTAATAAGGGTGTGCAGTAGTATAGGTCCATCCTATAAATAAGTAAACATACGAACAAAAATACCTCCTGATCAATTATGGCAAAACCTCCAAGACTCATAGCCTGGGAAACAACAGCTGGATGCAATCTTTCCTGTAAACATTGCAGAGGTTCATCAACTGAGAAAAAGCCCGAAGGCGAACTTACAACAAAGGAAGCAATCCATTTCATAGATGAAATTAAGGAAATGGGGAACCCAATCCTGATACTAAGTGGTGGTGAACCGCTTGTAAGGGATGACATATTTGAGATTGCAAAATATGCTACGGAAAAAGGCCTCCGTGTGGCTATGGCCACCAACGGAACACTCGTAACAAACGAAATGGCCGAGATGATCAAAAGTGTCGGCATACAGAGAGTCAGCATCAGTCTTGATGGCTCAAGCCCTGAGACTCACGATGATTTCCGTTGCATGCCCGGAGCATTCGAAGGTGCACTCTCAGGTATAGAAAACCTGAAAACAGCAGGCATCGGCTTCCAGATAAATCCCACCATCACTAAACGCACTATCGACGAGATACCTGCCATACTTGATATGGCAAAAGGCCTTGGTGCAGATGCACTTCATATTTTCCTGCTTGTACCCACCGGAAGGGGAAAAGAGCTTGAAAACGATGAAATTCCGCCAGTCGAATATGAGAGGATACTCAATTGGTTCTACGACAGGCAGAAAGATGCAGGTATCCAGCTCAAAGCCACCTGTGCTCCGCATTATTTCAGGATAATGCGCCAGAGAGCGGAGAAGGAAGGTATCGAGATCAGTGTGAAGACACACGGTTACGAGGCAATGACAAAAGGATGTCTCGGAGGAACTGGATTTTGTTTTGTATCAAGTACAGGAGACGTATTCCCCTGTGGCTACCTCCCTGCACTGGCAGGAAACATAAAAGAGCAGAGTTTCAAGGATATCTGGGAGAACTCAAAGGTATTCAATGACCTGCGTGATGTTTCCAAACTAAAAGGAAAATGCGGAATATGTGAATATAATACAGTATGCGGAGGCTGCCGTGCACGTGCCTATGCTGCCACAGGAGACTATCTTGAGGAAGAGCCTTACTGTATATATGTACCTAAAAAACAGTGATTTCCATGATATTTCTCGATGAAACCGACAAGAAGATACTCAATATCATACAACTCGATTTTCCCCTTGAAACAGAACCTTTTCAGGTACTGGGAAACGAACTGGGTATCAGTGAAGATGAAGTAATAGGCAGGCTCGAAAGACTGCACAAAGAAGGTGCTGTTAGGAAAATCGGACCAATAATCAACCGCAAAGGAGTTGGAGGCACAAGCACTTTGGTAGCTGTTACTGTTCCTGAGGAAAGGGTCGATGAGGTAGCAGGCCATATCAACGAGTATCCGGAAGTATCCCACAACTATCACCGTCCTGATAAATTCAACATATGGTTCACAATATCCGCAGCCAGCAGGGAAAGAATAGACACTATATTAGAAGAACTGCAGAATAAGACAGGATTTGAATTCATAGATCTTCCTACAAGAAGACTATTCAAGATAGGAGTCAGGTTCAATATCAGGTGATAAATATGGATGATATTGATGAGAAAATAATAAGACTTACACAAAACGGTATCCAGCTTAAGAAATCACCTTTTGCAGATATTGCCAGAGAACTTGGGATAACTCAGCAGGAAATCATTGACCGCCTCAAAAAGATGAAGGAAGATGAAGTTATCCGCAGGTTCGGTGCATCCATCGGCCACAGGGATGTCGGAATAGTGGCAAACGCCATGTGCGTCTGGAACGTACCGGACGAGAGGACAGAAGATGTTGGAACAATAATGGCAGGCTTCTCAGAGGTCACACACTGCTATGAAAGACCAAGAGCCCATGGATGGGACTACAATCTGTTCACAATGGTACACTCCTACACAAAAGAAGATTGTGAGGAAATTGCGGCAAGAATCTCCGAAGCCACAAACATCAAAGATTATAAACTTCTTTATAGTGACAGAGAATTCAAGAAAACTGGAGTTAGATTGTAATCGCAATCTTTAACTAATTTACAGAAAAAGCAGAAGGCAATCATTTCCGGAGATGGAGATATGAAAGACAAGAACCACTTCCTGCCACTGCTGATAGATATGGGCGACAAGAAAGTCGTTATATTTGGAAGTGGATCAGTTGGAGAAAGAAAAGCTAACCTGTTCTCTGAATATGCAAAAGTTACGGTTGTTAGCCGCAGCTTCTACAATACTTTTTTCGAGCTGGAACAAAAATACGGCACCCAGCTAATCAAAGCAGATGCCGGAAAGCTCACAGATGAAGAGATCAATGACATCATCAAAGAGGCTTTTCTTGTAATACCGGCCACCAATGACAGAAGTATAAACGAGAGGATCGTGAACCTTGCAAAATCATTTGGGATACTCACAAACGAAGTGGATGCCATTGGTGATGTCACCGTTCCCGCTGTGATAAAGCGAGGAGATTTGACCATCAGCATATCAACAACGGGATCAAGTCCGGCTTTTTCCAGGTTCACAAGACAGCAGGTTGAGAAAATAATCACTCCTGAATTTTCAGATATGATAAAGATACAGGATGAAATGAGGACATACCTGAAAAGTGAAGTTACTGATCAGAAAGACAGGAAAGACATCTTGTGGAATATACTGGAAAGCGAAGAAGTGTGGACTGCGCTTGAAGAGTCCTATGAAAAAGGGTTTAAAACAGCACAGGATATAGTAAGAGAGAAAATAAGCAGGAAAGTCAGATGAACATGTACCAGATCCACTGCCATCCAAATTATCATAGCTTGAACAAGAGGTGCCCATGACTGAGATAACCAGTATGGTGATCACCCATTCCAAAGCAACTGTAGAAGAGATCGAGGAAGCATGGGACGGGGACATCGAAAAGATGCTTATAGACCTTCATTCCAATGACTTGGTCTGTGAATGTGTTGTATTGAAAACCTGTAACCGTGTGGAAATATATATTGTATCACCCAAAGGAAGCAGTGTCCTGTTCCAGTTTGCGAAAAGAATGGGACTTTCTTCGAACATTATTGACTTTTTTGATCATGAAGAATCTATCATGCACCTGCTAAGACTGGCAGGTGGTCTTGAATCCATGATAATAGGCGAAGACCAGATACTCGGACAGATCAAGGACCTGTACCAGGTGGCGAAAAACCTTGGAACCAGCGGAAAAATGCTTGATACCACATTCAGCAAAGCTATCCAGGTTGGCAAACGTGTCCGGACAGAGACTGAGATAAACCGGGGAGCACTCTCGATAGCATCAGCTTCCGTGGACCTTGCCGAAGAAACCGTCGGAGACCTCAAGGATAAGATGGTGCTTGTCATAGGTACCGGTGAGATGGGTACACTCGTCACACGTGCACTCTCACACAGGGAAATTGAGCTGATGTATATCGCAAACCGTACCTACGAGGCAGCAAAAGAACTTGCTGACGAGATGGGAGGGCATGCAGTCCGCTTCGACCAGATCGATGCGAATCTCATGAAAGCGGATGTCGTTATCAGTGCTACAGGTGCACCACACTACGTCCTGAAACGCGAGCAGGTCAAAAAAGCAATGGACCATAGGGAAAAAGAACTTCTGCTAATTGACATTGCAAATCCAAGAGATATTGACCCTTCAATATCAGACATACCCCATGTCACCCTTTATAATATAGATAATCTGAGAGTCATAAATGAAAAGAACCTTGAAATGAGAATGTCTGAGGCTAAAAAAGTCCAGGCAATAATTGATGAGGAATTCGGACTCCTGATAAAACAGTACAAGAGACAAAAAGCAGATCATCTTGTATCTGAGCTGTACGCGCAGTCCTATAAACTCCGAGTACAGGAAAAAGATAAGGCGATAACTAAATTGAGTGCATACCATACTATCGGTGAGACCGAGAGCAAAATAATTGAAGACCTTACCCACTCAATAATCAATAAGATACTTGCAGAACCAACAAAGGTCCTGAGATACGCAGCAGAGATAGGTGATGATGAATTGCTTGAATCGGTTGCAAAATTGTTTAGCATTAGTAGATCCAGCTTAAATACAAAAGTAAAGGATGAGATGGTAAAATGTTCCCCGAGCGCAGAATGAGAAGGCTGAGAAGTGGCAAGATCAGAGACCTGGTACGCGAAACTTCGTTGTCTGTCAATGACCTGATATATCCAGTATTTGTCAATGAGACAATAGATTCACCTCAGGAAGTATCATCCATGCCTGGCGTCTTCAACGTTCCTGTTGAGATGATCGCCGACGATGCAAAGGAAGCTGCCGACCTTGGCATACCAGCTATGATCCTTTTTGGCGTGCCATCAACAAAAGATGAGCAGGGAAGCAGCGCATGGGGTGACGATGATGTTATTCAGCGTGCTGTCCGCGAGATCAAGAACGAGCTTGGCAAGGATATGCTTGTGATAACTGATGTCTGCCTATGCGAGTACACCAGCCACGGACACTGCGGAATGGTGGACTATGATACAGAGGAGATCATGAACGATCCAACATTGCCTTTGCTGGGAAAGACCGCCGTAAGCCATGCAAAAGCCGGTGCTGATATGGTGGCACCATCAGGAATGATGGATGGCATGATAACCGCAATTCGCAGTGCACTTGATGATAATAATTTCCATAATATCCCCATTATGTCCTATGCTGCAAAGTATTCCTCATCGTTCTACGGACCCTTCAGGGATGCAGCAGGATCAGGATGTTGCTTCGGGGACAGGTCATCCCACCAGATGGACCCCGCCAACTCAGATGAGGCGCTTATGGAAGCAGCCCTTGATATTGAAGAGGGAGCCGACATAATTATGGTTAAACCGGCACTCCCGTATTTAGATATAATATACCGCCTCAAGACCGAATTTGAAATGCCAACCGCAGCCTACAATGTCAGCGGAGAGTATGCTATGCTCAAGGCAGCAGCCCAGAACGGATGGCTTGACGAGAAACAGGCCATGTACGAATCCCTCCTGTCGATCAAACGTGCAGGCGCAGATATGATAATTACCTATTTTGCCAAGGATATGGCCCAGATGTTAAAGTGATTCCAAGGTGTTTTTTATGTCTTTAGATAAGTCCAGAGAATTATACAATAAAGCAAGAACCCTCCTCCCCGGAGGAGTAAGCAGTCCTGTGCGAGCTATCAAACCATACCCATTCTACACGGAATCCGCAAGTGGTTCAAAGATAACTGACATCGATGGGAATGAATACATTGATTACTGCCTCGCATACGGCCCGAATATACTCGGACACTCAAACCCACAGATAAAGCAGGCAATAGTTTCCCAGCTTGACAAAGGATGGTTATACGGAACACCAACCGAACTTGAAGTAAATCTTGCAGAAAAGATAGCAGCATTGTACCCCAGTATTGATATGCTCAGGTTCGTATCCACAGGAACCGAAGCCACCATGAGTGCACTGCGTGCAGCAAGGGGATTCACAGGCAAGAACAAGTTCATCAAGATTGAAGGCGGGTTCCACGGAGCACACGATGCGGTACTTGTTAAAGCAGGCTCTGGAGCAACGACGCTTGGGAAACCTGATTCACTTGGAATACCAGAAGACTTTACAAAGAATACACTCCAGATACCTTTCAACGATATCGAAGCACTCACAGCAGTAATTGAAAAGAACAAGGACGAGGTTGCTGCACTTATCATTGAGCCAGTCATGGGTAATATCGGCCCTGTACTTCCTGAAGGAGACTACCTGAAAGATGTACGCAAAGTCACCGAAGAGAACGATGTAGTGCTTATTTTCGACGAGGTGATCACCGGATTCAGGCTTGCAATGGGCGGGGCACAGGAATATTTCGGCGTAACACCCGATATGACAACCCTTGGAAAGATCATAGGCGGCGGACTTCCGATAGGTGTTTTCGGAGGAAAGAAAGAGATCATTGAAATGATAGCACCTTCCGGAAGTGTGTACCAGGCAGGAACCTTCAGCGGAAGTCCGGCATCAGTTGCAGCAGGACTTACAGTTCTTGATATACTTGAGAAGGAAGAAGTACACAAGAATCTCAGTGCAACAGGTGACATGTTAAGGACCAGGTTATCTGAGATCGTAACAGACCTTGGACTTGATTACAATGTTGTCGGTGTTTCATCTATGTTCAAGATATTCTTTGGTGACAAACCGCTGAACTACCAGGATGTCCTCAAATGCGATAAAGAAGGATACCTGAAATTCTTCTTCAAGATGCTTGAAAGCGGTGTTTTCCTGCCACCATCACAGTTTGAAACTAATTTCATTTCAACTGCCCACACTGAAGACGATATTGAGAAAACATTACTTGCTTACGAAGCAAACCTCAGATGAGCGGTGAAACAACATGATAATAGGAACCCGCGGGAGTGCACTGGCCCTTGCACAGACAGAGACCATTGAAGGCCTCCTCTCAGCACTTGGAGTCAGCACGACCAGGAAAATAATCACAACATCCGGAGACACTTTTACAGACAGGCCATTACATGAAGTAGCTGGTGTCGGTGCATTTGTCAGGGAACTTGATGACAGAATGCTTGAAGGCGAGATCGATATCTCAGTCCACTCCATGAAAGACCTGCCAACCGTTCGTCCCGAAGAACTGTCCATCTCTGCAGTGCTAAAGCGTGACTCTCCGTATGATGTCCTGCTCACTACAGACGGATCCAGAATGGATGACTTGCCGGAAGGAGCTGTACTTGGTACTACATCCATGCGGCGACGAGCACAGATACTCAGATATCGTCCTGACCTGCATGTTCATGACCTTAGAGGGAATATCAACACCAGAATAAGGAAACTCGAAGAAGGCCTTTATGACGGTATCCTGCTTGCAGAAGCAGGCCTTCAGAGAATGGGATGGGAAATGGATGTCGAACGCCTTGACCCTCAATTCTTCTGCCCTTCCGCAAACCAGGGAACCATTGCCGTGGTCACACCTGCAGGAACCGAGGCTGAAGAAGTAACATCTAACCTTGATCACCAGAGAACAAGGATCGAAACTGAGATCGAGCGCATAGTGATCACCGATGTGGAAGGAGGATGCACAGCACCCATAGGCTCCTTTGCACAGTTCATCAATGATGATGAGATCAGCATATGTTGTGAAGTACTTGCACTGGATGGTTCGGAGCATGTGCGTATTGATGAGGTTATCCCGGCTGATAGGTATCAGGACTATGCCAGGATACTCGGAAGAGAACTGGTACAGATGGGTGGCAAGGAACTCGTGCAGCGAGCCGTGTGCCAGCTGGCATCATCACTGCCTGATGAGGTGTAAGGACAAAATGATAAATATCACAGGAATCGAACTCAAAAACCCTACAATACTGGCAGCCGGCATAATGGGCACTACCGGCGCATCCCTTGTCCGTGTTGCAAAAGAGGGTGCTGGTGCAGTCGTCACAAAATCTATCGGCCCGGAACCTAAAGAAGGACATAAGAACCCAAGCATGATCGACCTGGGATACGGGTTTTTGAATGCAATGGGACTCCCAAATCCTTCCTACCCTGATTTTAAAAATGAACTTGCAATTGCAAAGAGAGAGACTGATACCCCTGTTATTGCAAGTATATTCGGAGGCACTGAGGAAGAGTTCGTGAATGTAGCCCAGGGCCTCATTGACTCAAAACCTGATGCTTTTGAATTGAATGTGAGTTGTCCGCACGCTTTAGGCTATGGAGCTTCTGTTGGAAGCAATCCTGATGCAGTAGAAAGCATTACAAAGGCTGTTTGTGATGCCGTAGATGTACCCGTATGGGTAAAACTCACACCCAATGTTACGGACATAGTAACAATCGGAGAAGCCGCACAGCGAGGTGGAGCAGATGCCGTCGTGGCCATCAATACAGTAAAGGGAATGGCAATAGACATTAACAGCGGCTACCCAGTACTTGGCAACAGATTCGGCGGACTATCCGGACGTGCTGTGAAACCGGTTGCATTGAAATGTGTCTACGACCTTTACACTGCCCTTGACATCCCCATAATTGGAGTTGGAGGAATCTACACATGGGAAGATGCCATCGAAATGATGATGGCTGGTGCCAGTGCAGTACAGATCGGATCTGCAGTTCACGAAGGACTGGATGTTTTCAGTTCAATTGCCAGTGGAATAGAAAAGTTCGTTTCTAAAAGAGAATACAGTGATATAACCGATATTATCGGAATCGCACATGAGAGATTATAATGTACCCCATCAATGTCAAAATAACTAAGATCATCAGGGAAACACCATCAACCAGAACTTTTGTCTTTGACAGGTCATTTGATGAGGCAATTGCAGGCCAGTTTTTAATGGTCTGGATACGGGGCGTGGATGAGATTCCTATGACATTGTCAAGCAAGAATTCCATCACCGTGCAAAAAGTAGGAGACGCCACTGAAAAACTGTTCACTCTTGAAGAAGGAGCCGAACTTGGCATAAGAGGACCTTTCGGAAAAGGTTTTACATTACCAGGCAAGGATGAGAAGATATTGCTGATAGCAGGAGGAGTAGGTGCAGCACCACTTGCACCACTTGCAGAATATGCAGCATCGACAGGTGTTTGCATGAGCACAATCCTTGGAGCCAGAAATGCTGACGAGTTGCTCTTTGTGGACCGATTTATATCCTGTGGGGAAATGCACCTGACAACAGATGACGGTTCAGCGCACAGGTGCGGATTTGTGACCGATATTCTTGCAGAAACAGATATAGCCACCTATGACAGGATTTACACATGCGGACCTGAAATGATGATGAAAGCCATTTTCGGAATGCTCGAAAAAGAGAATTCACTCGACAGGACTGAATTCAGTCTTCACAGGTATTTCAAATGCGGAATTGGTGTTTGTGGAGCATGCTGCATGGATAAGAAAGGACTGCGAGTCTGCAAGGACGGACCTGTCTTTAATGGAATGGAACTTATAGATTCAGAATTCGGTAATTACATGAGAGGACCAAGCGGGAACAAGAAGCAATTCTAAGCTTCAGGTTCTTTACACTTATGATAAAAAAAATAAGTGATTAAAAACGAAGTTCAATGAGCTTCATACTTTTTTTATTTCAATTATTTAACTGCTGAAAAAGAGTTAAAAGTCTAAAATAGTATTATGCAGAATATTCCTGCACCATGATCTTTGAAGCCATTCCCATACCAAGTGCATAGTCACACCCATTCAGGGACACGATGAGAGAACCGTTTATGACTCTTTTTACTTTAAGCAGAGTGTTCTCTATAAAGCCCATTGATCTGAGACGGTTAAGCAGGGAGCTACCTGCATTAATAGAAATGATCTTGCTATCCTTACCTTCCGGCATCATTACAAGCGGTATGATCGGAGCCATTTTTTCACCTCTGTCGTTTTGTAGAAAGACGGTATTTGAATAAAATACCATGCATTTAACATACCCTCGTAATATTAGGCAACCCTAATATTACTTGATACTGCAATATAGTGTTTTATTCTATATATATGTTCCCAGCTCTGAACAAAAGTTGTGCTTTAAACAATTTTACTTGCCTGCCCAACACAAGAGATTTAAAGTTTAATCCGAATCCATACAACAATGTCCCTTAGTAAAAACGAAATCAAAATACCGGAACTTGCAATGGGCGTAAGAAACCTTGCAGCTCTGAAAGCCTGCAAAGAAAATGCAGATGCAGTCTATTTCTCGCTTGACAGGCTGAGCCTCCGGTCCAGGGCACAGGAGATCACAACGGAGAACCTTGCCGGTTTTGTTGAAGAGATACATAACAACAGAATGAAGGGATATCTGGCAGTCAATTCCGTGATATACCCCGATAATCTCAAAGAACTGGATGAAGTACTTGAGTGTGCTGCTTCTGCAAATGTAGATGCTGTGATTGCATGGGATCCTGCAACAATTATGAAAGCTGCGGAAAAGGATCTGAAAATACACATCTCAACCCAGGCAAACGTATCGAACCAGATGACTGCAGAGTTCTACAGATCGCTGGGAGCAAGCAGGGTAGTACTGGCAAGGGAACTTAGCCTTGAGCAGATCAAAGAGATCAAAGAAGATACTAAGGTAGAACTTGAAGTATTTGTACACGGAGCAGTTTGCCAGGGGATCTCCGGCAGGTGCTATCTTTCTGCATACCTGCTTGGGAAATCAGGAAACTGTGGCGAATGCAGTCAGCCATGCCGATGGGAATGGTCCCTGCATTCAGATAACGGAGCAATTGTGGATATCGAGGGTAAGTACCTCATGAGTGCAAAGGATCTCTGTATGATAGAGCATATACCTGAACTTATTGAAGCAGGCGTAGATGCCTTTAAGGTTGAAGGAAGACTGCGGAACCCCGGATATACCGCCACAGTATCACAATGTTATCGTCAGGCGCTTGATCTTTTCAAGGATGGGAAATATGAAAGAAATAGCATTATTCCTCTGAAAGAGAGAATGGCACTTGAATATAACCGGGGCTTTTCAACAGGATTCTATTTTGGATATCCAGGACCTGACGGCCTTGCATGTGATTCTGATATGAACGCTTCACCTGTTAAGAGAGAAGCTGTCGGAGTAGTCACAAATTACTATCCAAAGCAGTCAGCAGCAGCAATAAAACTACTGGAACAGGGATTGAATGCAGGAGATAGTATCACTATTGAGGGTAGCACCACCTATCTGGAACAGCAAGCATTATCCATTGTCCACGAAGGTAAAAAGGTCAATTCAATTGAAAGAGGTAACGAAATTGGTCTTGAAGTAGAAGATGTTGTTCGCAAGAACGACCGTGTATTCAGGATTAACAGAACTCAACCATAATAGAAATTACTGTATAAGATAAAGACGTATTACGTGATTTCAACACTATCTTTTTTGAATGTACCCCCATATATTTACTGATAATGTAACCAACTATGTATTTTATGATAAGATATATAGTTCTGATGGATAAGGTTCTTATTAAATAGGAAATATAGAGATGGCCGGGTGGAAAAGTCCACCCTGAAAGCAAATCTCCGTATTTCGAAGAACAATGTCTGAGGATATGATGAAATCATGAATTATAACGGCTATACAAAGAAAGAGCTTATCAGTAAAGCTAAAAATTCAGTAATAAACCATAATGATGCTGAAGCAACAAATGCCGCAATGGAAACTATCAGGGCAGGCATAGATCCTATCGATATAATCGAAGAAGGTTTTATAGAAGGTATGAAAACTGTAGGAGACAGGTTCGAAGAAGGAAAACTGTCACTTGTTGAGATACTCATCGCATCAAGAACCATGAACAAGGGTATTTCAATACTCAAGCCAGCGGTTATCAGCGCACACGAGAACACCTGTTTTTTCGGAACTCTTATGTTGACATTATAATGTGAGACAAGTATGCACATGCATACACTCATCCTTTCTGTTTTACTTTGAAATACATATTATTTGGCAGCAATGAATATATCCGTATACAAATATAATAGTAACTTCTTATATTACTATATAATGGAGAAATAATATGGACATATTTATGCAAGCTGCCATTGATGAAGCGAAAAAAGGATTGGAAGAGGGCGGAATCCCTATAGGGTCAGTCCTTGTAAAAAACGGAGAAATTATCAGCAGAGGACACAACAGAAGAGTGCAACATGATGACCCGATGGCGCATGCTGAGATAGATTGTATCCGTAATGCAGGAAGAATAGGGAAATACAATGACACGGTTATTTATTCAACACTAATGCCATGCTACCTTTGTGCAGGAGCTATAGTACAGTTTGGGATCAAGAAGGTCATTGCAGGTGAATCAACCACGTTTGAAGGAGCTGCTGATTTCATGAGAGAGCATGGGGTTGAAGTAATTGATCTTAATATTGAGGAATGCAAGGAAATTATGAAGGAATTCATCAGTGAAAAACCTGACATTTGGTATGAGGATATTGGCAAATAAGCCCTTATGCCTTTTTTACTGTTGCCCAGAATACACTACCTTTTCCTGCAGGATTGTCATTAATACCTATTTTGCCACCATGTAATTCAATTATCCTTTGAGCGATTGCAAGACCAAGCCCGGAACCTTTTACAGCTTTTTTTTTCTCACCGAGACGCTTGAAACGATTGAACACCAATTGCTTATCCTTATCAGGAATACCTTCACCTGAATCGGTCACCATAACCATCCATTCATCATCGCGGTCCTGTACTTCAACAACCACAACACTGTCAGAAGGACCATATTTCAGGGCATTGGAAATGAAATTGATAAATACCCCATCAATGAGCTGATTCACTCTGGCCGGATGTGATTTCCTCACCTTCATATCAAGAGATATGTTCTTTTCCATTAGTTGGGGTTCAAAGTCCTGGACAACATTACGAATTATAGCTGCAAGATCCATAGATTTGAATTCCAGTTCATCGGTATCCTCAAGCCTTGCAAATTTTGCAGCCGACTCGATCATATCTATAAGGCGAGACACATTATTACCTATCAACTGGAGTTTATATTTTTTATTTGCATCAACTTCTTCCTGTAAAAGCATATCATTGAAACCTTTGACAACACCTGCAGGATTTAATAGATCATGGCGGAGTATATCGGTAAACAGGTCTTTTAGTTCATTTGAGCTTTTGAGTTGGGATGCATATTGATTCAACCTGGATTCGACTTCCTTGCGCTCGGATATATCCCTGACAACAGATATCATGCCCTTATCAAAAGCAGTAAGGGATACTTCATGGAAGAATGTACCTCCATCTTTTTTCCTTCCAAGCAATTCACCTTTCCATTTACCCTTCAGGTTAAACTTGGATAGGACATCATTGGCGACCCGTTCGATCTCATGATCATCATAGAGAAAATCCCATTTTTGCCCAATTACCTCATTTGTATTATCATATCCAAAGATACGGGCATGTGCATCATTTACATAGGTAAAGACACCTTTTTCATCCATAATAGCCATTCCATCTATGGAAGCCTCCATGGCACTGGTCTGTTCCCGGAGTTTTTCTGCTGCTCTTTTTTCTGTAGTTATATCCAGACCGGAACAGAGAACTCCTGTTACATGACCATTCTCATCCGTCAGGGATTTTGAGTACCAGGAAACCATACGTTGTTCGTTTTGTTTTGTGACTACAGGACACTCGTAATAATTTATATTACATTCAACTTCATCCAATGAAATGGAAAAATGTTTTTCCATTTCAGACCTTGATGCCCCCGGAATAAAATTACGAAGCAGATTCTGCCCTAAAACCTCTTCCTCATCATCATAACCCAGAATCTCAAGACCCCTTTTGTTTATGAGAGAGATATCCCATTCCGTGTCAAGAACCAGCATCATTACTGCCGCCACATCAAGATAGTTTTGTGCCTGATCACGTTCCCTGATAAGAGTATCATGAAGGTATTTTATACGGAGCAAAGACTTCATTCTCATTTTAAGTTCAAGCCTGTCAACTGGCTTCGTGAGAAAATCATCTGCCTTTGCATCCATACCCCTTAACCGATCCTCCCTCCCGGATAAAGCGGTTACCAGAACAACCGGTATGAACCTGGTCTTTTGCGAACTTTTTATCTGCTCGCAAACCTGATAACCATTAATATCAGGCATCATTACATCGAGAAGTACAAGATCAGGATTCTCCCTGAAAACAATATCCAAAGCCTCACTTCCATTATACGCAGGCAGTACTTCATAATCCAATTGCAGGTAAGCTTGGAGCAGTTCAACGTTCATTGGCTCATCATCTACAACAAGGATCCGGGGCTTATCAGATAGTGTCATAATCATTTTTTAAGGCATTCTGCCAATTGATCTTATTTCAACCCGACTGCGGAACAACATTCGAGAGTTCATTTATCAGGATATCGTTCGTTTTTACTTTATAGATAGCTTGAAGGTACCTTATATATAAGCAACCTTTTTCTGACTTTAAAAGATATTATATTGTACTTAAGGATTCCCAGATTATATACGCAGATTTTTTAATCATGGATAATATAAAATCAAAAAGCTGTACATATCAAAGAAAAGATTAATGAAAAATGAAAAGGAAAAAAGAATTTAATGGAGTTATTTCCATGTCGTTCTTGCAGATTCCCTTCCAGGAATATTATGTATCTTGTATTCAGGATAACCAAACATCATGGCATGCTGCATAATATGACCTTCAGGCAGTCCAAGTTCATCTACCAGAGGCTGGTAGGAGGTTGCTGCAACTTTCAGGAATCCTGCCCAGCATGCACCAATACCAAATGCAGGAGCAGCAAGTTCAAACCATGAAAGGGCAATAATACAATCTGTGTATGACATACCATCATCCAGAGAATGTGCTATTGCAAGATGTGGAGCCCCACGGCATATAGGATCCGCACCCATTTCATAAGCGGATATCATGGATAACATAACTGGTTTCATTGGATGTTCCTGCTCGGACTCGGAGAACTCACGCATCCAGTCAATGACCAGAGATGCTATCTTGCGTACTTCAACAGGGTCATGGATCACCAGCCAGTGCACTGGTTGTTTATTGATTCCTGATGGAGCATAACGAACGATACCCAGTATGTTTTCAATTGTTTTTTTATCAACAAGTTCATCCTTATAATTGCGTATTGAACGACGCATACGCATGTAAGAACCCAGCTTGTCGGGATCGATATCCTGAATGATGGGGGCTGATACCAGAGAATGTGTTGTACAGAATATTGGAGATATTGCTCCCGTTGGGCAGAAAGATTCACATGCTCCACATTTCATACAACTGTCATCCATAGCATCTGGCATGAAAGGCATGCCGTCTTCGCCTTCAGGAAGAATCAAACCAACCGGACATACTTTTGTGCATATTCCACAACGAGTACACAATTGAGGGTTAAAGGATATTGTTGCCATTTTATCAAACACATTCCATTTATTATAAATTAAAACTATAACCATTCATAAACCCATCGTTGTAATTCCAGAGCATCAAAGAAAATATATCCTTTTAGCGGGTATGGAGATACAATATAGATTTGATATTGCTTTTTTAATTGAGAAAAAAATCATGGCAAGCCAGAAGATGTTAGTAAGAGACGTCATAAAGAAAGCTGATGTCCTACTGGAAGTAGTAGATGCTCGTTTTCCCGAAGATACCAGGAACAGCGAAGCTGAGAGAGATATAACGTATGCTAAAAAGCCTTTCATTATAGTACTCAATAAATGCGACCTTGTACCAAAAGAGAAACTTGAAAAGGCGAAGACCCGCATGGCAAAAATAGCACCTGCGGTTTTTGTTTCATCAAAAGAGAAGTTTGGGACAACAATGTTGAGACATAAGATACTTGAAGTTGCAAACATACAGGGCAGGGATATAATCGTGGGTTGTATCGGTTATCCCAATACGGGCAAATCCTCCGTGATCAATGGCGTGACCGGAAAAAATAAAGCTTCCACCTCCGCGATATCAGGGCACACAAAAGGGATACAAATTGTGAATGCAGGTTCACGTATCGTTTTTCTTGACACGCCAGGCGTTATCCCCTTTGATGAACATGACGAATATATGCAGGGGCTTTTGAGCATCAAAGATGCAACACACCTGAAAGACCAGATTGGCGTTGCTCTGAAGATCATTGAAAAGCTGGTTGTGGAAAGTAAAGAAACTCTTGAATCATGTTACAATGTAACTACAGGAGACAAAAATTCCTATGAGATACTTGAGATGATAGGAATGCAAAGTAATTTCCTTAAGAAAAAAGGCGAAGTAGACGAAACAAGAGCCGCTATAAAAATAATAAACGACTGGCAAAAAGGATCACTTATGACATATAACTGAGATATTATTAAGAAGAGGTATTCAAATGGTAGAATGGAAAAAAGATCTAGGGCTGGAAGGAAGAATGATATTGACAATGTTCCTGCTGGCTGCAGTTTACCTTTTCTTTCTGGTATTTCTTGCATCTATGGGTGCACCCCTAACATTCATGCTCCTTTTCATCGCTTTGTTCATGGGAGCACAATATTACTACTCAGACAAGCTGGTTCTCTGGACAATGAATGCAAGACTTGTTTCAGAGTCAGAAGAACCAAAACTTCACGAAACAATTACCAGATTATGTGTTATAGCAGGTTTGCCAAAACCCAAGGTGGCAATTGTAGACACCTCAGTGCCTAATGCCTTTGCAACTGGAAGAGGGCCTAAAAATGCTGTTGTTGCTGTAACCACAGGCCTTATGCGCAAGCTTGACCAGGGAGAACTGGAAGCGGTGCTCGCACATGAGCTGAGCCATGTGAAGAACAGGGACATGGCAATATTGACAATAGCCAGTTTTATTTCAACCCTTGCGTTCTATATTGTAAGATATAGTTTCTATTTTGGAAGTTTCGGAGGCGACCGCAGGAATTCAAATGGCGGTTTGATCGTAATATGGATTGTTTCCATATTAGTATGGATAATCAGCTTCCTTTTGATACGCGCCCTTTCAAGATACAGGGAATTTGCAGCTGACAGAGGGTCTGCACAAATAACCGGAAATCCTGTGAACCTTATCTCTGCACTGAGAAAGATAAGCGGAACCATGGCAAACGTGCCTACAGAAGACCTTCGTAAAGTCGAAGGCATGAATGCATTCTTCATTATTCCTGCAGTATCAGGCTCAATGATGAACTTGATATCAACTCATCCTTCCATGGAAAAAAGGATTGCTGCACTTGAGAAGATACAGAGGGAGATAGAACTCTGATGGGTTTTCGTGATATGTTCAATTCAGTACTTGGAAGAAGTAAAATACCTGAAGCAAAAACTGACAGGCTTTTTGCCATCTCCACGGCAGTTATAACGCTGGAGATGAACCTGAATCTGAAACCTTCTTCGGTAGCCGGCATATGTTTCAAGTCCATGGAAATGTCAAAATACCAGAATGCGAGGGAAGAAATAGAGCAGCTCCTTAAATTCAGTACCAAAGAGACAGGAACTGATTTCAGTATTGAAAAGGACGAATACAATTTCCTGTGGGTCACATTGAAAGATAAGGACTTTGAAGATCTCGTAACAAATATACATATGATCACCCAGACCCTCATAGAACAGGGATTTGGGGAACAGATACTATGTGCTGTTTACAGATTCGAAAGTAATGGACCTGTTTATTGGATATATAATTTCAAACAGGGAAATTACTATCCTTTTGCCCCCCATGGAAAAAATAATAGGGATAATTCAATGGAATTCAGGCTCAAATCATTAATGGAAAAAGAACTTCCCATTGAAAAAGATGTGGGGAAATGGTATCCCCTTTGGAGTATGCCTTTTTAGGGCATATCCAATATTAAATTTTTCGATTTTGGAATTATACCTGATATTTAATCCTCAAATATTCCGACACCTGTAAAGATATCTTTTGCCTCTTCGAAGGTAAGGTCACCTGGAGGAACGATAATATCAGATTCCACTATTTCCGAATCATCGATCTGTTTTCCATTTGAGCGAATCATATCAATGAGCCTTGAGAGTTCACTCCTGTATTCCTCTTCATTATCCTTAGAGACAAGATCCACAATTTTGTTATCAATCACATTCAGTTCATCGAAAAGACTGCTTGGAACTTCATACTGGCCTTCGCCAACTACCCTTATGATCATTTACCTGCCTCCTTTTTGAGTTTCTCAAGTTCAAGATCGACACTTGAACTGGCATTTATCTTTGCAAGTTCCCTGTCAATATCATCACCGCTGATGGTAAGATCATCAAGTGTGCCTACTTCTATGAGCTCATCAAGTGCAGATGCACGGGCCTTCATCTGATCGGTCTTGTTCTCTGCCCTTTCTATTGCCAGACCCACATCAGCCATCTCTTCACTGATACCGGATACAGACTCATTTATCTTGACCTGTGCCTCGGCTGCAGAATACTGTGCTTTGATAGTTTCCTTCTTTGTCCTGAACACTTCTACTTTGGTCGACAAACGCTTTTCAGCTGCAACAAGTTTATCCTGTTCCTTTTCAAGTTCAGCGATCTGTTGATCAAGACCCTGTATCTGAATTGCAAGACTACTTTTCCTCTCTAGAGCCAGACGTGCCAGATCTTCCCTGTCAGCCTGTATAGCTTCCTTTGCCTGGCCATCGAGTTTCTCAATGTTCTGCGATAACTTCGACCGCTGCAACTGAAGTCTCTTTTTTGATGTTGCCACTTCTGCAACACCCCTTTTTACTTCCTGTAGCATTTCTAGTTGTTTCTCATAAGAGTAATCCAGTGTTTCCCGGGGATCTTCCATACGATCCATCAATTTATTCATTTTCGATTTGACTACTGTTCCCATCCTGTTGAATAAACCCATGTCATTCCTCCTGACAATATAGCATAATAAAGATATAAAGTCAAAACTGGCATAAATGCCTTCCCAACCAAATGATGAAAAACATATTCTGATTTAATGACTTTTTGATAAGGGTAGGATATATAGCATAGCCAATAGAATAATATCATTAAATGGAGAGGGTTCAAATAAATAGGAAGAAGACATCCATATCTCCCTTACAATATGATTTCTGATGGAGAAGCAAACCATGGTCAATGCAAATTATAATGAAGAGAATATATTCCGGAGCCAGAGAGTTGCTGTGTTTGCCGACGTACAGAACATGTTCTATTCTGCAAGGAACAATTATTCAGACAGTCGCCTGGATTATGAGAAATTGCTTGCTACGGTACTCAAAGGCAGACAGCATATAAGAGCAATCGCCTATCTGGTTGAAACAGAAGAGGTGGACCAGTCTGGATTCAAGTACCATTTGAGGAACTTTGGATGGGAAGTCAGATCCAAACAACTAAAGATACGGCCTGACGGATCTACCAAGGGTGACTGGGATATGGGAATAGCTATCGATGCAATAGCCATATCCGTAAAAGTCGATACTGTCGTTCTCGTAAGCGGTGACGGAGATTTTACAGCTCTTGTCAATCACCTTAAAGCCTGTGGAGTACGCGTTGAAGTTCATTCTTTTGAAAGGAACACTGCAGCAGAACTTATCAGCTCAGCTACAGAATACTATCCGATAGATGAAAGTATACTTCGTAGAAAATGAAAAAATCAAACTTTTATATATGGGAACAAAACATAAACCCATTTAAAGGTTAAAATTAATTTACCGTTATGTCAAGCAGGTACAAGATACCAGATCCCATTACACTTATTCACCCACGTTCATTGAAAAATCTGAATTATCATCTGCATGAACTTGTAAAAAGCAGACTCTGGTTGAAGATACTCATTGGGATGATGCTGGGAATCATCACCGGACTTGTACTTGGCCCTTCATCTGGCATTTTGAGCAAGGAAATGTCATACACCATCGGGGAATGGCTGGCATTGCCGGGATATATATTCCTTGCACTTCTTCAGATGATAGTTGTACCGCTTGTTTTTGCATCCATCATCCGGGGAATTGCATCTGGCGAAGATATGGAGCAACTCAAAAAGATTGGCCTTCGTACAGTTGCCTATTTTCTTGTAACCACTGCACTTGCAATACTTATAGGATTGACCCTTGCATTGACAATAAACCCTGGAACGTATATTAGTAGCGAACTTGTACAGGACACCATTATGTCAGATACAATACCCGTAACCAGCAGCGATATGGCCACACCTGGTGTTTCAGAGCTTCCGGGTATGATAACTACTATTGTTCCAACAAATCCTTTGGGATCACTTGCAACCGGGGAGATGCTCCAGGTAGTTTTGTTTTCAGTAATAATAGGTGTGGCTCTTGTTTCAATGGCTCCTGCACAATCGAAACCATTGCTGGAATTATTGGGTTCTTTGCAGGAGGTAAGCATGACTGTGGTCCGCTGGAGTATGTTATTAGCTCCAATTGCTGTTTTCGGACTTATCAGTAAATTCACGCTTAATCTTGGACTTGATGCCCTGATGGGAATGCTGGTTTATGTAGGCACAGTACTACTGGGACTATTATTGATGTTAGTATTCTACATGTTAGTCATCCTGGCAGTAACAGGGAAAAATCCGATCAATTTCCTGAGAGAAATAAGAGATGTATTGTTGCTTGCATTTTCCACATCAAGTTCTGCTGCAGTTATGCCACTTTCAATAAAGACCGCTGAAGAAAATATTGGAGTCAGGCCATCTATATCCCAATTCGTGATTCCCCTTGGTGCTACGATAAATATGAATGGTACAGCTCTTTACCAGAGTATTGCAACTGTTTTCCTTGCACAGGTATTTGGGATAGAACTTAGTTTTATACAACTGTTAATTATAATGATAACCGTAGTAGGAGCTTCAATAGGTACTCCATCAACTCCAGGGGTGGGCATTGTTATCCTTGCCATGATACTAGCTACTGTAGGGATACCCACAGCAGGCATTGCACTCATTATAGGAGTTGACAGGATACTTGATATGAGCCGTACTGCAGTCAATGTTACCGGAGACCTTGTTACATGTGTTGTTATGGATAAATGGGTCCGCGGTAAGAAAACAGCTAACGAAGAATTCATTGAAGTAGCTAAACATGAAGCTCAGAGAAGAGCACTCGATGAAGATGTCATTGTTACCACACATGAATAATTAGTGAATTTATACTGACAACGAATTGAAACTGAAAAGGTCTTTGCCACACAAACCGTGGCTTCTATTTTTTATCAAATACAAGAGAAAACTCACTGTATAATCAGTTTCAAATATAAAAAGAACTGCACATGGACAAGATATCGCCTGGACCTAAACGAGTGGTTACTTCTTTATTAAGACCATACCACATTAGCAGATGGAACTAGGTTGGGATGATAATAATCATTCACCCATAATAGAATCACTTATTGAATCATCGCCATAAGCATGCATAATCAGAAGAAGATAACATTATGAATTAATAGAAAA
>OBLN01000151.1_pt1 | contig 25751 bp, 20 predicted proteins | sample 1519301 | NCBI WGS metagenome assembly OBLN01 (sample SAMEA2452533, study PRJEB22499) | sediment metagenome | reverse complement strand
ACCTGAAATTGATCGATTCAGCTTCAACCGCTGCTTTCATCCCTGTGTTGAGAGAGTTGAAAAGGCTTTCATTTATATATGCGTAAACTACAGTTTCCTTCGAGCCGATTTTCAGTATAGGGCTGCCCGGAGCGGCAAGGTTGCCCGCATCCACAAGCTTTTCCAGAACAATGCCGTCAAAGGGCGCTCTTATGCCTGTGTATGAGAGATATGTATTTACCTCCGCAAGCATTGCCTCCGCCTGGCGCTTCTTTGTGGCGGCCTGACGTACCTGCTCCTGAGCGAGGCTGTATTGTGCCTCGATCTGGTCATATTCCTGTCTGCTCACGCTGTTGTTTCTGATCAGGTTTGAATATCTCTGAAAGGTTTTTTCAGCCAGAGTAAGGTTGACCTCTGCCTGCCTCAAACCTGTTTCAGCTTCGGCAACGGAGCTTTCTGCGAAGCGTTTCTTCTCTTCAAGCTCTCCGCTTTTGATGCTTACAAGCAGATCGCCTTTCTTAAAGGAATCGCCGGGAGCAAAGTTGACAGACTCAATATATCCCACGATCTTGGGTATGATCAGCGCTGTCTTATCGCTTGATACCGTAGCGGAAAATGTTCTGGAAGAAGGCACTTCAGCCTTTGCGGCAACAGCAGTGCGTGCCTTAACAGTGCGCACCTGAGGCTTTGCCGCCTCCTCCTTTTTCCCGTCGCCGCATGCAGCGGCAAACAGCAGTGCTGCAAAAAGAATGACAACTCTCCGCATTTTATATTCTCCTTAATAATTTTAAATTCCGTTTATATGAATTTTACGATATTTTAAACGCACTAACAAAAAAATCATATGCGCATATTTAAATTTTACACCATTTTTAGTTCAGAATGCCTGCCGCAAAGTGGAGCCCGGCTTTAGCAATGATAAGGTTATATTCTGACATGTAGAGGGAAAGCTCCGCCTGTCTGAGTTCCACTTCCCTGTCAAGCAGTTCTGTGACCTTGGAGAGACCTTCCTTAAACCTGTTTTCTGTTATCTCAAGTGCGGCGTGTGCGCTCTGCACCTGTTTTTTTGCCGCTTCAAGCTGTTTTTCCGCAGCGAGAACAGAGTGATAAGCTTCTTTAACCTCGGATTTAATTTCAAGTTTCTTATCAGCTATGCGGTGAAGCATGGCGAGCTGAGATGCTTTGCTCTCTTTTATTTTGTTGTAGTCTGAACCGCCTTTGAAAAGGTTCAGATTAACCTGAGCGCCGAAGGTATAGCCTTCGCCGTTATTGCCGAAAAGTTCATCGTCATTCCGCTGATAGTCAGCAAAGAGGGCAACTTCAGGCATAAGGGCTGATTTTGACTTTTTGACTTCGTAGTCCGCAGTTTTAGCATACTGCTCCATGGCTTTGAGATCCTGTCTTTCCGTTGCAGCAAGGGCTATGTATTTTTCAATATTTTCCTCAAAGGAAAACTCAGGGTCTTCCCACACCACGGCTATTTCATTGTCCGTGTCCAGAAGTCTCTGGAGCTGGCTGGAAGCAACGGCAAGGTTCTTTTCCGCTTCCTTGACAGCCTGATCATTTCTTAAGAGATAGGTTTCCGCCACAAGCAGATCGCTCATGACTATCAGACCATTGTCATAGAAGTCCTTTGTCATGGCGTAGTATTTTGCTGTTCTGCCGTATGACACCTTCACTGTGGAAAGCGCTTTATCAGCAAGGGCAAGCCCGAAGAAAGCCCTGTTGAAGCTGTATATTGTGTTCTGGCGGACTCTTTCTGCGGTTTCAAGGGACGCCTTGTGCGCAGCACCTGCCTGTTTGGCTCCGTAGTGAATCTGCCCGCCGGCGAGAACCGGTTGAACTATTTCAAGCTTTGTCCTGTAGTTTGTAATTCTGTCCGAAGGATCGGCAAGCTCATCGATGAAATACGTCATGTCAAACCGTCCCTGTGCCATCTTGGCAAATGCGGCGTTTGAAGGTTCATCCGTGTTCATCCATGTTTCGCTGAGCGTCACTCTGGGCATATAACCGCCCACAGCCTGACGCATGCGGTATTCAGCTCCTTCCGCGTCCGCTTCGTAAGCTTTAATCAGTCTGCTGCTGTTGAGGGCTTTTTCTTTGCCCTCTTCATACCCGAGGCGTTCAGCCCCTTGAGCAGATGCGGAAAAAAGCAGAAAAAGGGCTATCAGTCCTCCGGATGACAGTCTCCCAAGTCGCATCCCGTTTCCTCCATGAGTATTTTGAGCATTTTTTTGATCGCTTCGTCTTCTATGCTGTAGCAGATACTTGTGCCGTCTCTGCGTCCTTTAATTATTCCCTTGTTTTTAAGAATAGCCAGATGCTGGCTTGTGGTTGCCTGAGGAATTTTAAGCCCTTTGCATATTTTGGTAACATTGCACTCGTTCCCCATGAGTCCCATGACAAGTTTAAGCCTCACAGGATGCCCCAGTGCCTTGAGCTTTTCTGAATAAATGTCAAGCCATGATAAATCCATGTTCTCCTCCGAATAAACTTTAGTTTATATATGGATATTTATATATATAACATGAGACAAATGTCAACCTCAATTATGAAAAATGTAAATTAGAGGCAAGTTTTTTTATTTCATAGGTAAAACTTTTCAGGTTAAGCAAAATTTTGACAAATGTAATTTGCTTTTCAGCCGATTTATTTCTGGTAAACTTCAGGTAATGTATGGAAACAGTATTTATAAAAGTTGACAGATTTCTTCTGCCCCATGTTCAGGGCTATATAGACCACGTAAAGAAGGCCTGCGGGGACATTTGTGCCCTTTCCTCATCTGGCGGGCTGGATGAGATCTCCCTCCTTGCCCACAGAATGAAGGGTGAAGGGAGCGCCTACGGACTGGATGAGGTGTCCGCCGCAGGGAAAGATATCATGAGCCTCGCAGAAGCGGGAGACGCTGCCGGCGTGCGGGAGCGTGCTTTGTCATTAATTAAATATCTTGAGAGAGTTAAGGTGATCTGATGGCTGTTTTCAGAAAAAGAAAGTCCTTTGACTGCCCCAGAGAGCAGCTTTTTGACTGGCATGGACGCTACGGAGCCATAGGCAGGCTTGTGCCCCCATGGGAAAAGGTAAATGTTCTGGAGCGTATGGGCGGCATAGGTGACGGCTCAAGTGTTAAAATGAGAGTTAAGGCGGGGCCCTTCAGCACGGAATGGCACGCATTGCACAAAAACTATAAATACCCTGAAGAGTTTACGGATGTGATGCTCAAGGGACCTTTTAAAGAGTGGGAACACCGCCATGTATTTTTTGAATGCGGCGGCGGAAGCGCCATTGAAGACTGTGTAACCTATAAGCTTCCCCTGTCTCCTGTTTCAGACATTATTGCCGGAAGGTATGTGACAAAAAAGCTGGAAAAAATGTTTGCCTACCGCCACAGAGTGACGGAAGGGGACATAAACTTTATTAATAAATATAAGCCCCGCAAGCTGAATATAGTTGTTTCAGGCGCAGGCGGGCAGATTGGGCGGTATCTTGTGCCGTTTCTCACCACACAGGGGCACAGTGTTAAAAGGCTTGTCCGCCGCCAGAGCGATTCTGAATTTGAGTTTTCATGGAACCCTGATACATGTGAGATAGACAACTGCTTCGGCGGGTGCGATGCGGTAATTCATCTCGCCGGAGAGCCCATAGGCGAAGGCAGATGGTCAAAATCCAAGAAAAAGAAAATTATCGACAGCCGTGTGGAGGGCACAAAGCTTATTGCAGAGTTTATATCAAAGATGGACACTCCGCCGCCTGTGCTGATATGCGCTTCTGCCATAGGATATTACGGCGACAGAGGTCAGGAACTTCTGGATGAGCATTCCCCAGCCGGCGAAGGCTTCATTGCAGATGTATGCAGAAAGTGGGAGGAAGCGGCAAAACCCGCCGCCGACAAAGGTATAAGGGTTGTCTTTGCCCGTATAGGCGTTGCTCTCACACCTTCAGGCGGCGCTTTGGAGCGTTTTCTGCCTTTTTTCAGAGCTGGTCTGGGCTGCTTCCCCGGCAGGGGAGATCAGGTTCTGAGCTGGGTGGCTATGGATGATGTTGTCAGGGGCATAGCCCACTGCATACATAATGAGGAAGTGGAAGGCGCAGTGAACCTTACCGCACCTGAACAAGTGACGATGAAGGAGTTTGCCCGTACACTGGGAAAAGTGCTGGGGAGAAAAGCACGCTTCCGGATTCCCGCATGGCTTGTAAAGCTTGTTTACGGACAGATGGGCAGGGAAGTTTTGCTTTCCGGAGCAAGGGTTAATCCTAAAAAAATGGTGGATACAGGGTATGAATTCGGGTATCCTCGCCTTGAGACAGCTTTAAGGCATCTCCTCGGAAGGATACTATGACACGGAACACCAAGCTACTTTTCTCTATAATGATGACCGTCGCCCTGCTCTTCGGATATATGTTTCACTTTTTCCCGGGACACCACTTTGAGCGGCTCCATATTTTTCTTTTCAACCTCTGCACAGGCGGAACAATAGTCCTCTATTTCACAGAAGGGTTGGGCGAACCCAGCGGCAAAGTGAAAGCGTTTTTCGCTCTTTCATTCATATATGCTATACTGTCATCGCTTGAGCTTTATGCTCCTGCGATAGTGGTTTCTCTGTGCATGATCCCCATTGTGGAATACATAAGAATAAAGAAATTTTCCTTATTTCCATCGGATTTTTTCACAACAAAAGTTCCCACAGCAGTGAAGTTTCATCAGGCTTCCCTTCTGTGCCTATCTATGGGTCTGCTTATATCGGCATTTGCCATAGTAAATGAAGAGTATGTGCGTGTGCTGGATTTTGAAAAGCTTACGCTTAACACTTTTTTCCTCGGTTTTTCTTTTCCTTTATCACTTATAACATTCAGCCTTATATTCACCCTCATGCACAAGGGGCGTACTCCGTTTAAACGCTTCCTCAAGCTTATGAGCTTCTGGGTTATCAATCTGGGAGTGATTATATTTTTTGTTTTCATCCTCATGGAGTCCGTGGTGCTTGAGCTTGTGGTGTCCTCCGTTCTGTTCATTGCTGTGTGCAATGTTCTGATAATGTATGTGACACTTGGAATGAAAGAGCAGCAGAAGACCTTTCTTACATCAGGTATTTTTTTCTTAATGGTCACCGCTGTTACCGGGATAGTTTACATAATGCTGTACTCCCTTGATCTTAACAGCCCGGAAAACAAGGCTCTTGTGCTTAACTACCACCGTATAGCGGCTCTTTACGGCTGGAACTTAAGCGGTCTTGCCGTTATATGCAGGTTTAATGACTTTCCCATAAGGCTTCATTCAGGTAAAACAATTCTTCTTCATTGGATAATCGTTATGCTTCTTGCTCCTCTGGGCTATTATTATGTCTCTGCGGGAATAGCCGCCGTTATAGGTTATGCCTTCTTTCTCCGCAGCCTGTTTTTCAGCACCGGAACAGAGCAGATACCGTCTTTTGAAAGGAATCCGTCTTGACAAATACACTGCGTTCGCCTCTTGCCGCACTCACGGCTGGGGCTTTTATCATAAGCTTTTCTTCCATATTCTCACGTCTCTCCAGTGAAGCTCCGGTGGTAAACGGCTTTTACCGTATGTTCTTCGGGGCGGTTTTCCTTATTTTTCTTGCTCTTCTCACAGGCAGCCGTTTCAAAGCGGGACGCTCAATGGTTTATTCGGCTTTAGCAGGTGTTTTGCTGGGAACAGATATGGTTTTCTGGCATACGGGCATAGAGTATGTGGGACCCGGTTTATCCACTTTACTTGCAAATTTTCAGGTGTTTTTCCTCGCTTTTTATGAAATTTCCGTTGAGAAAAAGCCAGCCTCAAAGCGGCTGTTTGCAGCAATGCTCCTTGCTGTGGCGGGGCTTTATCTGCTTGTGAGCCCCGGCTGGAACGCAGGAGAAGATTTTCAGAAAGGTGTGTTTTTCAGCCTGACAGCAGGAATGTTTTATGCGTTTTTTACCATTTTCATAAAAAAATCATCTCAGGTAGTTAATCCGCTTGAAAAAACAGCCTCAATAGCATCGGCTTGCGCCGCAAGTGCGGTTTTTCTCTTTGCAGGGACATTCTTAATGGGTGAAAACCTTATTGTGGAAAGCACAGGAGATCTTGGAATCCTGCTGGTCTACGGGATAGTCTGTCAGGGTGTGGGGTGGGTTCTTATCACTGGCGGTATAAGGTCCGTTCGTTTAAGCATAGTCGGGCTTGTGCTTCTTTTGCAGCCCACTCTTTCCTGGGTCTGGGAGGTTATAATATTTTCAAAGCCTGTGGCGGCAACAGACATTGCCGGCGCTTTACTTGCAATGATCGCTATATATCTCGGAAGCGTTTCAAAGAATTAGTTTTTATTGTTATTTTTCCCTAGGTCTCGCAAAAATAATTATTTAATGTTAGAATTAATTAAATAAGAGAGTCTTTTGTGAAAAGAAAAATATTTATTCTGAATTTTCTTGCTGTTGTAATTCTCGTTTTCTCCATTTCCGCCGCAATTTTGCACAGAGCGGATGATTCTGTGCGTTCTAACATCGAAGAACAGAGAAAAACTGTCCGTACTCAGATAGGCGATAAGCTGAAAAGCTTTGATCTGTTCATGCTGGTTATTGCATCTAAAATGGAGGAGCGTGCGGAAAAAGCCCTTCTTGAGATTAATACTGTCCTCGGGGACTCTGCTGCAAAAGGAATAGGTGCCGAACCTGATACCCTTCGCAGACTTGCTGATGAAAAAGGTGTGGGAGAGATATATCTTATAAACTCAAACGGTATTGTTTTCAGCACATCCAACCGCAGAGAACAGGGGTTCAGCCTTGTAAAAGCCGGTAAAACCCTCAGCGCCTTTCTAAGCACTGTCTACGGAAGCGGAGAGTTTGCTCATGGAAGGATCAGTGTAGGCATGGTCTCCGGCAGGGCGGCTATGTTCTCTTACTATAGCCCGAAAGGAAGCCGGTATATAGTGGAAACAGCAGTTTATCTCGAAGATTATCTCGCTGAACAATACGGCGTTCGGCTATATGAATACTTTTTCAGAGATTTCTTTAACGATTTAATACAATCCTGCGTTTATACAAAGAGTATCGATGTTTTTACCAAATTCCGTGTGTCAGGCTATTCACTTTTCAATTTTAAGAAAGAGTTTCCCCTTGAAGGTTCGTACATTGACCGTCTGAAAGAAGGGAGCGTAATTGAAAAAAGAGACGGGGATACGCTTTATGAATACTCCGCATTCCGTCTGGAGAATTCCGAAGGCGGATTTGCCGAAACATATTATCTGGAAGTGGTGTACGATTTTTCAGAAGCCGGAGACTCCGTTATGAAATCTGCGTATGCTGCTGTTTTGTCGGTAGGCTTAAGCGGAATTCTTCTGTTTCTTTTTCTTAATTGCGCTTTGGCCGGGTACGGGCAGCGGGGTTCTCAGAAAAATGCTTCCGGTGTGTATCCGGATGACGATGACAAAGCGTCTCTACCTGATAGTGAAGGATCGAATTACGCCGATGGTAGAGAGAAAGGAAGCTACCGCATCCTCCTTGCAGATGACTCGGAGTACAACAGGTTTGTAACCGAATCTTACCTTGAAGGAACTGAATGCACGCTGGATTACGCTGAAAGCGGTTTTGCAGCACTTGAGAAATTCACAGTCAATAAGTACGACATGGTGCTGACTGATATACAGATGCCCGGAATGGACGGATATGAACTGACCAGAAAAATAAGGGCATTTGAAGCATCAACAGGCATGAAGCGCACTCCGGTTATAGCAATCACCGCCTATGATCTTGAGCGTGAAGCCAAGAGATGCCTTGAGGCGGGCTGCGATGCCTATGTAGCAAAGCCGCTCAACAGGGATATGCTGCTGAAAACCATGTCGATCTTCCGTGAAGGGCAGATAGATAAGCCGTCCATGCCCGCAGAAGGGGAGGACGGGCTGATCACTGTGATTGTAAAATCTGAGTTCAGCGAAGTGACACCTTTGTTTTTAAAAGACCTGAAAGAAACTCCGTCAAAAATCCGGAATCTGTTGGAAAATGAAGACTTTGAATCGATCCAGTTCATCGGGCACAGGCTCAAGGGAGAGGCAAAAACATTCGGGTTTGAACCTGTAAGCGATTACGGACTCTATATTCAGGGAGCTGCTATCAGGAGAAACCATGCCAAGATAGAGGAGATCGCCGGAGATTTACATGAATACTCATCAAAAATAAGGCTTATTTTTGACAAAAAAAGTGTATGATTTCTTTTTAAGCTTCGATTGTTTTAAATTACGGAGAATCCATGAGAACTTTATTAATACTTATTATAGCATTAACAGTTTATGCTTGCGGAAGCCAAAAACCGGAACAGACTGAACCAACTGAAAAAGTTGAAAAACCGGTGGACATACGTACTGCTGTTCTTGAAAAACAGAATATAAAAGATTTTTTCACTCTTCCCGGAAATGTGGAGGCGTGGGAGTCAGCGACTGTCTCAGTTGATCTGGCAGGGACTGTCATAAAAACCTACGCTGAAGAGGGCGATAGGATTGCGAAGGGTTCTCCCGTGATCAGCCTTGATACCTCCACATATGAGGCGGCAGTGGATAACAGCCGTGCTGCCCTCTCCCTTGCCGAAAAAGAATATAACAGAGCAAAGCTGCTTTATGAGAGTGACGCTGTGAGCAAGCAGACCTATGATCAGGCTCTCGCCACCTTGGAGCAGGCGGCAGCAGATTTACGTTATAACAGTGCGCAGCTTGGGAAGGCTGTACTCAAAAGCCCTTTTACCGGCTGGCTTGACAGGCGGCATGTTGATACGGGTGAATATGTGGCTCCGGGTGATCCTGTTGCTGTTATTGTAAACACTGACCGCATGCAGCTTATTGTGGATGTGCCCGAAAAGGATGTCCGCTACCTTAAGGAAGGCACGCAGACAGAGCTTTTTGAAGCGGAAGTCAACAAGAACGGAGCAGAATTCACAGGCAAAATTATTTATATAGCCAAACAGGCGGAATCAGCCACCAAAACATACAGAGTGAAAATTGAGATAACTTCAGGCATAGAAAAGCTCCGTCCGGGGATGATAATCCGTGCGAAGTTCCTCCGCAGGGAATACACGGATGTCTTTGTAATTCCTGTTTTCAGTGTTGTAGATAAACAGGAAGGCAAGGTTGTTTTTGTTGAAAAAGACGGCAGAGCCGTGTCTATCCCCGTATCTGTAACCTCTGTTATAGGCAGCCAGGCTGTGATTGAGCAGGGGCTTAATGAGGGCGACAGACTGATTGTCAAGGGGCAGCATTTTGTGGCGGACGGCTCAAAGGTTCAGGCGGAGTAATATTATATGCTTATAACAGATGCCTCCCTGAAAAGGAAAAGTACAGTTTTTGTACTGATGATTCTGTTTATTATCATTGGTATGTACTCATACATAACCCTCCCCCGTGAATCGGATCCTGATATTACCATTCCCTATGTTCTTGTGATAACTGAGTATGAAGGTGTGGCTCCGGAAGATGTTGAGAGCCTTATCACTCTGCCCATAGAGCGTAAGCTTAAGGGGATCAAGAACGTCAAGGAGATAAGAGCGACAAGCTCCGAGGGCGCATCAATAATCGTTGTGGAATTCATAGCAGATACAGATATAGACAACGCTATGCAGTGGGTGCGTGACAAGGTGGATCAGGCTAAAGGCGATCTTCCCACGGATTTAGAGAATGACCCGCTGATAATGGAAATAAACCTGTCGGAATTCCCCATCATGAAGATAGCCATTCACGGTGATGTGCCGGAGTATATACTCAAGGACGTGGCGGAGGATCTCAAAGATGAGCTTGAAAGTGTTCAGGGTGTGCTTGAGGTCGTTATAAACGGCGGACGGGAAAGAGAGATCCGTGTCGTATTCGATCAGGAGCGTCTCACCGCCTATGGTCTTTCATTCAGTGAGATAGCCGCTGCGGTGCAGAGAGAAAATGTTAATATTCCCGGCGGAACAATGGATATGGGCGGCGGGAAGTATCTCCTGCGTATTCCCGGCGAGTTCAAAGATCCGGCTATCATAGATAATCTTGTTCTTCTGGCGAGGAACGGAAAACCAATATATCTCAAAGATATTGCACATGTTGAGGATACCTTTGAAGATCGTGAAAGCTCATCACGCCTTAACGGTGATTTAGCAGTATCCATTGAAATAAAAAAACGTGCAGGCGAAAATATAATCGAAGTTTCCAACCACGTTAAACAGATTCTGGAAATAGCCGGTACACTTGTCCCCGCCGGAGTTAACCTGACCATAACAGAGGATCAGTCAGACGATATAAGACTCATGGTTGAAGAACTTGAGAACAATATCATGTCCGGTCTGGTGCTTGTTATTCTTGTTCTTTTTATGTTTCTCGGCAAACGCAGCTCTATCTTTGTGGCGGCTGCAATACCCTTTTCCATGCTTTTATCTTTTGCCGTGCTGCAAGTAATGGGAATCACGCTGAACATGGTTGTTCTTTTCAGCCTTATTCTGGCTTTGGGCATGCTTGTGGATAACGCCATAGTAATTGTGGAAAACATTTACCGCCATATTCAGGAAGGAAAGGAAAGAGACGAGGCTGTCTCCATTGCCGCATCAGAAGTGGGCTGGCCTATCATAAGCTCAACTGTTACCACCCTTTGTGCGTTTGCACCCATGCTTTTCTGGCCGGATATTATGGGCGAATTCATGAAGTTTCTGCCTCTGACGCTGATAATTACCCTTACATCATCACTGTTTGTTGCTTTGGTGTTCAACCCTGTGATATGTGCGGTTTTCATGTCAAAGAAAAAAGAAAAGGCATACGAGGATACGGGAAAAGACCCGCTGTTTGTGCGTATGTATGTTAAAAGTCTTGATTTTGCCCTCCGCAGAAGATGGATAGCTGTTCTGGGCGCCTTTGGCGGAATGTTTGTGATACTCGTTTTGTTTGGCGCTTTCAACAGCGGAGTTGAGCTTTTTCCCGATACTCAGCCCAAGCGTGCATATGTTGCGATAAAGGCTCCCGAAGGTACAAGGCTTGAAGTCACGGACAGCTATGTAAGTATAGTGGAACAGATGGTTATGACGGAGAAGGATGTAAAATACGTCATAGCCGATACAGGCATAACACCAAGCGGTGAGGAAGGCTCAAGCAGGCTTTCAAACCACGGGCGTGTCAGCATCCGTTTCCATGAAAAGGACGACCGTGAAGGGGACAGCAGTGCTGTTCTGGACAGGCTGCGTGAACAGCTCAAGTTTTTCCCCGGAGCGGAAATAAAGGTGGAAAAAGAGGAAAACGGACCCCCAGTGGGTGATCCTGTGAGCATAGAGATAGGCGGAGAGGATGTAGGCGTTCTGGAGCGCATTACGGAACAGGTTAAGGCAGAAGTGAAAGAGGTTTACGGCATTGTGGATCTCAAAGACAACCTTGTTAAATCCAAACCGGAGATCAGGGTACGTGTTGACAGAGAAAAGGCAGCTCTTCTGGGTCTTTCCACTTCAGACATATCATACACTCTCAAGGCGGCAATAGGCGGCTATAAGCTGGGTGTTTACCGTGAAGGTGAAGATGAGTATGACATAATGGCTCGTCTGCCGGAGAATAGAAGACAAAGTGTTGCCGACGTGGCAAATCTGCTGGTTCCTAACTCAAACGGTGATCCTGTACCCCTTTCGGAAGTGGCACAGGTGGAAACCGGCACAGGGTACGGCTCTATTAAACGTAAGGACGGCAAGAGGGTTGTCACCGTCAGTGCGGGAGTCGAAGGAAGAAACAGTAACGATGCTTTGCAGGATATTATGCAGAGAGTTGCTAAAATAGAGCTGCCGAACGGCTACAGTATAAAATATTCAGGCGAGCAGGAGGAGCAGCAGAAAGCAACGGCATTTCTGGAAAAGGCGTTTATCATAGCTCTTTTCCTCATTGCTCTTGTACTTGTTACGCAGTTTAACTCCATACGCCAGTCAGGTATAGTTCTCACATCCGTGGTGCTTTCTCTCTCCGGTGTTCTCATGGGGCTGCTCATAATGCGGATGCCTTTCGGAATCATTATGACCGGTGTCGGGGTGATATCCCTCGCAGGCGTAGTGGTAAACAATGCTATAGTGTTGATAGATTACGCTAATCAGCTCAGGGCATCGGGCATGGATTCTGAAGAGGCGATACGCACAGCGGGGAGAACACGTCTTCGTCCTGTACTGCTTACAGCCGTTACAACCATTCTGGGTATGCTCCCCATGGCGACAGGGGTCAGCTTCAGCTTCCGCAGACTCGCATGGGAGATAGGTTCTGAAACTGCGGAATGGTGGAGTTCAATGGCAGTTGCCATAATATTCGGGCTGTCATTTGCCACAGTGCTTACCCTTATTGTTGTTCCTGTGCTTTACTCATATGCTTCAACAGGAATTTTCAGAAGGAAAAAAGCCTGAAAGATTATATCAGACGGAGCGGTTATTCTGTGAAATGACCGCTTCCGCCGCCATAGCGCCGAGCTTTTTCAATGCTTCGGTATGTTTTTTATCAAGGGGGCTGCCGCAGTTCAGCCGTATGAAGTTTCTGTACCTGTCCTGCGCAGTGAAGAGAAAGCCGGGAACTGTGCCTATACCCTCTTTTACCGCTGATTCATAAAGCAGAAACGAATCTGTGCCTTCGGGAAGCTCCACCCAGAGTATGAATCCGCCTTTCGGGTTTGAAACCCTCGTGCCTTTTGGGAAAAAATCAATAATATACGACCTGTAAGCTGCGACCTGATTTCTGTACACTCGCCTGATTCTGTTCAGGTATCTGCTGTATTTTCCAGAGGCGAGGTAATCGCACAAGGCAAGCTGAGGCAGGCGGGAAGTATCAAGCACAGTGGAGATCTTTTTATCCATAACCTGCTTAAAATATTTGCCGGGGCATATCCACCCGACCCTGAACGAGGGCGAGATTGTTTTGGTAAATGAGGAAACATAGATCACATTTCCATTCTTATCAAATGATGACAGACACTTAGGTCTGTGCCCCTCATGGCAGAGTTCACCGTAGACATCATCCTCAACAATAGGGACATTCTTCTCTGCACAAATTTCCACAATCCGCTTTTTATCCTCATCAGGAAGAGTCCCGCCGAGGGGGTTGCTGTAGTTGGGCTGTATAAGAAGTGCCTTAACGCTGTATTTTTCCAGAGCGTCCTTCAGCCTGTCAGGATCCATACCGTGATCGGGGCGTGAAGGAACTTCAATGACATACATGCCCATTGATTCAAGGGCGTGGAGATGACCGAAATGAAGAGGTGATTCTACCGCTATGTAATCTCCGGGTCCGGCGAGAACACGAAGAATATGGCTGAGGCTTTCTGTAGTGCCGGTGGTGATGATAATATCATTAGGGGAAACCTCCACACCTGCGGAGAGCATATGCATAGAGATGCAGCCCCTGAGCTGGGCGTTGCCTCTGAAATCCTCGAATGAGTTGTAGTCGGGGTTATGGTTTAATATATGCTTCATGGTTTTGGCAAGTTCAGCAGATGGCAGCATAGAGATGCAGGGTGATGCTCCGCCGAACTGTATGAGGCTTCTGTCAGCCATTGCGTTGCATACGTTGTATATCATGCTGAATTTATCAACCCTTGCAGCGGTTATTTTTCTTTCGGAGGATATACCCGCCACAGGAATAGAGTTATCGGCGGATACGTAAAAGCCGGACTGCGGGCGTGATTCCAGAATACCCTGATGCTCAAGCTCCACATACGCCTTCATTATGGTGGACACACTCAAGCCTGTGTCAGAACTCATTTTTCTGATCGAAGGTACTTTGTCTCCGGGTTTAAGCCCGTTGGCGGAAATTATTTTCTTTATGCGGCTTTGGACTTCTTCATATTTATAAACACAGTGTCTATCCATAATTCTTCTCTCTGTAAAACTGTTATGTATACATTTCAAAAAAACTGTAACTGTTATTATATACAGTTTTATTATATTAATTTTCCAACGTAAAGATCAAAAATAGATAAGGAGGGCGCAGGGATGAGCGTGAAAAGTTTCAGAATGACTCTTGGGAAAGATAAGATGATGTCAGTAAACGGTATTAAAAGCGCAGACCTGTCCTGTGAGAAAGGCAAACTCTGGATAACCGGAACAAGGGAAGGAGATATTATGCTCACAGGCGGGCAGAAGATCAGCCTTCGTCCTGTTGATGCCCTGGTCATTCAGAGCGGAAGAGAAGATTCACATTTTACAATGGAAGTAAGGTAGCTTTTTTAGCTGCCGGAGCTTATTCGCTGCGCTGTTTCAGCGGCACTGCACCCGTGTTTTACGGAGGAGCAGTTTCCGCATGAGCCGCCGCAGCCGCTTCCGGGTTTTGTATAGTGTCTGTAAAGGTAAACCGCCGCAGCTGTTATTATTGATGCTGTAATAATTATATCTGCCATTGTGTCCTTCTTATCTGTGTCTGCCGTGTCTGTGTCTGCACGGAGTTATGTTAATTTTGCTGGAGAGGCTGCCGCACAGGCAAAGCCTGCTTCCTTCCAGATCCACTGTGACATTACCGTCGCCCGCTTCCTCAACTACTTCAAGAGTGCGCCCTTTTATAAAGCCGTAGTCTATCAGCCTGCGCACAGACTGTCTGTCGCAGCATTTGCAGAAGCCGGATATCTCACATTTCTCTCCTTTTTTAGCATCAGAGAGACATAATATGCCTTCATCATTAATCAGGTTGCTGCACATATTCAAACACTCCGAAAGGGTAAAAACCCAGTTGTTTAGTATTATATTGTAATCTATTAACTTAGTTTGTCAATGTGAACATCATGAGTGTTGAAAAAGCCGTAAATAAAATATTTTCAGAGAATTTGAAAACAACAAAAAAATATTGATTATTTCTACTAAAACTAATAAGTTTTTAAAAGAGGCTGTTGATATGCGGTCTTAATACACAAGAAGACGGTTGTTATTATGAAAAAAGAAACAAAAAACCTTGCCCTTAAAAGGCTTTCTGCGTATTTGTCAGAAAAGAAGCTCCGTGCGACAAGCCAGAGGGAAATCATTCTCGGCACATTTATTGACATGGGTAAGCACACCACAGCAGAAGAGCTTTACGAAGCACTGAAAAAATTTGACTCAAGCATCGGTCATGCTACAGTCTACCGTGCCCTGAGACTCTTTGTGGATGCGGAAATAGCCCGCGAACTTAACTTTAATGACGGTTCCGTACGCTATGAAAGTATTGTCGGAAAAGAGCCCCATGATCACATTATCTGCAAAAAATGCGGCGCAATGGTGGAATTTCTTGATGAAAGCATCAGGCAGGCGCAGGACGAAATTGCAAAAAAATACGGATATGCACTGAAAAACAGGAGCCATATACTCTTCGGTGTATGTCCCAAGTGCCGCAGATAAGCGTTCTGTAATTAAATTTCCGTATAATAACATCAGGCGGATTTTTTATATCCCGATCCGTATTAAGGGTTTTAAAGGGTTGAAAGATTCCGTCTGATGTCATATTCTTACTCCGCAAAATCCTTACGGAGCAGTCATGACCTTTATAGAAGTTTTCTGGATAGCGGTGGGTCTTTCAATGGACGCATTCGCTGTATCTATAGCTTGCAGTGTTCTTTTATGTCATGTGTCTTTCAGGCAGATTTTCCGGCTCGGTTTCCACTTCGGACTTTTTCAGGCGCTGATGCCTGTTGTGGGCTGGCTTGCAGGAAGGAGCGTGAGCGAATATATCAGTGCATGGGATCACTGGGTGGCTTTCGGTCTGCTTGGGCTTATAGGTCTGAAGGCCATAAGAGAATCTTTTAAGTCCGGTGATGAAGATGACGTTAGAGGCGACCCGACGAAGGGGATGAGCCTTATTATGCTCTCTGTTGCCACAAGTATAGATGCTCTGGCTGTGGGAGTAAGCCTTGCTGCTGTTAATGTAAGCATCTTTCAGCCCGCCCTTATTATAGGAATCATCACCGCCTGTTTTTCCGTTGTAGGTACAGTTTACGGCTGCCGGATCGGGGCTCGTTTCGGCAAAAAAGTCGAGGCGGCCGGCGGAATAATACTTATTCTTATTGGTCTTAAAATCCTGCTGGAACACACAATATTCTAAAATAACCCTTAGCTCCCCCAACCTCCTTTAAGTTTTTTCTTGACTGTCGCTATATACTGATCTATATAGCGATTAATCGTTATGTGCCGAGGGGAATAACGTTTCGGAGAGGTTAAATGATAAGACAAGGCAAAATTTTGACAGCCGCCGTGGTTGGTGCGGCATTCATGTTCGGGGCTGCTTCAGCGAAAGCAGAAGATGAGCGCATTTACAAACTTGGTGAAATCGAGATAACAGACTCAGTTTCATGGGTTAATTCAAAACCCATGCAGGAAGTGTCGTCTGAAGAGTTTGAAGCAGGGTCGGCTACAAGCGTTTCAGAAGCACTTGAGCAGCTTCCTTCTGTTAACTTTACTCCCAATTCAAAAGGAGAGAAGCGTCTCAATATCAGAGGCTTTTCAGACAGATACATTCAGGTTTACTTTGATGGTATTCCCGTTGCACTGCCCTATGAAGCTTATATAGATTTGGGCAATTACAATACTTTCGGTATTGATAAGATAGAGCTTGAAACAGCCGGCGGTTCAGTTCTTTTCGGACCTAATGCGGCAGGCGGTGCGGTGAATATAGTTACAGCGAAGCCGAATAAGCCTTTTGAATCAGCTATAGAGTTCATGTACAAAAGCGGCGACACCTACCAGACAAGGATAGGTCTGGGGAGCAAAATAGGCAAAGCTTACGGCATGCTGTCTGTTGCGTATGAAGATTCCGACGGCTTTGAACTTCCCAGCGGGTATGATGAACGTAATGAAAACGGCGGGCTTCGTGACAACTCCGGCTACTGGAGAGGAACAATCACAGGTAAAGTCGGCTATGAGTTTGCCAAAGGCAGTGAAGTTGCCTTCGGTATAAACCACATTAACAGCAGCCTTGAACTTCCTCCCAATACCAAAGAGATAGACAACGGGAAAAATAACAGTCCTGTGCGTTACTGGAATTACGAAGAATGGGACAAGGACACCTATTACCTTCTGGGCAGTGTAAGAAAAGATAAATACGCAGTAACAGCAAGACTCTATAGAGATGAATACTATAACGTCATGAACCGTTATAAGGATAATACTTACACCGAATGTCTGAGCCCTTCATGGTGCAACAGCGCATATGACGACTACTCCAACGGTGTAATTGTCAACACTGAGATCAAAACAGGTGCAATAAACACTGTGATCCTCAGCGGTCAGTATAAGAAAGATGTACATAAAACCAGAAATGACAAAACTCCCGAATGGGAAAAAGACGTGGCGGAAACTTACTTCGCAGGTATAGAGGACAGACTTACGCTTGGTAAATTCATCATCAGCCTCGGCGGCAGCTATGAAGTAAACAACGCCATATCCTCCGACAGTGAAGAGGAGCTTAATGACGATATAAAGGTTTTCAACCCGCAGGCAACTGTAATTTATAATATGTCTCCCAACACGATCTTACATGCAAAAGCGGCACGCAAAACCCGTTTTCCTTCAATGAAGGAGCTTTACTCAAGCTACTCATACAACAACGGCGGGCAGACAACATATTTTGCAAACTCTGACCTTAAGGAAGAGAAAGCCATGAACTATGAAATAGGTATTAAACAGACACTGTTCGATACTGTTCTTGTTCAGGCTAATGTTTTCTACTCAAAAATAGACGACAAGATTAACACCAAAGCTGCATACACAGGCAATGACCCGAACGCTTCAGCAGATGCACAGACATCAGACAACATTGATGATGTGACCATGCAGGGATTTGAAGTAATGCTCGGAGGAGATTTTACAAAAAACACCACCACAATAGCTTCATATGCTTACATCGATGCTGAAAAAAGTATCGAAGGCGACGACTCTGACATAGTTGCCGATGTTCCCGAACACAAATTCTATCTGGATCACTCATACAGAATAGGCAAAATTTTTGTTCTCGGCGGCAGAATTAATATGGAAAAAGGACGCTATTCTCAGAAATCCGATTACAGCTACAAAGAGCTTGATACATACTGGACAGCGGATCTCAGAGCTGAGGTTTCACCTTTGAAATACACTTCCATAGAGGTTGGTGTGGAGAATGTGGCGGATGAAGAATATGAGCTTTCATACGGTCTGCCTCAGGCGGGAAGAACATACTACGCAAAGCTTAAAATGAAAATATAAGATGTCACTAACCGACAGTAGCGACACTAAATGGAGAAAGGGAGCCATAGCGGGGGGCGTCTGGGGGACCTCCGAGATGACCCTCGGCTCTTTTCTTCATAACTTACGGATTCCGTTTAAAGGGCATATCCTGACGGCAATCGGCATAGCCATACTGAGCGCTTTCGGAATGAAATGGCGCACAAGCGGCATGTTTTACAGGGCAGGGCTTACCTCAGCAATGCTTAAGGCATTTTCGCCCAGTCCTAAAGTCGTTGTCCCGATGGTGGCAATAACAATAGAAGGCTTTCTGTTTGAGCTTGGTACACGCATTCTGGGGAGGAACGTCATAGGCTTCCTTGTCAGTGGCGGACTTGCAATGCAGTGGGCGGTTCTCCATAAGGTTATAAGGCTTCTTATATTGTACGGAGCCAGCATATATACTGTCTATGAACAGCTTTTTGAAAAAGCGGCAACAGGGCTTGAACTTCCTTTTATCAACCCTGTGTACGGCATTGTTTTTGTGTTTGCACTGAGTTTTGCTGTAGGCGCCGGAGCATCCGCAGTGGGGTGCGCCGCAGCGGCAAAGAGCAATGGAAGTGATGAACCCATAACCTTCGGGGACAGGCAGACGGCTCCCGCCGGCACTATGATGCAGGGCTGTGCGGGGCGCCACTCGCTCCTGTGGCTTCTGCTGCATATAGCAGTTATTGCCGTTGTTGTGGGTTTTATGGATAAAAGTGAGTGGCTCGCATACATTCTGCTGGTTTACTCACTGGCTGTTTCTGTCAGGTACAGAAACTTTCTGAAGCGGTTTGCATCGTGGAAGATATGGCTTCCAATATTTGTAATATCATTTGTATCAGGCTTTGTGTTGAAGTCTCCGGAAGGAAAGTTCATCAGCACGCCGGGTTTTCTTGAGGGGATAAGGCTTGCAGTGAGAGCTTTTGTTACCACATGCGCTCTCAGCGGTTTGGTCTCGGAGATGGGTCACCCGCTTATAGCCGGTTTCTTCCGCCGCAGATACGGGGACAGGATAGACTCCGTACTGTCTGTAGCGTGGGGTACTGTGAACACTGTTGCTCCAAGTGTAAAGGTGAGAACATTGATAAAAAACCCTGTGAAGGGCATCGCCGGAATGATGGATTCTGTTCTTTCTTCAGATAGAAAGAGGGCAATTCTTATCACCGGGGAAGTTAACGGAGGCAAGACAACTTTTCTCAAGGCCTTCCTCAGCACACTGCCTTCGGATGCGGAAGTCAGAGGTTTTGTGGCGGAAGCTGTTTTTGAGGATGGAACAAAGACAGGATACAGCATAACAGATGTCCGCACAGGAGAAAGTGCTGAACTGTGCAGACGCACAAAGGACGGCTTCTATTTTGAACCCGCAGGGCTTGCCTTCGGTGAAAAATGTATGGGTGAAGCGCCTTATAAAAATATGTACGCTGTTTTTGATGAGGTCGGTCACTACGAAATGAGAGGCGGCGGGTGGGACACTTTAATAAAGAAAGTCACCGCCGGCGGTGCTGCTCCGGTTATTGCGGTCAGGCGCAGTCTCGTGGATAAGGTTTGCGGGCGTTACGGTCTTGTAAACCCGGAAATATATGATGTTGATAATATAAAAGTGCAGGCTGTAGAGCCTGCCGTATAAAGAGCTTTGCCGGCGGAGGTTCTGCTTCCTGCATTTTGTCAGAATCCTTGCCGGCACAAGAAAACAGCGGAACTGGGGGTTCCGTTGCCGTAACACTCATAAGCAGGTACACAGGGCGGCGGAGCGGAAGCATGAGTTCCTCGTCTCAGAAGCAAATGCTCCGCCTCCTTCTGCTCTTCTGCCTTCACAAAAGTTTTATACGACAATTCCAGTGAGTGTGTAATGAAAAAAAACGGTTATGAAATCTCTTTTTCCAGAACAGCGGGCGATAATGTCCTTGGCGGAAGAATATGGATAGACAAGCAGGGCAGAAACTTCATTGGTCTTGGCAAAATAGTTTTTCTGGAGGCGATCAGGGAACACGGGTCAATCTCCGCTGCTGCTTCCTCACTTAATATGTCATACCGTAAAGCATGGGGGCTGGCACAGAGTATAAACGCCCTGTCCGATGAGCCTCTTGTAACAAAACAGGCAGGCGGTGCCGGCGACGGCGGGGCTGAACTTACCGAAGAAGGTGAGAGAGTTATCTCTCTTTACTGGGATATCTGCCGCAAGTTTGAGAAGTTTCTGGAAGTACAGCAGGAATTGATAGAGAGGTTCTGATTTTTATCGGTTTGACTTAATTCCACATATGGGATTATCATTCATCCATGAGCAAAAAGCTGGCAATATGGATAAGCGTTCTGGTGACTGTTGTTCTTGTGTTCTCCACGGGAGTTTATTATTCACAGTCGCAGAAGGCAGTTCTTTTTGAGATACAGAAGCGTGCCGCCGAACTCTTAAGGGCGGACAAGCGTACCGTGTCCGATTTTCTGGGGCATATCCGTTCCGTAACCTACGGTCTTTACACAAACCCGATAAACAGCCGTTTCATCTTCCACGGAGAAGGAAAAGCAAAGGCGGAAAGTCTTTTTATGGATTACTGCAACAACGTCCGTGAGGTACAGGCAATCAGGCTTGTAGACAAGGACGGCAGGATTCAGGTCTTTATGAGAGAATGCGAAAACCTGTCCGGTGAAGCAGATTACGAACCTATAGATATTTCATCTAAAGACTTTATACAGGACGCAGCCGAACTGGACAGACCTGATATTCTCTTCAGCAAGTTTGAGCGGGGCTTTCTGCCGGATGCTGTGAGCTTCTGTCCCTCTATGATACGTACCGTTGTCCCTTATTTTGCAGGGGGTGAGCATGCGGGCTATCTGGTGGTGAACTACTGGGGCGAGCGTCTGGGTGAGGTTGTGAACAGGCTGAACAACGACGAAGGGCACGCCTTTATTGTTGAGAAAAACAAAATCAATCCTGACCGGCACGGAATTTTCCTTTTCCACAGAAACAAAAGCTACGAGTTCGCAAATCAGATGCAGCATAGCCACCGCTTTCAGACTGTTTACGGCGAAGATGTCTTTGATGAACTAGTCAAAGGGCTGGACGGCATAATCCGGCTTAAAAACGGTGATTTTCTTGGCTATACTACGGTTTATCCATACGAAGGGACTGATATTTCATGGAAAGTCTGCACTGTTATAGATGCCAAGTACGCCTTCCGCAATCTTCAGGCACTCAAAATGGGCTTTATCCTTGTTCTGTCTCTTTCTGTATTTCTTGCGGTCTTGACAGCATTTATATTCGCAGAAAGATTCCTCCGCCCTCTTGGCGGGCTGAAAACCGCTCTGGAAAGCTACGGCAGGGGCGAACTGGACTATGAGATAAAAGAAAAATATACTGACGAACTGGGCGATATTGCTGAAAAAGTGCAGGAGATGGCACATTCTCTGCGAAGGTACATCGGTGAGCGTGAAACATCGCAGAAAAGGATGGAGCTTGCTGACAGGCTCTCATCATTAAGTATATTAAGCGCAGGGGTTTCCCATGAGCTTTCGACTCCGCTGAATTCTATTCTTCTTGCTGCTACACTGCTGGAGAAACAATACGGGCTCAGTGATGAGGTGCAGGCGGTTAAAACTCAGGCTGAAAGATGCGTGGAGATAATAGCCTCAATGAAACGCCTCGTGGCGGACGGGTATGACAGCTGCACAAAGGAACGGCTGAACCTGAAGGAGCTTGTGAGCGAGGCTGTGCGCTTTATGCGTGCCGGCGGCGGAGTGGTTATAGAAACAAGACTTGAAGACGCATATATCGAAGGCTGCCGGACACTGCTGAATCAGGCATTTCTGAATATAGCGGTAAATGCTGTTGATGCTGTCTACCCCGAAGGCAGGGTGGTTTTTCGCCTGTTTAGGGATAAAGGGAAAGTTATACTGGAAGCAGAAGACAACGGAAGCGGAATAGAGCCGGAGAAGCTTGAAAAAATATTCGACCCGTTTTTCACCACGAAATCACCGGATAAGGGAACTGGGCTTGGGCTCTCCATAACTCACAGGATAATCACCGAACACGGCGGCAGGATAAGTGTTAAAAGCGAAAAAGGGAAAGGGACATCCATAAGGTGTGAATTTAATGAAAGTAGTGATAGTTGAGGACGATAAAACCCTCTGCGGGCTGCTGAAAAAGAGCCTTGAAAATGAATTTAACGTTACTGCATTTTACGAACCGGAAAAAGCTCTGGCACACATAAAGAGCGCCGGGACTGATGCCGTGGTGTCTGATGTGCGAATGCCGGGGATGACGGGCTTTGAACTTCTGGAGGCTCTTCGAGAGGATATGCCGGAGGTGCGCCTTATCCTCATGACAGGTTATGGGACAGTCACTGAGTCCGTAAACGCAATCAAAAGCGGCGCATATGATTATATTCTCAAGCCTGTTGACCCTGACATACTCATAAAAAAACTGGATCAGATACGCACCCTTCTTGACTTCGGCAGGCAGAGTGCGGGAAGCTTCGCACCCATATATAAGTCAAAAAAAATCGATGATATAATGCAGCTTGCCGCCCGTGCCGCAAAGGCAGACAGCGGTGTTTTGATCACAGGAGAGACAGGGACAGGCAAAGAGGTCATCGCCCGCTTTATCCACGGGGTTTCTTCCCGCAAGACAGCCCCTTTTGTTGCGGTAAACTGCGGAAATATGCAGGAGCAGCTTTTTGAAAGCGAACTCTTCGGCTACCGTAAGGGTGCGTTCACTGGGGCTGATGCAAATAAGCGGGGACTTGTATCCGCTGCGGAAAGGGGTACGCTTTTTCTTGATGAAATAGGCGAGCTGCCCTTGCCCTCTCAGTCGAAGCTGCTTCGTTTTATAGAAACAAGAACCTACTACCCCCTTGGCTCTGTGGAGCCTAAGACGGCAAATGTGCGCTTCATAGCCGCAACAAACCGCAACCCAGCCGAAGAAGCTGAAAACGGTACTTTCAGAAAAGACCTTTATTACAGGCTGAATGTGGTTGAGATCAAAGTTCCGCCACTCCGTGACAGGAAAGAGGATATTATGCCTCTTGCAGAACATTTTCTCGGCAGGTTCCGTCATATTAATCCTAAAATTGAAGGTTTTTCCCCTGATGCAGTTCAGGCTTTGGAAAACTATTCTTATCCGGGAAATGTGCGTGAGCTTTCAAATATAATAGAGCGTGCCGTGATTCTTGAAACCGGGCACAGGGTGTCTCCCGCATCTCTCCATATGACAGGTTCGGCGGAACGGACCGTTTCAAAAAAGCTGGATGACGTTGTGCGTGAGCATATACTCGCTGCACTGGCTGAAGCGGGCGGAAGCAAGGCAAAAGCAGCGGAGATTCTGGGAATCGACGCCTCCACAATCTACCGCAGGCTCAAGGAATACGGTATAAACTAAAGAGTATAAGTATTCTTGAAATTTTCAGCCTTACACATCTGTTAGTAAATAACTGAAAAGTGCGTACTTTAATTTTGCAGCTAAGTGAATATATTCTTGTGAAAAAACGGGAGAATACGTATGAAGAATATTCTTGTACTTACGGGAAGCCCCAGAAAGGGCGGAAATAGTGATCTGCTTGCAGATGCTTTCATTAAAGGAGCAGAAGAAGCAGGGCATAAGGTGAGCAAGTTTGCCTCCGCAGAAAAGAAGATAGCCGGATGCCGTGCCTGTGACAAATGCTGGTCAACAGGAACAGCGTGTATTTTTCCCGATGACTTCAGGGAATTAGCTCCTTTGGTGGAGGAAGCGGATACATTGGTTATTGTTTCTCCTGTTTACTGGTTTACAATGTCTGCACAGATAAAAGCTGCAATAGACAGGCTTTATGCTTATAACTCTCCCAACAGAAAAAAAGAGCTTAAGCTCACAGAAACTGTTTTGCTCTCCTGCGCTGCGGATGAGCCCAGTGTGTTCAAAGGGCTGGTGGAGACCTATAAGTCCCTGCTGGCATACACAGGATGGAAGGATGCGGGCATCATAACAGTGCCCGAAGTCTCAGATAAAGGTGACATCCTTAAAACAGATGCACTGGCAAAAGCAGAAGAGCTGGGAAAAAGTATCTGAACAATTAGTGAATCCGGAACGGTTTCTTGCAATTTGCAAGAAACCTGTTTTGCAAAATGCAAGATTCCTATATAAAAACTAGTCTTTCTTCCTGTGTTAATTCTTTTATAAACCTATACTTTCTGCAAGCTCATCTTTTGCCCTTCCGTGGCATGTTCATTGCTCAATACAAAGTAAGCATACACGGAGGTTTATTAAATATGAAGAAACTCATAATAGTCTGTTTTATGACTCTTTTCTGTTTCGGCGTTGTGCAGGCTGCGGAACAGTCTTCCTGCATTTCATGTCACGGAAACAAAGCGGAGATGGAAAAACTCGGTTACCCCCAGCTTTATCTTGATCCTGTTGAAGTTGAAAAAGAGGTCAACATGGGTGAGGTTGCCTGTGAGGACTGCCATATGGGAAACCCTGCTGAAATGACAGCAGAAAAAGCCCACGAAGGAATGCCACGCCCCTTTTATGCCGCTGCCGGCAAAACCCTTAAGTATCAGGCAGTGGGCAGAGAGGTTACAAACTATGACCCCATACAGCCCAAAGGCAAGGAACGCTTTAAATTCCTCATGAGAAAGCCTGATCCTCAGCAGGCAAAAGAGAAAGGAATAGCTGTTCTCGCACAGCTTTATTACCACGACCATGATCCTGAAACCATGGCGTATGATCCTTCCGTTGCAGAAAAAACATGCGGAAAATGCCATGAAAACGAAGTTAAGGAATATAACGTTTCCGGTATGGGTCTGAACAAGTATCAGAGAGGCTTCACAAACTTCAGCGACCTGAAACCCGGCCCTCAGAACTGTGGTGCTTGGTTCGGCGATAACCATGACAAAATAGGTGCAGAGCTTGCCGTTGAGTATCCCAAGGCGCATGGGGACGGCTCGGCAAGAGGCTGCAACAAATGTCATGCAAGCTGTAATGACTGCCACTATAAAGGTTATGAAAAATCAAACGCACGCCACGTTTATCAGAAAGATCCCGAACCTCTTTCATGCTACGGAAGCGGTAAAGGTACAATCTGCCACGCCGGACCAATGGACAGAAGAAGAGGCGCAGGCTACATGAGAGAGGAATTTGCATTCCCTATACATGAACTCGCTGAAGATGTTCACGCTAAAAACGGAGTAACCTGCAACGATTGTCATAAAATGGAGAGCCACAGTTACGGGCATCTCAGTTCGCAGTCCGCACGGGAATCATGCAAAAACTGCCACGAAGAAATATATAACGCAGCTCTGGAAAGTCCTGATCACGGCAATGTGGATTGTACATCCTGCCATATTCAGGCTGTAGGCGCTTACCAGTTTACTTTCTGGGGTCCCGGAAAACAGGAAGCGCAGGTTAAAGCCCTTGCAAAACATAAAGAATATTACGGAACAAGAAGCCAGCCCACCCTTGTAAAGCATCCCGAAAGAGGAGTATGGATTCCCATGAAACCTTATCCCATGGGCGTTCTCAACATGAAGGATGATGTTAAAGGAGTTAACAAACTGATTCTCCGTGAGATTGAGCCCACTATGGTGAAAGGAAATGCCAAGATCGGCGAGCAGGACTTCACTGTTGAAAGAAAACCCGATGAAGTGAACG
>OBLN01000150.1_pt1 | contig 25829 bp, 25 predicted proteins | sample 1519301 | NCBI WGS metagenome assembly OBLN01 (sample SAMEA2452533, study PRJEB22499) | sediment metagenome | reverse complement strand
TGGCGGTGCTTTTGCAAAAGAGAACAATTGTGATTTTATTGTTGCTTTGGGTGGTGGAAGCTGTATGGACGCAGCAAAGGCAATTGCTGTAATGGCTACAAACGAAGGTGATTATTGGGACTATATTCCTTCAGGTAGCGGAAAAGGAATACCTTTAAAGAACAGCCCTCTGCCTATCATGGCCATTACAACTACAGCCGGAACAGGCTCAGAGACCGACCCGGGCACAGTGATCACTCATGAAGAAAAGCATGAGAAGACCGGATTTGTACACGAGGAACTGTTCCCGGTCCTGGCTATTGTCGATCCTGAGCTTATGCTGACCGTACCACCGAAGTTTACTGCATACCAGGGATTTGATGCATTATTCCACAGCGTTGAAGGGTACGTTTCCAACGGTGCCAATCTTATGAGCGACATGTATGCCATCACCGCAATAGAGAATATCGCAAAGAATCTTGCAAAAACTGTGAAGAATGGGAATGATCTGGATGCACGTGAAAAGGTTGCTTTCGGGAATACTCTTTCCGGTACAGTGATGTGTGTAGGTCTTGTCACCAGTCAGCATTCACTGGAACATGCAATGTCAGCCTATCACCAGGAACTTCCGCATGGTGCCGGTCTTATCATGATCAGCAAGGCGTATTTCACTCATTTTACTGACAAGCATGTCTGTGATGACAGGTTTGTACAAATGGCAAAGATCATGGGAATGGAGGATGCCAAAGAGCCGATGGATTTCATCAAAATGCTTGTGAAATTGCAGGAAGACTGTGGAGTTGCAGACCTCAGGATGTCCGATTACGGTATCACACCGGACGAATTTGAGATAATGGCTAAGAATGCAAAGGATACCATGGGCTTTTTGTTTACATGTGACAGGACTGAGCTTAGTATTGATGACTGTGTTGGCATCTATGAAGCTTCCTACAAGTAAGGATTCTCAACTCATTCTTTTTTACAACTGAGCAAACGGCAGTATAAAAATTAAAGGAGATTCAAAATATGACTAATTCAAACGATCTAATTGAAAGCGTGATCTTTCCGAAAGGAGAGGAACTTCCGGAAATGTTCAGCAAGTATTTTTCAGGCAAGGCATGGCTTAGCATGCTGGTGGGAAGAGATAATGAATTTAATTGTCCCATCGGCAATGTGACATTCGAGCCGGGTTGTCGAAATAACTGGCATAAGCATGCAGGCGGACAGATTCTGTTAGTTACAGGCGGACGTGGTTATTACCAGGAGGACGGAAAGCCTGCAAGGGAACTCAAACCCGGAGATGTAGTGACAATAGTTCCGGACGTAAAGCACTGGCATGGAGCAGCACATAACAGCTGGTTCGTACACCTTTCTGTTGAGACAAATGTTAATGCAGGGCCAGTAGAATGGCTGGAACCTGTAGATGATGAAGAGTACGATAAATTAAGATAAGACCACTGAGGTATGAAAATGAAAGTATTATTAGTAAACGGAAGTCCGCATGAGAAAGGTTGCACCTATACCGCTCTTACGGAAGTAGCAGAGACATTGAAAGAAGAAGGTATCGATACTGATATTTTTTGGGTTGGGAAAAAACCACTATCCGGGTGCACTGCCTGCAGGAGCTGTGCCAAAACTGGGAAGTGTGCATTTAACGATAAAGTCAACGATTTCCTTGACATTGCCAAAGATGCTGATGGATTTTTCTTCGGTTCACCTGTACATTATGCCGCTGCCACTGGCGCCATAACATCTTTTATGGACTGTGCATTCTACACAAACCTGCTTGGAGGCAGAAATACCTTTTATTTGAAACCCGCAGCAGCAGTTATCTCTGCACGCAGGGCAGGAACCACAGCCACACTTGACCAGCTTAATAAGTATTTCACCATTTCGGAGATGCCCATAATTTCATCCCGATACTGGAATATGGTTCATGGAGCAAAGCCGGAAGATGTGAAAAAGGACCTTGAAGGATTGCAGACCATGCGCGTGCTTGCACGAAATATGGCATGGTTCCTTAAGTGTAAGGAAGCTGGCATAAAGGCTGGCGTACAGCTCCCGGTTAAGGAAGACATGATTTTTACAAACTTCATTCGGGAATGATCCGTATTTGAGATATTTGAGTGCTATTAAACAAAAAGTCGTGGGATAAATGACGAATTTGAATGAGGGAAAATCTCTGATAGCCTATTATTCCCGTAAAGGGAATAATTATGTCAGTGGAAAGATCGTGAATCTGCCGGTAGGTAACACAAAAGTAGTGGCCAACATGATCCGGGAAATAACAGGAGGCGATACTTTTCAGATTGATACGGTAAAGTCCTATCCAAAGGATTATTCTGCAACCACCAACGTGGCGAAAAAGGAGTTGAATGAAAATGCCAGGCCAGAACTTTCCGGCCATGTGGAGAACATGGAGTCTTATAACGTGATATTCCTGGGTTATCCTAACTGGTGGGGAACGATGCCAATGCCGGTGTTCACATTTCTGGAAGAATATGATCTTTCAGGAAAGACCATTATCCCATTCTGCACGCATGAAGGAAGCGGAATAGGTCGCAGTGAGAATGATATTGCAAAACTTTGCCCGGAAGCGACACTTTTGAAAGGGCTCGCTATCCACGGTTCACGTGTAAGTGATGCAAAAAGGGATGTTTCTGATTGGTTAGAATTGATCAGCAGGAATGATTGAACTTTCTGAATCTACACGACTTAATAATACGGTGAACACAGGAGAATTATCAAATGACAAAAAAGTTAGGCTTTGGCTGTATGAGATTGCCACTTCTGAACAAAGATGATCAGACATCATTTGACACAGGAACGTTGAACAAACTGGTGGATGCTTTTCTGCAAAAAGGCTTCACTTATTTCGATACGGCTTATACATATCATGGATTCAAGAGTGAGGAAGCTGTCAGGGAGGCTCTGGTAAAAAGGCACAACAGGGATGAATTCACCCTTGCAACGAAACTTCCACCCAGAATGCTGGAGTCAGTGGATGATCAGGAAAGGATCTTTAATGAGCAACTGGAAAACTGTGGTGTTGAGTTCTTTGATTATTACCTGCTTCACAATATTGGTGTGAGTGCCTATGAGCAGGCTTGTAAGTTCGATACATTCGGTTTTGCTTTGAAGAAAAAGGAAGAAGGCAAAATAAAGAATCTGGGCATGTCTTTCCATGACACTCCCGAACTGCTGGATGAGGTTCTGACAGCTCATCCTGAGCTTGATTTTGTGCAGTTGCAGATCAATTACATAGACTGGGAAAATCCGGGAATCCAGTCAGGAAGATGCCATGAAGTTGCAAGGAAACACAACAAGCCAATTGTTGTAATGGAACCCATCAAGGGTGGAAATCTTGCATCAGTTCCGGAAAAGGCAGAAGAATTGATGAAAGCATACGACGGGGATGCCTCAGTTGCTTCCTGGGCTATCAGATTCGCTGCCAGTCAGGAAGGAGTCACAATGGTTCTCAGTGGTATGAATACCATGGAGCAGGTTCTTGATAACACCTCTTATATGGCAGACTTCAAACCTCTGGACAATGAAGAATACAGTATCATCGGCCAGGTAATTGATATTATAAACGAGAATACCACGATTCCCTGCACGACCTGCAGATACTGTGAAGAAGTTTGTCCACAGGATATTGCAATACCGGATTATTTTGCCTTATATAATAATGCAAAAGGGGCTGTAACTGATAATATTACCAGCCAGTTCGTTTACTACATGAACCTTACTTCAACCCATGGCAAGGCCAGTGATTGTATTGAATGCAAAAAGTGCGAAGAACTATGTCCTCAGCATTTGATGATCACAGAGTATCTCAAAGATGTGGTAAAGGAATTCGAGGAAGGCGGACCCGCATTGCCGACTAAATAAGAATAAAAGTGAGGTTAAATCATGAGGATAAGTGAAACAGCAAACAGGAATTATGAGGAATTATTCCCTGATCACAAATCACATTAAAAGTAACGGACCCGGAACTTATAGAAGTATTTGACATTTTTGCTTTCGATGAAGTAGTCAGTTATGGGAATTTAGATACAAAGACAAGATTGATGGTAATTATGGGTTCGTTGATAGCAAGTCATACTTTAAGTGAATCTAAAGTAATTCTTGGCGCTGGTGCAACCATTTTACCCAGTGTGACTATCGGAGAGCACTCTGTTGTAGCAGCCGCAGCTGCCGTTACGCAAGATGTTCCTCCTAACACAGTCGTGGCTGGCGTACCAGCAAAGGTTATCAGAATATTATAATGCTTAGTCTTATATACGAGTATAGTTATCAGATATGACTGAGCAGTCACTCACTGGTGTGATGATTATCTAAAAACTTACTAGGCATAATGACTGATTACTCAAGCAGAATATATGATGAAATTAGTTGACACCATCCAAATATAGGAGCAAGATATGGTGCAAAAGAGAATAAATTTGATGTTTTATTTTATGGGAGGGAAAAATGACAACTAAAAGAATAACAAATAAAAGCATTATAATGATAGCTGCAGTATTACTTGTCGCTCTCTTAGTTTTTGCTTTTACAACAATGAATTGTAGTGAATCAGAATCATTATTGATAATTGAGGAACAGGGCAGTTTTGCCGTTGGTGGGACAGTAATTACAGAACCGGGAACATTTGATCCCATCCTACAGGGAGCCTATAATTCAAGTGGACCAAACTCTACTGGACAAACCCTTCATGGAGATCATGCTTATGTCTTTTATCAGATTCCAGAAAATACACGGGAACTTCCCTTAGTGTTTTGGCATGGCTACGGACAATCTACCAAAACATGGGAATCGACTCCTGACGGACGTGAAGGATTTCAAAATATATTCCTGAGAAGAGGATTCTCTGTCTATTTGCTTGACCAACCACGTCGTGGTGAGGCAGGTAAGAGCACTGTAAATATATCTGTTCCTGTTGCACCGGATGAACAAATGTGGTTCGGAATTTTCAGATTAGGAGTATGGCCAGATTATTATGATAATGTTGCTTTCCCACGTGATGAAGAATCTTTAAATCAGTTTTTCCGTCAAGCTGTTCCAAGTCCGAACTCATTTGATGTCGAAGTGAATACTAATGCAGTTTCAGCTTTGTTTGATAAAATAGGTCCCGGTATTTTGGTTACACATTCAGCAAGTGGACCACAAGGTTGGGCAACAGCAATTAAAAATCCAAATGTTAAAGCTATTGTGTCATACGAACCAGGAATTGGATATCCATATCCAGAAAGTGATGCACCGGATACAGCTTTAAATATAGTTTCTGATGAGGATTTTGAAAAATTAACACAAATTCCAATTGTAATTTATTTCGGGGATAATATTCCTGATGAACCAAGCACTAACCCTGGACAAGAACAATGGCGTGTGTTTATGGAAAGAGCCAGACAATGGGCTGAAGTTGTTAATAGTCATGGTGGAGATGTTACTGTTGTCCATTTGCCGGAAATTGGAATTATTGGGAACACTCACTTTCCGTTCTCGGATACGAACAATCTTGAAGTGGCAGATGAACTCTCAAAATTCCTGCATGAAAAGAAACTGGACTAATGTAAGTTGCAGGTTAATTTATTTCCTGCAATTTTTAGTTTAATTAGCTTGAAAGGCGTCGAGGAACAACTAAACTTAACAATCAAGGAACCCCAAATCAAGCCATATGTGATTGTTTTAGATGTATGGGAATGAACTGTGGGTATGACCGGCAGCAGATAAATGCGATTGCGCATTTGAATGAAGTGATACCAGAGTAAATTATAAAATAATGCGAATATGGAGATGATTAAAATGGCTAAAAATGTATTGATACTATCCGCCAGCCCGAGGAAAGGTGGAAACCTGCTTTGACAGGGGAAATGGATGTTCTCAGAAAGATGACATGGATGAGATCCTGGATAAAATGATTGCAGCAGATGTTATAGTAATGGCCACTCCGGTGTACTTCTACACAATGAACGGTCAACTGAAGACCCTGATAGACCGTACCTGTGCCCGATACACAGACATCAATGACAAGGATTTCTATTTCATTGTAGCAGCTGCCGTAGATAGTGAACAGGCCATGGAGAGAACACTTGAAGGATTCAGGGGATTTACTTCTTGTCTTGCCGGACCAAAAGAAAAAGGTATTATCTATGGAACAGGTGCCTGGGCCATCGGAGATATTAAAGGAAGCAAAGCAATGGATCAGTCTTATGAAATGGGAAAGGCGGTTTGATTTAGGAGAATAATAATGAGTGAAGCAGGATTGTCCAAACCGAAATTTGAAGAATCTTCTGAAGATGGCAGGCTGGAAAGTTATTTTTTGCTTCTCCTACGATTGATTAATCACACACGAGAAATTTTTATAGGATGCGTAATTTGTTTTGAAAAATATTAAAATAATGAGAATACCTGGTATATGAAAAAATACCGGAGGTGCTTAAGATGATAAAGATCAATCCAATCGCTATAATTGGACTACTGTTGATCCTGACAATATTTATTACAGGCTGCATGGAAAAAGATACTGTCATTCATCCTGTACCTGAAGGTACAACAATTACGTCAAACCCGACCAGTAATGAAGTCTTAAATGAAGGAGGAAATGCGATGGGAAACTATACCTATATAGAAACCAGTGATACCATCTGTGATGTTGTGGATCATCCGGCATTTCAAGGGTTTGGACAATTTGTACTTCCGCTTGACCGCGGAACATATAATGAGGACATGCAGCTGAACCGGGTTGGCTCACTTTTGCCGTATCACAGGCATGTGGATCCGGATGCAGTAGTAGACACAATAAATTACATGATCGATGAAGTGAACGATGGTCAAACCATATTTTATGATTTCTACACCGAGCAGCAAAAGAAGGAAGATCCATCTAAAAAGTCTACCGGACTTTTCTATTTTAAGGGAGAGGCAGGTGCTCCATTTGCTGTTATATGTCCGGGAGGAGGCTATTCTTATGTCGGCTCTGTACATGAAGGATTTCCTCATGCCATAGAGTTGAGTAATAAAGGATACAATGCTTTTGTCCTGCAATACCGTGTGGGAGGAGAGCGTATTGCCTGTGAAGATCTGGCAGCAGCAACATCCTATATTTTTGAGAATGCAGATATGTTCGAAGTCAGTACGGAAGCTTACTCTCTATGGGGTAGTTCAGCAGGTGCCAGGATGGCAGCCCGGCTCGGATCAAATGGAGCTTTTGCCTATGGCGGAGATGATATTCCAAAACCATACACTGTTGTAATGGCTTATACCGGTCATTCGGATTTTTCTTTCAATGACCCGCCAATCTTTGTTACATCGAGCGAGGACGATCCCATTGCCAGTGTATCCGCTGTTGAAAGACGTGTAGAGTCCATGAGAAATGCCGGAATAGATGTCGAGTATCGTAAATATAAGAATGCCGGGCATGGCTTTGGGCTTGGTACAGGTACTGATGCCCAGGGTTGGATAGAATACGCAATCCGCTTTTGGGAAAGGCACATGTCTGAATAATGCAAAAATAACGGTAAAAAGTTCATGGGATAATTGGTTATGTGAACTTTCTATCGGACTTACTCACAATTTTTGGAATTGTGCCTAATAACTGAAGGAATAGAGTACATCTACCCGAAATAATGACTGGTTCAGTAAAGGTATTAATTTACCATTGTAATATGAGTGATTGGTCAATCAAAGCAGATATATACTAGCAATACAAAATGTGACTGACTATTCAGTCAGTAGTTTATGCTATTATCTTATACAATTCAAAATTAAGGAGAACTAAAGATGTTATACAGAAAAATGCCAAAGAACGGGGACGAGCTTTCAATACTAGGATTCGGGTGCATGCGTCTTGCCTCAAAAGAAGACGGCAGCATAGATGAAGAAAGAGCCACCAGACAGGTGCGCGATGCAATTGACCAGGGTGTTAACTATGTTGACACAGCCTGGCCATACCACATGGGAGCAAGCGAGCCATTCCTGGGTCATGCTCTTGCAGATGGGTATCGTGAAAAAGTGAAGATCGCTACAAAACTTCCTTCGTGGCTTATAGAGAAACGTGAGGATATGGATAAGTTCCTGAATTCTCAGCTTGAGAAGCTGAACACTGATCATATCGACTATTATCTCATACACGCCCTGGTTGGTGACCTATGGGGCAGTGTTGAAAAATTGGGTGTAGCAGATTTTCTTGACAAGGCCAAAGATGACGGTCGTATAATTAATGCTGGTTTTTCCTTCCACGGAGCGTCAGAGGATTTCAACCGGATAGTGGATGCTTATGACTGGGACTTCTGCCAGATCCAGTATAACTTCCTGGATGAAAAGAACCAGGCAGGTAAAGCCGGATTGGAATATGCCGCTTCAAAAGGTCTTGGAGTTGTTATCATGGAGCCTCTGCGTGGAGGAAATCTTACAAAGAACGTGCCTCAGGCCGTTAAAGACATCTGGGACGAAGCTCCAACTAAGAGAACACCTGTAGAATGGGCTCTTCGCTGGGTATGGAACCACCCGGAGGTTACGGTTGTTCTTTCCGGTATGAACGAGGAGGCTCATGTTGAAGAGAATCTTAGAATAGCAGGTGAAGCACACTCCAATTCTCTGACTGAAGTGGAACTACAGCTCGTAAAGAGAGTGGAAAGCAAGTATCGTGAGTTACTGAAAGTAGGATGTACCAGTTGTCAGTATTGTATGCCCTGCCCGGCAGGTGTGAATATTCCACTCTGCTTTGAGCATTATAACAACCTGGCACTGGTGGACAATCCTGAAGGGGAACGGTTCATGTATGCTGCACGTTTGGGTGGTGCTGTGGGTCTCGGGGAACCTGAGTTTGCTTCCCTGTGCGTACAGTGTGGAGAATGCCTTGAGAAATGTCCACAGCACATTGACATACCAACGGTTCTTGAAGCTGTTGTGGCAGAAATGGAAGGATCTGACATAGAGCAGAGAGCAGCCATGGCAAGGGAAATGTTCAAGCAGGTATGATCCTGATGAATAAATAAGCAAAATATTATTAGTTGGCAGAGGCGTCTGCAAGAAAGCCGTTCTTCTGTCAGTCTCAATGAAATTCAATTAACTGGCAGACACACTGGATACTCGATCAACTAATTTACTGAAAAGAATTCCATTAGAAATAATATGAGATGATCACATGAAAGTTATAGCAATAAACGGAAGCCCAAGAAAGAACTGGAACACTGCAAATCTTCTTGAACATGCGCTTAAAGGGGCAGAGTCCAAGGGTGCGGAAACAGAACTCATCCACCTTTATGATCTGGATTATAAAGGATGCATAAGTTGCTTTGCCTGCAAGAGAATAGGCGCTCAAAATGGTATTTGTACCATGAAGGATGACCTGAAAAATGTCCTTGAGAAAATAGAAGAAGCTGATGTTCTTATTTTTGGTTCCCCTATTTATTTTGGTGATGTGACCGGAGAGATGAGGTCTTTCCTGGAAAGATTGTTTTTCCAGTACCTTGTATATGATGAAGAATACTCTGCACGGTGTCAGAAAAAGATAGCTACTGCTTTTATGTACACCATGAATGCTGACGAGCAGCAGATGAAAATGCAGGGTTATGATTCTTCTATCTTCAGCAAAATGGAAATGCAGCTACAGAGATTTTTCGGATATACGGAATCATTGTGCGCATTCGACACGTATCAGTTTGATGATTACTCCAAATACGTTTCAACCGCTTTCAATGCTGAAGAAAAAGCCAGGAGACGAGAAGAGGAATTCCCGAAGGATTGTGCTAAAGCCTTTGAGATGGGAGTAAGATTCTCTGAAAAAGCATCAGAGAATTAAAAACCATAGGCAAGAAAAAATCTGGATCTCAGAATCTTCAGGTTCAGTTAATTATATCAGTCATCCAATGCAGAAGTGAAATAAATGGATCTTAAAACTATATTAAATCAGCTGAAAAATAACGAGATGGATCTCGAAACTGCAGAATCCGATATCCGATCCATGGGCTATGTTCCGGTCACAGACATTGCCAAGATCGATATTTTCCGCAAGCATCGCACAGGCATAATGGAAGCCATCCTTGCAGAAGGTAAAGAGCCGGCTGATGTAGTGGAAATAGCAAAAGCACAGGTCGCAGCAAGTGGAAGGGTGCTCATCACAAGACTGAACGATGCTCATAGGGGAATGATCCAGGCAAGGTTCACTTCTGAAGAACTTGAGTGGGACCTTCATTCAAAAGGTGTTGTGGTCCATGACGGAACTCCTGCACCAAGGACCGGAGGAGTTGTAGCAATAATCACAGCCGGCACTGCTGATATTGATGCGGCTGAAGAGGCAAGGATGGTAGCTCATGAAATGGGCTGTGAGACAGTAGCCATCTATGATGTAGGTGTTGCAGGCTTCCACAGGCTTGTATCCGAAATGCAGGTTCTCAAGGATAAGAAACCGGATTCCATTGTCGTGGCAGCAGGGAGGGAAGGTACCCTTCCGACCGTTGTTTCAGGTCTTATGGATGTTCCTGTTATAGGACTTCCCGTATCCACAGGATATGGTGCCGGTGCTAAAGGTGAAGCTGCCCTGCTCTCGATGTTACAGTCATGCTCAGTTCTTTCTGTGGTAAACATCGATGCTGGTTTTGTAGCTGGAGCTTTTGCTGCAAGAATCGCAAACAGGGTTGCTGAGGCAAGGAACACTAAGCCTCAGGAATAACCACTTGTTTAATGTTTACAGTTTGAAATATATAACTTGGAAATGATTACATGAAGTCTCTTATATTCGATCCATTCTCAGGTGCAGCCGGAGATATGATACTTGGAAGTCTCATCGACCTTGGAGCTGATGCTGCAAAGATATGTGAGATCATCGAATCTGCAGTTGATGTGAAAGTGTCTGTTGACAGGGTCAATAAGAAAGGCATATCCGCTACAGATGTTAAGATACATGTACCACATGAGGAGCACTCACGACATTATCATGAACTTGTGGACATAATCAAATCAGCAGGACTTCATCAGCAAGTGGAAAAAAGTGCACTTGATGTGTTTGCCATTATGGCTGAAGCTGAGTCAAAGGTGCATGGTGAATCTCTTGACACAATTCATTTCCACGAAGTTGGACAGAACGATGCCCTTGCTGATGTTATCGGTTCCTGTGCAGCTATTCATGAGATAGGTGCAGATTCCGTATTCTGCACTCCGGTGAATGTGGGTGGTGGCAGGGTAAAAGCCGCACACGGCACCATGGCTGTACCGGCACCTGCAACTCTTGAGATCCTAAGGTCAGGCAATCTTCTTTCATACGGTTCCGGTAACAGGGAATTACTAACTCCCACAGGTGCTGCTTTATTGTCCAATTTTGCAAAACCAATTGATAATCTCCCAAAAGGCAGGGTCCTTTCCGTTGGTTACGGGGCGGGAGATGCTGATACAGAAGACCCGAATGTACTGCGTACCATGCTCATGGAAGTCGCTGACGTGCTGACAAAGGACCAGATAGAGGTGCTGGAAACCAATGTGGATGATGTCACCGGCGAAGTACTGGGAAACCTGTTTGACAAGTTACTTGCCGCAGGAGCAAGGGATGTTGCCATTACCCCTACGATCATGAAGAAGGGCAGGTCCGGTCATATTATCAAGGTCATAACAAAGTCACAGAACAGTGAACGGGTTGCCAGGGAAATCATGAAAGAGACCGGCACCCTGGGGATACGTGTGATTCCTACTGTCCACCGCTTTGTTGCTGACCGCAGGATGGATGAAGTAACTATCCAGCTTAAAGGTGAGGAATTTACAAGTGCCGTGAAGATTGCACAGGATAAGACCGGTGAGATTCTTCATATTTCTGCTGAGTATGAGGACTGCCGCAAGGTTGCTGATAAGGTTGGTCTGCCACTGAAGGAAGTTATCAGGCGGGTCGAGGAAGAGGCGTGGGGGAAGTTCGAGTAGTTTTTCTTTCATATTTTATTTTCATCCTCTTTTTTGTTTTCATTTTTAAATTCCAATCTACCACAAACCATCTAAACCATCCCGGCAATTAGAAAGCAAATGATAGACGACGTTGTGAAGTTATTCAACAAAATGGATAGCAAAGACCTGCGCATCCTCACAGGTATTGAGCTTAGCATGAAGCACTTTGAATGGGTACCGGTGGAGGAGTTACTGAAGTTCACCCGCCTGCCGTATTCTTCCCTTGAGTATAAGCTCAAGTTACTGATAAGGAACAACATGGTCATCGGGACCAACCAGCCATATGAAGGTTATCAGATATACTTCGATGCCTACGATGCCCTTGCTCTGAATGCATTTGTAAAAAAAGGAGTCATCAGTGCAATTGGTGATGAGATTGGTGTTGGAAAGGAATCCGTGGTCCATGAGGCTGTGAGACAACCGGAACTTGGTCTGGGAGAGCCTCAGGGTGTCATTCTGAAATTCCACAGGGAAGGCAGGACCAGTTTTAAGAGTATCAAAAGGTCACGCTCTCATCTTGAAGGAAAGGATCATTTTTCATGGATATATGCCGCAAGACTTGCTGCACAAAGAGAAGCAGAAGTAATTAGGAAACTGTATCCTGATGTGTCGGTTCCAAAGTTAATTGACAGTAATCGTCATGCTCTTGTCATGGATGTTGCAAAAGGGACTCTTCTCTACAGAACAAAGCTTGCAGAGCCACAGTGGTTCCTTGATGAGATACTCAGGCAGGTAGCTATAGTCTATGAAAAAGGTTACATTCATTCAGATCTCAGCGAGTACAACATATTTGTGGTCGAGGGCGGAGTACAGTTCATCGACTGGCCGCAGTCTGTGGAAATAAGCCATCCTCATGCGGATGAGCTGCTTGAAAGGGACGTTTCCAATGTACTCACACACTTCAAGCGCAAATACAATATCAAAATGGATCTGGATGCTGTCATATCCAAAATAAAAAGTGGTGTGGAGTCATAGATATATCTCATTAATGACATAAAATAAACTGTATGCAAAACGGTGTCATATACGGCATTGACATAGCAAAGGGTTCTTCCAGGGCACAGGAAGTTCCCCGATATGCCGTTGCTGTTCTCAAGGATGGCGAGATAAACCATTATACTATGGTCCGGTTACACAGGATACTCCGGATGCTGAACACTGACCGTCCTGATTATATTGCAGTTGATAACATTTTTGAGCTTGCCGCAAATAAAAGGGATCTGATACACTTTCTTGAAAAACTCCCTGAGAATACAAAGCTGGTGCAGGTCACCGGGGGTATCCGCCAGAAACCATTGCTTCGGCTGGCTCAGGAACACGGCCTTTCATTAAACCAGTTCGATCCGAATCAGGAAGCAGAAGCATGTGCAATTCTTGCAAGTATTGGTGTAGGTGTTGAAGTCTCTCTTTTTGAAGACATCACCCGTATTAAAGTAAGTCGTGCCCGTTCCCTTGGCAGAGGTGGATGGAGCCAGAATCGTTATCACAGGAAGGTCCACGGTGCTGTAAGGGAAAAGAGCAGGGAGGTCGAGAACACCCTGCGCAAATTCTCCCGGGAAACAGGTTTTGCTTTCTCCGAACACATCACTGAAGGTTTTGGTGGTTATGTCAGGGCAGAATATACTGTTAGTGCAAGACGTGAACGCGTGCCGGTCAAACCATCTGCAAATGCTGATGTTCAGGTCACTGTCAAAAGTGTTGAAAGAGATAAGATCCAATACCTGCCGATCAAGAAAGCAGGACGTAAATATACTATCGTTGGAATCGACCCCGGTACAACAGTGGGAATTGCCATTCTCTCTCTTGACGGGGAAATGCTTCTTTCTGACAGTACACGTGGTATATCGCACGATGAGGTTGTCAGGTTGATATCCGACTACGGTAAACCTGCACTTGTAGCCACAGATGTCTATCCTGTTCCATCTGCCGTTGAAAAGATACGCCGTAGTTTCAATGCGGTTGCCTGGTCTCCGGGGGGCGAGATAAGATCTGAAGATAAGATCGCAATCGCCCGGCAATTCGGATATTCCAATGACCATGAACGTGATTCACTTACCGCGGCATTATCTGCATACAAGGCTTACAAAAATGTATTTTCAAGGGTTGAGAAAAGGGCTCCTAAATATCTTGATGTTGATAATATAAAGTTCCATGTGATCAACGGTGATTCCATAGAAGAGGCTATCGAAAAAGTTGCAGCCGAGTCAAAGATACAGGTAAGAATAAAACCGGAACCAGAACCACAAAAAGAAGAGCCTTCAGATGTGGATGAACAAATAAAAAAGCTGCGCGATGAGCTCAGTCAAAGAAATTCCCAGATAAAACAGCTCAAAGAATATGTTGCCGAACTGAAATATGAAGGCGGACAAAAGGAGAGGCTCATCGAACAACTGGAAATGCGCGTCAAGAAGGTAAAAAACTCCACTTACCGTCAGGTTAGGCGTGAAAAAGAGATGCAGATAAGGGATAACGAAATTGAACGCCTCAATAAGGAGCTTAGTAAAACGAAAAAATACTTGCGTAACCAGCGTAAACAGAACAAACGCCTTAAACAGATACGCAAAAAAGAAGTGAGGGGTGAAGGTCTTCCGGTAAAGGTTATCTCATCATTTACAAGAGAAGCGATACAGCACACAAAGGAGCTGTACGGTATCAAGGAGAATGATGTGATCTATCTGAAAGATCCAAGCGGCGGAGGTCCTGTAACTGCATCATTGCTGGTCGAATCCAAAGTAAGGGCAGTTATCACAAGTGAGGATATGCCACATGGGGCACTGGAATCATTTTATGATGGGGAGGTCCCCGTATTGAAGGATATAGGGATTCATCTCATAGATGACCTTGCTTCTGTGAATCCTGAAATACTTGAGAGCGCGATAGCAGAATGGCAAAAAGGAGCCGATGAGCGGCGTAAGGAAAAAGAACATAAGCAGGTCCAGTCCATTCTTGAAGAATACAGGAGTGAACGCAGGAGAGGACTTGCTTAGATTGTATGGTTCCGGGAATGCGAATAAGAGGTACTAGTTCATGAAAAGGTCTTCACTACTACTTGCAGGTGGTTTAGGAACCCGTCTTAATGGCAGGGAAAAAGCATTGATGGTGTGTCAGGACAGCACTTTGCTGGAACATACTCTGGCAGTACTTGAAGATGTATCTGATGAGGTTATCATTTCACTTAGGGATAATGAGCAGGTGCAGCAATTCTCCGAATATCTGGGGAGCAGGAAAGTTGTAACCGATCAAATTCGAAATGCAGGCCCCCTTGCAGGAATGCTTTCAGGTTTTGAGGAAGCTTGCGGGGACTATGTTTTTACAGTAGCATGTGACATGCCATTTCTCAATGGGCGGTTAATCGATATGATGTTCGACACGGTGGGCGAACATGATGCCCTGATACCCATTAGTGAGTATGGTAAAAAGGAACCTCTGCATTCTGTGTATCGCAGGGATAAGATGCTTGCAGCAATTGAAACTGCCATGGATGGAGGGCACAGGAGCATACTTGCCCCGGTATCCTCTCTGGAAAATGTTCTGTATCTGGATGCCGATTCAATGAAGAAAATAGACAAAGACCTTAAAAGTTTTGTCAACATAAATACTCCATCAGATATGGTAAAGCTGGATAACCGGAAGCCGGAAGATGTCTGATCGTTCTGCCAGCAGGGATGTGTCAAAATGATTGATCATGGTATTGTTATAGAAAAAGCGATCTGGAAAATTGCGGAAGATTATGATATTGATGTTGAGGTCGTGGAGAATGCGATAACCTTTTCAGAAGAACCACTGGACCTTGATACATTGGTCACAGAAGGTATATTCTGCTTCAGAGGACCAAATGATAATGTTAAATATGACAATGCATCCATCTGTCTTTCCAATAAAATTCTTGCAAATACCGGTGTGGCAAAAGTTCTCATTTCTATGATGTGCGAGAGGATCCGGCAGTGGGACCATGAAGATATAAATGTCCTGTTGTCATTGCTAAAGAAAGTGATCGCAATAATGGAGCTGAATCCTGATGAATATCCGGGTCTTCAGGCATGTAGCATTAACCCTGCCGAATTGCCGTCTGAGAAGATCCCGGAGGACATTGATGGCAATTATTATGTCTGGGCAATGGACAAAAAGGGCATGTGTCTGGTGGGTATCGATGCCAACCGGCTTATGCATATAGATGATATACGGAAAAATATCACGGCTAAATGTTAGTGGGTTGATCGCTCATTGACTCATAAAATTCATTTTTAACTAATTTTTTCTTTTATTGTTGGCATTTCTATTTATGGTGTCCGAATAATTTCGATAACTTAATTAATATGTTATGTGCATTAAGGAAAAGTAAAAATTTAGAATATACTGTATAAACATGACATAATATTGTGTTATTTGTCCTGGAGGTGGTTAGCTGGATGGGTCCTGATAAACCGGAAGAATGGTTCAAATTAGCATTTGATGCCGAAGACCCGGAAGAGAAGATTGAGTATTTTTCGCTTATACTGGAGTATGAGCATCTGGATCCTGAGCTTTGGAGCAACGAGGCTATGGCACTCGTATGGAATAATAAGGGTATAGCTCTTTCTTTTCTGGGTAAGGATGAAGAAGCAGTGGAATGCTTCAGGCAGTCTGTTTTTCTTAACAAAAATGATGTTGATGTTCTATGCAATATGGGTGTGGTTCTTTTCAATATCGGCAGATATGAAGAAGCCATCAAATGTTATAACCGGATACTTGTCCTTGACCCAAAAAATGAAAATGCATGGGTAAATAAAGGCGATATCATGGAAATGATGGGTAATCATAACGAAGCCATCGAATGCTATAGCAGAGTTCACAAGGAAATTGAACTGGATAATAAATTTGCTGTTGTATGGCACAAAAAAGGACTCGCTTACTTTGGCCTTGGCCAATATGAGGATGCAGCAGAGTGTTTTACCAGAGTCCTTAAAATAGACCCCGAACACAGTGACGCAATAGAAAATCTTAAGACTGCAATGGGTAATACAAAAAAAATGAACGATGATATGAAATATCAAAGTTCTTCCTGTCTGTGAATTAAAATTTGTCTTAAATTTGACCTTATAATGTAAAGCGTTCACCTAATTCCGGTGCAAATGCCTCAACGCCTATTTCTTCTTTTACCCAGTCTGCAAAGCCTTCGCAGTTATCTCCATGCATTGTGAAGACATGCTCAGTTCCCCTGTCACAGAAATCCCTTACCATTTCTTTAAGTTCCCTGTCCCCGGAATGGGCGGAAAAATCATACTGCTCTATTTTTGGTTTGAGATGCTGGATAATTCCATCATTGTCTATATTGCCGGTATCCATTACCATTCTACCATTGGTGCCCTCTACCTGGTATCCTGTAAGTATTATCTTGGATTTCGGGTCCTTGTACAGTTTGTTGATGTAATAGAGCACAGGTCCGCCATTGAGCATTCCTGCTGTAGTTACAATTACGGAAGATTCAAGTTTAATCTTATTTCTTTTGTGTCCACTTACCAGGGTTGCATTATCAAATGCCTTTTTAAGGTGCGTGGGATTATGCAGGTATTCAGGGTGTCTTAACATGATCTTGTATGCCTCTACGCCCATTCCGTCAACATAGGCCCTGATATCATAAGCATCCAGAAGCATTAGTATTTCCTGAGTTCTTCCTATGGCAAAGGCAGGAATTATGACACTGCCTCCTATGTTAAGCGTATCCTGAACGGAATCGATGAATTCTTTTTCAACTTCCCTGCGGGGCGGGTGTTCATCCCCGAAATACGTACTTTCGGTTATCAGTATGTCTGAATCCGGGAAATCAATTGCTCCGACAACCAGTCGTGTATCTTCAGTATTGATGTCTCCTGTATAGAACAGGCTTTTATTCTCTTTATCCCGGACATGAATTGCTGCGGCACCGGGTATGTGTCCTGCACTAAGGAATTCAACATCGTATCCATGGACGTGTAATTTAACTCCAGTGTCCACCTGTTTTGTCTGATGAGCAAACTTTGAAAGATCCATGGAATCATATATTGGCATCTCTCCTTCTCTTTCCGCGATTCTCAATGTGTCCTTTGCCAGCATATGTGTTAGATCAAAAGTAGGTGGTGTCATATAGACATCAGGTTCAAGGTCCATAAGATTTGGAATTGCACCGGAATGGTCTATGTGTGCATGGGATAGAAGCACAGCCTCAGGACGCGACCCATTCAAAGGGTACTTTACGTGTTCTCCGGGAGATACTCCGTAATCCATCATCAGTTTATCATCGACAAGAACTGCCGATCTTCCCACTTCCCTGCATGCACCCTTGAATTCCAGTTCCATTATACCTGTCTCCTCCTATGCAATCTCGGATTGCCAATTCTTTATTTTCTTAACAGGTATACTTGTAACTTTCGCAAGTTCTATGGCATCTGCTGCACATAAGTCTTCCACACTGCTAATTCCGGCATCGGATAGTTTTTCTGCAGTAACCTTCCCAATCCCTGATATGTCATTGATGGTCTTCGGACGCTCTTTATTATTGTCAGTGCCTTGTTTTTCTTTCTCCTCTGCTTGCGATTTTTGCCATTCAAGAAAATTACAATGAGGGCATCCCAGGTTCCAGGGTCTTTTTCCTGAATTTATGATGCGTATGTGGTACATTCCATGATCTTCGCACAATTTATCCGTAACCACTACCTGCCCTGACCGTGGGAGTGGCAATGCGAAATTACAGTCAGGGTAACCGTCACATCCTATAAATCGTGAACCTCGCTTTGATCTCATTACCATGAGGTTGGACTTGCAATTAGAACAGACGCCTATGATCTTATCCTCGCGAAGACCGGCACGCAGTGATTCGCTGATATCTTCCTTGTTTATTTCAAGTTCTTTGAAGATGAGTCCTAACATTTCCCTGGATTCGTTCAGCACTTCATCTTCCGGTATCTCACCTTCCGCTATCCTGTCCATATCAGCTTCAAGTTTGCTTGTCATGTCAGGTTTGGACATCGTAGGTGCGAATGTTTCAAGGGTATCCACAACTGCAACTGCGGTCTTTGTAGGTTGCAGGGGGTTTCCATGCACATAGGCTCTGGAATAGAGCTTGCTGATGATCTCATGGCGTGTTGCCTTGGTGCCGAGCCCCAGATCTTCCATTATCTTAATGAGTCTGCCCTGACCGTATCTTCCGGGCGGTTGTGTCTCTTTAGCTTCAACTTCAACTTTGTCCACTTTGAGCTTATCGCCTTCAGTCAGTTCTGGCAGTAGCCTGTCTTCAGGTGCATTGTAATGATAATACCATCTCCATCCCGGAACAACGAGCCTTGCACCATTTGCTTTGAAATCCTCTCCGTTTATATCGAATTTTGACCTGATGGTCTCCCACTTGGCCGGGTCTGCAAATGTCGCAAAAAAGCGCCTGACCACGAGTTCATAAAGTTTCCATTCCTGCTCATTCATTTCTGACTTTTTCGCAAGGGATGCAGGAAAGATAGGGGGGTGGTCTGTTGTTTCTTTCTTGCCTTTAGTTGGGACAAGTTCTTCTTTTTCAAGTAATTTGAGTGCGTATTGCTTGAAAGCACCGGTCTTGAATATCTCTATCTGTGCCCTGAGGTCCAGACTTTCAGGGTAGACGGTGTTGTCGGTTCTTGGGTATGAGATGAAACCGTTTGTATAAAGTGTCTCAGCAATTCTCATTGCATTAGCCGCTGTAAAACCGATGGAGCTTGCAGCACCGATGAATTCGGTAGTGTTAAAAGGCGTTGGCGGTTTGTCTATCTTCTCGGAAGTGGTGAGCTCTGTCACAAGAGCATCATCGCCTACAGAGACATTTCCCATTGCAGCATCTACTTCTGCTTTCTCCCAGAAGCGCTTTGTACGATGTTCTGCCTTGAACTGCACTCCGCTTTTGCTCTCCAGCATTGCTGATAGTTCCCAATATGGTTTAGGGATAAAAGCATCTCTTTCCTTCTCACGCTCCACTATTAGTGAAAGGGTGGGTGACTGTACTCTTCCTACTGAGAGGAACATTTTTCCAAGGCGGCCTGCAGCAAGAGATATGTAACGAGTCATTGAAGCCCCCCATACAAGGTCTATGACCTGTCGTGAATGTCCGGCATCTGCCAGATTGAAATCAACATTCACAGGGTTTGAAAAAGCATCGTCAATAGCCTTTGGAGTAATAGCACTGTAATGTACACGTTCAAATACTACATCAGGATTGACTTCTCTGATTATGTCAAGGGCTTCAACTCCTATGAGTTCTCCTTCCCTGTCGTAGTCAGTTGCAATGGTTACTTTGGTAGCTGTTTTTCCCAGTTTCTTCAGTGCAGCTACTATCTTTACCTGTGTTGAAGTTGTGATTACATCTGCGCCAATGAGTTCTTTTGCCTCTACTTTTTGCCAGTTGTTGTAGGCTTTTGGGAAATCCAGTTTAACTATGTGGCCGCTAAGTCCTATGAATATCTTTGTTCCTTCTTCAGATTCATACTCATAGGTATCTACTCCGCTTACACGAACCTGTTTGGTCTTCCCGGGAGCCAGGATAGCGGCTATCCTTTTTGCTGCAATGTGCTTTTCTGCTATGATGAGATGCATGTTATCTCCATGATTCTTGAATATTGCAATAGATCTGTCATCGGATGTTAAATCAGACAGTTCTGATAGAAAATCTTTATTTTTACACGGTTATTTAATGATTAAATCTAACAAACATTCTTCTAAATATATCTATCGCAAATCCAAAATATACGAAAACCGAGGCGTTTATGCAAAAAACACCATCATGTAGCAGTATTGCCCGATGTAAAAAAGTGTGCATCAATACACAGTATTAAAAAAGTAAATGAACATTTCCTGTTCCATTTGTCTGGAACAGGAAATGTCAATCTTATCCAACCACTGAATGGTTAATCCATTCTTTGCATAAGTTCGATATCTTCCATGATGGCCTGCAGGTCATCTTCGTGCTCGATCTCATCGGTGAGGATCTGTAATACCATTTCGTATGTAACGGGGTCCTTATCCTTGACCTTTCCGAGTATGGAGTTATACACCTGGATCGCACACTGTTCTCCCTTGATGTTCTGAGCAAGGATCTTTTTCACAAATGGGTCCTCAGGAGATTCGTATCCACAGTTACTGAATTTTTCCCAGTCCATTGGAGAGAGTACAGGTGTTCCACCGAGCTGTATTATCCTGTTGGATACCATATCAGCATGGCGTAGTTCGTCTGTGGCGTGTTGGAGAAGTTCGGCTACAGTAGCTTCTCTCATAGGGCCTTTGATTACTTTTGCACCAATCCAGTACTGGTAGTATGCAAGCCACTCGTCTGCAAGTGCCTTGTTCAGTAAACCAATCAATTCGTTGACATCTAAATCGAGTATTTCAATACCTTTTGTTCCCATAATAATCACCTATGAATAATGTCTTTGCTTCTTATTTAAGACTGTTTCCTGAGACACATGAACCAGTCAAGGCAGTACTTTCCTTCTTCTTCGGTTTCAACTCTTTCCTTTGCAGATCCGCATGATCCTGGGGGTGGAATAATAACATCGTCGCCTGGTTGCCAGTTGGCCGGAGTTGCAATATTCTCAGCATCTGACTTCTGCATTGCCAGGATAAGTCTCTTGATCTCGTCCATGTTCCTTCCATTGGACAGTGGATAATAGAGGATCGCTCTTACCTTTGCTTTCGGGTCCATCATGAATACTGCTCTTACGGCCTGGGTATCTGATGCATTTGGCTGTACCATTCCAAACTTCTTTGCAACATCCATCTTAAGATCTTCAATGACAGGGAAATTCACTTCTACATCTTTCATACCCTTGTATACGATCTTCTCTTTGATGGTTCGAAGCCATGCAATGTGTGCATATATGCTGTCGATGGAAAGTCCGATAAGTTCTGTATTTAAGGCTCTGAACTCTTCCTGCATAGTTGCAAAGGTCATGAACTCAGTTGTACACACAGGTGTAAAGTCAGCAGGGTGACTGAAAAGAATTACCCATTTCCCCTTGTAATCTTTTGGAAAATTAATTTCTCCCATTGTTGTTTTTGCTTTAAATGACGGTGCGTCATCGCCTATAAGAGGCATTGTTACTATTTCTTCTTCCATATTACTCCATCTCCATGCATTTTTTGCATATTCCATAAAAATTAGTGTCTGCTGATTCTATTTTGAAGTCATCTATCTCTTTTGCTATGCTCATGGCATATTCGCTAAGCTTTTCTGATTCATAGTCCTGTATTTCTCCACACTCCAGACAAATTGTGTGATGGTGAGGTATTAGATTGGATTCAAACCTTGAAACTCCCTTAACGTTCACCTCCTTAATCAGTCCCTTTTCGGCCAGAAATTTCAGATTATTATAAACGGTGGCCTTACTAATCCGTGTTAATTTTTGCCTTACTCCCTCATAGACATCATCTACTGTAGGATGACCATCAAATTCCCTGAGGAAATCCAGGATCTCAATCCGCTGATTTGTGTACTTGATGTCTGAATGTTTCATTTTGGTCCCACTTTTATGTTTTTCGTGTTCTGGCATAATTAATGTAAGAACATATCCTAAATAATAATTATTATTATTTAAACTTTATTCTCATTTAACACTTGAACTCATTTAGTATCATATATTGTGTTTTTCCATGCTAGGAATAAAATATCTCCAGAAACGAGTAAAAGTAATCAATTGAGCAAGATACTTAATAGATAAGTTATCAAATACCCAACAAAACTATCGGAGACACAAATGAGCAACATCAGGATTATTTCATGGAATGTTAATGGCATCAGGGCGGTTCACAAAAAAGGTTTCCTTGATTGGTTCAATGAGGAAAGGCCTGATATACTCTGTATACAAGAAACAAAAGCTAACAGGGATCAGCTTCCTTCTGAGCTGCTTGAGGTCGATGGATATCACAACTATTTTGCCTCTGCTGAGAAAAAAGGTTACAGTGGAGTGGCACTCTACACTAAAAAAGAGCCAGTTGATATCAAATGTGGATTTGGAATTGATAAGTTCGATACTGAAGGACGTGTTCAGATTGCCGATTACGGGGATTTTGTTCTTTTCAACATATACTTCCCTAACGGAAAAGCATCCGATGAAAGGCTCGAATATAAAATGGAATTCTATGATGCTTTCCTTGAGTATGCCAATACTCTCAAATCCAAAGGCAAGAAACTCATAATATGTGGGGATGTCAATACTGCGCATAAGGAAATAGATCTTGCCCGTCCGAAAGAAAATGAACAGATCTCAGGTTTCCTTCCGGAGGAACGTGCCTGGATCGATAAGCTCCTGAGCAAAGGGTATGTAGACACTCTGAGGATGTACAATAGTGAGCCTGAGAACTATACCTGGTGGAGTATGAGGACAAAGGCAAGAGAAAGAAATGTTGGCTGGAGAATTGATTACTTCTTCGCAAGTGAGAATATCAAAGACAAAATAAAAGATGCGTTCATCATGCCGGATGTCATGGGTTCAGATCATTGTCCCATAGGCATTGACCTTGAATTATGATATAAGGATCGAATCAAAGTCAATTTGGTGATATTAATTTCATCTGATGCTGTCAATGGCAATTCTGACGGCATCTTTTGGGTTTTTTGCTCATGTGGTACTTTCTCTTTTTTACTAGTTAAACACAAAAGTAATTCAATTGGATGGGATAATTTGGTGTTAAAAGGGATATTATAAGCGAATTTTAAATATCTCTAACTCGTCCCGTTTATTTAAATGCATATTAATTCTTACAATATAATATTCTAAAATTCATAAAAAGTTTTATTACATTTGATTATCATTATTTAATGTTTACTCTCTAAATGTTTGATGTCGTAATCAATTGATTATTCTGGAGTAGCACTCTTAATGTGGACTACAGTTGCAAAAACAGTCAAAATTTTCTTTTCAATTTAAAAATAATATACGTTAGTAGGTGTATTCTATGATTATAGGTATTTATGGGATTTCAGGTTGTGGGAAGACATCTCTGTGCAGAGAAATTGAGCAATATTCTAGTTGTTTCAAAATAATTGATGGTTCGTCCTTGATGGACGAAATAATCCCTGGGGGTATCTCTGCATTCAAAGAAATGGATGATGAAGATAAATATCGATATAGGGAACTTGTCATCCGAGAAATTGAGTCTAGACATCGTCACGCACCGTATCATACAATTGTTGCAGGTCATTATGCCTTCCTTAAAAAAGATGGAAGTTATGAGGTAGCTTGGACTGAGGCCGACGGAGATGTATATGATTATCTTTTCTGTATTGTATCGCCTGCAGAAAAGATAAGTGAGCAATGCTTAATGGATATTCATAGGATTCGCATGACTCATTCAGTTTCACAATTGGGGAATTGGCAGAACTTTGAATGCAAAGAGCTTGAAGCAAGGTGTAGATTAAAGGACATACCATTTTCTTTATTGTCATCGTCTGAAATCGACACAAGAATTGTGGAATTTTACAAAACAATGGCTCAGTATAATATTTCAGAATTGTGCAAACAATTGAAATTGAACTCCAATAATTCCTATTCGATATTCGATTGTGATGGCACGCTATTTTCTGGTGATTGCCTTGACTATTTGACAAGTTCTGATGGCATTAAGGGTGAAGCAATTCGTTCAATTTTTAAAAATAGAGGCGATTATTGTTTTGAATCATTTTTTGAAGTGGCCAAGTACTATTCAAAGATACCTGGGAATCAAATGCAGGATTTTATCTACCGGACTTCCCAGTCAATAATCCTAGACCCGTGCATGCTGGATATACTAAAAAAACATAGTTTCAATAGAACTCTTATCTGGATTACATCAGGTTTTCCGGGAATTTGGAAATTAGTAGCGAATAGGTATGATTTGAACGTCAAGGTAGTTGGAGGTAATAATCTTGCACAAAGTGAAATAATCGTAAGTAATGAGGAAAAAGCCTTTCTTGCGAGGACTTTGGTAGAAGCAGGGGCAGATGTAGTTGCTTTTGGTGATTCTATGGTGGATGCAGGGATGTTGAAAAATGCACAGAAAGCAGTAATTGTCATAGGGGAAAAAATAAGAAGGGAACTTTTTGAATACCTGGAAAATCACCGGGATTTGTCTGTTATTGATATACGTCAAACACAAACCACGGAGGTGGCCAAATGATTACTAATCTGGAAGATAGTAGCAAAGCCGTTAGGATTATCTCTACTCGATCTCGCCGTGCTGATCTTAGTCCTGTTCAATTAAAAGAAGTACATCGTACATTAGGTCAATTGCTCAGTTATGAGTATGTGGGTATGTTGAATCTTGCGCGCGTTGAAATAAATCATGTTCAAGGTACTAAGAAAGGTCTTGATATTGCTTCATATGAATTCACTTTGATTTTGGTAATGATGAGGTCAGGTCTCTATGTTGCAGATGGGTTTAGAGAAATTCTTGATTCTCATTCAAGACTTGAATTTGTTTATGAAAAAGGAGATGCACTTAAGATTTTTGGAAGTTACAACCTTAATAATGTGAATGTTGTAATCATTGATTCAGTTATCAACACTGGAAAATCGGTAAAAGAAATTATTGATATATTGCCCAATTGCAAAAGTATCACTATTGTTTGCCAGGTAATGCATTCTGGTTTTGCACGTTCCTCTTTTGTAGTAAATGAAAACATCCATTTCATCACCTGTAGAATTTCGGAGAATTTCTATGTGGGTAATGGTAAAACAGATACTGGCAACAGGCTTTTTGGTCATGTCCCTGAATCTGTGTTTGAGCAATTGGATAGTACCCATCCTGAAAATGTTCATGATACGTTCTTGCACATATGAAGCATGCTTTATCGATAACTTTTGTGAATTTCTTGTAAAGGCAGTTAATGATTTCACTATCGTATAAATTATGATTTTACGATTAACGGGGTGTAGGGGTAGAGAAGGCCCACTGCTTTAGCTGTGGGA
>OBLN01000147.1_pt1 | contig 25903 bp, 28 predicted proteins | sample 1519301 | NCBI WGS metagenome assembly OBLN01 (sample SAMEA2452533, study PRJEB22499) | sediment metagenome | reverse complement strand
AAATCGTCCGTCGTCACCCCGGACACGCCAAGATCCGAAAAGGTCGCCTGCAGGGTCCGTGGTCGCAGATGTATGTTCCCCCCGCAGATCCGAATTAACAATCTTGCCTGGCGTGGTCCCATAGCCCATGACACCATTTGGTGTGGCGATTTTGTCCATGGCTTGGGACTGCCTAGCGAAGCCTCCTAACCCCAACCTGCTAGGTGCTTGCGGAACCGCCCCTTGCCTCTGTAGCGCTTCCATGTTTTGAAGCCTTGCCGCTGCACCCTCAACTCCCCAACTTTGATTCACGAGGCTTTCGGTCATCATCCCGCGATAGCCATAGCGGTGATCGTTGGCAATTGTTTCAGTCGGCATGGACCAAGCATTGGACTTGAGAGCAGCGGCTCTACCGGAAGGATCTTCGGTCATTCGTGCCGCCTGTTGGCCTGCGTTCTGAACCTGACCCATGAGGTTGCTGCCCATAGTGGCCAGGGCATGACCGCCGAATCTGACCAGCATGCCTGTAATAACCGTCGCCAGCATCAAGCCGGCCATCCTCACAGTTCCAAACATGCCGAGAATCTTGATTGTCTCATTCGGCATGAAGTAGAAGGCGTCCATACCCAGACCAGAGCCACCGCTATGCAGCCGAACCCCTTCCATCGCCCTGGTTCCATAGTCCATAAGGAACTGGTGAAGGAGGGCATCGGTTACTCCCCAGGCCGTCAGCCAGATGAAAAAGCCGAGCATGACGCTGATCGCTTTGCCCAGCAAAGGTGTCGGAATGAAGAGGGCCAGAAATGGCACTAGGCCCAGGGCAACCGCCGTCAGCACGCCTTTCATGATCGGCAGCCATTCGTTGGCGGCTTTCATGGCACCGCTGGCGTTCATCAAAAACTTGTAGTTGGCGACTGCGGCGGTATCTCCTGAGCGAAACACGTCGTGCAGCCGCTGGGAGAGATAGGCCTGACGGACAAAATCGTCCGTCGTCACCCCGGACACGCCAAGATCCGAAAAGGTCGCCTGCAGGGATGTCTTGCATTTCTGGTAGCTGGCCACAGCCGAGGTGTCATAGCCGATCTGGGCGCAGATTCCTTTCAGGTTCTCCTCCAGATGAGCGGGTGACCCGAGGTACGTGTTGATGTTCACCCAGGATTGCTGGCAGGTCATGGTTTGCCCCTGAGGTGCTGTCAGGTCGTAATAGACTGTGTAGATCGCTGGAGAGTTGGCCTTCGCCAAAGATGTCCTGAAGTCACCCGTTGTCCGGCGCAATTCGTCTACCGTCAAAGTCGTTCCGGGCCGGGTTAATTCGAAGGTGACACAGTCCTGAATATATTTGTTCACCGACGTGTCCATCAGGGTGTCGTCGGTGGTCAATACCTTGCTGGCAGCCTGAAACAACCCCAGAAAGCCTGAACCGCCAGCCTGGTCGGTATAGCTGCGGGGATCTCCGGTGGTCGAAACAATTTCCACCATGCCACGTTCGACCAGGTTCAGGATACCCGCCACCGCGACGATTCCGTCCGGGATGCCACCGATCGCCTGGTATTTGTTGGTCTGGTTGTCATAAAGATGGATCGTACCGGTCGGCACAACGAGTCCGAGGTAGATCACGACGCCAGTCAGAATGGGAACGAGCCAGGATACCGGATTTGCCCTGGCCCCACTTGCGGCGCGGGCGACAATCGCAAACCCGCCAAACATGATTGCCATCACGATGACCGAAAAAAACAGCCCTCGATACCCGCCGTCGCTGAAAATCAGGGCGAGTCTTTGGAGCCCACTGGCGACGGCATCGAACCCACCCCAGGTATAAAAATCAGCATCCAGAGCGAACGCCGGGGCCGGGGCGAGGATGGACCCCAGGACTGAAACAGGAGCGAGACGTTTTCTTATGAACCTATTCGACATGGACAACTCCTGCCTCGATCAGCTTTCGGTTCCGTCTCATGGCCAGAAGCATAGCGACTGTGGGGATCGCGATAAAGACCACGGTGATTCCGAGAATGAACCACGCTGATGTCAGGAAAACTCCCTTGAAACCATATATCCAGTTGTAGACGGCCAGCACTGAAGGCTTGGAAAGCTTGAGTCGGTAGAGCTGTGTCGCCGCCCATTGGAGATTCGAATCGGTCATGACCACGATGTAGAGGAAATGGAAGCCGATAAAAGCCAGAATCGCTTTCAGCACAGCACCGGCGACAACTCCGCCAAGAAGGTTTCGTGTCATGGCACGGGTATAGGTCCCGACGAATTTGGTGCAGGCGTAGGCGAGAAAGATCGCAAACCCGAGGGAATAGCCAACGGCAAGCAGAAACGCGAACAGCATGTCGAAAGTATCCGGCGATGTGGAACCGAACACCGGGATGTAGCGCTCCACAACGCCGATGGCGAAGGGGGTCAACAGCGCTGAAATCAACCCCGAGATAAAGGAGCTGCGAAAGCCTACCTCGAAGAATTCCAGACGCTGCTTGGTTGTCAGGAACGTGTCGCGAATCACCGCCCCGCCGAGCTCGTTGGCGAAGTTCTGCTCGATGTAGGAGATCGCCTCCAGAAACCCCTTGGGATGGATTTCCTGGCCGGGCGGCATGGGCAGGATGTCGCTGCTCGAATCGTTTTTCCCCAAACCTTGATCTCCTAGCGGGACAGCAGCCCCAGAAAACGGAAAAGCGCGGCACCGTAGGCAATTCCCCCGGAAGCAAGGAACGTCCAGAACCCCATCATAAAGTTGCGTCGCCTCACCCCGAACCAGAAGGAGAGTCCCAGAAAGAGGACGGCGAAGATCCGGCTCCAAAACCCGAGAAATATGGTCGCGAACAGGTTTTGCCAGAACCCGATATACTCGCCGGCTCCCATGTGGGTCAGCGGATTCAGTTGATTGATCCAGTCCACCGAATCCTCCTAGAAAATCGGCCGAGCCCAGGCCAGATAGTTCGATTTTTCAATCAAGCCAAAATAGCGGGAATCAAAGCTGTCCGGATGATCCCCCACCAGGAAGACCTCGCCGGCAGGGATCTTTCCGGTGAACAGAAACGGTGTCAGTGGCTCTCCCTTTTGAGACGTCTCCTTGGCATGACCGAGAAATTCGTCGCCGCAAAAAAAATCTCGCTTCTTTTGACTCAAAGTCTCTCCCTCGTCACACCCGACACGCTTGATGGCTCGAATATCCTGCCCATTGACCACCGTCTCGGGGACCGGCATACCCTTCAGGTTCGACGAAGGAAGATGAAACAGAACATATTGTCCATGCCGGACCTTGGATGTGTCCTGGGAGAGCCACCAGACCCGGTATTTGACAGACGGCGTGAGCGTGACGCTGATTCTCCCGGGAAGAAACGAGCCGGCGAATCCCGCCAGCACCAGGGAAAGAAGGAGAATCGTCCGCTTCTTGCGCGTTGTCACGGCTCGATCACCTCGACATTGCGCACCACGACATCTCCAAGGACGACCGCGTAACGTTTCGGGATGGTCTCCACAAGTTGTTCCAGCCGATCCATCCGCTTCTTCAGTTCGGCATCGTCAATGTCTCCCTGCAGGTACAAGCCCTTCTGCTTTGCTAAAAAACCCTGAAGATCCACCGCCACGACCTTTTGCGCGATAAATCGGTCGTAGAGATAAACCGAGCCGAAAGAGATCGTCACCGAGACCAATACAGCGCAAAAAAAGATCCGGGCCGGGCTCCACCCAACTGGAGGGGGGGCGTCAGGTGGAGTCTCCAGCCCGGAAGATGTTTCGGTCGATTGCAAGGGGGAATCCTTTTCCTCTTCTTTCAACGGGGCCTCCGAATTCGGCAGGGCGATATTTCCAGACGGAATAACTGCCTTTATTAATTTCAGCGATTTCCAGAGAGGGCCACAGCTATCTCCAAGGAACTCACCCCTTTTCACCTTGGGAATAGGGGCTGGGGGAAGGTCATGGAATCGGCTTCAACTTCTCCGCAAGCTGACGCAAATCTTTGTTCCCGGTTTCGCGAGCGAGGAGTTCAAGACCATAGCCAAGGCTGGCGTCGCCATAGACGATCAGAGATCTGCCGTTCACATTTCCATCAGGAGCAAAAGCTATGGCCGGCACCTTTTCAATCCCGGCTTGCCTGAACAGTGTCGGATCAACGATGAATGGAAGCTCGCGCATGGCACATTCGCCACCGGGTCCCAGTTCACAATGTGGATCTGCCTTCAAGACGTCCGCGATAAACGAGGAGGTTGGCCCTATACGTTTCGCCCCGCCTACAAAGCCACGAAGCACCATAACAAACCTGGAATCGTTCAGTCTTGCCATGTCAGCGACGTAGTTTCTAAGCGTCGCCAGGGGCACCGATGAAGAGACAAAAAGATAGATTCGATCCGAAGTAGCGGGGCTGTCGGCGTCCTCGGTTTTTTCTCCTGTTGGGTTGTCTGCCGCCAACCCTTTCGCGCCGAAGAATTCCTCCGCAAGCCTATTGCGCTCGTGCTGAAGCCTCTTCTGAAAACCATCCGATTGATAAAGCCGGAAGAGATCCTCTGCGGCTTTTTGGGCCTCCGGGTCGATTTCAGGAAGAGCCACTTCGACTGTTTCGGCTTGTTCCATCAGGGGCCGAAGACTCTTCTCAAGGGATTCGGTTTCCCCTGCCGCGTTTGAGATGACTGGGGCAAGGGTGAGCATCAGACCAAGGATAAGCCGCTTCATGGCGAATACCCGATGCAGCACTTGTTCTTGCGGGTCAGAACCCAGAGGAAATTGTCCGGAGCATTCGGGCCTGCTCCACCGGGAGGGTTTTTGCCGCTGCCCCAGAGAAGGTCGCTACGACCGATCGGGATGCAGTCGTTCCCTTTGACCGGTCGGGCGATTTGCAGGCGATAATGGCTTTTGCGCCAGATCGGTGCCATGACCGGCCCGCAGGCGTTGCTCGCGGTATCCCAAAGCAGCATTTCCCGGCTGAGCTTGAAAAGCATTCGCGCCGCCAGCCCGGCGTTGGCCGTGGTGGCGTTTCTCTCCGCAATCGTCCCTGACAGCGGATAGGCGCTTCCCCAGCTTCCCATGCACCAGAAAAGCGAATCGAGAGGATACCCAAGGTTCGCGGCGGTACTGTCCGGGATGCAGGAAAGCTGGGAGGCGGGATTTGCGAACAACAGGGCCTCGGGGTTGATCAGGAAAGCCAGGGCATCGTTACTCCAGAGAGGGTCGACCTCTGTCATGTACGCCAGGTCGAAGCCTTCCTGCTCCAGGCAGGGGAAGTCCACGAACAGATCCATGATCGCGAAGACCGGCAGGATGTAATAGTGCGCCTGTTGAAAAACCTGCGAGCCACCCGAAACGTCCTGATCATCGATGGAGCCGTTGAGAAGACCCGGCTGGGGATTGCTCATGGAGGTCCCCATCGAGGGGAAACAATAGGCGTCATGGACGGTCTCAATCATTCTGGCCGGCTCGTAAAAGCTCGCCGTGACCCCGATGGTGAGGCTTCCACCATTGAAGCAGGCGCAGACCAGAGGTGAGGTGTTTTCCACAGGGACCTGCCCCTGGCTGTTACCCAGGGTAAGTTTCCCCCCGAACTGGATTGGGAAAATGCACTGCCAGCAAATATCCGTGACCGGGTTGATCGGTCTGGAGTCGCACTTCCCCCAGGCCCCGCCCGGAAAAAGAAAGCTACTGAACAGAAGAACGAGAATCAGGGATCTCAATTTCCTTAACCTCCATCAGGCGGCCTTTCCTGCTGATGACCGAAGGGACTGCGGCCAGCTTGAATCGCTCAAGGATGCGCCTGTCCGCATAAAACACGGCTCGGCCAAGTTGCTCCCCAACCCTTGAAAAGGCTCCTTGGGTCAGAAGAATCTGCGAGCCCGGCTCGCTCAGGAGCGAGGACCTCTTCAGCCAGTCCAACTGCTCGGGGTCCTCTCCATCCAGAACCACGAGAGTCTGGTTGAAAGGAACGTAATCCAGAGGATTGAAGCGGTAACCACGGGGATAGATAATTCCACCTCGCCCATCCGGCACATCGAATTCCAAGGTGTAGGTCATATCCACCAGAAAAGAGCGATCATGCGTGGCCCTCGGCAACGGAACCAGGTTCGACGGCCTGAAATCTTCGGGCTTTTCTTTGTCCAGAATGGACCGCCAGTTGACCTCCTTCGCTCGTTCCTCGATCTCCGTCAAGGCGTCACGCTCCGCGATAGGATAAACCTGCCCAACCGTGCCGATGACTTTGGCTTGAGCCGGCAAAACGGTCAGAGAGCAGAGAACCAGAACCGGAATGGCCACTTTCAACGGAGCAGTGTTCATCGGATCTGCTCGTAGTGGTCCTGAATCTTCTGCTGTACGGTGGTCTGGGCATCCTGAATCTTCTGGGAGAGATTTTGCTGGATGTCCCCGAAGTATTCGGTCAGGTCGATCCGGGAAAAATCGAGCTGCTGAAATTCCTGCGGAGTGAATCCTCGGCAATTGGGGTTTTCGGCGGTGCCCCAGCCGCCACTGGGTCCGAAAGCCTTGAGTTGCGGCCTTCCCTGCTCCTGAACGATTCTTGCCATCTTCGAGTTGAAGCAGCAGAACCGCTTTGCTCGTTGCACGCAGCCGACGAATTTCCACTTCCGCTCGCAGACCGTCCCCAGATAATGGCAGTAGTCGGAGTTGGCCAACATGGCGGTTTCGATATCCTCCGGGGAACACCCGTTGCCGAACATGACCTTCATCACCACCATGACCACAATAGCAATGGCGATCGTTGTGGGATTGAACAGGGCGCTTGCATAGGACGACAGACCCGAAGTCACCGTGCCTGTCGTAGTCGCGGCACCAGCCGTCGCCGTGCCCTGGGCCGCCATGACGCCAGAGGCGGTCGCTGTCCCGGACGCGTAAGAAGCCGCGATGGTGCCGTTTGCCATGTTGTAGACCACGACCTGCCCACCGTATTCCACGGCGGCCATGGCTCCGGTGGAGATCTGGTAGGAGTAGTAGCCAACCTGGGCCATTTCGTAGGCCGTTGAAATGGCGGAGGCCACGTTGTTGATCCTGCTTCCGGTGGTGGAGTCCATCAGGACGGGATCGCTGCTGTCACAACAGTCGTTCGCGTACCCGACGGACAGGCCGGGAGGCCGGCAGCGGGTTCCTTTGCCGCTGAAGATGTAGATCTCGCCAAGACAGTTTCCGTTGGCGTCCACCTGGCCATCGTTCTGGAGCATGGGGTCTTCGCTTGGCAGCAGCGACACGTCATTGGAGGGGTTCGCCACATCGATGCAGGGGTTGGGCGAACATTGAGGAATCGTAGCCCCTGTATCGAGGCAGGAGTATTCTCCCAATGGGCAGGAATAGGTTTTCAGATCACACTTGTCCGTGGCCTGGTCATAGGTGCCAGTCGAACAGGTTGGCGTTGCCGTTGACGGGGTGAAACAGACACTTAAAGTCGGGTCATACTGCGCTCCGCCACACCCGGAAGTGAAGGGGGCTTCGCACCGGTTTCGCGACTCGACGTAGGAGTATCCAGGCAGCGAACAGGTCTGCTCAATGATCGGCTCGGCGAAATTCCTCTGGCAATCGGTGGGCTGCACCGGGCAAAACCACTGGGAGGTGTCCTGCCCCCACAAAGGAGCGGAATAACAGGCCGCTGTTTCGCCTGCGGCGTCGGCGAAGCCGTCACCATTGAGATCCGCACCGCAAGACATGACCGCCAGGGCGTTGATCGGCATTCCCAGGATGAAGCAAATCAGAACAATAAAGGCGACCGCTCTTCTCATTTTGGCACCCCGTCAGAGCAAATGGTGTCCTGACCGGCCAGCCTGAGCATCTGCATGATGGTCGCCGCCTCGGCGAACTCGTTGAGGCACTGGCAGTCCTTGAGGATCTCCTCGCCCGGTTCGGTGGGACACCGGTCGTCCACACAGGTGTGATACAGAATGTCGTAGCTCTCCGTGCTGGTTTTGAACTGCTCGGAATGTCCGGCGAGGACAGCTTGAGTGTCTTGTGTGGGCCGCCTGGTTTTACAGGCTTTCTCGCATTCGTCGTGATCGGGCAAATCCATCAGTCCGATGGATTCCGAGGAGGATACCCAGCCTCCGTTGCTTCGTTGCATATCCTGATAGCTGGCCGATGAGCTGCCAGTTGTCAGCGATCCGACGACCTGCCCGTATCTGGTCTTGGTGTCCGAAAAGTCGTAGACAGGCGATGAGCAGAAATAGATTCGTTCCTTGAGCCACCAGTCCTGAATGATGGTCTCGGTGCAATCCCCCTGGGTGAGGGTTTTCGATGAAGGCAGAGGTGTCAAACTGGTCGGGTTGGCGCTGTGGTAGGTTTGAACCCCGTCCACCTTCTCCTCCTGTAGCGAGCAATCGGCGCGGGAAGACAGGGCGGCGCACCCATCAAGGACGCTGGACTCGATGACACAGCGATCCGGCTTGAGACGGATACGCACGAAAGCGTAACCCTCGCCGCCCCCGGTTACGGAAACGCGGATCTTGGTCTGGATCTCTCCGTGGGTCTGGAAATAGCTGGTGACGTCCTGGTTCGGATTCCGGTTCCAGCTCGTGCTCAGTTCGCACGCTCCCGCCGTTTCCGGGGGAAAGTTGTTGTTCGGACCGCTCCAGACCTTGGTGCCGCCGATCCAGATTTGCATGTAATCATCCCATTTGGCGCGAACGATCGTGGCTGACTGGATCAGGTCCGGCTGTTTGACAAAAACCCGGAAATTCTTCTCAAAGATGGCGCATCGTCCGCTCCAGTAGTTATCCCCAACCTGACCGAGAATGACGTCGATGCAGTCCGGGCCGCAGTACTGGACGGCTCCGGTGCCACCCAGGGGAACGATCACATCGTTGATATTCGGTTTGCTCATGGTGATCAGACGACGCACATCGCAGACATTCTGCTGCTGGTTCGTGTTGAACCCGCTGACCAGATTGTAGAGACTGCTGGAATCACTGGACTGGGCCATGGCCATGCTTTGGGCTTGTCCGGGGATCGCCAAAGGGTTGTTCAGGTAAGCCGTCTGTGGTGGCGGGACTGGGGACGCTGCTGAAGGCGCTCCACTTGCGTCCGTTGTGCGTGATGCGTCCTGCCCGTAATAGGAGATCGTCGTGCTGTCAAGCCTCACGTCTGAAACCGTGAACCCCGCGTTCGCTTGTTGCATGGCCCCTACAACCCCGCCGCCGAGGTCCCTCAGAATGACCTGGGAATTACTCCAGACCAGGTTGCTGCCGCAGTCGCTGTTGATGCAGTAACAGCCACCAACGTTATCCGGGGAGGTCCCCTGCAGGTTGACCCGGCCGGTGGAGTCTGCCTTCCAGAGATAGTGCTGGCAATCTGTCCAGGTTCCAGGAGCGCAGGCAATGATCCCATTGGCGCAGACTCCTGAGACCGGATAAGGAAGCCGATACGAATAATCGGTGGTGCCGTCGAAATTAAGATCCTCCCCGACAATCACGGTCGAGAGGTCGCCGGATGGGCCGGGCTGCATGAAGACTTCGAGGAATTTCCTGGAACTGGGAAAGGAAAGCTGCCCGGGGAAAGCCGTGCTGCCGTCCACGGTCTCAAGCGGCGACTCGGAGGATGTCACCGGATTGAGGATGTTTTGTCGCAGCAAATCCTGAGAGCCAAACTTGCCTCGGATCGTTTCCCCGGCCGTTTGGCCCGCCGACTGGCCGGTGGCCATGTCTCCTGTCGCGGCCCCGAGTGAATTCGGGGGAAACAGGCTCAGTGTCGCGAAACTAGCGGCGACGATACTTGTCCACCATCGCTTTGATAGCTTCGGCATAGGACAATCCTTCCTGGACCAAATCCTCGATCTCGGCAATTTCATCGGCGTCCGAGGTGAATGCGTAGTAGCTGAAGGGATCGACCATCAAACGCCCCACCCCGATGCCGAACGGTGTGTCCATGAAGATCTCCGAGTAACGGGGTTTGCGGCTTTTGACGCTCTTGAGCATCTGCATGGAAAACGGGTCGTAATTGATCAGCTTCTGGGACGCCGCCCGCTCGAAGTCCCCCGATTCCAGGTAGAACTTGAAGGCACTGTTCCCCTGGATCACGTCTCCGACAGGTCCGAACTGCTTGAGGTCGAGAATGGACTGGGTAATGACGTTGAACGAGCCCTTGAATTTCCGGGCTCGCCGGTAGCCCTCCTCGATGACCTCCTGAAGGTGCCCCGATTTCCCGAGAAACTTCCACGCCTCATCGAAAATGACGAACCGGGGTGTTTTGCGGTCCGAAAGATAGAGATCTTTGGTGACGGCGTTGATGATCTGCAGGGTAACCACCCGGAAGAGTTCCTTCTTCGGCTCAAGGTGCTCCAACTCCAGCACCACGAAGTCGTCGTTCGAGATGTCAAAGGTCGAGGGGCCGTTGAAGAAGCGCCCGTAGGGTCCTCGGCTGGTGAAGTCCTCGATGTTGAACGCCAGCTTTTCCGCAGCCGCGAGGATCTCTCCGTTGTGCCCTCCATGATCCTTGTAATCCGAAAGGTAACGATGCACCGTGTCGACACCGGACGCGTTCCCCTCCTGGTCCCAAGCCCAGCGCACCGCGTTCTTGATCAGCGTCATCTCGATCTCGGTCGGCGGCGTTTCGGTGGTCGAATAGACCATCTGTGCGATGATCGGCGCGATCACCGGGATGTCGTGTTCCGGCTCTATGATCTTGGTGAAGGGGTTGATGCAGATGTCCGCCTCGTCTGTGAAGTCCAGGTAACGGGCTCCGCACATCTTGGTCATCTTCTGGTAGCTGCCACCGATGTCGATGATGCGGATTTTGGCTCCGGCCGAGAAATAGTTGGTGACCAGGTAGTTGATGAAAAAGCTCTTTCCGGAACCGCTGGAAGCCGCGATGAAGGCATTGTGGTTGATCGCTTCCTTATCCATCAGGTCGAGACCAGCGACTTGGCCCTTGCGCGAGGCGAAAATCATCTGCGGGCGTCCGACTCCGGAGAAATCCCCCTGGACAGGAAGGATGGTTGAAACCGTTCCTGCCGGTACGATGTAGTCCCGCTCCAACTGGTCGATGTTTCTGCCGGTGTCGTAGAGACCGAACGGCAGCGCGGAAATCAGCATGACCGGAAGAATGCCGCGATCCTCCTGCATAAGGTATCCTTGGCCTTCCCAGAGCCGCCTTGCGCGGTCCAAGGCTCTCCTGGCCTTGTCTGGAGCGTCATACACCCACATGACGGGGATGATCTTGTAGAATTTTGCCCCTTTGTCGATCTCGCCGGTCGCCCAGAGATATTCCTCCTTTTTGCGTGACAGACTCGGTGCGAACGAGCCGACGCCCTGCTGCATCAGGATCATGTTGCACTTGGCGTGCAGCTTGGTTTTCTGGTCCTCCAGCAGGACGTTCAAGCAGTAGAGAAACGGGCCGGGAAGCTGGTCCGCGTCGGACGAGCCCCCCTCGATGCCACCGAAGAGCTGATTGGTTTGCAGCGGGTTGACTTCCGGGGGGTATCCTTTGGGGGTCAGACAGCGCCACTCGCGTTCCCCGATGCGCACATGGTCGAAGGCCTTGCTTGTCACCGTCTCCGCGAAGATCGCCTGCTTTCTGATCGGGACAGTCTCGTCGTAATGCCTAAGGTCCCCGGAAGGAGAATCGTTCAGCAACCGACGAAGCCAGTCGAGCAGGTGCGACGGTGTCACCGATCTGGGGTGGAGAGACGCGCCGGCAAGCGCTTCCTCGGCCATGCCGGCGATATCGGCCACGTTGGCTTTTTTATCTCGGGGCCATTTCGCAGAGAAAAAGACCCGGAAATTCCTCAGCAGCGGTCCGGTTGTCTCCCAGCCCCCCGTCGCCCCGGTGCGAAAATGGTCCGTAAGGGCGGAGGAGATTTGCTCGAACAACTCTCCTCGTCTGCCTTTGAGATTTTTGAAGTCCGCCAAGATCGGGTCGACATGGGGATCTCCGTGCAGAATGAACTGGAGAATGGTTCCTGCCGGGAAGTCAATGCGGAAAAGTCCATCCAGGGCCCGCATGGTTTTTTCACCGGCGAAGACAACCGGCGAGCATTCCCAGAGCAGTCCAAGGGTGTCGTCGTTGTTCAAGTAGATTCTGGTGTCCGGATCGTAGGCGATATAGGGCAGATAGCTCGACAGCGTGCTACGCCGCGTATCGCGAGCCAGTTGCCCTTTTGTCAGCCCCCCGTCACCGAAAAGAAGGGTTGCAAGACCCATTATTGCTCTCCCATGGGCGTTTTCGTCGGGTCGGCCAAGATCCAGCGCGGACGGTCGGTGAAAATGTAGGCGTAGCGGTAGAGATAGAGTTCCTCGTCCTTCCCCTCATAGGGAAGCATCAGAACCCGCATCACTTTGGACGGAACGACCATCGGTGTTTCCGGTTCCTTCAGCAATCCGGCCATTCGTCCATAAAGAGCCTCATGATAATCTCCAGTGCTCGGTTGGCTCGACATGCCGAGCGGATTCCCTCTCGACTCGTGGTAGGCGTCCTCAACGGACACGCATTTTCCGTTGTCCGTCTCCGGGCATTTGAAGTCGCCTGCGTAAGGGTTCAGACATCCGCTCAACGTCAGGAGCAGAAAAGGGGAAAGCAGAAACCATCTCATCAATTTTTCTCCTTATCGGGATCTCGCAGCTCCAGCATGATTCCCTCTTCAATCACCAGAGTGACATCCTTCGTCGCGCCAACCTCGATGACAGGCAATGCCTGTTTGGCGAGGTCGAGGTAGAACTTCTGGGTGTCCTTGAATGCGGAAGCCAGGCCGCTCCCGGCCCCGTATTGCAGGGCGTCGCCGGTATTGATCGTCTGCGTTGTCCCGAGAGGGCTTGTGCTGGTTATGGTGTTCTGGGCCGCGACATATTCCCCGAGCCCGCCAAAAAATCCCGCGATCATGGACCTGGCGATCGCGCTGCCCATTCTGCTGACGACTCTCCCCTTGAGGCCGATCTTGCCGTCCTGGTCTACGAGGAACCCTTTGATTTTCTGGTCGATGACCGACTGCCCTTCCCGGGTCAGGCAGGAAAGGGAAACCAGACGCATGTGTGCTCGCTCGTCAGCGAGGTTCCCAAGCCCCTCCGCGATAACGAAGCACCCCTTGAGATCCGCCTTGACGCTGTTCGGCAATACCGCCAGATCCTTGATTCGGAGCAGCGCCGGGACTGGGCTCCCTTTTGCGGATTCCGAGGTCGGTGCGTCCAGGCCGGAAAGCAGGGTCGCCGCCATGAAGGAGGGAGGGAGATAGATCCTCTGGCCGTCCGCTTTTTTTTTATCCTCGACGATCTCCGACACCGGGGCCGAAATCATGCCGATGTCTCCGACGGCGACAATCTCCTCGGGAGGAGGCGGCGCTGCGGATTGCGACGGCATCGCGGGATAAACCGTCCCTGGTGGAGGTGGCGGAGGGTAATTCAAGGTGTCTACCATAGACACCGGACGCTCCGTTGATGGAGGACCCGAACGACTGTTCTCCTGATCTTCTTTTGCCCTGTCCTGGTCCTTTTCCATCAAGGTGGCCAGTTGCCCCCGCAGTTCCTCCATCTGGCGGTCGCGTTTTGCCAACTCTCTTTGCGATTGTTGGTACAGGGACTTCTGCAGCATGCCCGGTGATTGAATCAGAGATGTGGACTTCTCCTCGGTACGCGGATGCGGGACGGGTTTGGATCGCATTTGGTAACCACCTGCGCCCAGCAACAAGACCAGGGCGATCGTCCCGGCCAGAACGAACTTTCTCTTTCGTTCGGGAGCAAGGGTTTTCCAGGTTTCCTTAAGGGCCATCTGTCCCCTCCTCATTGACCGGTTGGAACGCTGACTTTTTACTTTCGGAGGCCTTGTCCACGGTCTGTTTGATCATTGGTGACGGAGAATCAGGGTCTCTTCGCTCCACAACAAAAACCCTGGAATGACGCCCATCGCTCAAGAGCAATTCATCCACCGCGACCGCCAGTGGCTGACTGGTCAATTCGGAGCGGAGAAATTCCTGCTCTGTCATGCGGATCTGTTCCATTCCGGATTTGAGAGAGACTCGATATTCGCGCACCGCGAGACCTTCTCCCTCAACGACGATTTCCCGGGTGAAGCTCATCCAGAGCGCGGGGAAGATGTCGATCTGGCGATTGACGACTCTGACCTCATAGCTCTCAGGGAGCTGGTCGGTGTAGGTCTGCCGGATCAGGGTGAGGATCTTTTTCTCCAACGGCATCCCGTTGAAGAGGGAGAGGTTTTGCTGGATTTTCTGTTTCTTGCCGCTTGATAGCCGAATGGTTTGTGCCGGGACTCTCTGGGGCATCCCAACCAGGCTGTAGATGTCTCCTCCGCAGACCACATAGAATTCGGAAGGAACCTCGGTGTAGATCATCTCCTCCCCTTTTTTGATGACCTGGAATTTGAGGAAGGCGTTGCCGTCGGTGATCTTCACCTTGACGCCTTTCTCCTGGCTGAACACCACATCCTTGATGCGATCTGGGCACACTAGGCGATTGACGTCGGTGTTTGATAGTCTCACCTTGGTTGTCACTTCCGGCAGGATGACCGTGGGCCAAACCTCAGAGCCTCCTTTATCGGCGTGGGCAAGGGCCAAGGTCCCCGCCCATACCAGTCCGGCCAAAAAGGCGATTTGCATTCGATTCCAGCGCATCAATTCTCCCTCTCCGCAAAGTCATTGATCCAGAAACGGCCATCCCGGATTTGATAGGCGAGCCTGTAGACCAACTGTTTTTCATCCGTTTTCTGGTCTTGGACAAACATCTGCCGGGTTCCGGTGATGTCGATGATTTTCTGCTCCGGGTGGTTGGTCATGTCCGCGATAAAGAAGACGCTCGACGCTCCGGCCGTCTCCACCGTGTCCGCAGCCTCGTAGAGCTGCTCTTTCGCGCTCGCGAAGCGCTCCGGAGAGAACAGGGACAGGAGCTCTTCATATTGCTGTCTTACGGTTCCGGGGTTGTAGCTCAGGCCAAGCCCGGCGACATACCGTCCCATTTCACGCAAATAGGTCGTATCCGCCGAGGAACCGGACACCGCCACCTTGTTCGGGTTGCCTACCGGGATCAGGATGGTGCGCTTCTGATCCAAAACGGAGAAGAGGAGCAAGCAGTTGAAGACCTGCAGCCCTCCGATCAGAAAAACGATCAGCCTTAACAAGCGTCGCTCTGCGAAAAGGTTGCTGGTCTTTTGCACGAAGAGATCGAACTTCATTCGATAAACTCCTCTTCGAAAAAGGTCGGATAGCCATGCAGCTTGGTCCAGCCGATCATGTAAAACATGTGCCGCAGAAACCCTCGTGGATAGCGGCGCTTCAGCAGTCCATAAGTCACTGGGCCAACAATCATTCCCAGCCAGAAGATCCCTCCGAAGACCATGGCGAGCAGATACCCGATGACCATGATGGAAAGGTCATCCGGTTCAAACCAAAGGAGTTGGTAAGGGCTGGAAAGGTATTGGGGCATTTTCTTTTCCATGGGCTTCTCCAAAGAAGAGGGGGGCGGGGACCCCCAGTCCTTTTCAGATCATCATTCCAAGGCTTGTGACGATGGTGTCTGCCTTGATGACCATGCCTCCAGCGGCGACTGTGAATGCAGCGGGAAGGTATGCGCCACGCGGCAGCATGGACGCACCCCAGATCACGAGAGCCAGGCCGGCGATGAAGCCGATGGCTCCCTGGAGCATTTTCACAACCACAATGTCGTACATGGTGTAGGCGAATCCGGTCGTTGCCGGAGCGGTGATGGCCAGCACGGGGCCGGCGCAGAAAAGCAGTAGAAGAGTGAAGAGAAACACCTTTTTCATCGGAAAAACTCCTTCATTGTTTTGATGGTTGGTCGAGCAAGGCGGCGATTGCGGCGAGATCGGCACCCTTGATTGCGGTTCCGTCAACCCAGATGGTCGGTGTTCCCCGCACACCGAGCATTCCTCCGAGCTGCAGATGCTCGTCCAGAAGAGTTTCTTGGCAACCGTTCGCCAGTGGTGGTAAGGCCTCGCTATCCCATGCCCCGGCATAGACCTCTCGCATGGCCCTTTCGCTGTCATCACTGCACAGGATGTATCGAGCCTTGGCCGCAGCTTTCGGGTGGAGTCCTGCGATTGGGTAAAAGAAAACATGCCGGGTCACGTCTGAACGATTCGCGAAAAAAACGTCAACCTTGCGGCAGAAAGGGCAATCCGGATCGGTGAACTCAATCACCTGGTGTGGGCCATTGCCGATGGTCAGCGCTTTCTGGAGAGGGAGGCGCTTGATCTTTTCCGCGATGACCTGTTCACGTCGTTCAGCAGTGAGGCTGCGACCATCCTTGGTCCAGATCTCTCCGAAAACGAGGTGACCGGTCGGGCTGAAGTAAAAAATCTGATCGCCCGCTGTTACCTCGAAGAGCCCGGGTATTGGCGTTGGACCAAAGCCGTCAATAGTCGTATTGGGCAGAATCTGGGAAAGCTGATCGGCAGGATCTCCAGCCGGGTCTTCGGCGAGTGCGGGCTGAATTCCAAAAAACGCAACCAGTATCAGACAAAGGGTAAATCTCATAGAAAACTCACAATTAACCCTCTGGTTTCGGCCAGAGGATGACTTGCAATCCGGTGTTAGGCGGATTGCTGTTGGTAGTGATAGCCGTCAGCAATATGCAAACGTCGGCAATATTTGTAACCAATCCCCTGAACCGTCTCTGTGGTGGTGGAGATGTTGAACGATCCATTGCTGCGGACCGCTACCCGGCCGATATGCGTTCCCTGTTTCTTGCCGGAGGGGACAATGGCCTTCACCAGATCACCCGTTTTAAATCCCTTGACTAGCCGCAATCCTTTCGCGCTGGTTCGAGGAAACCCAAATCGATCCATTCGGCACATCTGCCGGCTGCCGCGACCGGTTGCTTTGATTTGCAAGGCAGGCATTGTCGGGTCGAGGCGAACAACGTTACCGTTGTCTCCGACACAAGCGGCATCGATCCAGTGAGCTTTCGGATATTGCTGCTCGGTGCGGTTGTATTTCGTTCGCCCACCTGACCAGATACTGACTGGGAGTCCGAATTCCTTAAGTCGGTCACCAATTGCGTAGCGGGTGGAGTTCACCGCTGCAGCGTCTTTTAATGGCCGCTTCAGTTGCGCCAGTATCTTTGCGAGCAGCGCCGGCTTGTCTTGAAGAAACTCCCGGATCGGTTGTTGTTTCTTTTTTTCGTTGCATTCCCGACAGGACATCACCAGGTTACTGACGCGGTTGGTTCCACCATTGCGTTTCGCCACAACATGTTCAATTTCAAGAGGAACGCCGGTCTTGCCGCAATAGGCACAAATTCGGTTCCACTTTTCGAGGAGATACTCTTTTAATTCAAAACCAAAGAGGGTTCCTCTCTGGTACTCAACACCACTGATCTCAGGGTTTTCGATCTTCTGCTGGTCGAAGCGAACGGTTTCCACCGCGATCGATCCGATCGGTGCCAGTGTCATCAACCGTCGCGCCAAATAAAAACAGTTGTCGACCCGGCTATTCAGTGACGGAGGCAACCAGCCTGCCGGACGAGTCCGGTTGTAAAAGCGCGGCTTGCGGTAGCGGGTTTTGTGGGTGCGCCGATTGCGTCGGATCGCTCGGCGGGAATCGAGAGCGAATTTGATTTGATGTCCGCGATGATGCAGTTCAGCAGCAAACACCACGACATCGCTGTCCTTGTTCTGCTGCACGAGGGCAACCCCGGTGGTCTTGCTCCCGGGGTCGAGTCTTAGTTCCACCGGTTGAAAATAACCACCTGTCCGATTTATTAGAATGATGGTGAACGGGAACCGACGGAATACTGCCGCCTTCCCTTTACGCAACAGTATCCGCGCCCGAGCCGGAGATGTCGGGGAAAGGGGTTGTCTTTGATTGTCAAGCACAAGCACTCTCTGCATGAACGATCCTTTTCTTTTTTGCCGGTCACCCAGCGCGCACCTTGCGGTGGTAATGTCTCCCTCGGCAAAGTTATGCGACGGTTTCGTTGTAAGCAGCACTGACCTCAACCCAATCGGTCTGTTTAACCACTTACCGCAGAGCCCGGAACTGGGAGGGCATTCCGAGGTGCCTGTCTATTCGTCGCTAACGTAGCCCCGTCGCGGTTTAAAATCGCGGTGGCTGTGCCTGGTCAATCAGGCTCGATTCCCCAAGCCTCTGACTTCTGTCAGGGGTGATTGACTTTTCCTCCTCGATGACGACCCTTCGGTTTTTACTCAGGTCCGTGGTTGACACAGGGCAGCACTCGCCCTTGCCTATGACGGTGGTGAGGGTGACCCCTCGACTTTGTAGATAATTGGCGACCGCTTCGGCTCTGCTCCGGGACAGCTTGTCGTTGTAAACCTCTTTCCCGATCGAGCAGGTATAGCCAGTGACTTTCACTCTGATGTTGTGAGGGATCTTGTTCAGAAGGTCTAAATCGGCCTTGTCTAAACTGGATGAATTAAGGCCGAAATTGACTGTCCATCGGGAATCGTATGGCAATACAGAGGCAGCGTGATGACTCTCCTCCTGGCGGATGAGAGCGGATAGCTGGACCGGCTTTAGGGCCTTCAGGTGAGCTTCTTCGCAGTTTTGGGATATGACAAACCCATTGCTGGATTGGCTGGAAACAACTGGTCCGAAATCGACGGCCGTGACTTGACGACAGATCGAATCAGCCCAAGCACTGCTGGTAAGCAGAATTGCCAGGAAAATTGGCAGGAATTTTTTCACAGAGCCCTCCGGGAATTTGATCTCGTTCCCGGAATGGGGAGGGGGGGAAGATGTCTATGGACGGGGGACTGGGTATAAAATCAAATGGCAGGCCGCTCAGTGCATATATTGCCCAATGCGGCCACCTGAAATCCTCCGGGCATTATTGCGTGATACCGGCAACCCCATTTTCAAACGAGGTGGCAACCCTTTAAAAACTCACGAATTTTGAGACTGATTCAATTTACCGCTTAGCAGGGGAATAAAAGTTTAGCGCATTTTCTTTTAGAACCTTATCAGCGCAATCTTCTAAAGCATCTAACACAACAAAAATATCGCTGTCAGAGTATGGCCTGGGGGCTCGCGTGGATGGTCGATCTGTTCCAAAAATCAAAGCTTCGGGGTTAGCACTATAAATATCCTGAAGCGCCTTTTTGACATCAAAATCGACCCGCCCAAATCCGGTCGCCTTAACCCTGACTCCCTTTTCAGCGAGCCGAAGCAATGTCCCCAAACCCTGCCCGGACAACCCGAGATGGTCAATACTGACGGCAGGCAATGACAGTAACTGGCCTTCCAGCGGCTCAAGTGCCGATGAGTCGATATAGAGCTCGACGTGCCAGCTTGCCAGCTCATATACACGATTAGCCATTTCTTCCAAGTGTTTAAGCTCTTCGGAACCGCCACGTTTGACGTTAAATCGCACCGCCCGCACACCGGCATCGTTCAGTTTGATGACCTCCTGGTCCGTGACCGTTGCCGGCAGTTGGGTGACCCCCACAAATGAAGGCCCCAATTTTTTTAAAGCGTCCAGCAGGTACGTCTGGTCAAAAGCCTGAAAAGAGCCGCTGACCACAGCGCCGCCGATGAGGTCGAAGGTTTTTGTGCTGGCAAGATACTGTTCCGTCGTAAATTCGTCCGGTAGAAAACCATTGTTTTCCACCAGGGGGAACCGGTTGTCGATAATGTGCATGTGCCCGTCAAAGATCTTGACGGCTGAGAGATCACGATTGGAACACATCTGGAGCCCTTTCTATGTGGTTGGCTTGGCGGCCTTGGCCTTCAGGCGTTGAATGAATTTTTCAGAATTGATCAGAAAGCGTTCGTGCGTTCCTTGCCCGATCACATCAACCTCATCACGGGCAACGATTTTCCAAACCGTTCTCTTTCCATCGACCTCAACACAGCGAACCGTCGCTGACACTTGCATGCCGATGGGCGTTGCGGCTTCATGGGTCACATTGATCATGGTGCCGACCGTCCGCTCACCTTCTTCAAGAAAGGGCTTCAATGCCTCCATACAAGCCCACTCCATAAAACCAACCATAAAACCGGTCGCAAAGACTTCCGGCATCTCTCGAAAACTGTCCGATTCGGGGTAAAGATGGGGAACTGTCTTTTCCCGGGTCACAGTAAATTTCAGTGTGTGCTCTAAGCCTGCCGTCAATCCTTCTTTCATCCGAGCGTCCTCCCGTAAGTCGTTTTCTTTCAAACCTGCCATATTGACAACGATTAGTGAAATATATAATAAATATCAAATCAATCTACAAAAAAGATGATAGATATGGAATTCAGACAGCTCAAATATTTTCTGGAAATCGTAAATTGCAGAGGATTTACAAAAGCCTCTGAAGTGCTTGGGATTGCTCAGTCGGCTTTATCGATCGCGGTTAAGAACCTTGAAGAAGAAATCGGCATCATTCTCATTGATCGGAACCATCGAAAATTTACCCTGACCGCCGAGGGGGAAGTCTTCACGATAAAAGCCGCAGAAATCCTCAGCCAAGTGGGTTCCCTGCAGCACGAAATGGAAGAACTTAAAGGGCTTGTACGGGGAACTTTACGCGTGGGGATCCCGGGAATGCTGGCAACGCACTATTTCCCGGAAAAAATTTCACAGTTCAGAGAACAGTATCCAGGTCTCAAAATCTCAATTACGTCCGATGGCGCAAAAAAGCTGGAGGAAATGCTCTGCGATGGACATTTGGATATCGCCATATTGGGGGAAGAAAACCTGCCTCCGGAATTGAACTGGAAACCGCTGCTTTGTGACGAAATGGTCGCATGCGTTGCCAGTTCGCACCCATTTTCTTCAAAGAAGGAAATCACGATTCAGGAATTGGCTCAAGAAACTCTTTTTTTGTTCAAGGAAGGAAACTACCAGAGAGCAATTCTCGCGGACGCTTTTGAAAAAACAAATCTGGAACCAGCTATCGCCTTCGAAACAAATCTCACTTCTTTATTGAAATCAATGACTGCAAGCGGAACTGGAATTTGCACCCTTTTACGAATGGCTGTTGACACGTCCACCCTCGTAGCTATCTCCTTAAAACCTAGGATTAATATCTCTGCGGGTATTGCATGGAGGTCAAAATCCTACATCTCTCTTGCCTCGAAAGCATTTATAGATTTCTTAATCGAAGCGGTTTGATGAGCTTAAATGTTCTAGGAGGCAGGTTCTCGAAACTATGGAGTTCTGACCAAAGGTCGATCCCCACCCTAAGCCCACCAAACAGCTTTTCACATGTTGCATCAAAAGAGGTCGCGAATGTCATTAGAAGTTTATGACAAGGTGATGACAAGGTGGCTGGTTTAGCTCATAATGAGCACTCAGAGAGCGTTCTTGTTGCGGATTTCCTCAGCGAGCGTCTTGAGGGAGGTGTTCTCTCCTGACAGATCATCGAAGGCAAATGGGTTGAGAAACTGGCGACCCCATAACAATCTGCGATCGGTTTCGTTGAGATCGGCCTTCTGGCAGACATCATTCCAGCAACCACCAATCATCGTAAGCTGATGGCTGACAATCTCGCGGGCTTCATCTGGTGACAAGAGATATTGGTGTGCGGCGTCAAGACATGAGGAGACTCGGCTCATGCGATTCTCGCCGACGATCAGCATGGCTTGGGTCGCCTCGTTTCCGCTGCGTCCTTGCGGGCAGATATCATAGGCCGGGGTCAGGGAAAGGTTCTCGCCATTCCAGAAAGCCGCATGATTTCGGGCATGGTCGTCGGTGTTGCCGACGAGGATATTGAATACGATACGGGCAAAGAGCTCCTTTAGCGTCGCCTGTGCCTCGGTGAATTTGTGCCGAACGATCTCGGCCAGATCCTGGTAGCTGGCGTAGCGGGCCATCATTTCATCCAGGCCCAGCAGGGTGAGGGCCGAAAGCATGGGGCGACGTTGCCAGCCCTTTTCAGACCAGATACGGTCAAAACGCTCAATCAGCAAGACATCCTTGCCCAGAGCAGAGGTTATGTCCACCTCGGCGGCATGGAGCCCGCTCAGTTTAGCCAGGCGCATGGCGACAAATTCAGCCTTGACGACACTGTAGAGGTCGGTCGTCGAAGAAAACTTCGCGATATATTTCTTGTTCTGATGTTCGATAAGGGCCTTGGGACGTGCTCCTCCGATCGAGCTACCATGATGCAAGGCTTCGTCAAGGTCTGCGTTCAGGGGGACGCCTTTTTCAACCCGTTCGGCGGAGCGCAGCAACTCCTCAAGGGAGGCGTTCACCGGGGACCTGGGTACATATTCGACCGGTGAAAGTTGAAAATCGAGTGCCCCGATACGATCGGAACCGGATTCGAGCAGATAGGTCAGTTCGTCAAGTTGAGAGACATCAGCGTTTTTCCCTTTGCGACCAAGCAATCGGTTCAGCAGCACCCGACGACCCCAGGCGTCCGGGGCTCCATCACGGATGCAACCGGGAATGGTCAGTCCCTTCGGCAGTGGAAGCGCCCCTGGTCGCAAAGGGAGTTCACGGTCATAGATGGAGATGGCGTTGTCTCGTTCGAGATAACTTTTGCCGTAGTTGAAAACCAGCATATCCCCTTCCGCCGTCAGTTTTCCGGCGACGACCGGCTCGATTTCGCCCGGCAGCCAGATCCAGACGTAGGCTTCGGTGTATTTTTCTGGCTTAGAATTCATCGTCCACCGGTTTTCTGCTGGGGTGAATATGCTTGGGAAGCAGGGCGATTCGCTCATCGGCCTCATGGATTCGCCCTCTGAGTGTTTCGCTATCCGCATCAAAAAGTTTGATTCCGACAAGTGTCGCGACTTCAAAGACCAGTCCGATCTTGCATGCCATGTCACCTTTTTCAATCCGCTGCAGGGTCGCCCTGGCGATCCCGGCACGCTCAGCAAGCTCGGCTTCAGACCAGCGCCGTTGCTTGCGTCCAAGCTGGATCTGCTTGCCGAGCAGCTTGACAGCTTCCATGGTGTATTTCGAAAAAGGCCGTGCCTGAGTCATCGCTTTTCTCAATCCCGGTTTCTGGTGACAGCCGTTCAATCCTGCATTTGCTCTGTAAGACTATGGTGGATGGAGATCGTTCTGTCAAGAAAAATGACTCATATAGAAGGCGTATTGAATAAATATGGCCTACATATGAGTCATTACTTGCAGTCTCATTCAAATTTAAAGATGTCGTCCAGGTTGGTTTTGCCCTTTTCTGTAGACGCGGGCGGATTTTCTGCCGGGACAACCTCTTTGGGCGCGGGAGTTGGTGCCCGCTGCTTTTTCAAAGCGAGATAGGAGGCAAGTTGCTCCTGCCCTTGGGGTGTCGACAAAAAATGCCGCAACGCTTCAACGATAAAGGCGGATTGCTTCCTTGTCTTGCGCAATGCGTCCAGGGCCTTGATGACATTTGGGTCATGAACCGTTAACCTCAGCATCCGGTTTGCCATGCTGCTACTCCTGGTTACCCATCGGCCAACGCGAAGCCAGCCGCATTGGCGAATTCAGGTTCCGGCAGGATTTTGATATTGACCCTGTTTGAGGAGATGGTGTCACGAATCAGGGTGGCACCACCGCCAAAGACCAGAACGGTGTCAAAGGCCGCTTTCAATCCCAGGTGTGCCTGGAGTTCGCCGTTGATGTCTCTCAGCACATCCTCGATGTAGGCTTTAGCCGCCACTTCAATCTCCTTGCTGATGTCGTGCCGCTCGAATCCATATTGGATGTAGCCGTGTTCGATCAGATAGCTGACCTCGACCGGCGTGAAGGTGCGAGAGGGGGCAAGCTCCCTGATGTTCGGCAGCAGCAGCTGTATGGCCATCTGGTGAACCCCTCGTTTGTAAAAAGTGTCACCGTAGATGATGTTCCTGGTTCCTGCCGCGAATAACGTGAAAATAACGGTATTGAATCCAATGTCCACAGCCAGAACATTTCCATTGGTGCCGGGGTTCTGATCAAGGAAAAGTCGAACTCCGCCGAGGCCCTGGGGCAGGACTCGGACATCCGGCCAACCACTGCCATTCAGAACCTTGGTCAAGGTACAAACGACGCCAGCCGGGCGGTCCTTTTCTGCTGCCCAGGCTCCATAGGGCAGGCCCACGATGAGGGGTGTCTCCTTGGGAACCTTGCCGGCGTTGAACGCTGCATCGACGAAGGTAGGATAGAAGTGCACCAGATCCTCCACGGTTTTCAGGTAACTGGAGCCGGCTGTCATGAGGGCGTCATCGCCAACAAGGATCTGGCCATCGTGGGTACGACGATAGGCGGAGATGATCCGGCCTCTCTTCTCTCCATACACCCATTTCAGGGCAGAAAAACCAAGATCGCAGACAAAGACCATTTTGTTTCCCCTTTCGCTTACGGTTTTGTTTACTTCGTTGATGATTGTTTACTTTTTTGTCACCTAATTGGTTTACCAGTGCCCTTTTTGCCGACAAAAATGTAAACGTTGCCAAAAATGTTTACTTGGCTCTGTCTGGATATTGGGGGGGAGGGGAATGTCCCGCCAGCCAACGTTCCGGGTAGGGGCTCTCTCTTCACGACATCAGGGAACAGAAATTCCAGACGGAATAACTACCTTTATTATTTTCAGCGATTTCCAGAGTTGTTATTCAGCATTTTCCAGATAATCCGCCTTTTTTCTGGGATCGAGGCGGCGTCCCCGCCTGATGTCGTAAGCGATTTCCCTGACCTTGGTCACCTGCTCCTTGGTCAAGGGCACATTCAAATAGTGCTTCACTTTTCCGATGATGTCCTTGACTTGGATTCTCTCGCCCTGTTTAGCGTTCAGATAGCACGACAAGGCATACCGTTCTGGTCCTGACAGGTCCGGTGTCAGACAAAGCTTCCGTCTGGAAGCCATAGTCAGGGGGGACATCATGCTGCGGATATACCAAACTTTTCCCCAGATCTGGGCTAGAATGACCACTCCCCTGAGATCGGCATCTGACACTGGGTCGCCGATGATCCCGTCCTTTTTCAGTCGATAGAGGACTTTCTGTGGCAAATTAACCAGTCGTGCTGCGTCTTTGATCGGCGTCCCGCACATGGGGTGCCCTTACCTTTCTCCCCGGCGAATCAAGAAACTCAAGGAGGTCTCGAACGATGATCTCAACCTGATTTTTCCCGGCATGGGTCATGACTGCTCGCTCGTAGGCCAGGGTTAATAGTTTTCCTATTTTCGGCCCAATTTGAAAAGGAGCCAGCTTGGTTGCCTCAACGGCGACCATCTCAAGGACGTTCCTCTTGTACTGAATGTCACCGCCACCGGCTTCGTTAAAGCCCAGCAGCCAGTTGGGTTCGACACCTTCAAGCTCGCAAAGCTTGGCGAGGAACGCCGCATCCGGTTTTCTTCTGTCCGACTCGTAATTCATCAAGGTGTTGGGGCAGATGCCATAGCTTTCGACAAAATTGGCGATGGTTCTATCTCCCCGCACCATGCGGATTCTTTTCCCAAGGGTCACGTAAATCCTCCAAAACACCCGTAATGCTTCCGGTATGAAAATCAGGCAGCCAAGCTTGAACGACTTATTGCGTGAAAGCATGCCCCGGGCGAAAAATCTGACCAGAAAGGTCCAGGTCCGTCTCTGCATTGAGATGAAGAAATCTGCCTTTTTATGGCCATTAAATTCGTGGAAAAGTCGATGATCCTCGTGGTGGAGTCTTTGCTCTGGGCTCGGGACCTTTCGTAGAACTCCCGGGCGCGGGTTTCACTGGAGTCAAACATCCGAACCACTCGATGCGTAATTTCCCCGAGGGGCGTCACGCCCCAAGCTTCTGTCCGGATGGGTCTCATTACGGCGCTCTTACTGCTTTCACAAAGGCTAAAATCGAGGGAAACGATTCCATGTGGAATGAATCGACCCTAGAATCTCGGACACTCCTGGGTTATAAAATATGACTTCAGGAGGAACCCATGAGCAGTAAGCGTTACACCGAAGAATTCAAGATTGAAGCCGTCAAGCAAATCACCGAGCGCGGCTACTCCGTTCAGGAGGTTGCAACTCGTTTAGGCGTCACGACCCACAGCCTCTACGCGTGGCGTAATAAGTACGGCCACGGGCCTCAACACGCAGCCCAGATGGATGACCAGCAGGCCGAGATCAAGCGACTGAAGGCAGAGCTTCGGCGCG
>OBLN01000146.1_pt1 | contig 25911 bp, 22 predicted proteins | sample 1519301 | NCBI WGS metagenome assembly OBLN01 (sample SAMEA2452533, study PRJEB22499) | sediment metagenome | reverse complement strand
TGTCTTCTTTATTCACCTAACCCTCCAGGCATTCATTCAATTTATTGCTCTGGGGATGATAAACGCACTTAGTTTTATTCCCATCCTGGTCTACCTCAACGGCTTCCTCATGGGGTTTTTGTTGATCGTTCCAATTCCCTTGGTTGCTGAACTTCTCCTTTCCCTCATCTGGAACCAAAAAAAGAAACTATTGGTTTCTATCGCTTTGCTCCTCTCTTTTCTGTTGACAGGGTGGGGCATGGTCAACGGCCTGGCTGTTCCGGAAGTAAAGCAAATTGAATTGAGAATCCCCGGCTGGCCTGAAGAACTCTCCGGCTTGCGCCTGGCTTTCCTTGCGGACCTTCACCTGGGTACCGTGGTTCCGGTGGCGTGGCTGGAAGAGACCGTTGCCAGTGTAAATCGTGAAAATCCCGATTTAATCGTTATTGTGGGCGACCTGGTAGGCGGGCTGGGCACCCGCATCGAAAGATACCGCCCAGCCCTGAGCCGTTTGAAAGCGCCCCTGGGCGTATGGGTGTCAAGGGGCAACCACGAGTTCGACAACCGGGGCCGGAATTTCCGCAACCTGGTGAATAATACAGGTATCCAGGTATTGGAAAACCGCAACGTGGTCCTGGCCAACGGCTTACAGATGGCGGGAGTAGACGATCCACGAGGTAAAAATTCTCCCGATATGCCCGGTGGCGCGGACGTGGTCAAGGCTTTGGCCGGCCTGAACCCCAGTCGGGCGGTGCTGCTCCTGTCCCACCGCCCCGGAGTGTTCGACAAGATCCCCCAACATTGGCTAGTGGTGCAGTTGTCCGGCCATACCCACGCGGGCCAGTTCCCGCCCCTGTCCTGGATCACCTGTTTGAGGAGCACCTATTGCCAGGGGTTATATGAACATGGAAACAGCCGGCTCCTGGTCACCCCTGGCACTGGCACCTGGGAATACCTGCCATTGCGGCTAATTACCCGTAACCAGATAATCATTGTAAAAATGAATGCGGAATCCGAGCAATAAATTGAATGAATGCCTGGAGGGTTAGGTGAATAAAGAAGACAATAGAATTTATGTAACCCGGCCGTCATTGCCGCCCCTGGAGGAATTTCTCCCTTACCTGGAACAGATTTGGGAAAACAAGTGGTTGACCAACAACGGCCCCTTCCACCAGGAGTTCGAACACGCCCTGCAAGATTACCTTGGAGTCAAATACGTTTCCCTGTTTGCCAACGGAACACTGGCACTGATCACCGCTCTCCAGGTGCTGCGCATCACTGGTGAGGTGATCACTACCCCGTTCAGCTTCGTGGCCACCACCCATGCGTTGCATTGGAACGGCATTAAGCCTGTATTTTGTGACATTGAACCCGAGTATATGACTCTTGATGCCGAAAAAATCGAAGCCGCCATCACGCCTAAAACCACGGCCATCCTGCCGGTCCATGTATACGGTAACCCCTGCAATGTAAAGCGTATCCAGGAGATCGCGGACATCTACGGCTTGAAGGTGATCTACGATGCGGCCCACGCCTTTGGTGTGCGCATTGGCAATGAATCCATCCTCAACTTTGGCGACCTCTCCATCCTGAGCTTCCACGCCACCAAGATTTTCAACACATTCGAAGGCGGCGCCATCATCTGCAACGATGAAAAAACCAAAAAGCGCATCGACTATCTGAAGAACTTCGGTTTCGCCGATGAAACCACCGTGGTAGCACCGGGAATCAACTCCAAGATGAATGAATTCCAGGCGGCCCTGGGCTTGCTGCAAATCAAGCACCATGAGGAAAACCGCGAAAAAGCCGGTGCGGTGGCCGCGTACTACCATGAGCAATTATCCGGAATCAAGGGGATTTCTTTTCTCCGTGAAATTCCGGATATCCGCCATAACTATGCCTATTTCCCCATTCTGGTTGAACCAGAAGAATACGGGTTGACCCGCGACCAGTTGTACGAAAAAATGAAACAGAAAAATATCTTCGCCCGGCGCTATTTTTATCCTTTGATCAGCCACTTTTCCACCTATCGCTCCCTGGATTCGGCTGCCAGGAACAACCTGCCCACGGCGGAGAAGATCGCTGAGCGCGTTCTCTGTATGCCCATTTATCCGGCATTGAGTTCAAAGGAAATGGGGCGGGTGATTCAAATCGTGGAGGATGGATCCAATGGCTGAAGGCACATCATTTTTTTCCTCCAATGAGTTGGCGGATAAAGGTTTCCGAACGTTGGGCAGAGGAGTACTGGTCAGCCGGAAAGCCAGTTTCTACGTGCCGGGTACTGTTTCCCTTGGGGACAATGTGCGTATCGATGATTTCTGCATACTCTCGGGTGAAATATTCATCGGGAGCCATGTTCATGTGTCCGCGGGTTGCTACTTCTATGGTGGCAAGGGCATCCAGATAAAGGATTTCGTTTCCATTTCCCCCAGAGCAATGATCTTTAGCGCCATGGATGATTTCTGCGGAGAGTACCTTGTGGGGCCACACATCGATGCTGGGTTTACCCATGTTACGGGTGGAATGGTATTTATCGAACGGTTTTCCGCAATTGGTGCAGGCGCTATGATCTTTCCTGCATTAACTATTGGGGAAGGGGTGGTTGTGGGCGCCATGAGTATGGTCAAGAAAAGCGTAGATCCATGGACCATAGTTGCCGGAGTACCGGCGAGATATATCAAGGATAGAGCCCGGAAAATGAAGGAAATTGCGGACGAGTTCATCGTTAGATTTTCCGAGTCATAAAAAAATGAATGAACCTTTAAAAAGAATGAGACTATTCTATGTTTCCCCAAGAGATGTCCGGAAGAACCGAGCAGATCCTGTGCATATAATGAAATCCTGCGCGGAATTTGCCCGCAATGGTTTTGATGTCACTTTGATTACTCCTCGGGTCAAACGCAATGAGAATGTACCTTTGGAGAGCGTTTGGGAGCTCTACGGAATTGAAAAGACTTTTCGAATTATTGAATTACCCACATTTCTGTCAGATGATTCATGGCCATTAACTGCGAGGTTGAAGAAGTTTTTTGCCTTTCTTTTATTCTTCTTGTATCAATTCGGCCTCAGAAGGAATCGGGACGTCCTGGTTTACTCCAAGTGTTATATCAGCACGATTCCTTTGATTCTGCTTAAGAAGATCTTGCTTGTAAGAGTATCATTTTTTTTTGAAACGGCTTCATTTAAAAAAGGTAAGCGTTCTCACGCATTCATTGCCAGGAATGCGGAGGGAATCGTACTCTTCAATGATTATATTATTCAACGCTACATGAATGAATATGGAATCCCCAGAGAATCAATTCACAAGGCGGGGTTTCCTTCTCAAATTGATGATTTCCCAAAAGAATGGACAGAGAAAAAACTTGAATTTAGAAAAAAATTCGGCTTACCTGCAGACAAGATGATTGTCATGTATGCAGGCAAATTTTCCACTGAGTCGAGAGAGATAGATTATATTGTTGGATGTGCGGCAAAAAAGAGGGATATTGAATTTGTTCTGGTTGGAAGCAAAGAGGTTTCCGATTTGCATTATGGCGCAAAACTCAAACAGAAGGGAATAACCAATGTGAAATTGTTCAGACACCAACCCGTGACTCATTTCTTTCAGTACTTATGTAGCGCAGATATATTGCTCAGTTATTATGACTCGGGTGATGAGATTTCAATATACCAGCGAACTCCAGCAAAGCTGGGATTGTATTTTATTTCAAAAAGACCGGTTATCCTGGCTGATCTCCCATCCATGCGTGAGATTGCAAATGATGATATGGTTTTCTTTGTGCCACCAAATGATATCGGTGCTCTGGCGAAAACAATTAGTTGGGTCGCCCAAAATCCGATGGAAGCAGAAAGAAGGGCTTTGAATGCATTCAGATTCGCCAAAAAGAATTCCTATAGAGATTCATACATGGGAGTTACTGGCTTTTTAAAACGTTCTGTTTTGTTTCAGTCAGAAAATCATAGATGGATTGAAAGCCCTTGAGAAGAATACTGAAGGTAGTTTTTCCAGTACACGCATTAAGCCTACGATTGAGATTAATGCTTGATTTATCAGGAGAGGGTTTAACTCAAGAATCTGAGACATCACTTCATAGTTTCCATATTCCAGAGTATTTCGCTTTGGATTGGGTGCGAAAAGACTTGAAGTCATGTTTGAATTTGGCGATAAGGCAAAATCTGTTCGCGGTTTTGGTTCATGGCAGTCATGCAACCGGCGAAGTTATTCCCTTCAGTGATTTTGACGGATTGATTATATTGAAATCCCCAAAGCGACCTGAAAGCAGGAAAACTTTTCGCCGAATTTCAAAGGCCATAGCCAGAACTGAGAGACTTTTTTACAGGCATGATCCCTTGCAACATCATGGATGGTTTATCTTGACCGAGAGGGGCTTGGAGGATTGGCCACAGGATTACCTGCCCGTGGAAGTGCTGGAACATGCCAGTTGTCTTTTGCCTGGAGAGGGGATAGATCTGTCCATAAAGGTGCGCAAGCATGGCCACGATTACCTGACTCCCTTTCACAGACTGTGCAGCAGTATTCAGCAGCGCTTGGATCGCATAGACTATCCGGACAACCTGTATCGTTTGAAAAGCCTGTTATCCGAGTTTATGCTCCTGCCTGCCCTGTATGTTCAAGCGCGGGATGGGAAGGGAATTTTTAAAAAATTCAGTTTTGATGCGGCCCGGAAAGATTTCCCAAAAGAGGAATGGCGGATTATGGACGAGGTGTCCAGGATCCGAGAGGAGTGGAACTACCCGGTAACCGGATGGCGAAGGTTTATGCTGACACGAACCCATCCACTCCTGCGGCGCCTGGGCATACGCTGGGCACCACGGATTCCCGAGCCCCTGAATGGGAAACTGACCCCGGATTTCTATGCATGTATGGCGAATCTAGTTCGTTGCATGGAGGAGAAACTGGTACATGATCCTCATTGATCGCCCCCGCTTTGTCGCCAGGGAAGCTTATGACCTGGCAATTGAGAATATGGTTGGGCGACTTTCGCGCATCCCGGGCCTGCTTAGTATTTATCAGATTGGCAGCGTTTCCACTCCTGGAATATCCGACATCGATCTGTTGGCAGTGTTTGATGACAACGTAGAGTGCAAAGTAGATCCCCGGGGGAGTTTGGATAATCAAGAGAAATACTTGTTTACTCATGGACTGTTTGGAATCAACGCCTCTCGTTGGCAGTGCGCGGATCAGTATGCCTTTTTCTCACCCTGTCGCTTCCTGACGGGAAACCGAATAGGGAAAGAAATAGAGGCTAGTGTCCCAGAAGGAAAAATTCTGACTCAGATCGCACTGGAGTATATGTTTAAGATGCTGCTGGTGTTGCGTCTGCAACTTGAGGTCGGCATTCTGAAATCTCGCTCACTGCTGCTGGAAATCAAGGCTTTGCAAACTGATCTGGAAATCATTCATATGGATAAATCACCTGTAATGGAAGTAGTTCAAAAAATCCTCAAATTGCGAGAAAAATGGTTTGATGGCAAGTGGGAAAAAAAAGAATTCGTTACTCTTTGTCTCTTATTGTTTACTAAGCTGGAAGATGCGTTCTTAAGACTGATTGGACAAGGTGAATATCTCTATATGCCGAATGAGTGTTTTATGTGGGGAAAAATATTTACTGTTCGAGGTCACATCGACCAGGATTGGGAAATCTGCAAACCCATTCTCCCGGCATTTCCTGCCATATGTTTTACTAAACGCTGGTTCAACTTGAAAAAGAGAAACGCGCAAATACTGTTGAAAACACCGTTGGTACGGTTAGACAAAAGCGGGATTTTGAGGCAAAAGCTTGAATGGGACCAGGAATACGTTAACTATAACAGGAAATTTCTCCCCGGATTTTTGACACTCTCCAGTCCCTTGGCAAAAACAGAAGAATGCAACCCAGATTCTGATACAAAGAAATATTTATGAAGGTACTTCACATCCTTGGTTCCGCTGGTGCCGGTGGAATTGAGCGCCTTGTACTTCAACTGATCGGAGCCCAGGCAGTAACTAGAGAAATTCAGCCGGGAGTATTCCTGGCGTTTCCACGCGGCGCCTGGCTGGATCAGTTTCATGGACTTGGCGTCCCTTGCATTACGGCAGGGTTAAAAAGCGGGTATGACTGGAGGCCAACGGTTTTCAGAAAAGCCAGGCGGATATTTATGGATTATGATATTCTTCATTTCCATTCATTCAACTACTTGCTTGCTGCCGCGGCAATTCAGAGCAAAAAAACTATTGTCTATACTGAACATGGTAACTTCGGATTCGGCCGACGCACCCGGTTGTCTGACCGGGTAACCCATTTTTTAAAAGGAAGATTCCTGCGCCGGGATGTATCGAAAATGACGTTCAATTCCAACTTTACTGCAGAGTATGCCAGGAAGCGTTACCACCTTGGCGATTCCCGTGGTAGGGTCGTGTACAATGGCGTGGATTTTGTCAAGATCGATCCGCGGCCTGAAAGGGTCGATCCGTTGATTCAGGAATACATCCGAAAGCGTTTCGTTGTGGGCACGTCATCGCGTTTTGCAGGGTTTAAACGCATTGATCGCTTGATTGATGGTTTTGCTGAGTTCCAGCAAGGGCGTGATACAGTTCTGCTTTTAGTGGGGGATGGACCACTCAGGCGGGAATTACAAACCCGAGTTGAGAAACTTGGTATTCGAGAAAAAGTTGTATTCGCAGGCATGCAGGATAATGTGTTCGATTACCAGGACCTTATGGATGTATGCGTATTCCCATCAAGGGATGAACCATTCGGTTTAGTGGTGTTGGAAACCCTCTTCCTGGGGAAGCCCACTGTTGTTTTCAATGACGGGGGAGGAATCCGGGAGATTGTGGAACCCGCGTTTCCCGATGATTCAGTGGATGGAACTGATGGCCTGGTTCGCCGCCTGGATTTTTATCTGAATCAACCGGAATACATTTCCAATACAAAAAAATCAAGAAAAGAAAGAGCCTTGGAATTCTCCATGGTACGGTGTGCAAGCCAATTCAATGAAGTGTATATGAGTGTGATCTGATGTGCGGCATCAACGGTCTGCTTGATATGGGAAGAGGCTTGGCTACCAGCGGCCTTTTATTGAACCGGAGGATGAATAGGGCACTCTCTCACCGCGGGCCGGATCATGACGGCATCTGGCATGATGAGAAGAAGCAGGTTTTTTTCGGTCATCGGCGTTTGAGCATAATCGACCTGAGTGAAGCAGCCAACCAGCCCATGTCCGGACGGGGCGGAACGGTTCTGGTGTTCAATGGAGAGATCTACAACTTCAGGGAATTGAAAACTGATTTTCCCGAATACCCATTTATCTCGAACAGTGATAGCGAAGTCCTCCTGCCCATGTACCAGCGGTATAAAGCGGAAATGCTGGAGAAGTTGAACGGCATGTTCGCCTTCGCCCTCTGGGACCCTGGTAAACGGGAATTGCTGCTGGCCCGTGACCGCACAGGCGAAAAGCCGTTGTATTACACTGAACAAAAAGGGGTTTTCGCTTTCAGTTCGGAGGTCCGCGCATTGCTGACATTGCCTTGGATCCGGCGGGAGTTGGACATGGAGGCCTTGTATCATTTCCTGACCTTCAACAAATTGCCCGCGCCAATGACCATGTTCAAGGGCATTCACAAGTTCAGACCCGGGCATTTCATGCGCGTGGGCCTTGATGGCATTTTCGAATACAGGTCGTATTGGCAGCCGTCCTGGAAAGCGCTGGATACCGATGAGACCCAGGAAATAACTGAAAGGGTTCATGGTTCTCTGGCAGAAGCCGTTCGTTTGCGTATGGTCAGCGATGTGCCTGTTGGAGCCTTCCTCAGTGGGGGTGTGGATTCCAGTGCTGTGGTGGCTTTTATGGCCCATCACACAAATGAACCGATCACCACTTTTTCCGTGGGTTTCCCGGGCATGGAAGCTTACGACGAACGCAATTACGCTCGTATGATAGCGCAGCGCTATCATACGCATCACCTGGAAAAGGAAGTAACGCCTCGGGATATTCAAGAATTCCTTCCGCAAGTGGCCCGGGTATTCGATGAACCTCTTTCCGACCCCACCAGCATCCCCATCTACTTTATCTCTCAAATGGCGCATGAACATGGGGTTAAAGTGGTAATGACCGGAGACGGAGGTGACGAACTCTTTGCTGGATACCGTAACTGGATGCGTTTCCTGAAATGGGAACCCCGCTACCGGTTGATGCGCGCAATGCCCCAGGGAATCAAGCGGATGGTTTGGAAACTAGCTGAGCACCTGCAGCCCAACACTCCCCTCACTGAGATGCTGTATCGGGCATCCAGAAACGAGGAATTCTTCTGGGGTAGTGCACGCAGTTTCAAGGAGAGTGAGAAACGCAGTCTTATAGGGCCGACTTTGTCTAATGTCAGCGGAGAATGGGACAGTCATAATATTCTTGCGGAATTCCGAAGCCGGTATACCGAATCGCCCTCTGAACGGCAAAGGCGGTTTCTGGATTGGATGACGTATCTGGGCGTTGTTTTTGTTCTGCCCGAGTACTATCTTTTCCGTTCGGACCGTCTGGGCATGTGGCATTCGGTGGAAACCCGGGCTCCTTTCATGGATCACCACCTGGTTGATCTGGCAATGGCTATTCCCCCTGTTATGAAGACAGCGGGGGGTGAGCCCAAAGCTGTTCTCAAGCAGGCCCTGGAAAAGGAGTTGCCGAGGAATATTCTGTACCGACGCAAAATGGGGTTTTGTGTGCCCCTGAAGGAATGGGCGGGGGAGATAATGCATAGGTATGTCCAAGAGCATCTGAAAACGTTTTGCGCAGCCACCGGGTTGCTGAATGAACAGACGGTTCATGGGCGACTCCATTCTTCCGGTTCGACGGGAATCAACGACTTGTGGATGGTATATTTCCTGATGCAATGGATGGGGGAGTGGTTGCCGTGGCGGTAGAGGCTGAAAGTAAAAAAGTCGTTGTTGTGACCAACATTCCCAATCCCTACCGGGTTCCTTTTTTTAACGCCGTGGCTCAGATACTGGCTGAATCGGGCTTGACACTGCATGTCATTTTTGCGGCGAGAACATACCCCCGGCGCATGTTCAAACTGGATGAAAAGGAGTTACGGTTTTCCCATGAATTCCTGCAATCAAGGTACAAGCTTTCTCTGGACGGACAGAATTGTATTTTTTATTATTCTGGATTGATGTTTCGGCTGAGGCGATTAAAACCTGAAGCAGTTGTTGTGGCGGGTTTTTCGCCCGGAACCATTAAAACTTGGCTGTTGTCTGTGTTTAAGGATTTCAGTTTTTTCATCTGGACTGGTTCTGTACCATGGCAGGTTTCGGGAGAATCGAAACTACGACGATTGCAAAGAAGGATTCTTCTAAGCAGAACGTCTGGATGTATTGCTTATAGTGCTTCGACCAAAGAGTATCTTAAAGGTTTGGGTGTTGCCGATGATCATATTCATGTTGCTCTAAACACGGTGGATACTGATTTCTTTCGAGAACAGGTAAATAAAATACGAGAGAAAAGCAAAACACAGATTATTGAAGGCAATTTCCTTTGCATTTCTTACCTCATCCCCCGTAAGCAGGTGGGGTTGATTCTACAGGCAGTCGCGATCCTGGCAGGCAAGAGAAACGATTTTCACTTGGATATCGTGGGAGATGGTCCTCAGCGGGCAGAACTAGAGCGGTATTCGATGGGAAAGGGACTGAGCCAGATGGTCACCTTCCATGGTTTCAAGCAGAAGGAAGAACTTCCCGAATTTTTGGCCCGAGCCTCCTGCCTGCTGTTCCCTACACGGTTTGATGTGTGGGGTCTGGTCCTTAACGAGGCTATGGCTTCAGGTTTGCCCTGTCTGGCATCTATAAATGCTGGAGCGACCCGGGATTTGGTCCAGGAAGGGGAGACGGGTTTCGTTGTGGATTTCACACATATTCGAAAAGTAGCTGAATGGATGGAATGGATTCTAAATCACCCCCGACATATCCAGGAAATGGGCGAGAAGGCGCGCTGTCTCATTCAGGAGAAAGCCTCACTGGAACAAAGTGCAGCCTCGTTTTGCAGGCCATTGATAGCCAAATGACTTTTGCGGAGTGGAAAGTATGGTTTCGGCGTCTGCCGGGTGTTATCAAGTGGTTCGTACTTTTGATTTTGATACGCCCAGTTACAGACAATTTTTATTACCTTAAAGATATTTCCCCTTTCATCTCACCTTTATACATACTTGGAGTACTCATCCCTATCCTTGTTCTCTTGAGTCTAAATTCCCGTGGGTTGCCGCGAAAAAGGCCATCTGCTATCGACCTGACTTTTAATCTATTCGCTGCACTATTTTTTTCGCAAGCTCTGATCTTATTGATTTTTAATGGCACTCTCGATGCTATTGGCAATACCATCCAATATGTGACCCCTATTTTTTTGTTTTTCTATCTGCGTCGTGTACTTTCAGATCCCAGCCATTTAAATGGGATCCTTCAGACTTTCTTCATTTCTGCGAGTATTTCCATAGTTTTGATTCCAGTAACCATCATTTTTGGCAGTAATAGTTTTCAGCAAATTTCTCAGGGTCGAGGTGGAGGATTTAGATTTCATGGTGGCTATGCAGATATGATGAATTACGCAATCTATATTACCGGTGCATTCCTGATTCTGGGATTTTTTTTTCTGCAGTCCGTAGAAGATACCCAGCGCCAACGTCTGGCCCGTCGCCGCTTGTTGCTCTTCCTTCCTATCGGTGTCGGAAGCTTGTACGCCATCAAGCATACCGCCTCATGGGCAGTCTTCATTATGCTTTTCGGGTTGTTCCTGGTGTTCGCAATAACCAGCCGTAAAGCCCAACCTTTGGTACTGGTTTTGTTGCTTACGGGTGCTTTGGCTGGTCAGATGCTGATTGAAAAGCAACTAACCTCTCTGGTGCGTAAGGAAGTGCGGGTCATAGAAGGCGAGGCCGAGGTTGAACGCTCATTCAACGGTCGCATGAGACGCTGGAAACGTTACTTCGCCTCGTGGCAGGATATGGGGTTCTTTGCAAAAATTTTCGGAACTCCCCTCAGTTATCTGGAAAGGTCCAGTCTCCAGGCTCTGGCAGGCGGTGCCCCCGATCCTGCAGAGAAGGTCCCCATCATGGTGTCTGGGGGCATGCATAGTGACTACGTACGTTTGATTTTTTTAACTGGTGGAAGCGGCCTGATATTGTATTTTTTGTTCATTGTAGGAATACTAAAACGAGGAGTAAAATTCCGTCGTGACCAGCGTTTTCTGATTTTCGGCGCTGTGCTGGTGGTGGTTTTCTACTCAATCAGTACCAATCCTCTGCTTTACCAGCCCATGATGAATTATATTTTAACTATTTTCGCCTTTGCTTGTGTTCCCCCACGCTGGGCAAAGCGAGTAACGGTGCTGCGTACGCGAATGAAAGATATTCCCCTGCCAAACAAATTGGATCCTGTGCCTGAATCGTAGTCTAATGCCCGCAACGGATAAGCGCCCGGTGGTACTGCTCCTGGGCAAAGTACCTCCTCCCTACATGGGGCCGGCCGTGGCCACCCGGCACATTCTGGATTCCCGCCTGAACGACCACTTCCGCCTTATCCACCAGGATACGCGCCTGAACCGGGAACTGATAAGCATGGGGCGGTGGGCATGGCGCAAACCCTTCCGCCAGATCGCTATCCTGGCGGGACTGATGGGAAAGATTCTGTGTTACCGTCCGAAATTGGTGTGGATACCCATCAGCCAAGCCACTGGGGGGTTCCTCAAAGACTCCCTCTATATCCTGGTCTCCCGCACAATGGGGCGGAAGGTGCTGGTCCATTTGCGTGGGAGTGACTTTCGAAACTGGCTGGATCAATCTCCCAAATGGGTGAATCTCTATGTGCGTTTCGTGCTGCGTCGCTGCGCCGGAGTGATTGTTCTGGGAGAATGCCTGCGCCACCTATTTGAAGGCTTCTTCCCGCCGGAGAGAATCTTCGTGGTTCCCAACGGTGCCGACTTTTCGTTTCCACCGAGGAAGCACAGTGGCCATCCGTTTCGGGTCCTCTACCTGGCTAACCTGATGACTTCCAAAGGAATCGAGGACGTGGTCGCGGCTGTGGCGATTCTGAAAGAGCGAAAGATATCCGACTTCCACCTGGATGTGGTCGGCACATGGGTCGAACCGGATCTCAGGAGCCGGGTGATAGAGAAAGTCCATTCTCAGGGCTTGCCGGTTTCCTTTCATCCTCCAGCCACGGGGGAAGCCAAAACGCGGTTTTTCTCGGACGCGGATGTCTTCGTGTTCACCCCGCGTGCGCCGGAAGGCCATCCCTGGGTGATCGTGGAGGCATTGGCGGCCGGTCTGCCTATCGTGGCCACGGACAAGGGAGCAATTCCAGAGTCAGTTGTTCATGCAGAAAATGGTTTACTGGTGGAAGCGAAGAATCCGAATCAGATTGCCCATGCCTTGGAAACTTTGTTGACGAATAAAACTTTGCGGGAAAGTATGGGTGAACAAAGTCTAAAGAAGTATCAATCCAGTTTCACTGAAAAGGCGATGGTCAATCGCTTGTTCAGAGTATTAAGTTCCTTGTGTGAATAGCGTGACACGCAACGCATCCCGCTCAGATATTATTCAGATTGATCCAAAAACCTTTGACAAAAAGTATTCTATTTCCTCGCGTTTTAAGGAGCGGGTGGATTTGTTTATGCGACTCGTGGATCAATATTTTGCCAAAGAATCAAAGGTTCTCGATCTCGGCTGTGGATCCGGCTACTTGTCAATTAGAATGGCAGACAAGGGATACAAAATTACAGGAATTGATGGTTCTCTTGACATGATAAATTTTTGTAATGAGGCCATGAAGGAATCGAAGACCAAGGCGATTGAGTTCAGGCAAGTTCGAATACCAGATGATATTGCAGATTTTGGAAGAAAGAATTCTTTCAATGGGGTAATCGCTTCAAGTGTATTTGAATATCTTGACGATTTGCCTGGGGCAATGCAGTGGCTACACGGGTTGATGGAGGATGGCGCTATACTGATTGCATCCATGCCAAATCGTCATAGTCTTTATCGTAAGTTTGAGCGAATTTCTTATGCGATTTTGCGTAAACCTGGTTACTTGGCGCATGTTCGCAATATGACTACAGAAAGATCTTTTATGGAATTGGCGAAGAATTGCGGTTTTGAGACAATAGAGAGCCAGTTCTTCGGGAAAAGCATAATTCAATCCAATCGGATCACTTGTAAATTAATAAAGATGACCCAGAATACATTAATTGCTTTTGTTTTGCAGAAAAAGGGAAAACCATGCAACAATTGACGCAGGATTTGAAACAGGGAAAGATGGAGTTCCTGGAAGTGCCATTCCCGGCCCCAGGGCCGGGGCAGGTGCTGGTGCGCAACCTCTGGTCCGTCATCAGCCCGGGCACGGAGGGAAAGACCGTTTCCGACGCGCGCAAGGGATATATCGCCAAGGCCCGGGCACGGCAACAGGAAGTGAAAAAGGTCCTGGCCATGATTCGCCGCTCCGGTTTGAAAGAAACCCGGAGGGTGGTGATGAACCGCCTGGAGGCGCCCTCGCCCCTGGGGTATTCCTGCGCCGGCGAAGTGCTGGCCGTGGGCGAGGGGGTGACGGACATTAAACCCGGGGATCGGGTTGCCTGCGGGGGAGCCGGGGCCTGGCATGCCGAAGTGGTGGCTGTCCACCGCAACCTGTGCGTGAAAGTGCCCGGGGGCGTGGATATGCGCCAGGCCGCCTTTACCACCATCGCCGCCATTGCCGTGCAGGGCGTGCGCCGGGCGCAAGTCCAGGTGGGAGAGACCGTGGCCGTGGTGGGCCTGGGCCTGGTGGGTGTCTTGACCGTGCAGGTGCTGAAAGCCGCGGGATGCCGGGTAATCGCCATCGATTTGGACCCAGCCGCTGTCGAAGCGGGCCGGCGCAACGGCGCGGACCTGGCCCTTGAGCGTTGGGATCCGGGTCTGGGAGATCGGGTGCTGCAGGAAACCAAAGGCCTGGGCGCGGACGCGGTCATCCTGTGTGCCGCCACCAATTCTACGGATCCCGTGGACCTGGCCGGGGAAATCGCCCGGCCCAGGGCCCCGGTGGTGGTGGTGGGTGCGGTTCCCACGGGTTTCTCAAGAAAAAACTACTACCGCAAAGAGTTGGACCTGCGCATGTCCACTTCCTACGGGCCCGGGCGTTACGACCCGGAGTACGAAGAAAAGGGCGTGGACTACCCACCCGGGTACGTGCGTTGGACGGAAAACCGCAACATGCAGTCCTTCCTGGACCTGGTTGCGCAAGGAAAAGTTAATATAGACAAGCTGGTTTCCCACACCTTCGACTTCCTCGATGCCGCGGCCGCTTATGACCTGGTTCTCAAGCGCGAGGAGCCTGTGGCCGGAATCCTGTTGCGTTATGACGAAGAGCGGGCACTCCCAAAAAGGGTGGGCCTCGAGCCGCCCGCTGAAGGAAAAGGCGGCCCCGTGGGTGTGGGGTTCATCGGTTGCGGCTCCTTCGCGCGCAATATTCTTCTGCCTGCCGTAAAGGGTAAGGCTCGGATGGTGGGAGTCGCAGCGGCAACCGGTACGTCCTCCCGCTATGCGGGAAAAAAATTCGGTTTCCTCTATGCGGGGGATACGGACCAGGTGCTGGCCGACCCGGAAGTCAACGCTGTGTTCATCGCCACGCGGCATAACCTGCACGCGCCATTGGTTCTCCGAGCCCTGGCCGCGGGTAAGCATGTGTTCGTGGAGAAGCCGTTGGCCATGAGCAGGGCCGAACTCGAAGAGATTGCTGCGGCATTAGGTGACAGGTATCAGGTGACAGGTGACAGGGAAGATTCCGATCAGGTTGAGGTTGAGGGAGGAAGCTCTGAGGTTGAGGTTAAGGTTGAGGTTGAGGAAAAGCCATCAAAAACTCAAAATTCAAAATTCGAAATTGAAAACTCGGATGATCAATTCAACATTCAACATTCAACATTCAAAATTCCAAAATCGGCAAAGCCGATTTTGACTATCGGTTTTAACAGGCGCTTTGCTCCCCTTACCAGTCAACTCATGGATTTTATGCCAAAGGAACTACCTCGTGCTGTTCAGATCCGTGTGAACGCAGGAAAAGTTCCCCCGGACCACTGGATCCACGACGCGGCCCAGGGCGGCGGACGCATAATCGGTGAAGTCTGCCACTTTATCGACCTGGCGGCTTTCCTGGGAGGCGGATTGATCAAAAACGTTCACGCTTTCCCGCTGGCCGATCCGAACCATTTGAACGATTCGCTGGTGATCAACCTGGAGTTGGACAATGGATCCGTGGCGGCGATTACCTACGTGTCCAATGGCGCCCCGGACCTGCCCAAGGAGCGGGTGGAGGTCCACTGCGGTGGTTTTTCCGCGGTGCTGGACGATTTCCGGGAGCTCAAGGTGCTGGGTAAAAAGAAACTGCGTCTCAGGCTGCGTCGACAGGACAAGGGGCACAGAACCGAAGTCGGCCGTTTTCTGGAGGCCGTTGAAAAAGGTGGGGCATGGCCGATTCCCTGGCAGAGCCTGTACAACTCCACCCTGGCTACCTTTTCGGTCATAGACAGTATTCGGGAAAGCAGGGCGGTTGAAGTACAAGGTTAAGGTTAAGGTTGAGGTTGAGGGAGCGCACGAGCGTCAAGGCTAAGGTTGAGGTTGAGGGAGCACCTCAGGTTGAGGTTAAGGTTTAGGTTGGGAAGAAAAAAGCAGGTTGAGGGAACACCCAAGGTTGAGGTTAAGGAGTAAAGCAGGTTGAGATGGGGAAGTATAATTCTTTTGAGGATATGGATGTGTGGAAACTGGCCATGGAGCTGGCGGAGAAGATATTCCGATTAACCGAAAACCTTCCGCGAAAGGAGGATTACGGCCTGACTTCCCAGATTCGGCGTTCTTCCCTTTCCGTCTCAGGAAACATCGCAGAAGGGTATGGGCGTGAACACACCCGCAACAAACTGAACTTCTATTTCAACGCGCGCGGGTCATTGGCGGAAACCAAAAGCCATCTGTTGTATGCGCAAAGGGTGGCATATTTCGAAAATGAAGATGCCGATGAACTCCTGAAATTGATTTCCGACATCTGGCGCGAACTCAATAAACTGATCAAGTCCCTCAAAAGCAGACTGCCCATAAACAGAAGCAATAAAAATGAAGAGATCAATTAGAATCCCAGGATCGTTACTTGCTTTTACCTTAACCTTAACCTTAACCTTAACCTCAGCCTTTTTTTCCTCCTCAGCCTTAACCTAAGTATTCTGATGCCAAGAACAAACGTTTCGATCACGGAAGCCCTGGATGCATTGCGCCAATATGTCGAACGTGAGGGTTTCTCCGGCTGGGATCCTTACGACGCCCTGTATTCGCGAATTCCTTTCCAGAAAATGGGGAAGTGGCCGGCCGTGCTGGTCACACAGGCTCTGAAGCGCCTGCCCGTCAATTTGCGGCCCCTTCTTGGGATCAGCAAAGGCATCAATCCCAAGGCCATGGGATTGTTCCTGCATGCTTATTCAATGATGCACCGTTTTGAGTCGAAACCGCAAACCCGGGAAACAATGGATTTCCTTTTCGATTGGCTGGAGCGAAACGCATCGTCCGCTTTCGGCGGAGCCGGCTGGGGATACAATTTCGCCTGGGCCAATCCCGGCAAGACCGTTCCCGCCTTCACGCCATCGGCGGTGGTGACCGGTTTTGTTTGCAGAGGAATCGCTGCTTACCATGAACAAACCGGAAATCCCAAAGCGGCTGACCTGATGATCCTGGCGGCCCGGTTCATTCATGAAAGTCTGGATCATACCGAGTTTCCTCAGGGTATATGTATCAGTTATACACCGATTTCAAAGGATTGTTGCTACAACGCTTCATTGCTGGCGGCGGAAGTCCTGGCCCTCGCGGACCGGGCCGCCGGGGAAGACCGCTACCGGGAGCTGGTGCGCAGGGCTGTGGACTTTGTGGTTTCGCGCCAGAAAGTGGACGGGCGCTGGAGCTACAGCCTGGAACCGGATTCGGACCGGGAACGCGCCCAGGTGGACTTTCACCAGGGGTATGTGGTGGAGTCTATATTCCGCCTTGGGGAGATCACTGGCATTCGTAACGCAAATTGGACGAATGCGGTTGAACGTGGAGTTCGATTCTATAGAGAAAACCAGTTCACTCCGGAGGGGCGTTCCCTGTGGCGGCTGCCGAAGCAATGGCCCGTGGACATCCACCACCAGGCCCAGGGCATTATCACCTTCGCCCGATTGGGAGAACTGGACCCGGAGTACCATGCTTTTGCCCAACACATCGCCCTGTGGACCCTGGAGTACATGCGTTCACGAAGGGGGTATTTTCATTACCGCAAATACAGAGTGGGGGGTAATTCCATCCCCTTCATGCGCTGGGGGCAGGCATGGATGTTACTGGCGCTGAGTTTACTGAACCTGAATGATCAATCCTGATTTTCCAAAAAAAGCAGCCTTATTTACCAACGATGTGGAGTGTTTCTCCATATGGTACAACCAACTGCGTATGGAAACAGGTCGCTTGGTCGCTGAGGATGGACTTGCCATATTGCTGGATTTGTATGATCAGCTTGATATCAAGACGACCTTCTTTTTTACAGGCCATTATGCGAGAAGCTTTCCTGATAGTGTAAAAAAAGTTGCTCAAGCCGGGCATGAGATTGCCTCCCATGGAGATTCGCATGAGGTATCCCAGGGCTTGGATCTGCTTTTACTGGAAGAACAAATTCGTGCTCTGAATTGTTCAAAGGAAACCTTAGAGCAGATTATCGGCCAACGGGTCATTTCCTTCCGTTCTCCGGCTTTAAGGGTGAATCAATATACGCCTCAGGCCCTTGCAGAGTGTGGATTCATGATTGATAGTTCCGTTCCCTCGCAGCGTTTTGACTGGTTTTTATCCTTCGGCAGCCGCAGGAAACTGGGGTGGATACGCGCCCCACGCCTGCCGTATCGAACCCGGCCGGACAATCTCTTCCGAAAAGGGGAGGGGCCAATCGTGGAAGTCCCGCTAACGGCAACATTTTTTCCTTACGTGGGTACTACTCTTCGGATCTTTCCTTTCCTCACGCGGATTCAGAGGCGCTTTGTGTATTGGGAAGCCGTGAAACGGGGCAAACCCGTTGTGTTCGATATCCATCCCAATGAGTTCATCGAAGAAGGATCCGGGAAGCGGGAGATTGCCCGCCGGAGCAGGAGTTTCCTACAGTTTATACTGGCGGATCGGTTGAGAGCCCGCTTAAAAATCAGGAACCTGGGAAGGCCAGCTATTCCTCTGTACAGAAATGAAATGCTCTTCTACAAAGATAAAGGGTTCCGGTTCATGCGATTGGACGAGTATTGTCGTAATGCGGGGCTGGTTAAATGAGAATCTTCATTATCACAATGGAGGATCCGGTATACACTCTGCCTTTCATAAAGGAAATCATTGATAGAAAGCGCGAGAAGATAGTGGGAGTTGCCTTGGCGAGCGGTGGTAGATTGAAAGTCGGGAAGAAGCGTTCCAGAATTACATATATCCTTACACTGTTGTTGATAATGGGTGTTCGACCCTTTTTACGCTATTCACGGATTACTGCCGGGTATAAATTCAAGTCATTATTGTCACGGTGGCTGCCCTTTTTGCCCAATCCTTCCATCCTGGTCTATGCTGGAAACAAGGGAATACCGATTTTTAAAATCCAAAGTCCAAATGACCGGAAATTTCTCGATGAGCTCAAGCGGATTCAACCGGATGTGATTGTTCATCAGAGCCAGAATATTCTGAAGAAAAGGTTGCTATCCATTCCGTCCATCGGCGTGATAAATCGCCACAACGCCTTGTTGCCCAGGAACCGCGGGCGGCTGACCCCGTTCTGGGTACTATATCGGAGTGAACAAGAGACCGGAGTCTCAATTCACTTTGTCGAACCAACTCTGGATTCCGGCCCGATTATCGTTCAAAAGAGATTCCCGGTGGTTTCGGGTGAAATCTTTGCTTCACTGGTGGAAAAAAACTATTTCGCGGCAAAAGAAGCTATTCTTGAAGCCTTGGATAAACTGGAAACGGGGGAATATGATCTAATTCCGAATGAAAATGAAAAAGCCACTTACAATGAAGCGCCGCGTTTCAAAGATGCATGGCGATACCGCATGAACAGGATATGGAAGAGGCGCAATACATGAAAATCGCCGTTCATATGGCTCATCCGGCCCATTTGCATTTATTTCTGGGAGTTGTCCTGGAATTGCAGCGAAAGGGACACCGGGTCGTGGTGACATATAATGACAAGGACGTCCTTTCAGCATTGATCGAGGAATCGGAACTGGCTGCTATCGCCATAAAAATAAAAGCGTTGGGCGATATAAGGGGAAAAGCATCACTGGCTCGTCAGTTTGCGCAGAAATTGACCGGTTTTTTGAAGGCAATGAGGCGGATTGAGCCGGATCTGATCCTGGGAACTCCGGTCATAATATCTCTGGCTGGTCGTTACCTGGGAATCCAAAGCCTGATCGTGAATGAGGATGACTTCGATGTGATCCGGCAAAGCGCCAGATTGGGGTATCCTTTTGCCACAAACATTCTATGCCCTCATGGAATCCGAACCATGAAATGGACAAGGAAAAGTGTTCAATATCCTGGGTACCATGAACTGGCTTATCTGCATCCCAAGCGGTTCACTCCGGACCCGGATCGGTTGAGATCTGAGATCGAACCGACTGAACCTTTCTTTTTGCTGCGGTTTTCCGCCCTGGCGGCACACCACGACGCGGGGAAACGGGGCATCAATTGGGACATGGCCCGGGAAATCATTGACCGCCTTCAACCCAACGGCCGGGTAATGATTTCCTCCGAGCGGGAGCTGGAGCCGGAATTCGAGCCCTATCGCTTTCCCCTTCACCCCCGCGATATGCACCACGCCATGGCCTATGCGCGGATGGTGGTGGCCGATTCGCAGACCATGACCGCCGAGGCCGCGGTCCTGGGAACCCCGGTGTTGCGTTTCAATGACTTTGTGGGCAAGCTCTCCTACCTGGAGGAGCTGGAGCATACTTACGGATTAACGAAAGGCATCCCGACGACTGAACCTGATCGTTTGCTGAGTACAATTGAAGAGTGGTTGAATCAAAAGGACTTGCGGTCAAAGTGGAAGGTGAAGAGGGAGAGGATGCTGCGGGACAAGATCGATGTGACCGCGTTTTTTGTGTGGTTTATCGAGAATTATCCAGGGAGTGTCGCAGAAGTGAAGGCGGAAAGTTTTGATTGGGGAAAATTTAAGTAATAATTTTGAATTATGAATTTTGAATTTTGAATGAGGGGGAAAGGGGATTGAAATGTTGAATGTTGAATGTTGAATTTTGAATTGAAAACAAAAAACGGTAACGTAATTTTGAATGAATAATTTTGAATTTTGAATAAAAATCCCGGGGAGTGAATTCATTTCTTTCGAATAACTTCGGATTTCTGGCGGGTGGTTTTAACGATGCTGGTTAAAATCTTGATGATCTCTTCAAGTTCATTTTGAATCAATGATGTATCTTGATAACCAACCAGGAATTCAGACTCAATGAGCAATAAGAGCCAGTATCGGGTTTCACGAGCTTCCTTGGAGGCGATGCCGATCTTGTTGACAAAATCCTTGCGGCTGACAGCTGCCTGGGCTTCCTCGATATTGGCCCCGATCGATGTTCCGGAACGAAGAATCTGCCTTGAGAGCACATATTCCCGCTTCTGGACAAGAAAGCGGTACAAATCGATGATCTTGAGCGCGAAAGAAAAACTCTTTTTTCTTACAATGTTCTCTCGTTTCATATTCATTATAAATTACTCCAAGAGTACCCGATGAGAAAGCATTCCCTGTCAGGAATAGTATTTTTATTACATGGAGTTGATAGCAAGAAGAAGACCAAAAGGAAGATATTAAGATATACTGATCCAGTTGTTGAGAAGATATATGAATAGGGGTTGGTAACGTTTGTTTCAATTCAATATTCATCATTCAAAATTCAAAATTACTCTCCTCCATGTCAGAATTTGTTTAGCGTGAGCAAATGGTGAAAACAGCAAAGGTAGTTTTGGTAGCGGGCGCCAGGCCCAACTTCGTCAAGATCGCCCCGTTGATGCGGGAGATGCGGAAATCGCCGGGTTTGAAACCGATATTGGTTCATACGGGTCAGCATTACGATGATGCTCTGTCACGGAAGTTTTTTCAGGACCTGGAGATTCCCGAACCGGATGTCCACCTTGGCGTTGGTTCGGGAAGCCACGCGGAACAGACGGCGCGCATCCTGGAAGGTTTCGAAAAGGTGCTTCAGGATCAGGCCCCCCGCCTGGTCGTGGTGGTGGGGGATGTCAACTCCACCGTGGCTTGCGGCCTGGCGGCGGCCAAGCTGAAGATTCCCGTGGCCCACGTGGAAGCGGGTCTGCGTTCGCGGGACTGGTCTATGCCCGAAGAGGTCAATCGCGTGCTCACGGACCGTTTGTCCAGCCTGCTTTTCGTGTCTGAGCCGGCCGGTCTGGAAAACCTGAAAGCCGAAGGATTCACCAATGTCTATGCCTGGGATGACCCCGACCTGCCAAAACCTGGTTTCCCCAGTCCTCAGGAAAACGCCATGGTAGTGCATGTGGGCAATGTGATGATCGACTCCCTGGTTCATGCCATGCCGAAGATCCATGCATCTACTATCCGTACGGATAAGAACTTGATTAAGGTGAAGTTCGGTGTGGTCACGTTGCACCGGCCGGCCAACGTCGATGATCCAAAGCGCTTGGGGGAATTGGTTGACTGGCTTAATTGCCTTTCTGAGCGCCTGTCCCTTGTTTTTCCCCTGCACCCGCGTACCCGGGCTGCGCTGGAGCGGTTCCACCTGACCGATCGCTTCTCACCGGGAGTACGTGTCTCAGAACCCCTGGGGTACCTGGACTTTCTGGCCCTGGTACGGGAAGCCACGCTGGTGATTACGGACAGCGGCGGAATCCAGGAGGAAACCACCTGGCTGGGCGTGCCATGTGTGACATTACGAGATTCCACGGAACGGCCGATAACGGTGGAGCAGGGCACAAACCATTTGGCAGGCATGGATCTGGCTCATGCCGAGAAGTTGATCACGATCATTCTTGCGGGAAAGAAAAAATTAGGCAAGGTACCTGAATTCTGGGATGGTGAAAGTTCAAAACGAATCATTACGGTCATTTCATCGTGTATGCATGAGTGAGTCTTTAAAAGTATATACTGAGTATAATTTTTGAAAACGCATTCACTTGCCTGTTGCCTTACTCTTGAATAATGGATTTTCTCAGGTCTTGTCATCGAAAATCATGAATTTGAAGCATAAGATTGTTAAGGGCGGGTTTTACCTGGCCTTGACCAATATCCTGCAGCAGTTTACTGCCATTGCTGTCAACATCGTGTTGGCCCGCTTGCTCATGCCTTCTGATTTTGGATTGATCGCCATTTCAACAACCTATATCGGGTTCATATCCATGTTTACCAACCTGGGGTTCGGTTCAGCCATTATACATGACCAGAAATCATCTCAGGAGCAATTGTCTTCTCTTTACTGGATCAACTTTGTTTTTTCCCTTTTTACTTTCTTTATTGTGGTGGGCACCGCCTCATGGGCGGCTTCCTTTTACGATGAGCCCAGACTCACCATGGTGGTTTTGTGCCTGGCAGTCAATATTTTAATTACGCCGATTTTCTCAACACATGCAAAGATCCTGGAAAGGGACATCGAATTCAAAATACTCAGTCGCATATCCCTTACTGCAACTTTTGCGGGCGCTGTAACAGGAGTGGTTGCGGCATTTGCCGGTATAGGCGTGTATGCTCTTGTGCTGCATACATTGAGCGCAACGGTAATAAGGATGATTTTGATTCTCCTCATATCTGCCTGGAAGCCTTCCCGTGTTTTCCGGTTTTCAGCCATTAAGTCCATGGTGTGGTATTCGGTGAAGTTCAAGATATCCAGTTCCGTTTTGTATGTGGATCGCAATATCGATTACCTGGTGTTGGGCAAGGTTTTTTCATCCGTGATCCTTGGTTACTATGCCTTTGCCTACAATATCATGTACACGCCGGTAAAACGAATTTCCTACATTTTCAGCGGAGTGCTTTTTCCATCTTTTTCCGCCATTCGGGAGAATCGGATCAAATTGATTAACGCCTATTTCAGATCAATGCGCATGATCGCACTGATTACTTTCCCAACCATGGTGATTCTGTCTCTGAATGCACACTTGATCATTAATTTCGTTTTTGGTCACAAGTGGAATGACGCGTTGCCCATTGTCCAGATCCTTTGCTTTGCCGGGGCTGTCCAGTCCATCAGCCAGGTGGGGGGGGTGGTATTCGCCAGTATCGGCAAGCCGGAAGTTTCCACGTACGTAGGATTGGTACGCACGGCATTAACCGTCGCTGCAATACTTGTCGGAGCCATGCATGGCATTCTGACCGTGGCGTACCTGTTGGTTGTTGCCAAGGTTCTGTCTTTTGTTCTGGTCCTGGTCGTGATGAACCGCTTTGTCCGTTTTTCGTTCACTACCCTGATATCGGAGTTGTCCGGTCCATTGATGACAGCCGTGGGATTGATTGCAGTGGAGGCCCTGGTCCGATCAATCCCTCTACACATAAGCTTATTCTCAAAACTGAACATGATGGTGGTGCTGTCAGTTTTGATGACCTGGGGTTTTCACAAGCAATTGATTCTTGAGACCTTCGCGATTCTTCGGTCGCGAAAATAATTACTCTCATATGCAAAAATACACTGGAGTTGTTTGCCGGAAATTCCCGAAAAACGGCTTAAAATTGCTATTATGACCATCCATAATCCGGGGCAGAAAAAGAAGTCATCATGAATCATCGTTACGTTGAGCGTGGCCGGTATTATGTCTGGCTTCTTACAGGCGACTTCCTGTTGTTGTTGGGGTCATTTATCGGCGCCTACGCCCTGCGGCGGGGACATTTGTGGATCGAGCCGGAGTTTCAACTCCTGGTGCCCTGGATCCTGGGTTTCTGGCTGGTATTCACCCTGCTGTCGGGCAAGTTCATGCGCCTGGAGAACCCGGAATTCGTGTCGCGGGTGCGCCCCTTCCTGCAGGTGGGGGTGGCCCTGACCGGGGCCGTATCGTTGCTGCTTTACCTCAAGGGCTGGTACCATGTTTCCCGCTTCATCACCTACGGTACCCTGGGAACATTCCTGGGAATGGAAATCCTTGCCCTGACTGCCCATCACTACCTGCTCCGGCGCAGAAGCGGGGAAACGCGCGCGCCGGTAACGGGAATCCTGTTCCTGATGGATATCTGCCTGCTGTTCCTGTCGTTGGCGCTGGTTTACAACTACCACCGCGGCACCCTGGCGTTGGGGGAAGATTTCCCCCTGCTGCTGCTGGGCCTGAGCCTGGCCTGGCTGGCTTCGGCGCTCATGAGTCACCGCTTCCGCCTGCGCCGCGATCGCGGTCTGATTCCCACACTGACACCGTTCTGGAAAGGGCAGGGGCTGATGCTGGTGATGGTGGTTTCGATCATTTTCATCACCGGCCAGGAGCATTTCTCTCGAACCATAGTGTTGGGGACCATCCTGACATTTTTTGTGTTGGAGAACCTGGGCGTGGCTTTGCTTCGTGCCCTGCGCTTGGGCGCGGCCGCGGATGATACGGCCACGGGGGTAACGGACGCTCCGGTTCCGGGTGTCATCGCGATTACCGAGGCGGCGCGACCGGCAAGTATTGAAGGCCCTTACAGTTTGCCGGAATCGGAACTGCAGTCCGTTTTCCTGCGCGGGCAATTGGCTTCCGTTTACCTGGCCGGGCGACCGGAACTCATGGCATTCCTGGACGACAACCTGGACCTTGGGGCCGTGGACGTGACCCGTGCCGCGGTTTTGGAAACGCCGGCAGCAGGTCCCCTGCAACGACTGCCGGAGAACGGCCTGGAGTTTATCATGAACCTCCACCGGGTCAATGATTTCAGACGCGTTAATTTCGCTTTCCTCCAGGCCCACCGGGTCTTGAAACCGGGGGGGATCCTGGTGGTGAATTTTGAATCGCTGACATTGCGGCGTGAACGCTTCATCAGGCGCTATTCGCTTCCGCTGGCGAGACTCTTCTGGATTGCGGATTTTCTATACCGACGCCTGATGCCCAGGCTGCCGGTTGTGAAAAAAATCTATTTTGCCATATCCAGGGGGCGCAATCGCGTACTTTCGTTTACCGAATGCCTTGGGCGCCTGTTCTATTGCGGTTTCAACGTGATCTCCTGGAAAGTAATCGATGGCCGCATCTATTTCATCTTGCACAAAAACGGGCCGCCGCAGTCGCATCGCACGCCGTCCTATGGGCCGGTGTTCCGCCAGCGCAGGTTGGGGAAAAACGGCGAAATCCTTGGCATTTACAAGCTACGCACTATGCATCCATATTCTGAATACCTGCAATCCTATGTCCACCGTCACCACCAGTTGGAAGAGGGGGGGAAAATCCGGGCTGATTTCCGCGTGACGCCCTGGGGCCGGTTCATGCGCCGCTGGTTGCTCGATGAGTTGCCCATGTTGTGGAACTGGCTGCGCAGGGACCTGAAACTGGTGGGGGTGCGGCCGTTGACCGAAGCGTTTTTTGCCACTTATCCGCAGGATTTGCAGGAGCTGCGCCTGCGTTTCAAGCCGGGATTGATCCCGCCTTATTATGCGGATATGCCGTCAACCATCCAGGAAGTGTGGGAGTCGGAACGCAAGTACCTGGAGCAGTATGCGAAAAAACCCGTCAGGACGGATGCGAAGTATTTTTTCAAGGCGATTTATAACATACTGTTTCATCATGCGAGAAGTGCATGAACAAAGTTGGAGAGTTGGAAAGTTGGAGAGGAAAAACTACGGTGACAAGATTGAATTTTGAATTTTGAATTTTGAATGTTGAATCACTGTTGTCCTAAGAAAAGCATTCGATTTTAATCAAGACCTTTTGCAGATCAGGTTCACGTGCTTTTTTATATC
>OBLN01000145.1_pt1 | contig 25943 bp, 33 predicted proteins | sample 1519301 | NCBI WGS metagenome assembly OBLN01 (sample SAMEA2452533, study PRJEB22499) | sediment metagenome | reverse complement strand
CGGCCGGCCATCGTGGGGGAAGTCCACGCGGTAGTAGTACCAGCTCTCGTCGGTGACGGTGTTGGTCTGGAAGTAGAGGAAGCGGAAGGTGCAGTTGGCGATGGAGTAGACACTGTTGGACTGCAGCAGCGCCTGGCGGTGGGCCGCCTCCTCACCCATGGGCTCACCATTAAGCCCGCGCTCCATCAGGCGCTCTTTGTTCTTGGAGACCAGGTCAGGGTTGATCTTGCACCAGTAGACACGGCGGTTGTATTCAAAGTGGAACTCATAGCGACCGCTGTGTTCGTGCATCAGCAGCGCCTTCTCCAGGGCGCTGTTGGCGATGAGCAGAGAGCCGAGGTAGAGGTACTCCTCGAAGTCGTCCTCATTAAGTTGGTCGCGCTGGTAGAGATCGTTCCAGTCGTACTTCTTGCCGAACTCGTTGGCAGGTTGGGCGGCGGTGACGTCATCCACAGTGAAACCGTCGTCCCGCATGCGTTTGACATGCTTGATGGTGTAGCTGCGTCCTGCACTATCGTTGTCCAGCGCCCAAACCCACGTCACGTTCTTATCTTTATGTTCCTCCAGCGCCGTGGCTGGATAATTCACGCAGCTGAGGATGGCGACGACCTTCTTGCCGCTGAGCGCCAGAGCGATGGCATCGAGGCAGGCCTCGGTGATCCAGACCTCATCACCGTCGTTAATCTCCTGCCCTGGCGGTTGCCAGTACAGGCCGCTGTGACTGCCCCTGAAGTGCTGCTTGCGCAGCTCCTTTTCTCCACTTTCCGGATCAGTGACGGTAACGGTCTCGACAAAGCGTTCCATGTAGATGTTGTTAGGCTTGTCGATATAGAAGCGGACGGTGGCCGTGCCCTTGTCTGCGTCCGGATGCCACCACTTGCCCTGCTCGAACCACCCTTCGATCTTCGCCGGGTCGAATCCGCGGGAATATTGCAGGTAGGCCTTGGCGGTGGCGTTGGGGTCAGCCTCGGTCGCTTTGAAGCGTTTATTGAAGGACTCGAAGAGATCCGGGTACCGCTCCTTGGTGTTGAACTCATGGCCGCACTTCTCGACGCGGCCGCATTTCACAACCCACGGATTATCGGCGCGGGTAAACAGCTCTTTTTTCTTGCACTCCGGGCACTCGCCGTACTGCCACCATCTACCATTACTGCTGACCTTGCTCTTATTCGAGCCGAAGTCGCCTTCCAGCCGGGCAAGTACATTTGCTGCGATGTCGTCCCTCATGCGAGCCCCCCAGCGGGTGTGGCCCCATTGCCACACCCTTTCCAGCGCCAGGAGAGTTTCAGGGTATTTATCATTCCGCCAGCTCCTTGAAGCGTTCCAGCAGCTCCATGAAGCGACTCATGTGGGCATAGCCGCGTTTGAGGATGCGATTCACCTCGTCGGTGGTGATGCGGTTGTCCTCAAGGGCCTGCTGTATTTCCATGCAGGTCAGGCCAAGCGCCGCCTGCCAATCTGCGAAGAGTTTGAGTAGCTCCACGTCGCCGGTGAAGTGGTCTGGAGAGGGAATGGCGAAGCAGACATGGTGCAGCATCTGTGCATGTGCCATGAGGATCTCGGCGGCTCCGGCCTCGCGCTCAATGTTTACCGCCGTCAGCAGACCCAGCTTGGCCCCCTCATAGTCTGGGTTCACTTCATTACTCAGAAGCCGTGGACTTTTCCCGATGCGCGGCCCCATGGCCGCTGCACCGGTTTTATCGCCGTCCTGGAAGCTGTGCACCAGGCCATAGGCGGCCGCTTCTATGGGTGTCCAATGTGCGGGCACAATCATGTCGTGTGACATATCCCCCCCCCTGTCACGTGGTTTCGGTTTTCCGTAACGGCTAGGCTTATGCCTGAATTTGTTCTGCTATGTGGGGGTGTTCGGCGAGATAACGTTCGACACCTTCCTCAACAAACTGGAGGGCCTGTGGGCCGTTTTTGCGCTTCTCATGGGCGGCGATGGCGGCGAGCTTGCGGTGCAAGTCTTTGCTGGGGCGCACCATTACGTCGTGGGTATCCCTATCGGTTTGGTTTGACATGGCCTAAACTCCGTATCTGTTACAAAGTGTAAAAAAGCGTAATTACTATTTAACGTAATTTATACAACACAAAGTATGGAAAAACATAATAAAGAGTTTTTATACCGTATAGAATATATTTTGGGGGATCGTGACAAGCACCCTTGGGGAAGGGCGATTGGCCTGAAAAATGCGCGTATTCAGTCGATCTTTCAGGGCAAGGTTCCGACAGCCGGCGCACTGGAGATCATTCATCGTGCCGAAAATGCGAATTTGAACTGGCTCCTCACCGGGGAAGGGCCACACTTTGTTGTGGAAAGCTGGCGCACTGATGAGCAGGTCGCCCAACTGCTCAAAGAGTGGTCCGAAGTGAAGGGGGAGAACTCGGCGCTCTACCTGCTGACCGACGGCACGGGCCAAGCCACGCTGGTGAGCACGGTTCCCACCGTTCACCTCTATGACGGCGGGGTGAAGTCCACCTATACGGAAGTTCGTGTTTTTCCCTATCTTGGACAGAACAGCATCAAGGCGGCCTCAGGGTATGAGGGGGTTAGATTGGTGAACATGGATTCCCTGACCTTCACAGCCGTCTCCGCTGGCTGGAAGGGGCCTGTTCACCTGCTTGGTGGTTTGCTCGATGATTACACATCGGCCACCGCATCAGCGATCAGCGAGGCCGTCGGGCGCTATGAAGTCCGGCCCCAGGAGGAGGAGGCGCTGCTCACACATTACCGCCACCTGCCTGGCGGTGAGCGCCGGGCGGTGATAACGGTGGTGGAGTCAATGAGCCGCTCGGTGGAGGTAATGCAGAATCCACCAGGCAATGTGGTTGATCCGGATTCAGTAACAGAAGATGATGCCGTCGGCGTCGACGGTAAGGCGTCCACGGCGAATAAGGTCCATTCCGACGATTAACCCATCGAGCCTGTCGGAGGGAATAACCACCAGCCCCCTGAAGTCGGTCTGTTCTGTCATATTGCCAAGCAGCCCGACGGTGAAGTGGAGATCGATAAAATAAAACTCGCTGACCCGCCCACTGGCCAGCACCGTCTTGCCATGCGGGAACAGGTTGAGTTCACTGATGATCTTATTGCTGAGGTAGTTCTCTGTTACCGATAGCCCGAATCTGGCCCTGACTCGTTTTCGTTTTCCGTTATACATACCATGGCCGGAGACGGAGACAGGCAGGCTGGGTGGTTCGTCCTTACGGTAGGGGAGTCTGATGATAGGCATGGAATGGCTTGAGTCGGCTATCCATAGCCTCAATTTGGTGCGTCTGATACTCCTTGCGTTCTGATTTAGTCCGGGGCCTCAATACCCAAAGTCAGCGAGGTAATTAATGCGCCTTCAAGTTTGTGTGTCACGGGGCCCGCAATTATCCACTTCTTGGCGTCGATTGTCTCCTTCCACCCACTTGCCTTGACAGGCACCTCCGGCATGAGTTCCAAATTTGCCGTGGCCAGCGTGAGCTCCAACTCTGTGCCACCGCGCTGCAGGCGCTTTAGCTCTGAATTGGCGGCGTGCCAGGCCTCCTGTTCGTTGGTGTGGGTTTTGCGCAGCGCCTTTACGGTGCCTTCTTCACCGGCGAGTATGCTGTAGGCTTTGGCGGCGTTGCGGTCGAGCCAGCGAGCTCTCACCCCGGTGTACTTGCCTGTGCGCTCCGCCTTTCTGTAATGATGGCGGTCGCCGTCTTCCCGCCGGATGGTAGCGGTGGGCAGTGTGGAGCCGCCGGCGGTTTTGCCTGCGCCGCGCTGAATGAACAGCAGGCGGCCGTTTTTCACGGTGGCAATGGCGTTGTAGTCCTTCGCCAGGCGAGTGAGGAAGTGCGCGTCGCTCTCGTCGGTCTGGTCGATGTGGGCCACTGTAATGCCGGCAAGGGCATCGGCCACGGCCGGTACCAGGTTGTGTGCCTTGGCGATGGTGGTGACGATATCGCCCACGGTCACCTGATGCCATGCCTTTTTTTTCTGCTCCTTGAGTCCGGCGCTGATGTCGGCGCTGCGTGCGCGGATTGTGATCGCATCCGGCGGCCCACTGTGCTCGACCTCGTCCACGGTATAGCTACCCTTATCCACCAGCCCCTCTTCCTTGAAGCCCAGGTGCAGGCGTATCTCAGCGCCGGTGGGAGGTAAGGCAACAGCGCCGTCGGTATCATCGATAGTGATATCCAGCTGGTCGGCCTCAAAGCCCGGTGCGTCGCTCAGCGTCAGGCTGATGAGCCTGCCCTTGAAGCGGTCAGTGGCGTCACTGCCGTTTATGGTGATCCGGTAGGCGGGGATTTTTGTCGGGGGTTCTGAGGTGCTGAGGCGCATCATGTGAGCAGCCCCAGGCCGACCCGGGTCAACGCGCCAAGCTGGTCGATATTTGTGTCGTCAGCCCGTTCCAGCGACAGGTTGAATTCAATCTTGCGGGGTGTACCGTCCTTGAAAAAGGCGGTCTTTGTCTCCTCTACGTTCTTGATGATAAACAGCCCATAAATGGTGCCGTCCCCCCCAATCAGCGTCCAGGCTTTGCCCTGGTCACCCATCAGGCGCAGGGCGTCGAGGGTGGTCGGGCCGCCGGTGATTTCCGGCATCAGCTTGCCGCTTAGGGTGATGGTATCTTCCCCAAGGCCTGCATACTGATAGGCGGCGCGCTTGCCGATACGTTTATTGCCAACCCAGCGCCAACTGGTGGCGCGGCGCAATTGCTGGAATGGGGCGGTTTTGAGCTCGAAGGGGAAGAGGCCGAGAATGGCGAGCATTATTTACTCCTCATCGATTAACTGTGAACGTGAGCGGGCGGCGGCCTGCTGCTGCAGCCTCGTCACCTGGCGGGCCACCTCTTCACCAATGGCTTGTGTATCCATGCCTGGGGCGGCATTGACGTTGATAGTGACATGCATCACCACCGGAGCGCCGCCGGCTGTCGGCGTAGCCTGCAGGGGAGAGGCACCGGCGGTGTTGGCGGTAAGCCCTACCGCCATGGCGGCGGGGAGAGCACCGGGCAGGCGCTTGCCGAGGCGCTGCACGGCCGCCAGGGCGGACTGTGCCCGCTTGTCGATACCTGCCCGGACCCCCTCAGAGATATTGCCGCCGATATCGGCGAACACGCGGCTCGGGCTGTGGATGTCGAGCTTCTCTTTCAGCCAGTCAGGCAGCATGTCGCCTAGTCCGGAGACCTTCTCTTTCACCCACTCCAGCTTCTCATCGATGCCGCGGCCGAGGCCCTCGATGATGTTCCTACCGTACCCCGCCATCCGGGCAGGCAAGCCTTTGAAATAGTCGCCGATGGCGTCCCAGTGTTTAATCAACAGGCCCAAGGGCGTCCAGTTGAAGAAGGCGCTCTTTAGCCACTCCCAGCTTTTCATCAGAAAGGCGGAGACCTTGTCCCAGTGCTTGTGGATGAGGTAAGCGGCTCCGGCCACTACGGTGACGATACCTGTGATGACCAAGCCTATCGGGTTGGCGATGAGGGCCAGCGCCAGCGCCCTGGCTCCGGTAGCGGCGATGGTGAAGGCCGGCCCGAGCTTCATCACCAGGCCAACCACGGCGGGTAACTTGCCGAGCAGGGCAGTGGACATACCTATGACAGGGGTGAACTTGACGGTGGCCATGGCGATGGCCAGGTTGTCCCAGCCGCCGGCTAGCTCTGCTACAGGAACCAGCGTGGCATGCAGCCACTCGCCCAGATCCCACAGCTTCTGGCCAAACTCAGTGATCCGGTCGATGGCCAGTACAATTTTCTGTCCCATCAATTCGGCCCAGCGCTCCAGTTCGCCAGAGGCCGCCATGGCATCGACCTTATCGAGAACGTCCTGCAGGTGGCCTTTGAGGCGGTCAAAGGGGCCTGACTTCATCACCATCACCTGGAAGCGGGTTAGCTGGTCGGCGAGGTTGGAGGTTAAGCCGGTCCAGGTCTTCGATTGCCTTTCCATGGCTCCGGAGTACTTCTCGTTCCAGATGCGCCGCAATACCTGCTCAATGCCCTTGCGGTCGTCCTTCATTGCTGAGAGCGCCTTTTGGCGTCCGTTTTTATCGGTGTAGGAGTAGGTGATCAGGTCATCATCGACCTTTGCCTTGATGCCGAATTCCTTGAGGCGCTCATTCTCTCCGGTGACCGCGTCGGCAATCGCCTCCACAGCAGACATGACATCCTTGCCCATGGCGGCGCTGGTGTCGCCCAGTGTCCTTAGCAGCCCGTTGGTGGGGTCCAGTCCGTAGGCCTTGAGGCGCACGAAGGATTCGGTGACCTGGTTCAGCTCATAGGGGGTGGTGACAGCGAACTTTGATATCCAGTCCATGGATTGCTGGGCTTTGATGCTGGAACCTTCAACCGTCTCCAGAATCGCCTGATAGCCCTCAAACTCGCTCATCTTGTTGAGCATGGGGGTGAATGCCATGGATCCGGCTACCAAGGCACCACCACCCCAGATGGCCGCTGTTCTGGCACCTGTTTTGAATTTCTCCCAGCGTGCTGCCATGGCGTGGGGTAGTTGCTGGAGCTTGCCGTATAGCCTGCGCTGTTTCTCCAGGCGCTTGTTCAGCCTCTCGGCCTCGCTGCTGAGGTGTTTTTCCGCTTTGCCGAGCTTGTTGGTGTCGATGCCTGCGCCCTTGAGTTCGCGGCGTAACTCTCCGGTCTTTTTTCGCAGTTCGTTGTGGCGGGTGCTCAGGGTGGCAACACGCTTGCCGGCTCTTGCCAGTTGCTGGGTGAGCCGTTTCGAGGGTTTGGTGGTGGCGTTGTATTCCCGCTTGAGATCCTTAAGGCGGTGCTGGGCGTCGTTGAGCTTGTTGGAGTGGGCCTTTAGACGAGCATTCAGGGTGTTTAGGTGCTCGACCTTTTTGCTCTGGTCCTGGACCTGCTTCAGGGCGTCTCTTGTGCCGTTAAGATCCTTCGATACCCGCTTGCTGACAATGCCGATCTTCTTGGCCGGGCCGGTCACTTTTTCGACCAGCTTGAGCATCATGGAGAGTTTGAGATCGCGGGTACTCATGCTATGGTGTCCTTATGAACTTCATTTCCAAATCCATTATTGGCGTTGCTATTGCCTTTTCCTTTGTTGCCTACGGCGTTGCCGATTGGCGCTTCTGGGCGGTGTTTGTAGTAGCGTCCCTGCTGATTCCTACTCCTCGTCGGGCGGGGTAAGTCGCACTCGCGCACGCTCACGCCATTCCAACAGTTCTTCCAGTTCCATCTTGTCCATGACCTCGGGTTGCCAATGAAAGGCGACCGCTATGTCGGCCATCATCTCCTCGACGTCTAGATCTGGCGCAGCTCCAAAAAATCAGCCACCTCACCGGTGAGCTTGGCGAAGTCGCCGGGATGCATGGTGACCAAGTCGGCTTCATTAAGGGCGGGTTCGGTAATGCGGGGCAGCAGCACCATCATGGAGTCAACATCCTCAAGCTGCAGGAACGCCAGGCGGGTACCGCGTAACTCTCCTGCGCTTGGCATGCGGATCCTGACCTCTTCGATTTTCTGTTTCTTATCTGTATCTCCGCGCTCGATGGGGGTGCTGAGAGTAATGGGATCGGAGTAACTGACTTTAGCCATGGTTTACCTCACTGTTGTTGTGAAAGGGCCTCCATTCAAAAAAGTGCCGGGCATCCCTTCCCGGCGATACCCGGTCTTAAATGCCCAGCGCTTCGCGTTGCTCTTCCAGGCGGTCGACACCGTTGACGATGCATATCATGTTGACCATGTCGATCTCGATGATGTCCTCGCCGTTGAGGGTGTACTTGTAGTAGGTGAGCGAGGCGTTGAGTTTCATCTCTGTGTTTTCGCCGCGCTTCACGCTACCCATGTCGATCTCTTTGAAACGGCCGCGCATGGTGATCTCGATGGCGTCGGTTTCGCTGGTGGTGCCGTCGTTAACGGCCGCACCACGAAAGCGCATCTGCACGCCGTCTGCCGAGCCGACGCCGTAGGTCTCGAGCACCTTGCGGCTGAACTCGGCGAGGGTGATTTCGCTCTCCAGTTTTTCCTGGCCCATGTCGATGTCGACGGGACCAAGCATGCCGCCGGCATCAAACTCTTCCATTTTGCGAGCGAGTTTTGGCAGGGCGATCTCGGTGGCGCGTCCGGCGTAGCTCTCGCCATCGAGGAATGTGTTGAAGTTCTTGACCTTCTTCGGTAGTGCCATGGTTCTATCCTCTCTGTTCGTTCATGGTGTGCCGGCACTCCGGCCGGCACGTTATGTTTGGTTAAGCGGCCGGCAGCAGCTGCACCAGGTAGCTGGTGGTGATCTTCTGGTAGAAGTTGAGCTGCTCCAGCGGCGGTACCGGGGTGTAGTCGTAGCTGATGTTCAGCTGGCCGTCGGCCAGTTGCAGCTCGGTGTTCAGCTCCGGGTCCACCCAGGCACTGGCATCAACGATGTAGCCCAATGCCTTAAGCTCACGGAACTTGGCATTAACCCCGTCGACGATGTCGTTGATCAGGGTTTTGCTCATATCCTTATCCACCGCCCAAAGGTGAGCCTCGGCGATGGTGTCGGCCAGGATATCCCCGGTGCGGGTGGCGCTCTCAAAAGCAAACAGCGGATCGGCGCTGCAGGTGCGCGAGCCCCAGAAGCGGTATCCCTTTTCGTTGATAAGTGTGGTGACCTCATTGCTGTTGAGATAGCCGGCGACAGTGTTGGGGTTTTGCAGGTCCCACGGCACGTCCTTAGACAGCCCCGTGACGCCGTTAACCGGCACGTTCGAGAGCGTCTTGTGCCAGCCCACTTCGTTGTCGATCTTGGCGCGAAGGCCAAGGGCGCGGGCGGTAGCAAAGAAAGTCTCGGTGGTCTCGGTGTTGACGTTATAGCCGAGGAAGTCCGGCCAAATCACCATGCAGCGTTTGGAGCCGAAGTTGTCGCGGTAGGTGACGGCGGCGTCGGAGGTTTCCGCGCCATCGGCACGCACATAGGTGAAGCCCTTGAGTTGCTCGGCGATGCTTACCAGTTCGGTCGCGACATTCTGTGAATCGAGCCCAGGAGCGCCGAGAATGCGCGGCTTGAAACCGAAGGTGCTCTTGGCGATGAGAAGGGCCTGCAGACCGGTGTGCTGGCCGGTGGCGGCATCGACCTCGCCGATAACATCGGCATCGGTTACAGCAGAGGCATCGGGTACGTCGTAGGCGACATTCACCGTGGCTTCGGCGGCGATAGCTCCGGTGGCTACGCGGGTGATAACACCGGTGTCGCTGTCGTAGGTGTAGTCATCGTTCAGCACGTAGGTGGTGACATCATCCTGGCTGGTTACGACGACGTTGCTGATGTAGTCGTCCGCCACTTCAAGGGTGTCTGTCGTGGCGCTGAAGGTGTACTCGGCGGCGGCGACTGCGGCTTTATGGACGGCAGGGTCGAGTACGTTAACCACAATACACATGGCACCGATCTGGTCGAAGATGCCGTCTTCAACCTTCGAGACAGTGCCTACACCAGAGCCGAAGGTGGTGGCGAACTTTGAGCGTGAACCGGCGATCAGCGTGGGGGTGTTCACCGGTCCTTTTGGGGCGGTGATAATGACACCGATTACGGCGGAACTGACGGTGCGAATAGGACGGGCGCCTTCGGTCACTTCGATGACGCGGGCTCCGTGGTGGTAATCAGGCATGGTGCTTCTCCTTGTGTTGAACAGTTACCAAACCACCGCATCAATCGCGGTGCGTTTTTCATCATCTGTCAGGCCGGCATCGGCCACGATGACCTGCAGTTGATCGTTGAGTGATTTGAGTTTGTTCTGAGCTTCCCGCACATGCCCCGCCACGGCTGTGCCTGCAGTGCGAATCTGTGCATGGGTATGGAGGCGGCGGTCCCAGAGACCATTGGCATCGGCGCACCAAAACGGGGTTGACCAATTGACGTCTGCATCATTGAGCAGGCTTTCGGTGATGCAGCCGTTGAGGTTGAGTTGATCCGTTTCTTTAGTCGGATAGGTGTGGTCGCTACCTAACGCACTAGATATAACGCCGCCGGTGATATGCTCACGGCAGGCGTTCTGCAGCTCAGCCTTTTTTTGGATTGCATAATCCGCCGGTGTCAGTGGCTGCGGTGGTGTGTCCTCCGCCTCGGCGGCGGTCACCCATGCATCAATGGCCGACTGGCAGAAGTCCAGGTTTGTGATGGCAATGTTCGCGGGCTGCCCATTTTCATCTGGCACCAGTTCTATTTCTCCGATGGTGTCAAACCACTGCACGGCGTGGATTTGTGGATCGACACCGGACATGTCCAAGCCACCGAAACCGCGCCCACCAATAGAGACGAAACCGTCGGGACGAATGATGATGATTCTAGCCATCCTGCGCCTCCGCCAGTTTCTTAATCGCTGTCACTCCTGAGGCGGCCAGCAAGATCTGCTGCGATGCTTGATTGGCTTTCACCATTTCATTTCGGAATGACTCGATGGCCGCGCCGGTCTGACGTTGTTGCTGACTGTTCTCAATCATCAGCATCGGCAAGAATGAGTCCACACAGCCCCACTCACTAACCTGTTCGCCGGTCTGTGGGTCGGCACCCACCACCTGCACGAACTTCGGGCAGTTCATTGCCAGGTCACGGCATTTCTTCTCGTGCCATGTGGCAGGGCAAGTAATGTTGCTATCAGGTAGTTTTACGCTCACGGTTTAATCCTTTCGCGCTCGGATAACATCGACATAACTAACTCTCATATCAATTGTGTGATTGTGCGCGGACATGCTAAGCGAATGGCTGTGTGATTCTCCTCCACCTACAGACGATGTCTGATCACCATTAGCAACATAACCACTGGTGGATGTGGGGCCGATCGCAATATCTGAATACAATTGGTTAACATTCTGAGTGTGTGAATGTGCTGGAATTTTTGCCTCACCGAGTGTTGTATTCCCGATGCTGCCCGTCGTGGTTTTGCTGGAAACAGAACGTGAGGCTAAGGCGGTGGAGAAAGCGAGCGCCCCGCCGTTGACGACATTGCCTGAGACAACGCGCAGCGCTTTATCGTTATGGTCTGTTAGTTTGGTCCAGCCGGTAGGTGCTGCAGACTGCTGAAATAACATGATGGTGCCTGTGTCAAACGCATCAGCCTTTCTGTTTTGGATGTAGAAATTTCCATCCTGATCCATTTCAAATGTGGCATCGAAGACCACTGGGTCACCAGGCAGCTTCCCTGTTGGGTCCTCACCAATGTGAAAACTAATTGAAGGGCTAGAAGTCTCATGCGAGAACGCAACATGAATAGCACCCGAGTCACCGTCTGAGTAAGTCTCGTCCGGTTGATGACCGACTCTGATATTAAAATTACCTTTGCCATCGTTATGAGTTATAGAGTGGTCACCGTCCTCAAAATAGAGGTATTGACCAGAGCTAAAGGTTAAGTGACCACTCATAGTGCCGCCGGCTTTATCCAGCTTTGCCGATAGTGCGTTCAGAATTGTAGTTGAAAAATTTGGGTCATCACCGAGCGCGGCGGCCAGCTCATTCAGTGTGTCCAATGTTCCCGGTGCCGCATCAACCAGGTTATTTATGGCAGCCGCCAATCTGACAGCCAGCTTTAGTGGCGTAACGATGGTCTGATCATCGAGCCCTTCATCTACCAGGGGCTGTGTAGCGACTTTTGCTATACCGGCCAGTAATTCTGTCGCGGGTGGATTGGAGAAGCCGATGCCGTTCACGGTAACGGAGCCCGGCGGCACGCTGGTGAGTACTGCGTCAGCGGCGAGCAGTAAAAGGGCATCGTCTGCCTTGTCTGTGATACCGGCCGCGTCCGAATAGATCGCGAACAGCACACCGCCATCCGTGTAGATACCAAACTCACCGAGAGCATAGGCGTCGGTGCTGTCGTCGGTGCAAGTGATATGAATGGTGTCGTCCGCCACAGCTAGGCCGCCAACGGCGTTGATGCGTTTGAGCTCTGCCTGTAGTTGGGTGGCCGTGGCGTCAGGCGCCCATTTGCCGGTACCAAGTGCAACCTCGTTGAGCACGACCGGAAGTGTGCCGGTATTAGTGGCATCCACAATGGCCTGTCGGCCTGCATCGGTGATGATGAGCTGCAGGGTTGGCATTAGTCGTTAAACTCCATGCGTTTATAAGTGGCTACCATTGCCACACCGGTAATATTGAGCTGCGCGGCAGCCGTTAAGCCGACACCCAGGGTGTAGTGACTGCGCACCGGTTTGTTGCGGTCGATGGCGCGGATCATCGACTCCTGCAGCTCAGCCTCGATATAGCCGTCACCGCCGGCGATTACCACGTCAAAGGTGTGAGGGGTTTTCTTCGGGTCGTGCTCGTACCATTCCTTGATTGTGGTTGCGCCGCTCAGTGCCTCAACGGCAGTAACCACAGCCGCCTTGGTGCCACGCTTGCGTCGAACTAAACGCTGCGCCTTAATGACCGCGCGCTGCACCGGTTCACTCCATAGGCTGGACCATTCGTCTACTCGCTCGGCCCACGCGAGCCATGGCAGCAGGTGTGAGGGGCAGGTGTCTGGATTCCAGATTGCTGATACAGGAGAAATATCGATATCACTGAGACGAGCGTTAACCTCATCAAGATTGCGCTCGTGTTCAGTAGCGTTGCCTGGTAGAAGATCAGCCACCGCTACCTCCAATGGCTACTGTGATCCCTGTGCAGTAGCCGGCCTCTAGATCGGTGACGACAAGGTTGGTGACCAGGTCCGTGCCGACGGTGTTGTTGAGGGTGACGTCATGCACTCCGGATACAAGCAGCGCCGATTTGACGCCTGCGACGGTGATATCCCTTCCCAGCAGATGCTGGGTATCCACCCACGCCTGCAGGCTGGCTTCTGAGGCAGCCTGGATGTTGGCTTGGTTAAACCCAGGGTAAACGGTGAGAGTGGCGTTGATGGTATAGAGGATAATGGTTCCGCCCTGCACGATGACCTCGTCAGTCAATGGGCGCACATCGTCAGCCAGTGCCGTATCCACGGCGTCCAGCAGTGTTGCATCCGGTGTACCGTCGCCAATACGTGAGAGCACCGTGACAACCACCTGCCCTGGCGTTGGGCTTGTGATACTAACGTCACGAACATCGCCACTTGCGGAAAATGAGTGGTATTTGTAGGCGGCATCGGGGCCTGCGGTGCTAAAGGAGTCCTCGGCAATCAAGCAGCGTTCGCGGTAGTCGTCGTCGCTTTCGTAGGTTGGGTCGACCGGTGGCACGGCAGTAGGATCACCAGGATCTATAACAAGCCGCTGTGTGTGGTAATAGGTAACGCCGATGTGGTCGAGGTTGCTTCCTGTTGCGTAGGCCAGCAACAGACCTTTGACGCGATCATTAAATTCCTGCCGGATGATGAACTCACGATAAGCAGAGACTTCCAGCTGCTGAGTGACGGGCTCGGCTTCGTTATCCAGCGCTGCGGTGAGATCCGGGTTCTTGGCGATGAGGTCGGATTTCATCTCCGACAGGATTGTCTCGTAGTCCTTTTGAACGATGGCGGCCGGAGCGCTGAGCTTGGAGAGGTCAACTGGCATCAAAGACCTCCTAGCGGGACAGTGAGTTGGACGTTGCTGCCGGCAGAGATTTCATCGATATCGCTGACGGCAATGCCTTCCAGTTCCAGTTCGAACGATCCGCTCGCGGTCTCGCTGTCGTTCAACTGAACACGGGTCGGCAGTACGCGTGGCTCCCAGCGAAGAATGGCGTCGACCACGGCGGAATAGACTTTGAGTATGGCGGTGCGATTGCCGGGCTGGTCAATGAGCTCGAACACGTAAGAACCGTACTCCCGACGCATGACCCGAGAGCCGACCGGTGTAGTGAGCAGGCGTGCCAGTGACTGGCGCAGGTGCTCCAGGCCTTTGATGGTTTTGCCGGTGTCCTGGTGGGTGCCGATCATTATTTCACCTGGTAGGTTCCGGCGGAGCTGCCTGTGTCTACCGGTACTTCCGCGTTGGTGGTGATCTCTTCGATAATGCCATCGCAAAGGGCCTCGAGTATGGCGTCGCGATAGGCGGTGGGGTCACCGGCACTGTCGAACTGCTGCGGAGGAACAGCGCCGATTTTTGCCTTTACCTTTGCAGCCATGCTGGCTTTATCGAGAGCCATTATTTGCTCGCCTTTACGGTTGCAGAGACTTGCGGGTGCGGAGCGCCGGTGAATGCACAGGTGCAGTCTCCCTGAACGGCTCCCTTAACGCCGCCACCACCAGCACCATCGAGGTCAATTTTATTGGCGGTGACTTTTGCATGGCCTTGGGCATCGACCTCGGCATTGCCGCCGGCGTTGACAAGTGCATCGCCTCCAACGGCGGCGTCGAGATTACCGGTGGTGTTGAGAACGGCATCTCCACCATTAACAGTGACGGTGAGTTTGTGAGCGTTGCGGTCGTACTCAACAAAAGAGCCGTCCTCGTACACTGTGCGGTGTTTGTTGGGGTCGCTCTCCGGAGCCGGGTGTGCGGTTTGGTTTATGGCGGGTAGTACGGTTCCGAGCGCAAGGTTGCCGGAGGGGGAGAGGATGAGTACCTGCTCGCCAAGTTCCGGTGCCCACCATGTGCGGTCATTGCCGGCGCGTGTTGTTAACCAGGGGAGCCAGTCGGTGAGAATGTCGTTGCCGCTTTCATCTTCGTCATACTTCACACGTACACGCGCAGACTGATAATCCACCTCGGCGATGGTGCCGTTGCGGATGATGTTTTCCAGCCTGCGGGCAATTTCTACAAGGTCGAATCGGCTCATGCGACTGATTATGGGCAGGGGACTTTTTTACTTCGCGCTGGTCTACCCGTAGACACTGTGTTTACGGGTTGGACAGGTGGTTTTGCAGTACGTCGAGCAGCCATTCGCGGTCGTCGTCGCTGAAACCGAGCAGTTTGCGCACAGGGTATTGATAGAGGGGGCCGCCTGGGGCAACCCTGGCCAGTTCTCCGCGCTGGTGGATGCCGGCGATGGTAGCGTCTTTGCCACGGAAGCCAACGGCGGCGCTGTCGCTGTCGGAGGTGATCTTCATGTGACGAAATTGCCGCAGTTTTGTGAACATGGCGCTGCGTTTTTTAATGCGGCCTCGCTTATTGGTTTTTCGGGGTTTTCGCTTGGCGTAAGGGGTGCCGTCCGGGTTGCGCTGGGCTTTAATGCGCTCTGCCTGGCGGCGGCGAAGACCGACGGCGATGGTGCGTGTGAGTTTGCGGCGCTGTGTTGTGCTGAGGCGTTGCAGCAGGGGCTCGACCCAGTTCTCCAGGGCTTTTAGTTCGTTATCCACCCTGCACCCATGTTTCGAGTTCTTCGCCGTTAGCGGAGAGTGTCCACTCGGTGGCGTCGAGCAATACGGGCTCGATGCTGGGCTCGTCGGCGTGGTGCAGCACGATGCCTTCGGCGGTGCTTTCAACCTTCACGGTTTCGTTGAGGTCGATGGTGAGGGAGAGGTCTACGGAGTCGTCGTTGAGGATGTCGGCCTCGAACTGGATGGTCTCCTGGCTGTGTTCCGGCTGGTTGGTTTTCAGCCACTGGAGGAGCCAGTAGGAGAGTTGGTCGGCGCGACCGCTGTAGTTGGTGATGATGATGTTGCCCTTGTAGCGGAACTCGTAGTGGTCGTTGGTGCCACTGGCATCGGCGAGGATCTGACCGTTGTCGGCAAAGGTGAGCAGGTCGTCCGGTTCGATCTTTATTTCGCCGGGGATGCTGAGGATATGCGCACGGAGTAAGGTGAGTTTATGCATGGGGGGCGCTCCCTCGGCGGTACCGACGCCAGGGTGCCCAGCCGCCGAGCCTGACCCCTGCCCACATTATCCAGCGGCGCTGTGGGCTCACGCGAGAGACACCCATTGACTCGAGGAACAGTTTGTCGGCCTCGGCACGGGTAACACGGCCTGTGCGGTAGAGGTAGTCATGCAGGACCGCCGGATAGGTATAGCGACCGGTTGGTGGTAGGACGGCATGCAGGGCTTTTGGGACGCTGGCGTAGTCGGTACGGGTGCCTTCAGGGATGGTGATGGTTTCGCCGGACGCGGTGATGTAGCTCAGTGGTTTTACCAAGGTGCGTTCCCCTCGATCTTCAAGGGGAACGCTAACCGTAAGGATGCCGACGAACCGCATCAGATGGCACCGGTGCTGATGGCCATACGAACGCCGATCGCTGCGATGCTGATCACACGGTCGACGGTTGCGGAGATGTCACGGCCGTCGGGCGTTTTAAGTAGTGTGGCGACGGATTTATCCAATGCCTGCGCCTGTTCATCAAAGCGCAGTATTGCCTGACGTTTTCCCGCAGGCATGTTGGCCAGCTTGGGGTCAATGATTGCGCGGGCATTGATGTAAGCGGATTTTGCCTGTCGGTATAACAGACGGACGTCGTTCACCGAGACCACGGCTGAGGTGGTATCTGTGGCATCGAACTGTTCCACAGCTGTGCGCAGGGCGTTGATGGCGTTGTGGACCTGGTGCAGGCGCTGTTGTTCTTCGGCGCTGTAGCTGTTGAGGCTGGTGGCGACGAGGGCGGCGACACTGTCATAGGTGATGTGAAGCTCGGCACCAGCGCGGGCAACGCTGGCGGCGTTGACGGTGTAGCCAATCGTCTCGTCCTGGTTGCAGGCGGTGAGGCCGATGGACATGGTGATGGCCACCAGCATAAAGGCGACAATACGGTGGAGTTTTTTCATGGGTGCTCTCCTTGGTTGGTTGGGTTAGAGGACAAAGCGGTGGTAGTTCTCGATGAACTCTTCGACGGTGCCGGCACCGAGGTAGGTGTTGTAGTAGCGCTTCCAGTAGGCGGCGAGGCCTTCGATGTCGTCAGCCTCCGGTAATGCTTGTGGCACGCGAAGGTAGTGAATGCGGGCCATGGCGGCGGCGTAGCGGAGGTTGTAGATCATGTAATCCGCCGGTAGCTTTTCTTCACCCTCAATGCCTGCTGCTTCGTGGACAGTAATATTCAGCCAGCGCTTGTAGCGCAGGTATCTTTCCCAGATGTCATCGTGGGTGGCAGGCTCCATCTGAAAGGGGCCAACAGCGGGACCGCGACCGAGTTGGTGAATATAGTTGCCGAGCCGTGACTCCTGGGCGGCTGTGCCCATAAGCAGGTTCTCTGCTGAGGGTGACCAGAGGCGTCCACCTAATGCTTCAAGTGCAGGGCGGATGATGAGCTGGCGGAACTGGTTGGGGTCGATGCCTGGTTTCATTTTTTGCTTCCTTCTAATTGAGCTACCCGGACTTCCAGGCGCGTTACTCGCTCTGGCAGGCCGGCGACACTTTCCAGCCGCTGTGAAAGTGCTGAGACTTGCTCCTGCAGGCGAACGATTTCTTTACCGCTGTCGCTGACGGAGGTGCCGACCCAGATCAGCAGGACGGTGGCGATGCCGGCGAGTACGGTTTGTGCGTGACGTTCTAGTCCCTTGTTTTTTTGCTGCTGTTCCATGGTTAGTCCCACAGGTTGATGGTGGTTTTCCCTTGTTGCTTCGGCACGTCCGGCAGTTCGACTTTGGTACCCATCGCCAGCACAGGACCTTGTTCGGCGAGGCCTGGGTTGTTCTCCAGTACCTGCTCGGTGATGCCGATGGTGTAGCCAAAATGGCGGTAGCAAATGAGCTCTACCGTGTCGCCCTGCATGGCTCTGACCGTGGTGCCCACTAGATCAACTCCACGGTCATGTGCGGCTCGCCGAGGATGTTGCGTATGGCCTCGCGGGCTTCGCGCTGATAAGCCTCTTCGGTGCCTGAGAAACCAACGAAGCGTTTAAGGCCTTCCTCGGTGGTGTCGATGTCGTTATAGACCTCGATGATCTGTGCCTTGGTTTTGGCGTAGACGGCGGTGAGGTACCAGTGGGTGTGTTCGGTGATGGGGTCCTCTACGGAGCCGTAGTTGTCGGACGGCACTTCGGCCAGTGTGTTATAGCCGAGCGACTCCTGTGTGGCACGCCAGTCGGCCAGTTCACGGTTTACGTCGCTGATGGCAGTGCGCAGCGCCTGGATGACGCGCTCGTCGGTGACGGTGTCCTGCGCACGCGTGGCGGCTTTGAAGTCGGCCACGGCGATGGCTGGAAAGAAGGTGATGTTGTTGACCGTCTGGTCGCTCGTGTCGTTCGGGTTGTTGGTTGGCGCGAACACCATGACGATCACCTGAAATTAGGGCGGGGTGACGGAGTGGTGGTTTGGCGTCGATAACGGCCCCTTGGCCTGGCTCTTTGCCTTACCTCCACACCGGCCCCGCGGCGGGTGGAACTCAGTTGCCGGCAGTCTCTTTCTCTGCCTTCTTTTTTTCGCGTTCGATTTGCTCGATGAGCTTCTTGACGCCGCTCTTTTCGTGCAGCTTCAGTGCACGGTTGAGATGCAGCAGGGCGGCGTCGAGAAGGCCTTCGGCGTGCAGTTTTGTGCCGAGCGCCTTGTGCAGCTTGGCGCGGACCTCGTCGGGCATGTCATGCTCAGCGGTGAGCGATTCGGCAATAACCAGGTCATCAAGGGTGACCAGCTGGTCCTCCTTTTTGTTGGCCTGGTCGGCGATTTCCTCGGCCACGATGGTGGCGGCGTCACGCTTGTGCTGGTCGGAGGTTTTAAGGCCATTGCCCAGCACGTATTCGGCAATGTTGAGCGCACGCTCATAGTTGCCGGCATCGAGGTTCCAGAGCATGAGGGTGACGACCACGTCGTCCTGCACGCCGCTACCGGATTCGATAACGCCATCGATGTAGGCGTCGTACTCGCCGACCAGTTTTTTCTTGAGCTCGATTTTGCTCTCGATGGACTGGATGGCTTTGAGCTGGCGCTTGTGTTCTGCCAGTTGCATGAGCATCAGCTCGTATTGGGTGGCGTCTTCCTTGCTGTGGCCGGTTTCGGCGGCGGCTTGGGCCTCGGCCTTGGCGGCCACTTTTGTGAAGTGGCGCTTGGCAGGGGAGTTGAGACGCTTGGGCGTATCGATGTTTTTTTCTTCCGCCTGTTTAGCATCAGCAGGGGTGGGGGCTGGTGCCTTTTTATCTTCAGGCAACTCCTCACCGGTGGTTACTTTATGAAAGTGGCGTGCAGCAGGTGATGCCATTGATTCTCTCCTAATTAAGGAGGGCCGCTGTGCGGCCCTCAGTCATCATTACAGCAGTACGATGTTCTCTACCGCGCACATGCCGCCGTGATCTTCCACCACGTAGGCCTCGTTGACGGACTGGTAATCCTCAACGCGATCACGCTTGGCGTTTTCAGTGATGGTGCGACGGCGGCTCCCCTTCTGGTAGTAGATGGAGAGGTTGTCGAGGCGGGTAACAGCAAGGCTGTTGCCTGGGAAGTTGGGCACGGTGACGGCTTGCTTTCCGCCGACGCGGACGTTCGAGATCATCATATCGAGGGCGCGATTCTCGGTAGGGGTCTCGGCGTGGGTGCCGATGATCGGGAAGTATTTGTCCGCCAGTAGTTCATCACCAAGGATGACGACCAGTTCGTTGTCTTTGCGGTACCAGGGGTCGACCAGGTTGTTGATGACGTCGAACACCAGCTGGTCGAGGTTTTTATAGTCGCCTGCTCCGCCGATGGTAACTTGTCCGGAGGCTGCGACGACTTCGGTCAATACTCGAGCCGGTGCGTTGTCGCGCATCTTCTGCAGCCAGCCGATGTTTACGTCCTGCAGCAGGGGGTTGGCGACACGGTCGGAGGTGGCGGCACGGCTGGTGCCGTTCCAGCCGATCATCTGGCGATCTATGGCAATGCGCTTGAGGACTGCATCGCGCCAGCGTGTCTGGAAGTCGGGAAACCCGGCCCACATATCCATCTTCGAATATCCAATATGGGTGTCGAAATTGGTCTGTGTACACAGGTAGCCAACACCATCCATGTTCGTGGGATCCTGAGTAGCGCGGTCTTGTGCATCGGTGTCGGTGGTACTGGCAATGGATGAGCCGACACCGAGACCGAGCTTCTCGCCCTGCTGTTCATTTACACCAACGATGTTGATGCGGCTGAGGAACTCGGATGAGTCCTGAATTTTGCTCTCCAGCGTTTGCTCCACCGGCGTGGTGACGGCGAACTTTTTAGTCGGGTCGGCGATGCCGTTCAGTTCAGCCTGGCGCTGAAGGAAGGCGTTGAAGATTTGGCGTGTATCGTTGCGCATTGCATTTGCTCCTGATGAGTGGGTCCTTGTGTGCCGTTAGCAGTCGGTGACTTGCTGACCGCTGCCACCGCTAGCCGCTGGGCGCTCGGGGGTGAAGCCGGCGGTTCCTTCCAGTTTTTGTTGCAGGGCGGTGAAATCGCTCTGCAGTTTTTCGTGTGCTGTTTGCAGGGTGGTGTAGTTGGTGGTGGCCTCTTCGAGTTTGCCACTCAGAGATTCGATGGTTTCAATCGCCTCCTGCTGGGACTCGGCCACGGCGGTTACGGCGCTGTCGATATCTGAGAAGCGCTCGTCGTCCTTCTTGCCTTTGCGTGACAGCAGACCAGTCACGCGATTGAATAAGTTGGGAGTCCCTTCCCTGGTTTCTTCCGTGGAACTTTCCTCTGTGAAATCGAGGCTCACCTCATGTGAAGGGCCAGCGATGACGTCGCCACCGTCAGCGCCAAAGGCGAGCATCTGTGTGCCTTGCGATGCCGGGGTGTCGGTAACGGCCAGGCCGACGAAGTAGGCCTTTCCGGTCTTTGCAAAATTGGTCAGCATCTCCATCGATGTGTAGACCTTCTGCCCTGCCTTGTTGATGTCGATGAGTTTCGGCAGGGGAGCGAGTTGTGCGTAGAGGCCGAGTTTGCCGTCGAGCTCACTGCCTTCTTTAATCTCTTCGGATTTCAGTTCGGTAACATCACCCAGTGCATCGAATGGACCGCCGGGAATCAGGCCACGGAAGTGCTCGGGCCAAATGCGGGCACCATAAACTTTTGGATCATAGCTAGATGCCATCTCTTCGATGTGTTGGCGTGAAATCTCACGACCGTCGATGGTGTCGCCTTCGACGGCGACGCGGATAAATTTGGAAAGCAGCTTTTTGCTCATGGCTCGGTCCCTGGTTTGTGGTCGGGTTCGCTTTGTGGTGAGGGTCGGCAACCGTGAGCCCTTTATCAATGTTGTGTACCCGTAAGCTCTGCTCCTACTGGTTGAGGGTGTCTTTCTATTGGCTCGGGACGCTTACCCTTGCCGCATGAATGAAGAACTCAACGACCAGCGGGAACGCGCCAGGCTGCTCTATTTTCAAGGGCACCGTGTTTCCACTATTGCCAAGGAGTTAGGTGAAAAGCCAGCGACGGTGCATAGCTGGAAGAGGCGCGACGATTGGGACTCCACCCCTGAGGTGCAGCGGGTGGAGGCGTCGATATCTGCCCGGTTAATTCAGCTGGTTGCCAAGGAAGATAAAACCGAGGGGGAGCTCCGTGAAGTTGAAACCCTGACGCGGGCGATGCAGCGCACGGCGCGGATTCGCAAGTTTGATCAGGGGGGGAATGAGGGGGATCTTAATCCCAAGGTGCGGGAGCGGGCGAAGAAGGGGAAGAGGGGTCAGGAGAAGAAGAAGAACTTCCTCGATGAGGATCAGTGTCAGGCGCTGATTGATGCTTTTGAGGGATCGCTGTTTGATTACCAGCGAGTGTGGCATGAGGCGAGTGCATTACACCGGATCCGAAACATTCTTAAGAGCCGGCAGATTGGTGCCACCTGGTACTTCGCGAGGGAGGCGTTTATTGATGCCATCAAGACCGGCCGCAATCAGATATTCCTTTCGGCCTCGAAGGCGCAGGCCCATGTGTTCAAGCTGTACATTCTGCAGTTTGTGGAGGAGGTCACCGGGGTTCAGTTGAAGGGTGATCCGATTGTGCTGTGGAACGGGGCGACGCTCTATTTCCTCGGTACCAATGTGCGCACGGCGCAGTCCTACCACGGCAATGTGTACATGGACGAGTACTTCTGGATCGGTAAGTTTCAGGAGTTCCGCAAAGTGGCCTCTGGCATGGCCATGCACAAGCAGTGGAAGCTGACTTATTTCTCGACGCCGTCGGCGTTGTCTCATGAGGCCTATCCGTTCTGGTCCGGCTCGCTTCATAACAAGGGCAGGAAGAAAGAGGAGCACATCAAGATCGATGTGGGCCATGCGGCGCTGAGGGATGGTCGCCTTTGTGAGGATGGTCAGTGGCGTCAGGTGGTGACGGTGGAGGATGCCGTTGCCGGCGGTTGTGACCTGTTCGATCTTGACCAGTTGCGCCTGGAGTATTCAGAGGATGAGTACAACAACCTGTTGATGTGTCAGTTCATCGATGACACAGCCAGCGCCTTTAGCCTTAACACGCTGATGCAGTGCATGGTCGATGCGATGGAGCAGTGGACGGACTGGAAGCCGTTCTCGCCGCGGCCGATTGGTGGGCGCTCTGTGTGGATTGGTTATGACCCGAGTCGCACGCGTGACGGGGCGGCGATTGTGGTGTTGGTTCCGCCCTCGGTACCTGGCGGGAAGTTTCGAGTGGTAGAGAAGATTGTGTTGCAGAACATGCCCTTTGATAAGCAGGCGGAGGTGATCCGCAAGTTGAAGGAGGAAAAGTACAGCGTGCAGCACATGGCGATCGATGTCACAGGGATCGGTTATGGGGTGTATGACCTGGTCAAGTCCTTCTATCCGGGTGTGAAAAAGATCAGCTACAGCCCGGAGGTGAAAAGCCGCCTGGTAATGAAGGCGCAGAGTGTGATCAACAACGGTCGCCTCGAGTTCGATGCCGGTGATAAGGATATCGCCGGAGCATTCCTTTCTATTCGAAAAACAGTGACCCCTTCTGGTAATGGGGTGACCTATCAGGCTGTGCGCTCGGAAGAGACGGGGCACGGCGATGTGGCGTGGGCCATTATGCACGCCCTGGACCATGAGCCGCTGGAAGGCGGTACCACGACAAATAGATCATTTATGGAGATCTCCTGATGAGCGAAGCGCGTAAAAAGTCTCACGCCGAAGCGTTTACCTTTGGCGACCCGGAGCCGGTGTTGGATGGTTACGATATTTTATCGATGATAGAAAGCGCCTGGAACGGCAGGTGGTACGAACCGCCCATCGACCGCTCCGGGCTGGCCAAGAGTTACCGGGCGAACCCTCACCACAGCTCTGCCATTCAGGTGAAGCGAAATATTCTCGTGAGCTGTTTCAGGCCTAATAAATATCTCAGTCTTAGTGACTTCACCTCGTTCACCCAGGATTACATCATCTTCGGCGACAGTTACCTGGAGCGCATCGATAACATGCTGGGGGCGCCGATGAAGTTGAAGCCTAGTCCATCGAGATACACGCGCCGGACAAAGAGCGGCTTCGTCTTTGTGCGGGGGTGGAATGATGTTCATGAGTTTGAGGATGGTTCCGTTTTTCAGTTGATGGAGCCCGATATCAATCAGGAGATCTACGGGGTACCTGAGTATCTGGCCGGGCTGCAGTCAGCTTGGCTGAATGAGTCGGCCACATTGTTCCGTCGCAAGTATTACCTCAATGGAAGCCATGCCGGCTTTGTCATGTATATGACCGACACCATCGCCGAGGAAGACGATATTAAAAACCTGCGCCAGGCATTGAAGGATTCCAAGGGGCCTGGAAATTTCAAGAACCTGTTTATGTATGCACCGGGAGGAAAGAAGGATGGTATTCAGATCATCCCTATCGCTGAGGTGCAGGCCAAGGACGAGTTCTTCAACGTCAAGAATGTCAGCCGCGATGACGTGTTAGCCGCTCACCGGGTGCCGCCACAGTTGATGGGGATCATCCCTGCCAATGTCGGTGGCTTTGGTGATGCGGAGAAGGCCACAAAAGTATTCGCCAGAAATGAACTCAAGCCGTTGATGCAGCGGTTCATGGAGGTGAATGAGTGGGTCGGTGAGGAGGTGATCGCTTTCGATCCCTATCTGATCGAGGTAACTGATGAGGAGCACGAGCTCCAACGAAAGTAAGAAGGAGCGACGCTGGGAGATGCTGCAACATCCCTAGCGCCGCCTGACATGGTGAACGGGCACCGTGCCAAGCCAAGGCTCCCCACCGCGTGCACACGGTATTGGGGATCCTACTTGTAACAACCTGTAACAACAAGTAACAAGGAAAAAGCCATGTCAAAACCTATAGTCCCCTGGATGGGCGGCAAGCGTCGCCTGGCTAAACATATCCTCCCACTGATTAATGGTCACAAGACCTACGTTGAGCCCTTTGCTGGCGGCGCTGCGATCTTCTTCATGAAGGAGCCGTCGAAGGTGGAGGTGATCAACGATATCAACAGCGATGTGGTGAACCTGTATCGTGTGGTGCGTCATCACCTCGATGAGTTCATTCGCCTGTTTCGCTACTCATTGATCAGCAGGGAAGAGTTCCTCACCGCGAAGAAGGTCGACCCGGATACCCTGACAGATATCCAGCGGGCGGCCCGCTTTTACTTCCTGCAGAAGATGGCCTTCGGCGCGAGAATCGAGGGACGGACTTTTGGGGTGTCACCTACCACGCCACCAAAAATGAACCTGACCCGTATCGAGGAGGATCTCAGCCTGGCCCACATAAGGCTGGCCCGTACCTATATCGAAAACCTCCCATGGGAAGAGATTGTTAAGCGATACGACAGACAGCAGACCATGTTCTACCTCGACCCGCCGTACTGGGGCACAGAGGGTTACGATGTCAGCTTCGGTCTCGATAACTATACCCGTATGGCTGAATTGGCCAGGGCGGTAAAGGGGCGCATGGTGATATCAGTGAATGATATCCCAGAGATGCGGGAGGCCTTCGATGGTCTCACCATAGAGACTGTTCAACTCAACCACACCGTCGGTGGAGCAGGAGGTGTGAAGCGCGGCGAGCTTATCATCCGAAACTGGTGACCATCACCTGCTGGCGCTTCCAGCAAAATGAACAGACCCGGGCATCGACCCGGGTTTTTTATTGCCTAAGTTCGACACCCACCCCCACCACCACCGCCAGCGCGCAGTTCTCCCCCCGCCGCGCCTGCCGGCTAAATGTGCAGAAAATTACGCAAGTGCACAAAAATCAAGAAACGAGCTAGCACAAGGGCTGCGCAGGTGGTTGTTAAGGGGGATCAATTATGCAGTTTTATGCGCTTGGTTGCAGGGAAGGCGGGGGTTCTTTGAGAGCGGAATGTTGATGCCGGGTTTTGGTTCTGCTGATGGGGATAGAGCTCTGCTGATGGATATTGTAGCAATGAAGGTGAATCCACACTCCGGCCTTCGGCAGATGTACTTTGCCTCCTTCACTGTTGGGGATAGTTCCTCACTATCTCTAACGATGGCCCTTTCCCCACAGTGCGGACAATTAATCCTCATCACGTAACTCCGTTATGAAAAACAGATATCCTCAATTATACACATAAAGCACTGAAATAAAAGGAAATAACGGTTTCACGTGGAACCCGTTAATATATTTTTGTCAGGGGGTGTATCGGAAAAAAGTAATAATGGTTTTTTGAGCTGTGTTTCGCCGTAAGTCTATGAAATTTCAAACAATAGAAATTACCCTTCAAAGGTTAACTCTGGTAATGGAAAAGGTAATTATTTTTAAGTTATTGATTACAATGAATAAATATTTATAGGTAAATTACGATCCGCAAAGGTAATACATAACCTATAAATTACCAGTTTATAACTTTACTGGTGAGGCAAATAATTACACTCAATCAATTACATATAACCTGATTTATTTTGCATAACCTTAATCACCTTTTCCCGATGGGGTCGCCGATTTTCAATATTTTGCTCATAACGCGTGTGCGCACGCACGCGTATAGGCATCCCATCTGACTTATGGGACCGGTCTGGGACCGGGTTGGTGAGGTTGTTATGGGTTGTTGGTGGTTTAAGTATCTGATATATAAAGGGTGCGTGTACTGCTGTGGCGGTCGATGAGGGTTCGAATCCCTCCTTCTCCGCCAATAAAATAAAAGGCCCCTGTCGCAAGGCAGGGGCCTTTTATTTTATCGGGGAAAAGGGAGACCATGATGAGAACCCTTCGGTTGATGTGTGCCATCCTTGGCACACACCCTTCGGGCGCACTGAAGTGCGCCCCGATTCATTCCCGATGAATCGGTCGACCGAATCGGCAGGAGAGCCGATTCGGAACGTCGCTTCAGCGACGGCCCC
>OBLN01000144.1_pt1 | contig 26082 bp, 21 predicted proteins | sample 1519301 | NCBI WGS metagenome assembly OBLN01 (sample SAMEA2452533, study PRJEB22499) | sediment metagenome | reverse complement strand
ATTTGGCTGCTGTGTTATTATATTTGAACCCATATTATGAAGCAGTGATATTTTCGGATAAGTAATTTTGTTTCCGTTGAAATCTATTGTCCTGCCGGGATTAAGCAGCATCTCACCTATTCTCGAAGCAGGGATAACTGTTCTGGCGAGGTTTCTCCCCTGTGACATCCTGCGTGGCATAACTTTGCCTGAGTACGAAAGCCCCCCGTTGCCGAAGTGGTAGCCTCCGCCGGGTGTTCCGACCTGCCCCAGCATACAGGCGAGAGTTATCAGAGACCAGTGAAACTGCTCTCCGTTGTCTGCACGCTGGCATCCGTAATGACTTGTAAGCAGAGTTCCTGTTTTACGAAACTCAAAAGCAAGCCTTCTTATTGTACCGGCACTGACTCCGCATATTTTTTCGGCCCATTCAGGGCTTTTCCTCACACCATCATGCTTTCCGGTAATGTAGTTTTTGAAAATATCAAAGCCTACGGTGTATTTATTTATAAAAGAGCTGTCGTATTCGTTAGTAGTAAAAAGCTCAAAACAGATCGCCATTATCATAGCAACATCTGTGTTAGGCTTTATGGGGATCCATTCTGCATCCATAAACTTTGCTGTTTCGGTATAAACAGGGTCAATGCAGATGAACTTCATCCCTGCATTTTTCATATTAACAAACCACTCTATACGGGTGTGATCCGGCACAGAATAGCTTATTCTGAATGTTTTAAAAGGGTCAGAACCCCAAAGCACCATCGTTTTGGTGTGTTTAGCTATCATTTCGTATGTAGTCTGATAGCTGTATATTTCAAGCCCTCCCATTACATGAGGCAGAATGTGTGTTGCCGCTCCGGCGGAGTAATCACCTATTGTGTCGGTAAAACCGCCGAAAAGCCCCATAAATCTGCCCTGTAGAATGTCAGGACGACCTATTACGCCGGGGTGCGACCAGCCTGCAAATGACGGGCGGTATATTGATTCGTTTCCGTAATTTTCCTTAACATCCCTGAGTATCTTCGCTACGAGATCCAGAGCGGTTTTCCAGTCAACCCTGACAAATTCTTCACAACCCCTCAGGGAAGTGTCTCTCTTTCCGGCGAGGAAGCTTTTTCTTACGCAAGGATATTTTATCCTGTTCTGGCTATGGACATATTCAGGCAGGCTGTAAAGCATGGACGTGGGTGCATAATCATTTTTATGAGGCTCCACTCCCATGACTCTACTGCCGGACACTACAGCCATTACAGCCCCGAAATGGGTCGCATGTGGAATTTTCACTCCGGATGCGGAGTTTGTCATTGCGAAAAGCTCATTGTAAGCGCCGCTCATCATTAAGGCGGAAGAAAAAAGACCCATCTTCAGCAGGTCCCTTCTGCTTATTCCGTCATAACCGTTCATAACAATAATAACCTCGTAAAATAATAAGATGTCACTGCATATTCCCGTCTGCGGCTGCTTTTTTTGTCTCACATCCGCAGTCTTCCTTGAGATTGTAGCAAAGTGTCACTGTTGTGCCTTTATCCGGTTCGGATTCAATAAGGAAGCTCCAGCCAAGGCTGGAACACAGACGCCTGACAATGGCAACGCCGAAACCGAAACCTTCTGCATGGTACTTCCCTGAATTTTTCCGGAGAAGATTAAGCTGCGTACTGCTTATGCCCATGCCCGTGTCTTTAACAGAAAGACATTTCTCCCGCAGGATGACCGTCACCTTACCTGATTGAGTATAAGTAAAGGCGTTGCGCAGGAGATTTGATATAAGTATATTCATTACCTGCGGAGCAACGGGAAGCATCTGAGGATAAAGCTCCCTCACCTCTATCTTAACAGGCTTATCTTTTATAAGATACAGATGTTCCTGTATGGTATCGGTGACTACAGAAAGCGTATCTGTTTCCTCAAAGTCAAACTCTCCTATGGTTTCATATCTTGAAAGCCAGAGGAATGATTTTATAAGATGCTCCATCTTGGATGTGGCACGGTGTATCCTTCCGACAATACGTGCCATTTTTTCGTCTTCAACCGCCTTTGAGTTTTCAAGAAGCTCAAGAGCGCCCTTGATAGTGGTCACAGGGGTGCGCAGTTCGTGAGATGCATCACGTGCAAAAGCAGCCTCTCTGGCAACAGATGTATGCAGCTCGTCCAGAGTATTCTTAAGGGTCGCCGCCAGAAATCCTATTTCGTCATCTCTGTAACCCTGTACAAAATCATCGGGTAAAGGCGAGCCCGTACCTCTTTCTTTGATATAATCAGCCAGCGTCACCACAGGGTTAATAACTTTATGTGCGGTAATAAGTCCCATTACAAAGCCGAAAACCATGATAGGCATCAGAACGCCAAGTATCGTAACCCGGAGAGAACTCAGAGACTCCCTGCTTGCATCCAGCCTTGTCACATTATACAGCATGTAGAACTTCACACCATCCGGCAGCATCCTGATTATGATGTGGTACTTCTGCTGGTTGCTTGTTCTTGAGTATTCTCCGGGCTGAAGCTTTGGAAGTTCAGCCTTCGCCCACTCAGGAAGCAGATCTTCACCGTAGTAAACGTTTATGAACGGCGAAGACGGTTTAGGCATAAAAAAGGAGTTTGATGTCGGCGCAGCAAAAGTGGACATATGGCTGCGGAGGTAATAATCCGCCTCCATGCGTATTGTCCTCTGTTTTGATCTGGTTTCGCTTATCTGTGTTGAAACAATAACACCAAGCACAAGAAGTGAACCCAGAAGGAGGCTTATACCTGTAAAAACAAGAATTATCCTGCTTCGCAGACCGGTTTTAAACCGCATCTGTCTCCTCTGGGGGCTCTTCGGCTATTTTATATCCTCTTCCCCTTACAGTATGGAGAAGTTCTGTATCAAATGGTTTATCAACAAGCTGGCGCAGAGTGTAGAAATGAGCCTTAAGCGCATTTGTCTGCGGAGGCTGATCTTTCCAGATGGCATACTCAAGCTCTTCCTTGGAAACTATACCGGGGTGCGCCTCCATCAGCTTACGCAGAATCGTGAAACAGACTCCGGGGAGATCTATTATTCTTCCTTTTCTCATCACACAGCCGTTTTCAGGATCAAGGCTGAGTCCGCCGACTTCAAAAACGCTTGCCACACTGTGTTTTGTTCTTCTCACAGCCGCTTCAAGGCGCACCTTAAGCTCCGCAAGTTCAAAGGGCTTAGGCAGATAATCGTCCGTACCGGATTCAAATCCGTCAAGCTTGTCGTCCAGCATAGTCCTTGCGGTCAGCATCACAACCGGAATGTTCAGTCTCAGTTTGCGTCTAAGGATCCTGCATACTTCAAATCCGTTTATACCGGGAAGGTTAATGTCCAGCACAAGGGCGTCATAGTGATTCTCCTGTGCAAACTGCAGCCCAGCTTCGCCTGTGATGGCATAGTCCACACTCCAGCCCTGCATTTCAAAATAGTCGATTACATTTTCCGCAAGATCCGAATCGTCTTCAATCAATAACAATCTCATTTTTTGTGACCTCTTCATTTCAGATAAATTCAATACGAAATATAGGCAACAGTAAAATTAATGCACGACAAAAAATAACCCTATACAAATTTTACACCGGTTCACATTGCCGCATACTTCCCCAAAAAGGTATAAATACCCCATACTAACATAGATTAACAGGCTTGGAGTAAAGTACAAGTAAAGACCAGGTAAAATATTAAATTTGTCTCATAGAATATTATACCATTAGCAGATAAATAAAGTTTTTATTTCTTTTATATGTTGCCTTCCCTGCCGTTTCTGATAGATTCAGCGGATCACCGGATTTTAAGGAGATGATAATTATGAATCCCTCAGGTTCTTATTCTGTTCTGGACAGCGGAAATGGAAGAAAGCTGGAAAAAGTTGGCGGCTTTATACTGGACAGACCATGCGCACAGGCAGTCTGGGGCAAAATGCTTCCCGAAAGCGAATGGAAAAATGTTCATGCCATATTCTCAAGAGAAGGCGGCAGCAGCTGGTCGTACAGAAAAACTCTGCCTAAGGAATGGGTGATTGAAGTAGACGGTCTGAAGTTCTACATAAGCCCCACAGATTTCGGTCATCTCGGTGTTTTCCCTGAACACAGATACTCATGGAGCTTCATGACAGATCTGATCAATAATTACGACAAAAAACTTAAGATCCTGAATCTTTTTTCATATTCCGGAGCAGCAACACTCGCCGCATGCAAAGCCGGTGCAGATGTAACCCACGTTGACGCCTCGCAGAAGATAAACGACCTCGCCAAACGCAACATATCCCTAAACGGTCTTGATCCGTCAAAGGTGAAATGGATCACCGATGACGTTATCAAATATCTCAAAAGAGAAGAGAAAAGGGGTTCAAAATATGACGGCATCATACTTGACCCGCCAAGCTTCGGCAGAGGAAGCAAAGGCGAAGTTTTTAAAATAGACACCCACCTGCCGGAGATAATAAAGCTCTGCCGCAGCGTGCTTAGTGAAAACCCGTCCTTCATTATTCTCACCTGCCATACACCGGGATATACACCGCTCACCCTGAAAAATATTCTTATTCAGGCGATGGAAGGCAAGAACGGCATAATAGAAACAAGCGAACTGACACTGGACAGAGGGGAAAGCCCGCTGCCTGTTCCGGCAGGTTACTTCGCCGCTTGGAAACGGAGATAACCGGATGAAGCTTGATATATTATACAGTGACAACCACATCCTTGCAGTTAACAAACCGGCGGGATTAAGCACTCAGGTATCCAACGAACATAAGGAAAGCCTTGAGGAATATGCCCGAGAATGGGTCCGCCGTGAGTTCAATAAGCCGGGCAATGTCTTTCTGCATACCGTTCACAGGCTGGACAGACCAGTAAGCGGAGCAGTGCTTTTCGCCAGAACAGACAAAGCACTGTCACGCCTGAATGCATTTCTGAGAGATAAGAAAGCAGAAAAAATATACTTCGCTGTTATTCAGGGAAACCCGCCGGCGGAAACAGGTACTCTTGTCCACCATCACTCCCACGGAAATTTTAAGGCAAAAATAACCCAGAACCCACACAAAAACTCGAAAATAGCAGTGCTTGAGTATGAGAGGATCGCAAAAGTCAGCGGTCTGTCACTGCTTAAAATAAATCTTGAAACTGGCAGATACCATCAGATACGTGCCCAGCTTTCCTTTGCAGGATTCCCAATAGCCGGAGACACGAAATACGGCAGCAGAATAAAAACAGATAACGAAGCAGTAGCCCTACACCACAGAAAGCTCACTTTCAAACACCCCACCCAGCAGGAGGAAATTACAGTCACAGCAGACCTCCCCTCCTTTTACCCATGGAATCTTTTTCGTGAGGCAGTCTCCCGCTGAGACTGCCCGCTTTTCAATAAGACTTTTCAGCAGAACATAATACCTAGTAAACAAATATTATTATTCTTTTTTATTACAAACAATATAGCCATATCCATCGAAATGTACCCAAAACCCATGGTAAAGACAAAGTAAAACCATGTTTTCTATAACAGCGTTCTTGCTCTTTACCTATAAATTACAAATGCTGATAACCCCGTAATAACATATGTTTGCTAACCATTGAAACACTTATGAATATACAGATTTTTGTATTTTTAATAATTTCGGCATAACGCTTCCAAAACACAGTATCGTTATTGACAATGAAGATTAGATCTTTTAGTCTAGATGGAAACTAGGAAATATAACCTTCTGTTTTAATTTCTTTTATTTAAAAATTTGGAGTGGATGATGAGAATATTTTTCTTATTTACCATCATGGCTGCCGGCATTCTGTTCGGTACGCTTTCCGCACATGCTTCGTCCATAGTTCCGGACGATGAAAACTGCATGATGTGTCACAAGTATCCGGGTCTCAGCAGGGTTAGCGACGAAGGATATTTAAGGCAGTTCTATGTGGATTCCGACAGGTATGCCCACTCCGTACACACCAAGGTCAAGTGTACGGGATGTCATGTTGACATTAAGGAAATACCCCACAAGGAAGCCAAAATAGTCGACTGCTCCACCGAATGCCACATAACAATGGGCGATTCGGCAAAACCTTTCTCCCACAGCAAAATTGTTGAAGAGCTGAAAGGCAGTATCCACAATGTTGACAACGAACATGTGAACGCCCGCATAGCCGAAGACTTTCCCACCTGTACAGACTGTCACAGCAACCCCACTTACCGTTTCATAACAGACGATGTAAGAGATGTTCATGACGCCAGAACACAGGATAAGATCTTCCAGAAATGCAGTGTCTGCCACGATCAGGATGCCTCCTACAAATACTATTTCAACCATGTGACCCACAGGATCAAAAACCTGTCGGCAAGCGAGGATGTGGTTAAAACATGCAGCAAATGCCATTCAAGGGATGATATGGCGGAAAAGCATAAGCTTAAAAATGCCGCCAGCACCTATCTTGACACTTTCCACGGAAAAGCTGTCGAATTCGGAATGGAAAATGCCCCCACATGTATCGACTGCCACGTAAGGGACGGACAATCCGTTCACAAGATCCTCAGCCACAAAAGCCCGGACAGCGCCACCTATGTGGAAAACAGATACAAATCCTGCGAGGGTGAAGGCTGCCACGCTAACACCACCAGAGAATTTGGTCTGATCAGAATGCACGTTGTGATAGACAAAGACCTCTACCCCGTTGAGTTCTGGGTAGCTCTGGCTTTCACAGTGCTGACGCTGGGAGTATTCTTCCTGCTTCAGGGTCTTATGGTGCTTGAACTCATCAGGATTATGTTCCCGAACCTGAGCTTCAGGCGTAAGAGAAACGGTTAAGAGCGGGGGTCAGCGAAAATGAAAGGATTACCTTTAGTTAAAATAAAAAACGGAGAAAAACATTACCTGAAACTCACTCAAAACCAGAGAGTTCAGCACATGTTTATCATGGTCACATTCATACTCCTTGTGGCTACCGGCTTTCCGCTGAAGTTCCACTTCTATCCATGGGCAAAACCTATGATAGAGATGTTCGGCGGTCTGCATGTCACAAGGTTCATACACAGGGTGTGCGGCGTTATCATGGTTGGTCAGTTCTTCTACCACTGGTACTACCTGTTTAAGAACATGGCTATCAACTACATAATACCGGCTAAGAAAACAGGAACATTCTCATGGGGCGAGTTCGGACGCTTTGTGTACTACTCACCCATGTGCCCGCGTAAGAAAGATGCGCAGGATATAGCGGCGTTTATCAAATACGCACTTTTCATAAGCGATGACATGCCAAAGCATGAAAGATTCCACTGGAGAGAAAAGTTTGACTACTGGGCAGTGTTCTGGGGTATTCCCGTTCTCGGAATCACCGGTATTTTCCTGTGGTTTCCGGTGTGGGCTACATCATTCCTCCCCGGATGGGCTGTAAACATAAGCTACATAGCCCATTCCGACGAGGCTATGCTTGCTGTCAGTGTTATCTTCATCTGGCACATGTACAACGCTCACGTCAACTATGACAAATTCCCCATGTCACCCCTCTTCCTGACGGGTTATATGCCCGAACACCTCATGAAGCATGAGTATTACATGGAATGGGCAAGGATAAACCGCATAGTTGAAAAAGATCCCTCACGCCTCCTTGACCTTGACAAAGAAAAGGATGCGGAAATGCTTACCAATCAGGAAAAAATGGAACTTATCAGAGAGCAGATAGAGTTTATGAAAGAAAGCACGACCGGCGGCAAATACAACAAAGGAGGTTCTCACCATGAGTAAGCAGAGACCCGCTTTTGTAAGATATTTATACTGCCTCGCAGGAATAGCGTTCCTGGTGTACTCAACATATATAGTGTTCATTCTCGTTATGCACATATGGCACCATGCACCTCACGGTGAAGCCCACGCAGACAGCCTCAGCAAAGAGGATAGACTGTATCAGGAAATGCTGAAAGGAGTGGACGCCCAGAACGCAGGGCTTGCCTATAAAGATATAGGCGAGATTCACAAGCTTTACGACTTCCATAAAAATGAGGCTAAAGCAGTTACGGACAGCAAAAACCTCTGCGTTTCATGCCATGGGGATGTACCTCATGACAAGAAAAAGGAGATCAGAGCTTTCCTCAACATGCATGCATATTTCATGGCGTGCGAGACTTGCCACATAAAAAGTGAAACGCCGGGAGACCATAGATATGTATGGTACAACAAAGTCACCGGGGATGAGAAATCAAGCATAGACACAGGCTTCTTCCTTGAAGACACCCCCTACAAACTCATGCCCCTCAACAGAGGCGGCGAAGAGCCGAGGGTGTTTGATACCGGTGCAATGGTCAAATATGTCGGCGAATTTAAAAGCAAAGTCGGCGAAATGGTTCCCGCTGCGAAAAGCGCTTCTCTGAAAGTGATCCACAGACCCATGAGCAGTCTGGAGAACTCTGTCAAATGCAATGAATGCCACAACTCCAACATAAACGAGGCTTACCTCCCGCTCAGGGAAATAGGCTACAACGACAGAAGAATGGCGCAGATCGTAGGGAACGAGGTTGCGGGCATGATCGACAGGTATAAAGAATTTTATATACCCAGCTTTCTGAAACCCAGCGAGGAAAAATAAGTGAAACTCTTACTTGCGGCTGTAATATTTTTTTCGGCAATAATACAGGGGCATGCGCTGAACTTCAGCGCATCCCTTCTTTATAAAGTAACCTCAGGAAAACAGTCCACCCCTGCCGATGTGGTGATCGAGTCAGCAGATACCGCAGGAATCTATGATGCATTCAGCGGAAGCTACACTGTTTACAAAAACGGCAGTGCGGTTTCCTCTGTAAAAAAGGAATTTCTCAAAGGCGGCAACTGTTTTGTCAAGAACGGAAACTATTACCTTTACTGCAACAGCAAAGCTAACTCTTTGGACATGATCTCCTCAAAGTTTGAGGTTTACTCCTCTGCCAAAATAGCGGTATTTGACCCCACTGACGTTGCTGTCAGCGGGGGTTACGCCTATGTGGCGGACAACGACAACCACAGAATTGTCAAAATTGATCTCGCCGAGGCAAAAGAAACGGCAAGCGCCGGAAAGTACGGCAAAGAGCGCCTTCAGTTCTGGTATCCTTACGCCGTGGCGTTTGATCAGGCGGGGCAGCTTCTTGTATCCGAAGTTCTCAACACAAGAATACAGAAAATAACGAAAGAACTGAAATTTTACGAATTTATCGGCAGCTGGGGAATAAATCAGGGACAGTTTTACCGCCCCACAGGCATAGCTCTCTCAGGCTCAACCCTCTTCGTTGCCGACGGATATACCGGTCTTATACAATATTTCGATAAAGACGGAAAATTTGCAGGCGTCCTCACAGATACATACGGCAACAAGCTCAAGTTCGGTTCTCTGACCCACATAAGGATCAGCGGGAACACTCTTGCTGTGGTGGATGCCTTCGAGAAGACAGTATTCATTTTTCAGTTGAAGGAGAAAAATTGAGAAGTCTGTTTTTTTTACTCACAGCCCTGTTTTTTTGCTTTTTCAGTGCAGAGGCTCAAACAGAAAAACTAAACCCTGATTCCTCAAAGGAATGCTCCATCTGCCACTATGAATGGATGCCTGAATTTCTCTTTGACCTCAAAGGAACGCCGCTGGTCGAATTTCAGAAGGATAAAGTGGTCGCCACTGAAAAAATGTGTTTTTCATGCCATAACGGCACAGTGGGTGACAGCCGTATCAAAATATGGACGGGTGACGTACATAAGCTCGATAAAATCCCCGCCCATATGAATATACCTCAGTCGCTCCCCCTCACTGACGGTAAAATAGACTGCCGCACATGCCACTCCGCCCACTCCACAGGCGCACCGAGGGATGAAGGGGTGGAAAAAAGCGTATTCCTGCGTATGGAAAATGCAAACTCCGAACTGTGCAAAGCATGTCATACTGATATAGGCAGCGCCAAAATGGGCATGACCCACCCCATGACAGCTGTTAAGGAACACAGGGACGAGATAGCCTCAAGAATATATAAGTCTGAAGGTAAACTCGGTGCAAAAGGCGAGGTTATCTGCCAGAGCTGCCATACTCCCCACTCCCCCAAGGAGGAAAAACTCCTCATTAACTACAGAAATCATTCGGAACTCTGCGCCACATGCCATCTGGACAAAGTCAGCGACAAGGATCACAACTATCTGAAAGGCATGCTGAACCACCCGATAAACATAAAACACGATAACTCAACCGAAATAAATAAGATCAAGGCAGAAGGCGGTTCCTACGGGCTTGAGAATGAAGTGATATGCCTCACATGCCACTCTGTGCATAAGGCTAAAACAGAGACTCTCCTCCTCCGTAAAAACTCCGACAACTCACTCTGCTTTGTATGCCACGAAACACAGAAAACAGTGCTCGAAACCAAGCATGACATGAAAACCATCAAAGGTTTCGTAGCCAAAGACGGCAAAACAGCACAGCAGAAAGGCACATGCGAAAGCTGTCACGACCCCCACGGCTGGTCACTCAGACTGCCGGACACAAATGACGACATGATCACAAAAGGATGTATGAGCTGCCATCAGGAAAAAGGATTCGCCAAAGAAAAAGTGCTTGAGTCAAACCTTTTCAATCACCCTGTGGGCAAAGACATCAAAACAGATATGAAAGCCTATGAAAAACTGCCTCTCTTCGGCGAAGTAAAGCAGTTCTTCACAGAAATAGGCGGTGATAAATCCAAACAGAGAATGGTGACATGCGCCACATGCCATGATGTACATTCCAAAGATAAAAACTTTCTCAGAGTCGAGGCTGTAAATGGCGCTCTGTGCATTGTCTGCCATGATGAAAAGAAAATGATAGAGAACACCCTCCACGGTAAAGAAAAGCTTAAGAACGGATGCCTTGACTGCCATAAGGTTCATAACAGCACCAATAAACGCCTCCTCGTTAAAAAAGAGGACGACGGCTGTATGGACTGCCATAAACCCGGCGGCAGTGCAGAGAAGAAAGTCACGGGCGAACACTCCCACCCTGTCAATATCAAGACAAAAGATAAGGTGGATGAAAGATTCAAGCTCACTGATGATAAATTCACATGCACAAGCTGCCACGACCCGCACAAACCGTCTAAAAACGGAAAGATCGACAAAGACTTCCTCCGTGGGGATTTTGCGGACTTTGACAGTTTCTGCTCGGCCTGCCACGAAGGAAAGAACGAAATTGCCGGCTCTGACCACGATGTGAGAGATAAAGATACGGCAAATGCTCCCGTATGCGCCCAGTGCCACAGTGTTCACAATGCCAAAACAGATGAAAACATAATGACTCTGGAATACGCATACAAAACTAAAGACGACTACTGCTACGTCTGCCACAGTGAAAAAGGCTCCGCCTCCAAGAAAACAGTGCATGACGGACATAAATTAGGCAAAATAGAAGCCCATGAGAAATACGGTCAGTTCCTCACTGAAAAAGACGGAGAATACTACCTGTACTGCTCCGGCTGCCACACTGTTCATAACAATGGACCGAAAAAAGGCGAAGAAGGCACTTTCAGCAACAGTTTCCTTAACAAGAAACTCATGGAAAAAGGCAACTTCTGCCAGAGCTGCCACAGCGACAAGAAAGACTTCGCCTCATCAAAGCATAATGTTGCCAACTTTGAGAAGCACATGGCAGAATTTGCAAAAGCCAGGGAAGAAGGAAACTCATGCGGTGCGTGCCACATGGTACACAACAGCGGATATTTCCTCTTTGATAAATCACTGGGAACAGATTTTGAAACAATCTGCAAAAGCTGCCACAGTGAAGGAAAAGTCGCCGAAAAAACAAAAATAATAACAAGTCACCCGACAAATGTTAAACCGAAGAAGGAAATTGATATTTACCTTCTGGATGGAAAAATAGTATGCTCAACCTGCCACGATGTTCACGGTTCAGTGAAAGGCATGGTGAGAAACACCGGTGAAAGCAACATGTGCCTCGCCTGCCATGCCGATCAGAAGAGCGTAGTGTACTCTGAGCATAACTTAAGCAAGCTGGACTACATGACCGAAAAAGTCAGACAGACAGCGGAAGCAAACCCCTGCTATGTCTGCCATATGCCTCATAACTTCCACAAAGACAACAGACTCATGTGGGCGTTTGAGCAGGGCAGAAAGTCTGTGTTTGCATTTGAAATGTGCGGAGACTGTCACAAGAAAGACGGTTACGGCTACAAAAAAATACCCGAAATCACCGCTCATGACAAAATGTTCAAAATATTCCCGTACAGAGAGCAGTATAAAGACTTTCTGTACGATGACGGCGGCAAGGTATCTGCGGAAGGTTCAATAACCTGCCAGACATGCCACGACCCGCACGTTTGGAAAAAGGGAAGTACGGAGGCAGCCTACAATGTTGACGGAACTGATAAAGACAGTTTCCTGAAACTGGAAGTGAAAGATAAATTCTGCGCGGTATGCCACGGTGACACTACGGAAGAGCTTTTCTCCAAATACCATGACAAGGCATACAGAGAAGGCAGAAACAAACAGATTGGCGAATCCGAAGTTCTCAGGAACCTGTTTATAATACAGCAGAACCTGCAAAAACTTCAGGGTAAATAATATGCGTTCATTTTTAAGTATACGGAATACACTTTGTGCGTTTGCATTTTCTGCGGCGGTTTTTTCCGCCGCAAATGCGGGCGCAGCGGACAGTTCAGATGCTATAAAAGCTGCTGATGCCGCCGAACCTGTTTTCTCCGCCGTTTCAGGAATAAAAGATCCTCACGGTGGAAAAGCTGTGCTGTTCTTTGATCACACCAAGAGATTCGACCTTAATATTCTGGCGGAATTTCTTAAAGACTGCAGTAACTATGAAGGAGTGAAATGCTTCTGTGCCGATATTTCCGGCGCAGACAAAAAAGAGCTTTCATCATTCTTCTCAGGCTACGAAACAAAAGACTGTATCTACAAGGCATCCTCAACAGAAAATGCACCGTACGCATTATTTGTTAAAGAAGGCAGACCCGCCGGACTGATCAGCAAAGACGGAAGCTTTGCTTCTCTCACCCCGGTGTACCTCTCCTATCTCGCAGGCAAAACAGACGAAAATAAACTGTCTGAAATGCTTGATGCAGCAGAAAAAGGCGAAAATTACAAAAAAATAGTACCCCGCATGAACTTTGTGCTGATGCTTGCCAAAAAAGGTGAGACAGAAGCCGCCATCAATGAGATGGATAAAGTTAATGCGGCGGAGCTGGACGATAAAGGGAAACTTCTTCTGGGGCAGACATATCTGCGTCTTAAAGCGGCAGAAAGAGCTTATAGTGTTTTTTCTGCCTGTCAAAACAGCATTGAATGTGTTCTATACAGCGGCGTAGCTGCCTACCTGAAAGGAGACAGTGACAAAGCGCTGGAGATCCTTAACGGCATCAAAGACCGTTACGAGGATCAGGATAAACTGAATTACTATCTGAAAAAAATATATGAATCACAAGGGGACAATGCACATGCTGAAGAGATTCGGTTGCCGGAAAATTATAATACTGGTTCTGAGTAGTCTTTTCCTGCTTACTCCGCAGGCATTTGCTCAGCTTGAAATAATTTTCCCGATCACTGATAAAGTTAAGTCAGTGAGTGACATACATATAATAGGGAGATCGTCTGTAAACGATCCTGTCACCATAGAGATCAACGGTGAGAAAAACGTTAAAAAACTCATTGAATCCAAAGGAGCGGACGGCAAAAAGTTTTATATGCTTATGACTATCCTGAAGCTCAATGAAGGTGACAATACAATACTCGTAACACAGGGTAAAACCGTTATGACTGTTCAGGTGAACAAGGTTGACTCACCAACCACAATTACAGACTGGACAGAAAGCTACCAGAACTTTCACAGCAGCGACAGAAAAGAGATATGTCTGAATTGCCACAGGTTTCAGGATCTTAATGACTGTGTCAACTGCCACAGGGATAAGTTTATGGGAACATGGGTTCATGCACCTGTAAAACAGGCTAAATGCTTTGTGTGTCACGAGAAGGACAATAACCTTATCCCTCAGGAGCCTTTTTCTGTAACCTGTCTCAAATGTCATGAAAATTTCAACAACCAAATGCAGAAAGCCCAGTATATACATGGTCCGGTTGCCGCAGGTTTCTGCACAATATGCCATTCGCCCCATAAGTCCACAGATAAGACTCATCTGCGGAAACCCGTCAACGAACTGTGCGACAGCTGCCACGCATCCAATGAACTTGGTTTCAACTACCACCAGAAAAGTTATATCAAGTTCCATCCGGTAGACAAAGTTTTTGTAGCAAAGCTGAACAAAACTCTTGACTGTGCCGACTGCCACACGCCCCACTACTCAAGCGACCCGCTGCTTTTAAGCACGGATAAAATCAGCAGAGAAGAACTCTGCGCCAAGTGCCATGAAGAACAAAGCACAGCAGAACTCCTCAAGGTTCTCACTGACAAGCATAACGCAGCAGGTAACTGAAGCTTTAAAGAGGATATTATATGAAATTTATCAGACTTTTATTGATTTTACTCAGCATCATTTATATAGCAGGATGCGGCGGAAGCGACAGTATAAAACCTTCTGTCAATGATGACACACGGACTATTACCTCCGTCAAAATCTCATCTGACGGAACACTCAGCTACACAGGCACAGGTGCATTTGAAGGGTTCTCTATTACAGGAACTATACCTGCTCTTTCAGGCAGCACTGTTTACATAGAAAAGACTGACTCTGTTTATGTTAAAGACAGCTATACAGCTCTTTCGCCCCTGTTTTCCGTGAGGTTCACCGATAAGGCGTCCTCAACTCCCCCGGCTGTAATTTATAATGCTGTTGTCACTCTGCCCTACTCCCTTTCAGGATCAGCGACAGACGCAAACACAGTTTTCCTTGCATTGATAAACGATCACGCAGTAATTCAGACCTCAACCAAACCGGCAGCAAATATCATCCGCGCGGCGACAAGCATTCCCTTAACTTTTTTTGCCGGTTATTTGAATGAAGCCGAAGAACCGCAGACAAAGAAAGTTATCAAACTCCTCTCCAAAAGCTTCAGAGAAGCAATGGATGACAATGAATATTTTGAGCGTCTGGGAATGCCTCTTCCCGATATAATAAGGGGAACTGCGAATGTTCAGCCCGGTGAAAGAGTTGCCCTCGGTATAGATGAAAATACTTTCGGAGAGTCGGTTCTTAATGTTCAATGGAGTGTAAGAAAATCAAATGGAGCTGCATTCCACTCTGACACAGGAACAGAAACAGTTTTTGTCCCTGATTCAATAGGTAAGTACACCGTAACAGCATCCGTAACAGGAAGCACAAAAAATACCACTGAAAACCTTACAATAAACGCTTTCAGCTATTCATACGACAAAGACAACAACAGACCGTACTGCCTTCTTTTCTGCCACAGCGGATCAATCAACTCACCTGAATACACTGACATGTACGGAAGAGAGATCCTAAGGGGCGAAATTATCTCCGCATGGACTGCAAGCAGCCATGCAATATCCTACAACCCAGCAGTAGCAGCAATAAACAGCACATCCTGTGCAACATGCCACGCAACAGGAATGTTCTTCCCTGACAGAGACGACAGCGGAATTGATGACCATCCTGAAGCTTACGGCTTCGATGATACAATGACAGTAAATACCGATACCTCGACTGCTTCTTCTCACCTTAAAGGTGTAACCTGTGAAGCTTGCCACGGTCCTTCGGCTGAAATATCCGGCGGGCTTAACGGAATAATATCTATCTCCGGTCACCCGACATCTACATCTATCTCTTCCGGAGTATGCCTTACATGCCATAATGGCGGATTTCACTTCGCAGAATTTTACAATGCTGGCAGCAGCACCCATGAAAACGCTAATACCGCCAGTCCTTCCGTCACCAACAGCGCCTGCTTTAAATGTCACACAGGTGAAGGCGCACTGGGCATGATATTCGGAAAAGAGATCAAACTCGAAGATACAGACAGGGTCAGCGGGATCACATGCAACGTATGCCATGACCCTCACGGTGAAGGAGGGCACAACGCCCAGCTCAGAATTTCCGGCACTGCGGAACTTGTTCTTCATGACGGCACAGTGAGTGTAAACGCCGGCGACGGCAAGATATGCTACACATGCCATAATACAAACGGAGCAGGAATAGGTTCCGTTCCCCACAATTCTCAGGCTGAAATGTTTGAAGGCAAGGGCGGACACACCTACGGAGAAACAATTGCACTCACCTCTGCCCATAAAGCAGCGCTTGACTGCGCAGACTGCCATATGAACCGTGGCGCTGGCACAACCCACGTCATGACCATGAGCATCAACAGCAGCGACAGGCTCACATACTGCAACAGCTCATGCCATTCAGGCGTAGCGGTTGACACAGACGGCAGGTACGACTATCTGGGCAGAACAGAATCTGTAAGAACACTTATGGCGACTCTTCAGGCAAGGATCAATACCCTTGCAGGCAGAGCTTCAGACAGCGAAATTTCTGCTTCTTACAACACTGTAACAGGCAGCAGCGCTCTTATAACTGCTCTGAACCGTGCCGCCTATAACTACAACTTTATAAAATCGGACAAAAGCTACGGTCTGCATAACTACAGTTACGCTTCAAGACTGCTTGAGCTGTCCATAGATGACCTTACTTCATTTTAATTTCAGGAGAACAGAGTGAAACTATTAAGGGGATTTTTAATTTTTGTTCTTTTAGCGGGCTCAATGCAGAATGCTTATTCATTCGGCATAGACGGCTCTTTCTCTACTTCTTATGAACACTCTGAGGAGAAGGGGGGGGATTCCGAAGGGACATGGGAAAACACGCTGATACTCGACAATGTCAGGCTGCTTAACCCTTATCTCGGATTCAATTTTCACGGAACATACTCAGAAGAAGATGGGGAAAGCTTCACAGACATATATTCAGCCTACCTTGAATTCAGCAGCTTTGAAAGAGCCCTTGAAATCAAACTCGGCAGATTTTCATATCTCGGAAACAGATTCCTCACCCTTGACGGAGCAGAAGCCACTGTGAGAACAGACTACTATTTCGGCGCCACAGTTTTCGGCGGCGTACCGGAGTATTTCGATTCTGATGACAGGCACATAAACGAATCTTTCCGTGACACAGGCGACAGGCTCTACGGCGGACGCATCTTCCTCAATGGTGTTAAAAACTACACAGGGTATGTTTCATACTCCAAGGAAGAGGACGGAGACAGAACAATTCAGGAACTCCTCGGTGTGGGTTTGGGAAGAAGGTTTGTTTCCCTTACTGATAAAACAGTTTTCCTCTCCCTTGACGGTAAGATAGACTACGATATGGAAGATGATGACATCTACAGAGGCATGGCAAGGGTCTATGCCCGCTATAAAAAGCTCGGTCTTATTGCTGATGTCACAAGAATCAGGGTTGAAGACGGTTCCGACAGGCTGGGAGAGCTTATAATAACCAACTTTTCTTCCGGCAAGGAAGACAGATACTCCTACACTGTGGAATATGCAATAAACGACCACTACACAGTTTATCAGGGCACCGTTCACACTGTTCTGCTGAATAACTTCGGAGAATGGATAACGGGGGATATCTACAAATTCGGCGCTAATGTTAATCATTTCAAAAGTCATGGTCTCACATCGAACTTTGAGATTTACATCTATGACGGCAGCGATTCCGAGGCAAACGGCTTAAGCTTTGCCCTCGACTGGAGCATAACAAGAGAATTTCGGTTCAGTTTCGAGGCAGAGTATGTCGGACGTTCCGAAATAATAAACGGTACGGCGGGCATGGATAAAGAAGACTCCATATACTCAATATACGGCGAGATTGAATATGACGTAATAAAAGATCTCACCGTGGGCGTTTATGCGGAAAACAACAGGGAAACACGTTATCTGCCCGAAAACAGATACGGTGTGAAAGCTACTTACAGCTTCTGACAAGTAATAAAAATTATACTGAGGAAAATAGATGAATAAGCGATTCATATGGTTTTTACTGGTTCTGCCGGTTCTTCTGTTCGGCTGTACGAAGTTTTACTACCAGTCTCCGTACGTTAAGTTCAACCACGAACAACACGTAAACATTCTGTTTGAGCAAAAGAAGGACTGCTTCTACTGCCACAAACTGCCGGATATAGAAACCTTTATAAACAAAGGGAGCGATTTTAAGATCGGTGCAGAACTTAAGATCGACAACACATGCCACACATGCCACAAGGAAGAGATAACCAAGGTTGTTTCAGCTCCCCAAAACTGCTATGTGTGCCATGACAACCTGAAAACCATGAAACCGGAAGACCATCTCACGCAGTGGACAAAGCTCCATGCTGTTCCCGCTGCACTGGACAAAAAAAGCTGCGAAAGCTGTCACTCTGACTGGTACTGTGAAAGCTGCCACAGCCAGCAGTATGCAAAAGACGGATACAGGCATCCCAGAGCCTTCAAACTCACCCACTCGGTTGAGGCAATGATGGATCCTGCATCCTGCGATAGCTGCCACAAGGCATCCTTCTGCATAGACTGCCATAAGGATACCAAACGATGAACAATTACAGAGTAATAAAACGGGGTGAATCCGTGAGAGTTTTTATTTACTGCATAGTATCATTAATGGTTCTGGCATCTGCCGTAGCCTGCGGAAGCAACAGCTCAAGCAACTCTTCTGCACAGAAAAATATTATAGGCATTCCGCAGCTTACAGATTCAAAAAGTCACAGCGGATGGGAAAGGGAGGACTGTTCTCTCTGCCACCCTTCCGCACAGCTTGATAAAATACACGACTATAACCCTGCTCTGGCTTCAAGCTTCAGAAAAGTTGACGCCAGTGACACAGGCGCATGCCTCTACTGCCACGGCACAAACGGTATCAAAGGCATAACAGCGGAAAGCTATCAATGTACCCTCTGCCATGCAAACCCATCTATAGTGGCATCTGCCGGCCTTTTCGGAGGTCACACCACAATGCACGACCTTGACGGAAACGGCAAAATAGGCAACTCCGACTGTGTGGTATGCCACCAATACACAGATATGAACGGCTCCATAAGCCTCACAAGAGACTTCAGACAGAGTTCAGCCGCCTACGGTGACATAAGCGCATTCTGTCTTAACTGCCATGATGGAAACGGTGCATTCGGCGAGACTCCTCCCGCACTGGCTTTTGACGCTGATTTCACCAATATTTACGATACCTTCAAAGGTCTGTTCGGCAACACGTTCACCGCTGATATACACGGAGCAAAAGACGGTATGGGGCAATCATTCGGACAGTTCAGACCCGGCTCAGGCTACACAAGCGGAATGGAAGTAAGCTGTACGCACTGCCATGATGTACATACATCAGACAATACGTACCTTATAACTCAATCCGGCGACAGTGCAGCCCTTGCGGACGGTACAGCCTTGAATGCTCCTGTGAGTGTCGTGGGCAATAACTTCACCGAACTCTGCGCTCTCTGCCATATGAGTCCGGACGGAGCAATTACAGGAAACGGATTGCAGGAAGTAACGCACCCAAGCGGCTATGACTCAAACTGCACAAACTGCCACTACCACGGTGCAGGCTACGGGGATAAGACAAACCTATTTTAGCAACAATCTTATAAATCACTATTCATAAACAATAAAAGCCCTCTACGGAGGGCTTTTTTGATCAGTAAAATTATATCTTTCATTACTCGTCTTTTACGGGAAAAAGATTTCCAAACCCCTCAAAGAACAGGTTCCATTAAAAGTATATATTCCGGCAGTCTGGAGAGCTTAATGTTCTCCTCAATTTAGTTTTTCTGGATTATATTTGGTTTCTTTGGAAGGAGTTTGAGGACACCTTTCTTTTTCATTAAAGAAAGGTGTCCTCTTATATTATTCGATAATTTAGAAATCTATAACGATTTCACAGCACTGGTTAAAGTAGTCCGCCGCTTCCTTATACATATCTTTTTCATAATAGATTTTGGCGAGGGCGTAATAGATGCGCTCTTTGCGAGGGTAGATGTCCTTAACTGATTCAAGTTGGCTGAGAGCGGCATCAAACTGTCCGGTCTGCATATATGCGTATCCGAGAAGGAACTTCACTTCCGGCACTGTATTGCCTATGCCTTTAAGCACTTCAAGCGCGGCGGGATATTCCTTAAGCATGAAATACGCCTCAGCGATCCTTGTTTTTTCGGTGTCGTTCAGAGAGGCAGTATCTATGCCTTCGAGGCGTTTGCGGGCATCGTCAGCCTGCCCGCTTCTTATCATATTTTTAGCGAAGTTGATCTCAGGCAGCCTGCTGACAGTCTTATCAACCCCCTGAACATTCGTAATATTATTGTATTCCGCTTCGCTTATCCTGCCCTGCTTAAGCTCTATAAACTTTTCCAGCTTCGCCCTGTACTGCCCTTCAAAGCCTATTCCGTGGATAATTTTATTATCTCCGTCCAGCACAAGGGTCACAGGGAGAGTAAAAATCCCCCATGAATCGGTCATTTTGGCATTATCAGAAGCATAAATAACATTCTCTGCCGGCTCAAGCTTTTCATTGACCCCAAGTTCAACAGAAACGCAGACAACATCACTTTTAGCGCAGAACTGTTTAAACTCCTCAAAAGTGTTTTTACTCAGCCTTTTATCACCTTTCCAAAGGAGAAGAACTTTTAGCGGTGCCTTATCCTCTTTGTCAGTGTATGCACCGGAAGCGTACGTGAAGTTTTTCATCTCCACTTTGTCACCTTCTTTCAACTCTTTGAGAGGAAAAGCAAAAGCCCCTAAGGTCATAAATACAGCAATAAGTGTAAGTGCAGTCTTCTTCATAAAACCTCCTTAAGGGTTCTGGAATACGTTTTCCCTGTCATAGGTTTTTGGTTTATGGCAGCCGACAACGCATGTTCCGCCATTCTCCGTACGTGTAAACTTAATTGGCAGTTCCCACCCGCCGGAGCCGAAAGGCACACTGTTTCTGATATGAAGCGGTTGATTAGAGGCATGAACTTCGTGGCATGCCTTGCAGCTTCTTCCCTTACCTGGAATCATCACATGCAGATAATGCAAATTCTGTTCGCCGTTGCGGAAGCCTGTACCGTCAGTGGTGGCGGATTCGAGATTGCCCGTATCGTGGCATTCATAGCAGAGCTTGTACATCCCGTCTGTGTATTGGTTATAGAACGTTTTGGGGAAATGCTCATAAAGGATGAACGGATTACCTGAACCATGTACATTATGGCAGGCGTTGCAGCCGTCAAACTCTACCGGAGCATGGATATACTGCGAATGCTCTATCCTGTTGCCGAGATCCTTATGGCACTCAAAACATATCTGTTTTGTATCTGAGCGGAGAAGCTGACCGAAGTCAGACGCATGAGGATTGTGACATTCTCCGCAGCTTCCGTCCTCAACCGGCTGATGTTTATATTTAGCATTAAGAATATTTTCTTTGAAATCGGGATCCATATCACCGTGGCATGTGAGGCACAGTGATTTTTCGTCCTCTGCCTTAAGATGAAATTTAGTATCCGAGTTATGGGGATCGTGGCAGAGAGTACAGTCGTCCACAACGGGAGCATGGACACTTACCTTTGATAGATCCTCTTTTTTGTCAGAGTGACATATGAAGCAGAGTTCATCCTTAGCAGCTTTAAGCTGATACTGATGGTCTGAAGAGTGCGGATCATGGCATGAGGCACATTCTCCTGCCCCCACAGGACCATGGAGGAATTTTTTGCTCATTTTATCATTTTCATGGCACTGAAAGCATGTTTCAGATTCTGTTGCGGTAATAAGCATATACTGATTCGTTCCACCGTGCGGGTTGTGGCATGCGGTACAGTCTCCGCCTTCAACCGGAGCATGTACAAACTCTTTCCCGCCCTTTTCATCATGGCATACAAGGCAGACAGGACCGTCATCCGCCGGTGATGTAAACTCATGAAACTCTGATGGTTTGGCTATATGCTGTTCATAATCATCCATCAAATGACATGTGGTGCATTCGTCCGCTTCGACCGGGGCGTGAAGCACTTCATACTGTTTTATGTCTGCATGGCACTCAGCCGTGACACACGTCTCGGCATTTGCCTGAAACAGGGAAATACAGACAACTCCCGTAAGCAATAACAATTTTTTAATCACTGTTAACCTCCTGCTCATCCCTCATGAACATATATTTCTTCTTTATTTCCCAGAACATCATAATGTGATCAGTATATAAAATCAATGTTCTAATTAAACTGTTTCTCATATTTACTGCATACTCTATATTATTTGTATTATGAATATTTGTCAGAAATAATATTCTCTTTGCACAGCATTAATCCATTTAATGTTAAAGAGTTTATCCATTTAATGTTAAAGAGTTTCGGTTAATCCAAAAAGCAGAACCGTTCGGGTTTGCATTTTCATAATGGCGTATGAATATGAACCTCATTACGAATATCTCTTTCAACTTATTTTCGTTTATGCTTTTTCTGTTATAATAAATATGGGAGGCATAATATGGCACATCTCACAGCAAGAAACGGTTTCAGGGAGCTTGCAGACAGGCTGAACCGCTTTCCGCAGGGCGCTCCTTTAAGCGAAAATCTTTTCAAAATACTCTCTGTCCTCATGAGCGAGGAGGAAGCAGGTTATCTTGCCCAGATTCCCATAAAACCTTTTACAGCCAAACAGGCGGCAGAAATATGGAAAATTTCTGAAAAAGAAGCAAAAAAACGGCTGGATTCCTTTGCAGATAAAGTCCTTATACTTGATATGGAAGTCGGCAAAGAAACACAGTATGTTCTTCCTCCGCCAATGGCAGGATTCTTTGAATTTTCCATGATGCGCACAAGGGGCGACATCGACCAGAAATACTTAAGCGATCTTTTTTATCAGTACATAACAGTCGAGGAAGATTTCATAAAATCTCTTTTTGTTCGGGGTGAAACCCAGCTTGGGCGTGTTTTTGTTAATGAAAGTGCCCTCGGCGAAGAAAACAGCATGCATATTCTGGACTATGAAAAAGCAAGTGAAGTCATAAAAACCTCCGAACATATGGGCGTCAGCATGTGCTACTGCCGTCACAAGATGGCGCATATGGGCATGGCGTGTGATGCTCCTATGGACATCTGCATGACCTTCGGCACAGTTGCGGACTCCCTCATCCGCCACGGCTACGCACGCAGAGTGGATGAAAAAGAAGGAATCGACCTTCTTCAGCAGGCATACGACAGCAACCTTGTTCAGTTCGGCGAAAATGTAAAGAAAGAGGTCAGCTTCATATGCAACTGCTGCGGATGCTGCTGCGAGGCAATGATAGCAGCACGCAGATTCGGCATAATGAACCCTGTGCATACATCAAACTATATACCGGAAATTGACGATCATGCCTGCACCGGCTGCGGAAAATGCGCAGAAGTCTGCCCAGTTGAGGCATTGGGTATGGTATCCGCCAATGATCCGCATAAACCGAAAAGAAAGAAAGTTAAACTGAATGACGAAACATGCCTAGGCTGCGGAGTATGCGTTAGAGTCTGCCCCACTAAGGCTATTACAATGAAATACAGGGGAAAAAGGATTATCACACCGGAAAACTCAGTTCACAAGGCTGTAATGATGGCTATCGAACGAGGAGGTCTTGAACACCTCATATTCGATAACCGTGCCCTCTTTTCCCACAGAGCTATGGCTGCGGTTTTAGGAGCAATTCTGAAGCTTCCGCCCATAAAGCAGGCTATGGCAAGCGAGCAGATTAAGTCACGATATTTCGGCAAACTTCTGGAAAACAACAAGAAATAATTCTAAAGGGAGCAGAAATCCCCTGTTTCTCATATGTTTGAATTATTTCAAATTAGGGTTTGACATTCGCTCTTAAATAGCCTATTTAATACTCGTCCGTACGACTGACGCAGATTAAGGGGGATCACCCCCGGGAAGTACGGTAATATATGCTTAAAGTCGTGCGTCTGGGCTGTTCTTAGAACTGTTCGGGCGTTTTTTTGTGCCCGGGCGTACGGGAGGATTTTAATGCAGAATCTCAAAAGTTTTGACCCCGCCGTTTATGATCTAATCATCAAAGAAGAACAGAGGCAGATAGACAAGATACGTCTTATCGCTTCGGAAAACTATGTTACCCGTGCCGTTCTTGAGGCATCCGGGACTGTTCTCACCAACAAATACTCTGAAGGCTACCCTGGCAAACGCTACTATGAAGGTCAGCAGTTTATTGACCCCATTGAAGAAATCGCAATCGAAAGAGCAAAAGAACTTTTCGGTGCTGATCACGCCAATGTTCAGCCCTACTCCGGTTCACCTGCGAACCTTGCCGTTTATCTTGCTTTCGTAAAACCCGGCGATACAGTTATGGGCATGGCTCTGCCCCACGGCGGACACCTCACACACGGTTCCCCTGTGAGCATCACCGGAAAATATTTCAAAATAGTTTCCTACGAGCTTGACGAGGAAACGGGACTCCTCAACTACGATACAATCAGAAAACTTGCAGTAGAAAACAAACCCAAAATGATCATAGCCGGTCACTCAGCATACCCCCGTCAGCTTGATTTCAAAAAATTCCGTGAAATCGCTGACGAAGTTGGCGCAATCCTTTTCGTGGATATGGCGCACTTCGCAGGTCTTGTTGCAGCCGGAGCGCACCCCAGCCCAGTTCCTTATGCTGATGTTGTGACTACGACAACTCACAAAACCCTTAGAGGACCCAGAGGCGGTATGATCCTCTGCAAAGAGCAGCACAAGGCAGCTATTGATAAGGCTGTTTTCCCCGGAATACAGGGCGGACCCCACAACCACACAACTGCCGCTATCGCTGTGGCGCTTAAAGAGGCTATGGCGCCTGAATTTAAAGAATACGGTCATCAGATAGTCAAAAACGCAAAAGTAATGGCTGAGACTCTCCTTTCAAAAGGATTTCAGCTTGTTACAGGCGGAACAGACAATCACCTGCTCCTCATTGACCTTACTAATAAGAACATCACAGGCAAACAGGCCGCAAAAGCACTTGATGATGCAGGCATTGTTCTCAACTGTAACTCTGTTCCCTATGACAAAAGGAAACCCTTTGACCCCAGCGGAATCAGGCTTGGACTTGCCGCTGTGACTTCCAGAGGCTTCAAAGAAGAGGAAACAAGAAAAACCGCTGAGTTTATCAGCGCAGTTATAGATAACTGGCAGAACGAAGAATTCCTGGCCAAAACGGCTAAGGATGTCAAGGAGCTGTGCAGCAAGTTCCCCCCACCGGGACTTGACTGAAAATAATTTACAACCTTCTTGCTTTATACCGCTGCCCTCCCGGAAGTCACCTCTCCGGGAGGGTTAATTTCAGTCTTTTCGTTGACTTTTCTTTTAAATCTCATACAAATAAAACATATAAACAATTTTGTTTAAATACCTGTACTTAATACTTGACATAATAAATTTTATTAATTAATATTTTTTATTGATAATATTTACGATTATGCTTTTTAAAGAGCCATAATTGAAGTAATATGACTTAAACACATATTTAAAAGGAGGCAGACGAAATGTCAAAATCACTTAAAGGCACAGAAACCCTTGAAAACCTTATGAAAGCTTTTGCCGGAGAATCTCAGGCGAGAGGCAGATACACTATGTACGCTTCACAGGCAAGAAAAGACGGCTTCCGTCAGATAGAAAATATCTTCCTTGAAACAGCTGATAATGAAAGAGTTCACGCAAAAAGATTCTTCGACTACGCTCTTGAAGGTCTCGGCGATGCTGCTCCCATGATGGTAAACGTTAATGCGGACTACCCTGTCTGTTACAAAAGCACCAAAGACAACCTTCTTTACGCTGCTGACGGTGAACATGAAGAGTGGGAAATACTCTACCCCAAATTTGCTCAGATAGCAAAAGAGGAAGGATTCCCTCAGGTATCAGCTCTTTTCACACGCATAGCAGCAATCGAAGCTCACCATGAAAACAGATACCGTAAACTTGCAGACAGCCTCGCAAACGGCATGGTGTTCAAGAAAGACGTAGTTGTTAAATGGAAATGTCTGGTATGCGGACACATACACGAAGGCTTTGAAGCACCCGGCGTATGCCCCACCTGCGCTCACAAACAGGAACACTTTGAACTTCTGATCGAAAACTTCTAATTAATAATCGCCGCCCTCCATCCGTGGGGGCGGCTTAAATCGCTCGCGGTCGGATAAACCGACCTTCGCT
>OBLN01000143.1_pt1 | contig 26089 bp, 25 predicted proteins | sample 1519301 | NCBI WGS metagenome assembly OBLN01 (sample SAMEA2452533, study PRJEB22499) | sediment metagenome | reverse complement strand
GCCTGAGCCACAGAAGGGATCCAGCAGCACCCTGTCCTTGTTCCAGTAGCTTAGCATTACCATTGCTGCAGCAAGTGTCTCCTTGATTGGTGCATCTCCTGCCCTGTCCCTGTAGCCCCTCTTGTGGAGCCCTTCACCAGAAGTATCTATTGTCAGGGTTGCAATATCCTTAAGGAGTGAAACCTCTATTCTGTACCTGGGCCCTGATTTCTTAAACCATTCCACAGGGTACTTGGTCTTCAGCCTTTCCACCACCGCCTTCTCAACAATCCTCTGGCTGTCGGATATGCTGTAGAGTTGAGACTTTACACTTTTACCCTCAACAATGAAGTTTCCATCCTCTGGAATCCATTCCTCCCAAGGCAGTGCCTTGGTCTTCTCGAAAAGCTCATCAAATGTCAAAGCCTTGTACTCTCCCATTTTAACCAGAACCCTTTCAGCTGTTCTAAGCCACAAATTAGCTCTGGGTATATCTCTAAGGGTACCCTTGAAGGATACCTTTCCATTCTCCACGTTTATGTCATCCACTCCAAGACCGATCAGCTCTCTCTTTGTAACTGCCTCCAATCCAAATGTGGTGGTGGCTATCAATTCGATTCTATCCATTCCATTCTCTCCCCTCTTGTACTATTATACCAACCAAATGCCATCTTTAATAATAAATTTGTGTTTTTTAGGTCTTTTGGGGTATACAGTTCAATAGAGAAATAAAAACAAGGAGGAATGAGTATGTCAATCGGAAAATTTTATCAAAGCGGAGACTGGAAAGGTGAAAAACACGTTCCTGTTATCCATGCACCCGAAATGGTTAAAAAGGGAGAAGAAGTTGAGGTTAAGGTTCTTGTAGGCGAGGAAATTGCACATCCCAACACTCTTGAGCACTACATAGCTTGGATAAAGGTTTATTTCAAGCCTGCGGACGGTAAATTCCCAGTTGAAATCGGTACCTACACATTTGCTGCGCACGGTGAGTCTGAGTTGTTCACAGCTCCGTACCTTACTACAAAGTTCAAGGTTTCAGCACCTGGTACCCTTTATGCAACAAGCTACTGCAACATCCACGGATTGTGGGAAAACAGCATGGAAATCAAGGTGGAGGACTAATCAGTCCTCTTTTTCTTTTCTTGACAAGGGTCCCTCCATATAATAATATGTTATTAAATTCATAGGGACCATGAAGGGTACAAGTAGATTTTGTGATGGATCTTCACAGAGAGTCAGCTGTGGTGAGAGGCTGGCAGATGGCACATTATCCAAATACAGCCTGGAGTCTTCAGGGGATTTCACACCATACGTGATATGAGGCTTTATGTGAATTAAGGTGGTACCACGGGTTTTCTCGTCCTTTTGATGAGAAGACCCTTTATTTTTTGTAAGGAGGAATATTATGAGAAATGTTTATGACGTATTGGAGGAAAGAGGCTACATTGACCAGGCAACGGATGAAGAGGCTTTAAGAGACCTTCTAGAAAAGGAATCAGTCGCCTTTTACATCGGATTTGACGCAACAGCTGACAGCCTCACTCTTGGGCACTTTATCCAGATCATGGTAATGATGCATATGCAAAGGGCAGGCCACAGACCAATTGCACTTTTGGGGGGCGGTACGACCATGATTGGTGACCCTTCAGGAAAATCAGACATGAGAAGGGTCCTTACCAGAGAGATGATTGATTACAATGCAACCAGGTTCAAGGAGCAGTTTTCAAGATTCATCGACTTCAGCGAAGGCAAGGCATTCATGCCAAACAATGCCGACTGGCTTATGGACCTTAATTTTGTTGAGTTCATGAGGGAAATCGGAGTCCATTTCTCCGTGAACAGGATGCTTACCTTTGACTGCTACAAGAATCGTCTTGAGAAGGGGCTCACCTTCTTTGAGTTCGGCTACATGCTGATGCAAAGCTACGACTTCCTGCATCTTTACAGGACTTACGACTGCAAGCTACAGCTTGGGGGAAGCGACCAGTGGTCGAACATACTTGGTGGCTATGAACTTGTTAGAAAGCTTGAGCAGGACAAGGTTTACGGTATGACCTTCAAGCTTCTTACAACTGCAGCGGGAACCAAGATGGGCAAAACGGAAAAGGGAACCATCTGGATGGACAAGGAGAAAACCTCACCATACGAGCTTTTCCAATATCTCAGAAATGTTGACGACAGGGATGTGGAGAAGTTCCTTGCCCTGCTTACCTTCCTGCCCATGGATGAGGTAAGAAGACTCGGTGCCCTTGAGGGTGCGGAAATCAACAAGGCAAAGGAAGTCCTTGCCTATGAGGTGACCAGCATGATACACGGCAAGGATGAGGCTGATGGGGCCTTAAAGGCTGCCAAGGCTCTGTTTGCTGACGGCATGGATGAAAGCAGCATTCCTTCAACCCAAATGGACCCTGAAATGTTCAAGGAGGGGGTAGGAATCCTTGACCTTATGAGAGAGGTTGGGATGATCAAGTCCAACAGCGAGGGAAGACGTCTGGTTCAGCAGGGGGGAGTCACCATCGACGGGGAAAAGGTGGAGGCTGTTGATAGGATGGTCACTGCCAATGATTTCAAGGACGGAAAAATCCTTATAAAGAAGGGTAAAAAGACCTACCATCAGGTGCAAATCTAAATACGGAAGGTAGATTTATTATGACGGATACCACACAGAGAATCAAGGAGCTCCAAAACATACTTGAGTCAACCAAGCTGCTAAACGCTTCCAGGGATCTGGACTTTATTTTGAAGGAGCTTATGAACACGACCCTGAGGTTGATAAAAAGGGCAGATATAGGCATAATATTCCTGCATGATAAATCTGACGATCTTCTTAAATCCAAGTATTCCTTTGGCTTTAACAACATGAATGTGTCGTTGAAGCCAGGAGAGTCAATTACAGGAATAACCTTCAACCAAATGAGGACCCTGCATCTGAAATCTCCCGAGGAGGTTCACCGGGCAATGTCATCCATGTCCTCTGATACCAAAGACATGCTCCACAGAAGGATAATCCGCCCTATGGACAACCTCCTGAGTGCCATAAGCTGTCCCCTGATCCATGACGGGGAGTGCATCGGGGTGCTTGTACTGGATAACTATATGGGAGGGGAACCCTTTACTGAGGATGATGTATACCTAGCAGAGCTTATTTCTGTTCAGGCCACCATAGCTATAAGGAATGCGGAAAACTATTCAAGGGAAATCAAGGCCCAGGAGGCTCTCAAGGAATACAGCCATATGGTGGAAATGGAAAAGAACAGATACCAGTATTCCACTTTCCTCCACAACAAGTTCACTGAGATGATATTGAACAGGAATTCATCCGATGACATAATAAGTGAGGTTTCACAGCTTCTCCAGACTGATATATTCATAATCGACCTATTCTATACCATTGTTTCCTATGCTGGCGACCATCATGGCAAGAGGGAGGAATTGGAGGATATCAAGCCATCAATCCTTGAGTACATGTCCTCTGAAGGTGAATCCATTCACTACAACAAGGAATTGGATCTTTGGATAATGCTCTATCCCATCTTCGTTTCGGGAGATGTGTTTGGGTGGATCGGTCTCTTCCTTTATGAAGATAACCTGTCTGAGCTGGACAGGATTGTGGTGGAGAAATGCTCCAATGTTGTGGCCCTGGAGATTCTGAAGGATTATGACATGGCCAATCTGGAGCAGTCAATTCGGGGAGATTATTTTGACAATCTACTGAAGGGTACACCAATGAGCCTGGACAACAAGTTCCACCAAAGATACCGGATTGACTTCAGCCATCCTCACAGAATGATACTTATCAACCTTATCTACCAGAAAAAGGACAACCCTGCCTACAAGTACTTCAGATACTTTTACCAGGCAGTCAATGCATTGGCTCTCCAGACCTTCAAGAAGAGCCTTGCAATCCAGAAGCGTAATCTAATAATCATCCTTGTTGACGACAATGAGACCTTCAGCAGGGAAAGCATGAGGGACTTTCATGGGAACCTTGTCCATATAGTGGAAAAACTGGAATCAAGAGCCAAAATTCAATCCAGCTGTGTTTCCATTGTAAGCGAAAAGATATCAAGCTATGACGAATTCAGGAATATTTACGAAAGGACCTACAAGCTGTTTGATATAATCCCCAACAAATCACTATACGGTTGTCACTTCTATGAGGACTACCAGGTAAAGAAGATCCTTCTGAAAAACGACAAGCAGGACCTGGTGGACTTTTCAACAAAGGTTCTATCCCCTGTGCTGAATTATCCAAATTCATCCAGGGTTGAGCTCTTGGAGACACTTAAGACCTATATTTTCAATGGAGGTAACTGGACAAAAACGAAGAATGACCTCCACATTCACGGGAATACCTTGACCTACCGATTGAACAGGTTGAAGGAGCTTATGGGCTCAGATATAGATGACTATCAGACAAGGCTAAGAATTCAATTGGCACTGGAGGTAACTGAAATATACAATGAAATTCTGGAGGATCAAAAATAATGCTGTGGGTTTTAAAACCCACAGCATTATTTTTGATCTGACTTAAATATTAATTGTTTAGAAAATCAAGTGCAAACTGTGCATACAGCTCTGCCGCCCTGCCAAGTGCATCCTCATCAATGTTGAACTTCGGATGATGATGTGGATGGTATTCATTCTTCTCCTCATTCTTTGACCCAACAAATGCAAATATTGATGGAGCGTACTCTGAGAAGAATGCAAAATCCTCTCCACCTGTTGTCTTCTCAAACTTCACCAGGCTGTCTTCACCGTGCAGTTTCCTGACTGTTTCTGCAGCCAATTTAGACATGTTTTCTTCGTTTATTGTAGGAATTGTCATCTGAGTGTACTCAACCCTTGCCTTTGCCCTGTAGGCTTCTGCAGTGTTTTCAACAACCCTTTTTATCATTCCCTCGAATGCATTGTTCACTTCCATGGAGAAGCACCTTGTTGTACCTTCCATGTAGGCATCCCCTGAAATTACATTCCAACGGGTACCGCTCTTGATCATACCAACGCTAACCACCGCTGGATCAAGAGGATTGGTCTCCCTGCTGGCAATTGACTGTAGGTTCATTACCATTGCAGATGCCACAAGTGCAGCATCAACTGTCTGGTGAGGCATTGAACCATGTCCGCCCTTGCCTTCGACAAATACCTTAAACATTGCTGCCGATGCCATTCTCGGTCCTGCTTCAACTGAAATCTTGCCAGTCTCCACATCATTCCAGATATGGATTCCCATTATTCCGTCAACGCCATCCATGGCTCCGTCCTTGATCATGGCAAGGGCTCCCTGGGCTATTTCCTCACCAGGCTGGAAGAGAAGCTTAACAGTACCGTCAAACTCATCCTTCATATCGTTTAGGACCTTTGCAGCTGTAAGCAGTCCAGCTGTATGAGCATCGTGACCGCAGGCATGCATTACGCCTTCCACTTTTGACTTGTAATCAACCTCGTTCAGCTCCGTAACCTCAAGTGCATCCATGTCCGCCCTAAGGGCTACAGTCTTTCCTTCTCCCTTGCCCCTGATCAGGCCAACCACACCTGTACCTCCGCATTTTTCTGCAGGAATTCCCATCTTTTCAAGTTCTTCCATAACCCTCTTCTGGGTGTTGTACTCCTTCATGCTTGGCTCCGGATTCATATGGAATTCCCTTCTCATAGTGACGGAATAATCCCTGTACTTTTCTACAAGCTCTTTTACCTTCATTATTTTGCCTCCCCCAATTTCAGTATAGTATCATAAATCAGTTCGATTCCCTTCTGAAGCTGATCGTAGTCGGTCCATTCTTCCTTGCAATGACTCCTACCGTCCTTGCTAGGTACAAATATCAGTCCAACCTCTGTTACAGCTGCCATCACCATTGCATCATGGCCTGCACCGCTTAGCATGTTTCTGTAGGAAAATCCCTTCTCCTCAGCAGATTCCTTGAACAGCTCCACCATTTCCTCATTCATCTTAACCGGCTTGACATCAAGCATCTCGGTCACCTGGTAGGTCACATCCGTACCCTTTGTCAAGGCATCCAGTCTGTCAATTATTTTCTTCTTCACATTGCCTATGCTTTCCTCGTCCTTGGACCTGATGTCCACAGTAAACACAACCTGGGCAGGTACAATGTTTGCAGCACCTGGCTTGATCTCCATAACTCCAACTGTTGCAACTGTTCCGTTGTTTTCAGGTGCAGGGTATGAATCTATCTCAGCAACGACCTTTGATGCCACCCCAAGGGCATCCGCCCTCATATCCATGGGTGTTGTACCCGCATGGTCAGGCCTTCCATTCACCTGTACCTTGAACTCGTTTATACCAACTATGAAATCCACAATCCCAACATCCTTGCCTTCGTTTTCCAGAATCGGCCCCTGCTCTATATGCAGCTCAATGAAGGCCTTTACATCTTCCTTGTTACGCTTGGCTTCTGCAACCTTCTCAGGCTCAAAGCCAAAATCCCTAAAGGCCTGTGCCATTGACACTCCATCCTTGTCCTTGTTTCTCTCCAGCTGCTCAAGGTCAACAAGTCCCGCCATTGCGCGGCTTCCAAACACGCCAGAACCGAATCTTCCACCTTCCTCCTCTATCATTGCCACAAACTCAAGAGGATATCTTGTTTTTACGCCATTATCCTCCAGGGCCCTGAAAATTTCAAGTGCCATTACAACACCCGCCGGGCCATCGAAGTTTCCTCCATTTTTTACAGAGTCAAAATGTGAACCTATCATAATTACAGGGGCAGCGGGATCGGTTCCCTCCCTTCTGGCAAACAGGGTTCCTGCATTGTCCTCATAAATCTTCACATCCAGCTTCCCCAGCTGGTCCTTAAGGTATTCCCTGGCCATCCTGTCTTCCTCAGTCAGGGAAAATCTGGTCAATCCACCTTCAGTGCTGCTGTTGAATTTTGCCAGTTCCTCGATATCCTTCCTTATCCTATCAACTTTTGTGTTCATAAATCAGCCTCCTAAATAATCTCTGCCTTATATACAAGCTTGCAGGTTTTACCGAGAATAGCACTTACATTACAGTACTTGTCCTCAGCAAGCCTTATTGCCCTTTCAAGCTTTTCCATTTCCAGGTTGTCTCCCGCAAACCTAAAAACCACCCTTATTTCCTTATATATCCTTGGGACCGTATCTTCATCCATATCAGCCTCAATTTCCAGGTCCAGGGAAGTGAAACCAACCTTCATCTTGTCCAATATTATCTTCACATCAACTCCCATGCAGCCCCCAAGCCCTGCAAGTAGAAGGGGCATTGGCCTGAAGCCTTCATTGTTCCCCCCTGACTCCTCTCCAAGGTCCATCAGGACTTCATGGCCCAATCCATCATTTGCAGAAAAAGTCATATTCTCCTTCCATGAGCATTTCATCCTTTGCATATGATCCCACCTTTTGGTTTTATTCTTTTGATTGTATAAAAAGCGCCTCAAAAGGCGCTTTTGTTAAATCAGATTTACGAAGATTCCCGCGATTATTACGGATACAATTGTTACTGTTGTAAATCCTCCAACAAGCATCTTTGGAAGCATCTCATCCATAAGGAATTCTCTCTCCTCAGGGGTTTCACCAAGTGCCTTTGAAGCCTCTTCAGTAAGGATGTAGTTTGGTGGGAAGCCGTAAAGTGCAGTCAGTGCGACAGCAAAAGCCATTTCCTTGGTATAGCCCAGTCTCTTTCCTAAAAGCATGGATAGAACGGCCATACCTGAAACACCAAGAACGATTATTCCCATAAGTGGAACCACTATCTCCATAAGCATTGCAGGGGTAGCCCTTCCAAGCCCAGCAAATACGTAGGACATAAGGACTGTGATAAGGAAGCCGAATGAACCTGATGAGTTAAGAGGCTTCTGCTCCACAAATCCAATTTCCTGTGCTATAACTCCAAATATCAGACACATTACAAATGCAGAAATGTTGACCACAGGTGCTATCAGTGTTGATAATCCGACTGCAGCCCATGCTGTCAATCCAAGTCTTGCAAGTGTGAGGTATGTTGTCTGGTAGTCCTTTGGAATCTGAGGAAGAAGTTTTTTCTTGACAGGCTTGTCAACAACTGTCTCTTCCTTCACATGCTTGATTTCACCGCTTCTGAATCCATTAACCAGTCTTGTTCCTTCCTTCTTGAGCATTATGGAAGTCAAAGGATAACCAACAAATCCCTGCATTACATATGTAATTATTGCCAGGATAGCCAGGTTGTCTCTTCCGATTGCAGTTGCCGCATCACTCATGACTATTGCTGCAACAATACCTCCAGTAAGTGGTGGAGTTGCAATTACCGCTGTTTCCCTTCCAAACAGTGCAGAACCTATGGTCATGGTAAGTGCCATTATTCCTACGATTCCGATCAATGCGATCACTATGGTTCTCCATTGTCCAGCCAGTTCCCTAACTGACATCATTGTACCCATGTGAGTGATCAAAAGGTACATGGATAAGGTTACCACTGGCATCTGGAATCCAGCAAGGAAAACTATGTCCTCTGGAAAGAATGTCCAAAAACCAAATAGAAACAATAATGCCGCCACAAAGACTGACGGAACAAATGCCTTTGTTTTGGTGGATACGATATCTCCTACAGCCAAAACAATCAATACAATTGAAAATGCCATCATTAAACTCATATAATTCCTCCTTCATATTTATTTAGCACAGTATACCATTAAATACGAGGATTGTATATGGTGTCAAAAACAAAATTTTTCAGTATTTTTTGAATTATCTTTGAGCTATTGTTAGATATTTTTTTATCAATTTTCTCTTGACTCCCTTGCATTTTCACATTTTATGTTTTATAATTGTTACATAAAGATTAACAAATCTAAATTTTTTAATGTGTATCGTTATATTTTTATCATTTTTGGTTTTTTTCATGGTCTTTTTGAGCTTCTTTGGTAAATCTTCCCCTCTTTGCATTTACTGGACTCAAATTGGAAAGACCCCTCTACATAGATAGGTTCAAACAACATAAGAAGGGCTTCCCGGTCGGGAAGCCCTTCTTATGTTGCTATCTGCCAAGGACTGTAAAAAGTCCCATCAATCCATACTTCTGCCCGTCCCTCCGATATGAGTGGCAGAGATCATCCCTTTCATATGTTGAGATGTCAATTACAGTCATATTTTTTTCCTTAATGCCCATCTCAAGAAGCATCCTTCTGTTTATCTCCTGTAGATCCACAAGATACTGTTCATCAGTCACCTGCCTTACCAAATCACCCCACCTGGGAAATCGCCTGTTGAACAGACTGCTCACATCAAGTCTCACCATAAAGTCATCCTTGCCTATGGCAGGCCCTATAACCGCAATAATATCCTCCGGAGCTGATCCGTACTCAACAACCATTACATCCACTCCGTTCTCCACGATCCCTTCAAGGGTTCCTTTCCAGCCAGAGTGTATGTTCCCCTGGACCTTTTTCACCGGGTCAAACAGAATTACCGGAACGCAGTCTGCAAATCTGGTGAGCAGGGCCACCTGATTCATATCCGTTACAAGTCCGTCCGTATTTGGTATGAATCGGCCATAAGCCCCCTCCTTACCCTCCTCAAAAGAACTCAGAGTCCTTATGTTTCCAGTATGGGCCTGGTATCCATTATAGAGCAGTCTTGGCTTTTCATCCATAAATTCATATGCCTCATCAATATAGCTTTGAAGCAGGTCCCTGTCTGGATTGGTGCTTGAGCCAACATCCATATCCCTCGTTGTGAAGCAATGCTTGAGTCCCAGCTCCTGAAGCTCGGGCAAATATATGAACCTTTTTCCATTGGTCTCTTTGATTCTATACTCCATTGTCTATTCTATCCTTCCTGATCATTAACTCTCTGTACTGATTTTCCGTATCTATGTCACATACATCCATCTGATCCTCAACATGGTACCAGTGGATGTCTTCCTTGTTTCCGCTGATTATCTCAAATCCACCCTTCTCACCGTGAACCCTCTGCAAGTCTTCCCTGTATTTGCTGGAAAACAGTATTGGCATGTGAACCTCACCATCAAGGGTTGGAATTATGATTCCTTTACCCGATGTTGCAAATGCATGGGTTAGGCCATTCACCAGGGAACAGGATAACAAAGGCTGGTCCCCTGCAATAAAGAGGTAGCCGTCTCCTGTAGCCTTCTTCAAGCCCCTTTTCACACTCTCAGACTGTCCCAGTCGGGCCCTTGGATTACTTATGGTTTCAACGTCGTATTTTTCACCTATTTCAGCAACTTTCGCATTCCTATATACAAGTATCACCTTTGACAGCCTGGATTTGAGTGCGGTCTTTACAACCCGCTCAACAACCAGGTCCTCCCCGAAAGGAAGCAGCAGCTTATCTCTACCCATTCTCCTTGAGTAACCAGCTGCAAGGATTATTCCGTCAACTTTGGGCATCATTGTTCTCCTTTCCAGGCAAGTGACCTTCCCACCGCCTTCTTCCATTGATTGTACAACTGATTTCTCCTGTTCTCATACATCAAAGGAGAATATCTCCTGTCCAGATTCCAATTATTTTTAATTTCATCCCTGTCAGACCAATATCCCACTGCCAGCCCTGCAAGGTATGCGGCCCCAAGGGCTGTTGTCTCCCTTGTCACGGGCCTTTCAACATCCAGATTTAAAATATCTGACTGAAACTGCATGAGGAAATTATTCTCAACCGCTCCGCCGTCAACCCTAAGGGTCTTCAAGGAAATCCCCGAATCCTTCTCCATGGCCTCGAGCACGTCCCTCGTCTGATAGGCTATTGATTCAAGTGCCGCCCTTACTATATGGTCTCCAGTTGTATCCCTTGTCATTCCAACAATTGTCCCCCTGGCATACATATCCCAGTATGGAGCTCCTATACCAACAAATGCAGGGACAAGAAATACCCCATTTGTACTCTCCACCCTTTTTGCCGAATCTTCAGATTCGGCTGCTGTGCGAATAAGCCTAAGTCCATCCCTAAGCCACTGTACAACCGCTCCTGCAACGAATATGCTTCCCTCCAAGGCATAGGTCACCTTGCCTTCTATTCCCCAGGCTAGTGTTGTTATAAGGCCGCTATCTGATTCTATTGGGTCTTCTCCGGTATTCATAAGCATGAAGCAGCCTGTCCCGTAGGTGTTCTTTACCATTCCCTTTTCAAAGCAGGCATGCCCGAAGAGCGCTGCCTGTTGGTCACCTGCAATTCCACCGATTGGTATCCTTGCGCCGAAGTTCTTTTCGTCTGTGTATCCAAATATTCCAGAAGAATCCGTTACCTGTGGCAGCATCTCCGCTGGAATATCAAGCTCCTTCAGAAGCTTGTCATCCCACTGGAGGGTCCTGATATTGTAAAGCATTGTCCTTGAAGCGTTTGAGTAGTCTGTCTTGTGGACCTTGCCACCAGTCAGATTCCAAAGAAGCCAGGTGTCTACAGTACCAAAAATCAGCTCCCCATTTTCAGCCTTTTCCCTTGCACCCTTGACATTGTCAAGAATCCATTGAATCTTTGTTCCGGAAAAATATGCATCAATCAGAAGTCCCGTGTTCTTCTTAACATATTCAGAAAGTCCCCTATCCTTTAGCTCTTCACAATATCCAGCAGTCCTTCTGCACTGCCAGACTATTGCATTGTAGACGGGTCTGCCAGTATTCCTGTCCCATACAATTGTGGTTTCCCTTTGATTGGTTATTCCAATGGCAGCGATCTCATTTGGACTTACCGAAGCACTGTCCATGACCTCTCGTATAACACCTGACTGGGTTCCCCATATTTCCATGGGGTCGTGCTCAACCCAGGCTTCCTGTGGATAATACTGATTGAACTCCTTTTGAGCTATCCCATAGATTTTACCCTGTTTATCGAATAGGATCGCCCTTGAGCTGGTTGTCCCCTGATCCAATGCAAGTATATATTTCCTGGTCAACGCCATCACTCCTTTGCCCTTTTGTTAATTATATCAATAATTTGTCCATATTTTTTGGATTTCCATGAATTTTTTCAGCAAAAAGAAAGAAGCCCTTTCAGGCTTCTCCCTATCCCCCTCCAACAGGAGGGAAAAGGGACACTACGTCCCCATCCTTCAGCTTGTACTCAGGGGGTGTTCTTATTCCATTCACCAACAGAATGGCAACATCCTCAAGAGCTACTCCGATCTGTTCAAGAAGGCTGTCCACACTTGTATCTTCCTGAAGCTCCAGAGTTTCCTTCTTCTTGTCATCAATCCTGAGTGTGGCAAAATATCTGACTTCAACCTTTATCATTATAACCCCAGTTCCTTCAATTTGGCCTCGGTAGGAATTCCATCCTCGCCCCAGCCTCTTTCCTTGTAGTATTCGCCCAGCATTTCATCAAGCTTGTTGACCCAGCCCTTGCTTGGACCTTCAGGTATTGGGTCTTCCAGTAGTCTCTTGGGAAGCTTGTCCTCTTCAGGTGTTACTCCTGCAAGAAGGTTGAACTGCTTCTCTATGTTGTATATCCTGTCTCCTATTGCAAGTATGTCATTGCCTGTGAAGTCAGTTCCAGCGATTACATTGTACATTTCTGCGTAGTCATCGGCACCCAGTGCGAATGATGTGAACAGACATACTCCAAGGGAGTCTATTGCTGCTGTAAGGTCCTGGAATATCTTAACCCAGGTTGGTTTTGCCTTTGTTTCAAATCTGTCCAGCTGCTCAGGAAGACCAAGAACCTCTGGAGATATAGTATAGCCTCTAACGTGGCATCCTCCCCTGTTGCTGGTTGCATAGTTAAGACCGATACCCATTATTCCCCTTGGGTCATATGCAGGCATTTCCAGCTTCTTGACAGTCATCGAAAGCTCTGGAACTCCGTAGCCATCAGTCAATCTGTATGAACCTTGAGCCATTTTTGCGCCAAGTCCCTGACCATAGCCCATTCTCTTGACCCATTCAGCTATATCTGTTCCATTACCAAATTCAAGCTTAAGTCCATCAAGCTCATCATCCTTGATGTATCCCTTCTGATGAAGCTCGATTGCTGCTGCAATTGTTGACCCTGCCGAAATTGTGTCCAGACCCATCTCATTACACCAATAGTTTGCCATTATGATTGAATCCATATCGCTTATTCCACAATCTGAGCCGAATGACCAAAGTGTCTCATACTCAGGTCCTCCGCCTTCCCAATCACCTGATTTAACGTATCTTCCGCATCCGATTGGGCATCTGTAGCAGGCTGTTCTCTTTATAAGGTACTTGTCAGCCAGTGTCTCACCACTGATTTCATCTGCCTTGTCAAACTGGGCTTCCTGGAAATTGTTTGTGGGAAGTGAGCCAAGCTCGTTCAGGATGTTTACAAGTACTGCCGTACCATAGGTAGGTAGACCTTCACCTGTAACTCCGTTTTCCTTTATCTTTGCCAGTTGCTTTTTGTTAAGTTCCTTTATTCTGTCCTGATCTGGTACCTCAGGTTTACCTGAACCCTTTACAACTATTGCCTTAAGGTTCTTGGAACCCATTACTGCTCCAACTCCAGATCTTCCTGCCGCCCTGTCCTCATCATTCATTATGGCGGCTATATGGGAAAGATTCTCTCCTCCAGGTCCGATTGCCAGAACCTTGCAGCCCTTAGCATGCTTCTCTTCCAATTTCTTTGTTGTATTGGATACTGTTGTTCCCCAAAGGTCCGCAGCTGATAGAAGCTCAACCTTGTCATCATCAATGCTTAAATATACAGGCTCTTCGGATTTTCCTTCAAATGCGATTATGTCCCAGCCGGCAAACTTTAGCTCAGCTCCCCATTTACCACCTGAGTTTGAGGATGCTATCGTGTTTGAAAGTGGTGATTTTGTTACCACCATGTACCTACCACTTGTTGCAACAGGGTTACCTGTCATAGGTCCGGTAACTACAAACATTTTGTTCTCAGGACTCAATGGATCCACCTTTGGATCAACCTCATCCATCATCATCTTGGTTCCAAGACCTCTACCACCGATGAACTTCTTTGCCATTTCAAGATCCAAATCTTCTGTTTTCCATGTTCCATCTGTCAAATTAACTCTTAGGATTTTACCAGTGTAACCATACATATGTATTCATCCTCCTTCTTTATTCTATACTTCCACCTATAATACATTGCAAAAATGATGCCAACTTTTCCAAGGCGGATCAAGTTGGCAGGATGGCTATTTTTTAACTTTTCTAATAATTCAAGCTACTTCATTTCTTGTGGAAGCAAGAATCTGTTCCATAGTGGAACATAATGACGCTTATTTATGCGCTCCATATTGGAACATTGTGCCATTACGGAGCGTCAATCTCATATTTTTCAATTTTTCTATACAAAGTGTTTCTACCAATTCCTAGTTTTTTTGCGGCAAGAGTTATATTCCCCTCATATTTTCTTAGAATCCTCCTTATATGGTAGGATTCCATATCCTCCAGTGTCAGGTCTTCAGCCTCTTTTGCAATTGATACAGAGGGGTTTTGCCTTTCAAAGCTGTCAGTTGGCAAAGATTCTGTGTTTATTATAAGCTCCACCAGGTTTTCCAGCTCCCTTATATTTCCGGGCCAATCGTATTCCTGAAGCATCTCCATGTAGTAATCCGGAACCTCAACGGGCTTCTTGCTAAGCCTTCTGGCCTTCCGTTTCATGAAGAAATCAAACAAAAGGGGGATATCCCCTGGCCTTTCCCTTAGGGGCGGTAGCCTCAATGGAAGAACATTGAGCCTGTAATACAGGTCCTTCCTGAAATTTCCCCTGTCCACCTCCTCCCGGAGGTTCTTGTTTGTGGCTGCAATTATCCTAACATCAACAGGTATTTCAACCGTGCCTCCAACCCTTCGTACATTTCCTTCCTCAATCACACGGAGAAGTCTGGTCTGGAGTTCGTAGGGCATTTCACCTATCTCATCCAGAAAAAGAGTCCCCCCATCTGCTATCTCGAATTTTCCCGGTTGCCCCTCAGTCTTTGCTCCCGTAAATGCCCCTCCAACATAACCAAAAAGCTCTGACTCAATTAGATTTTTGGGGATTGCTCCGCAGTTAAGGGCAACAAAGGGCTCATTCTTTCTGTCGCTTTCATTCTGTATTGACTGGGCAAATATTTCCTTTCCGGTTCCACTTTCTCCCATTATTAGGACGGTCGACTTTGAATCTGCAACCTTTTTTGCAAACTCTATTATCCTCAGGAAGTCGGAGTCCTCTCCAATCACCTTGTCAAAGGTGTACACGGCACGGGACCCTGTTACCTTGTTGGCAAGCTTTCTCATTTTCCTGACATCCTTAACCACAAAAACGATCTCATAGGGGATGTTCCCTTCCCCCAGTACCGGATATGCACTCAGGTTTACCTCATTCTTATTGGTGGCAAGGTTGATGTAGACATCCTCCTGGTAGATGCTCTCACCATTTCCAATCCTGTGGACAATATCCTTCCAGTCGGGAAATAGGTCCATTCCTCTTACAGCGTAGAACTCCTCCTTAGAGTAGCCCAATATCCTGTATGTATAGTCATTTGCCAGGACCACTTTTCCCTCCATGTCCACAGTGAAAATCCCGGACGGCAGGGAATTGATGATTGTATCCAGGTATTTCTCCATCTTTTCATGGAGGTTTGAGCAGTTTATGTGTCTTATCATATACTCTATTGCAGAGGCAGCTGCCGCAACCATTCCAAGGGTATGGGAATTGACCAGCTCCATGCTTCCGGTCAGATCGATGCAGCCGATTATGGTTCCCGTATGGTCCCGTATGGGGGCACCTGAGCAGGTCCAGTTCTGAAGTATCCTAAGGACATGCTCCTCACCGGTCACCTGAAGGGGATAGCCCTCCTTGAGGGATGTACCCATACCATTTGTACCGGCATCCTCCTCACTCATATAGGCACCTGGAACCAACCAGGTATCATGAGCTTTCTGAAGCATGTCCTCATTCCCAGTAATGTTCAGAATGCAGCCTTCCCTATCGGTGAGAATAACAAGAAATTCCGAATCCTTCACAAATGAGTAGAGCTGATTGATAAATGGTTCCGAAACCGATATCAAAGTATGGTTATCAGTTATAAGGTTATTCAGTTCTTTCTGGGACAATATACGTTTGCTCTTCTTTTGGTCGGGCTTTATTCCATAGGCCCGACTTCTTCTATTCGATTCAATTATAAAATCCACATCTCTTTTTACCATGAAATTCCTCCCTGGAAAATCAGTAGCAGCACCTGTCATCCATATCACTACCTTTAATTTACCAAGTCAACCGGCAAAAGTCAAAGAAAACCGATTGATGTTGGCTATATATGTGTTATGTAGTATAATAATCTAATGATAATCACGCAATGCTGGATTTTCAAATATTTCGTTGGTATAACAGAGGGTGATGTGATGGATAAGAACAAAACAAATAGCCAGAGGGCTCTAAGATTGGGAAATGAACCAATAGGAAGCCTCCTTTTGAGGTTTTCAATTCCTGCGATTGTAGGAATGATGGTAAATGCCCTATACAATATTGTTGACAGGATATTCATAGGACGTGGAGTTAACAGCATAGCCATTGGCGGTATATACATAGGCATGCCCATAATGCTTATACTCATGGCCTTTTCCATGCTCGTGGGAATAGGCGGGAACACCCTGGTCTCCATAAGGCTTGGTGAGGATGAAAAGGATGAGGCGGACAAGATAGCAAGCAACTCACTTATGCTGCTCATTATAATAGGGATTGCCCTTGGAGCAACGGGATTGCTCTTCCTTGAGCCCCTTCTTAAGGCATTTGGTGCCAGCGAATCCAACATAGTCTATTCCATGGATTACATGAGGGTCATTCTTCTTGGCGCACCCTTTCAGGCCATAGGCTTTGGAATGAACAACTTCATCAGGGGAGAAGGAAATCCAAAGATAGCAATGATGACAATGCTTATAGGCGCTGGTCTGAATATGATACTTGATCCACTTTTCATATTTGTCTTCAAAATGGGAGTGCAGGGAGCTGCCCTTGCAACAATAATATCCCAGTTCATTTCAGCTACCTGGGTTTTAAAGTACTTCATATCGGGAAGCAGCATCCTGGACCTGAAGAAGGAATACCTGATGCCAAAGCTGGAGTATGTCAAAAAGATTTTTGGCAATGGCTTCGCACCCTTTAGCATGCAGATAGCAGCCAGCATGGTTACCGCCCTCTATAACACAAACCTTCAGAGTCACGGCGGAGACCTTGCGACCTCAAGTATGGGTGTAATCAACTCTGTTGCAATGATGATACTTATGCCGGTATTTGGTATAAACCAAGGATCTCAGCCTATAATGGGCTACAATTACGGGGCGAGGCAATATGATCGGGTTAAAAAGACCCTCCTTTATGCCGCCCTAATGGCCACGACAATTACAACCACAGGGTTTCTGGTGGTCCAGTTTTTCCCCGATGCCATAATATTGCTTTTCACAGGGACCGAAGGAGTCCAATCGGGCTTGCTGCCAATTGCAGTCCCCGGTATTAAAACACTCCTGTTCATGTTCCCCATTGTAGGCTTCCAGATTGTAAGCACATCTTACTTCCAGGCTACAGGGAAGCCGAAGCAGGCCATGCTATTGAGTCTTTCAAGACAGGTTCTTGTACTGATACCGGCCCTGCTTATACTGCCTAATCTGTTCGGGTTAAGAGGAGTATGGATGGCTGGTCCAATTGCCGATTTCACTTCATCACTTATTACTGCAATTCTTGTATTCTACTCCATTAGGTATCTAAATGCCCAGACGGAAAAAGGACTGATCTAGCCTAAAGGCAGATTCAGTCCTTTTTTAAAGCTCCCTGATTATATCGGTCAGGTGTTTTGTAAGCCTTGCAGTCAGTCCCCAAACGATGTAGTCACCATACTGGTAGAAGAGCACCTGGTGCTTTCCCTCTCGGAAATTGTATTCCCTTCCCCTTGGTATGAGTTCATATGGAAAATCCTCAGTATCCTCAGTCTTTAGGACAAGCTCGTAGGACAGGGGCTCCGTATGGAGCAAAAAGTCCACTGGAACCGTGAAAATGTGATCCACCTCATCCGGGTTGATCTGTAGTGAGTCCAGGTCATCAACCTTTAGAACACCCAGAAAACAGTGAATTGTAAAGTTGGCGTAGGACACCAGAAAATCCAACTCCCCCAGTATGTCAATGTCCCCCGGAGTGACCCCCAGCTCCTCCACAGTCTCTCTGATTGCAGCGGTCCTGAAGCTTTCACCCTTTTCCACCTTGCCGCCAGGGAAGGAAACCTCTCCCGGCTGGGTCTTCATATGCCTTGCCCTAAGCTCATAGATCACTTCCCACTTCCCATCGACCTGAACCAGGGGGATTAGGACTGAGAACTTTCCAACCGCATCAAGGGGTTTTGGTATTCTGTTCTTTAGCTTTTCCGTCAATTTATCTATAATCAATTCAACTTCCTCCAAATCAATCCGTAAGTATTATCCTGGCTGCCCTTAAAAGAATCTCTTCCCTGTTGAAGGGCACCAGCTTTCCAAACCTGTTGATGATTGTATCATACATTGTAATCTCCCTATCCTCAAGCCTGCTGGAGTTCATGCTGATGTAGTCCCTCAAATCCTCAAAATCGAAGATTTCAAACCTATCCTTCCCAAGGTGTACCAGTGCCCTTTCCAGAAGGGAGATTACAAACCACTGATAATCATGGTCTTTTTCAATGTCGAGCATGGACCACAATCTTGGTACGATTTCCCCAAACAGAAGGCTGAGACTTGGGCTTGCATCAAGGTTCAACAAGTCTCCAAGGGCTCGTATCCCTTCCTCTCCCAGACTGGCAAGATAATTGAAATAGAATTCCTCGCCTTTGGGCAGGATGTAGTATCTGTTGCCAACCAACCCCTTTAATTCCCTTGATGCATCCAGATAACCCATCTTCATGTTCTTTCTTATTCTCCTGCCATCAAGGTCAAAAGTCCTTCCCAAATCCTCGCTGGGGGCAATTACCATTGGGCTAAGGTAGGTCAGGTCCTCCAAGTCTCCCTGGTACATCTGATGGGTCCTTAGTATTATCAGGTTCCTAAAGCCTTTATTTATGAGCATGTGGTATGGAAGATTATCTGAAAACCATCCATCCAAGAAAGTCTTTCCTCCAATTTTCTCCAGGCGAAAAAAGGGCATGTAGGCAGATGCCAACAGGTAGTCCTTCATCTCTCCCTCGGGTATGTCCTCCTTGAAAAGCTCCGTAGGGGTCCGGTCTGTAAGGTTGTATGTGGATATCCCAAACTCAATGGGCGACCTTCTTATTGCATCCTCGTTAACATATTTTGCAATCATTTCCTTGAAGGGTGTAATGTCAAAACCCTTGTTCAATATGACTCCCCTCAGCTTGTCAGCCACAAGCTTTACAGTATGTCTGTCAGGTCTTGAATGAAGCAGCCTGTTTATCTCCTGGTCATTGTCCCGGATGATGTCAGAGTATCTGATGTCATTCCACAGCTCAATGCAGGTATCAAATTCGCCCTGGACAATCATTGCACCATTCAAGGCTCCAATGGATGTCCCTGCGACAGCTGATATTTCAAGACCATTTTCACTGATCGCCTTGTATGCACCTGCCTGGTAGGAACCCTTGGCACCACCACCTTCAAGCACAATACCGTACATGGACTTCCACCTCCCAAATCACAAATCAAATAAACTTCACATCCACTTTATACCCAGATATTTGGACGCTCCACCCTCCTGGCTTGTGGTATAATTAATCTATTAAACCACTTAAGGAGGAATCACATGTCAAGAAGAATGAGTTGGAACAAGTATTTCATGGAAATTACCGAACTGGTGGCAAGCCGTTCCACCTGCGACAGAGCCTGGGTGGGTTGTGTGATTGTCAACGACAGCAACAGGATTGTATCAACAGGTTATAATGGATCAGTATCAGGAAATCCCCATTGTGACGATGTTGGCCACACCATGAGGGACGGACACTGCATTGCAACCATACATGCAGAGATGAACGCCCTCCTTTACTGTGCAAAGGAAGGGATCCCAGTAAACAATTGCGTTGCTTACGTCACCCACTTTCCTTGCCTGAACTGTACAAAATCACTGATCCAGGCAGGCATCAAAAAAATATACTACAAGAATGATTACCGTGTGGATGACTATGCCGTGGAGCTGTTGGAACGAAACAATATTGGCTATGAAAAGATCACCTAGAGAATGGCATCCTTTGCAAGCTGGTCAGCCTCATCGTTAAGGTCATTTCCACTGTGGGCCTTGACCTTTATGAACCGGACCTCCAATTTATCCTTGATAGAGTCATAGTAGCGCTTGTAGTCCCTTGTACCATCCCTGTTGGTTTTCCAATTTCCCTTTGCCCAGTTTTCGATTCCAGTATAGTCGTAATGGAGGTAAAGGGTTTTCTTCTTTTTTGCAATCGCCCAGTCAATGGCCACCATGGCTCCCTTAAGCTCGCCTGCCACATTTCTCATTGAGGCCAGGTCTGGATTCTCCTCCCTGCCGCTGAAAGTATGTTTCTCCCCATCCGATATTATTACAACTCCATAGCTGTAGGTGCCATCATCAAGATTGTAGCTTCCATCCACATAGGCAATCGCAGCATCAGCATCATCTATTTCATCAATTATATCCTCATGCTTTTCTCCAAGACCCAGGAATGCTTCCGCCTCCTCCTTTGACTTGAATTTCTTGTAAACAGCTCCAGGAAATCCATGGACCTGATTCTTGCATTCCTCCCAGGTTAGATAAATCCCTGGTACAAGACCTCTTTTGACTGCATAGTAAAATTTTGTCATGTTTCACCTCTTAATCCTTTATATTATATCAATTATAACATATTTGAAGACTTGGGACTCATATCAGGTATATCATGCGGGATTGTTAATTACTTGACATTACAAGGCTAGTCCAGATTCCCTAATTGAAAATTATTATGGGAATAAGACATATGTAAACCTATTTTATTGATGTGGTTGTTATATATTTACATTTTTGCAACATTTGTTCAAAATACTTTGTTATTATTTTATCTATTAATTGTATATTTCAAATTTTCTTTAAATTGTATTGAATTCCAAAATGCTTTCTGTTAAAATTGAAATAAGTTGTTTTTTTAAGCGAATGGGGAAAACGTTTAACCTGCAACTATCAGCAACCCACCAATTGCTGAGTAAGGAGAACATTGAAAAAATAATACTAGGAGGTAATTTATGGATTTTATTATGAATCTTAACAGTACCGTCAATAGTTTCGTATGGGGACCACCTATGCTATTCCTATTGGTAGGTACAGGAGTTTACTTGACCATTGGAACTAATTTCTTTTCTATTCTTAAACTTGGTTACGTACTTAAAAACACACTACTTAAAATCTTCTCCAAGGATCAGTCAGGAGAGGGAGAAATCACACCATTCCAGGCAGTTGCAACAGCTCTTGCAGCAACTGTAGGTACTGGTAACATTGCCGGAGTTGCTACAGCGATAGCCCTTGGTGGACCGGGAGCAGTATTCTGGATGTGGGTTTCAGCGGTATTCGGCATGACCACGAAGTTCGGAGAGGTTGTTCTTTCAATCAAATTCAGAGAGAAGACCGAAGACGGACGTTTTGTTGGTGGACCTATGTACTACATAGCAAACGGCCTTAACATGAAGTGGCTGGCTACAGTATTTGCGGTATTTGGAGCTATTGCAGCTTTCGGTATCGGAAATATGGTGCAGTCAAACTCAGTTGCCGCTTCACTTCAGGAGTCATTTAACATTTCCCCACTTGTAACAGGCCTTGTACTTGCAGTCCTTACTGCTCTTGTAATCCTAGGTGGTATCAAGAGGATAGGTTCTGTAACCGAGAAGCTTGTTCCAGGTATGGCTTCAATCTATATACTTGGTGCAATATTCATAATCATCATGAACGGATCACACATTCCTGAGGCATTTGGCCTAATCTTTGGAAACGCATTTACAGGAACTGCTGCCGTAGGTGGATTTGCAGGTTCAACACTTGCAATGGCAGTAAGATTCGGAGTTGCTCGTGGAGTATTCTCAAACGAGGCTGGTCTTGGTAGTGCACCTATCGCCCACGCCGCTTCAACTACTGACCACCCTGTAAGACAGGGACTTTGGGGAGTGTTTGAGGTATTCATGGATACAATTGTAATCTGTACCCTAACAGCTCTAGCAATTCTTGTATCAGGTCTTTGGAACACAGGAGCAACTGGTGCAGCACTTACAACCCAGGCATTTGACGAAGCTATTATTGGTGGAGGATACATCGTATCAATAGGTATCATGCTGTTTGCATTCTCAACAATACTAGGTTGGTCATACTATGGAGAGAGATGTGCTGAGTACCTGTTCGGTGAAAAGGCAATCGTTCCTTACAGAATAATCTGGATTCCATTTGTGGTAATCGGAGCTATCGGAGGATTGGACTTCATTTGGGCACTTGCAGACACAATGAACGGTCTAATGGCCATTCCAAACCTTGTGGGTGTTCTGATGCTTAGTGGAACCATCTTAAAGCTTACCAAGGAATTCTTTGCAATGGAAAAAGAAAAGGGAAACCTTTAGGACATGATTGAAGCGAGGCTTTTGCCTCGCTTCTTTTTTAATCAAAATTATCTTGAATGTGCGATCCTGCTTGCTGAAGCAGCTGCAATCGCTGCTACGATATCATCAAGGAAGGTATGGCATGCCTCTCCTTTTTTTGTGTCCAGCTCCTTGATTATTCCAATCTTCTCCTTGTCAAGATATCCAAAGTTTGTAAGACCGATGGTCCCGTAGACATTCACTATAGAAAGTGGCAGGATTTCATCTATACCATACAATCCTTCATCTGCTGCAACTATACTCTGCAAGGGCTCCGGCAGAAGCTTCTTTTCGGTGAGCTCGTCAATTGCTATTCCGGTTATTATGGCATGGATTATTTCCCTTTTGCTAAGTACGGCATCAATATTCTCAAGACAGATTTCAATTGTGAGATCCTCATAGTAGTCCTTTTGAAGGTCCATTACAATCTCTGCAATCTGTTCCAGCTGTACCCCCCGTCGATTTAGCATTCCAATGGTCATTACCTTCAATTCTTCCATATCATACTTGTGGCTGTATTTGTCTTTACCTTTCCCCATGTGTTCATCCTCCTTTGAGTTTACATTTGATGTATACCCATGATTGACGCCTGCATTCACAGGGGTCCAACAGAACTTGATTTTTTTATAACGAGAGTGTATAATCTATAGGTACATTAAAGGAAAGGAGATGAAAACAATGAAAAAGTTTTTGGTTATCCTTTTGACACTTGCCATGGCTATGAGCCTTGCAGCTTGTGGAGGAGGAGAAGAGCCAGCTGAAGGTGGCGAGCCTGTAGTTCTTACTGGTGTAGGAGAAGGCTTTGGTGGAGACATCACCGTTGAGGTTACACTTGAAGGCGAAACTATCACCAATGTGGAGATACTTGAGCACAGTGAATCTGAAGGTATAAGTGATCCAGCAATCGAGGAGATCCCTGCAGCTATAGTTGAAGCTAACTCAACGGATGTAGATACAGTATCTGGTGCTACATACAGCAGCGAAGGTATCATAGCAGCAGTAAACGCCGCTCTTGAAAGCGCTGAGTAATTCAATAAATAGATTTTAAAGAACCCTTATCGGTCCAGCCGATAAGGGTTCTTTTATTCTTCTTTTTCTTTTTTCGCAAATATTCCAGATAGGAATATTCCAAGTTCCATCAGCACCAGCATGGGCAGTCCCAGCAGCAGCTGTGATATGATGTCCGGAGGCGTTATTATTGCAGCCAGGACAAATATTCCCAGAACCATATATTTTCTGTTTTTCTTGATAAAGCTTACCTTGACAATCCCAAATCTTGTTAACAGTATCATCAGTATGGGCAACTCGAATATTGCACCAAAGGCGACCACTGTACTAAGTACAAAGCTCATGTAGCTGTTAAAGCTAATCATGGGTGATATTATGTCCATCTGAAATCCCATGAAAAATACCAGAATTATTGGTATTACCATAAAATACGCAAAGACCGTTCCTGCAATGAAGAAAATCCCACCCATGGATATGGCTGCAGCAACCAGCTTCCTTTCCTTTGCGTTAAGTCCAGGACTCACAAACAACCATACCTGGATTATCAGAAAGGGTGCTGCTATTATGAGACCTCCAATCATGGCAAGCTTGACATTGGCCAAAAGAAGCTCCGCAGGTGATATGAAAACAAATTCTATATCCCCGGCCAAATCAACCATGTCCCTGATTATCCTTTCTGCGAAGGTATAGCATAAAAGGGCTGCCGCTATGAAAAACACCGCAGAATAAATCAGCCTCTTGCGGAGCTCCTCAAGATGCTCAGTCAATGTAAGGTTTTTACCATCATTTTCACTTGTCTTCCTTCTCATCAGCTTCTTCCTTCTCGTTAGAATCTTTGTCTGCTCCAGCCTTGAACTCCTTTAGTGCCTTGCCCAATGACTTGCCTATTTCAGGCAGCTTTGACGGTCCAAATATAACCAAGGCTATTGCCAGAATCAATATCAGCTCAGGCATTCCTAATCTTCCAAATCCCATACTTCAACCTCCCATATCGATATATTTTTATCAAACCTCATAAACTGATTCTACCACTAATCACCCTACAATACAACTTCATTTTGAATATTATCTATATGTTCCACTAAATTAGGACTTTTAGTCCACCGTCTTCTGCCTGTAGGGATATGTGTCAACCAGTTCTCCCAGTGCAAAAAATCTCTTGCCATTCTTTGATGTGTAGTAGCAGGTCATAAGGGATATTATTGGTTTTCCCCTCTCATCGGCCCGTTCATGGTCCAACATGTATATGGCGGTCTCTGGTACGAGGACAGTTTCATATATCTCATACTCATAGATATTTATCTTGTCGGTAATCCTTACCTGCATTCCAGGCTCTGCATTTAGCAGGTTCCCAAAAAGAAGGCTCGGATCCTTCATGTAGTGGGACGCCAGGGAAAAATTACCCTCACCCATTTTCAGGTCAGGTACCATTGTTCCAGCTCCAGCCATGAGATTTGCATCTGAAACACCCTTCAAAATTGGCAGATCGATTCCCAGATCATCTATGGTAAGGAGTCCTATTACATTTTCGTCCTTGAACTGTCTGGCTCCAGCCACAGCATTGGTGGCGGAAACATCCTCTATAGCCGTGAAATCATACTCAGCTTCACGCTCATTGTTCTCACGTATCTGCTCTTCAGTGATCTCTTGGACCACATCTGCACCCTTTTCAACCTGTCTCTTTATTAAAAGCTCAGGTAAGAACTGATAAGCAATAAGGGCTGCACCTAATATTATCAATAAAGTGGATATCCATTTTCTCATAGTTTTTCACCTCGGTCTATAGATACCCAGGTTAGGTATTAATATCACAGCCTGATTGAATAACAGCCTTCTTTGCAAGCACCTGAAGTGCATCCACATAGCCCACACCCGATGGAAATTCATACATGTCCCCGGCAACTGACAGCTCTGTGCAGCCCAAGAGCATCACACCCGCTCCCTGGGCCTTCAATTCCCCTATTGCGCCATTAAATGCTGTAAGGTCATTCTCATATCTTCCCATCTTTATATTATAGATAAGTTCCATTATTGCGTCCTGGTGGCCCCCAGAAGGCATTACATATTCCAGGCCTTCGTTCTCAAGCTCTCTTCCGTAGACACCGGATGAAATGGTTCCAGTGGTGGATAGGAGTCCAACCTTGGTGTCGGGAAAAATATTCTTTATGGTGCAGACCGTCTCCCTGATCATGTTGATAAAGGGTATGTCCACTGCATTGCTGATTTCATCATAGAAATAATGTGCTGTATTACAGGGCATCACCAAAAAATCAGCTCCTGCCTCCTGCAGTCTCACCGCAGATTTTACAAGCTCTCCCAGGGGGTTTTCTCCTCCCTGGAGGATGTAACTCGTCCGATCTGGAATTCTTGTGTTGCTGTCAATTATTGTATGGGGATGGTCCTGGTCAGCATCTGCCCTTGTGTAAAGGACTATTTTCTCAAACAGCTTCACCGTTGCCAAGGGACCCATTCCTCCAATTACACCAATGGTCCTTTTCATTCTATTCCTCCCCAAACCAGAGCTTAAGCTCCCTTTTTGCAGACTCTTCAGAATCTGATGCATGAACCAGGTTTTCCGTCTTGGAGTTTGCAAGGTCTCCCCTAATTGTTCCTGGTGATGCACATGTGGT
>OBLN01000142.1_pt1 | contig 26177 bp, 24 predicted proteins | sample 1519301 | NCBI WGS metagenome assembly OBLN01 (sample SAMEA2452533, study PRJEB22499) | sediment metagenome | reverse complement strand
TGAAACAGGCTTATATCAAGTATGATCCTGAATTCTTGAAGAAGGTCTATATGGATAACTATCTTGCTCTCCTTATTGATGAGAGAGCAGATGCTTCAACTTCTCCTGAATTTAAAGCTCTAAAGAAAGAGAATGAGGAACTCAGTAATCAGAATGATGCAAACCATGCACTTGCATGCCAGTATAGGGGACGTGTTGAAGAGCTTAAAGAGGAAAATGAAGAACTTACCAGATCTAATGATACACAGAATACAGTGATGAGAACATTAATGAGCGATCCTTCTGTACGCGATCTTATGAGCAAGATTATGGAGGAAACTGAAGCACAAGGTGAGAAAAGGGAGAAGGAGGAGTAATTATCAATTGACTGGGTGAATTCCATAGAAAGGAGGTGATTAATAAATACCGAATGCCCATTTTTTCTTTCTTGGAGGAAATTGGAAAACACCAATCAATTATTTGATTCAGAAATAAGAAACCCAAAATGTTGTTATAACCCAAGTTTGACAAAAATATCCTGTGTGTCATATCCCAAGCAATAATAATGATATCCTACTGATATACCAATTTGCCTGACTAAACAGAATTTGTAAATAATTGTGAGCATATAATATGGAAGAAGTGAAAAACATGTGGGAATACAAACAAGTAATAGTGATACCTGAAGATGTAGAGATGTCACCGGGAAAGCTTGGAGTTCAGATTGCACATGCATCCATTACTCCAATCCTCAAAAACCTGGATCGTCTTGATGATATTGAAAAATGGTTCGATGATGGAAATCAACAAAAGAAAGTTGTTCTGAAGATCAAGAACCGAACCAAATTGTTGAACTTTAGAGACAAAGCCATTAATGAAGGATATATCTGTGAACTTATACGCGATGCTGGAAGGACAGAAGTGGAACCTGGGACAATTACAGCATTGGGTTTTTTCCCGATGAAAAGTGAAGAGATTGATAAATTGACGAAGAAACTGAGTTTGTTCTCATGAAAATTCCACCCGAAATTAATAAGTTCTTTTTGCGGTAATTGTTATGGAATGTGCCGCCTGCGGCGGGATGGTTTACAATTAGTAGTTACTTAAGGGAGTGATAGGTTTGAATCCACTTGTTTTTTCTTTTGATTATGAACCTATTTAAAAACTGCTCTGACACCGGCTCTGTAGAAATCCTCATTTGAATAACATAGACAACCTTGGCAAACCTGCCAAGGTTGTGTACTAATAGTTTCATTTTAATCTCTTTTACCTGATTCCAATACTTTCTTGCCTTAATTTCTTTTCCATATTTTCTTTTGAGTACTGAGAACATAGTTTCAACCAGGTTTCTGTTATGATATAGCTCCTCATCAAACTCCTGTACCATTTTCCTGCGGAATTTTCCCTTGATCCGTTTTCTCTTTCGTTGTCTCAAAGGAATCATAGCTATTGCTTGTAATTGTTCTCTTGTTAGTGAATGTATGGCTTCTGAATCGTATCCTTTATCCATCAGATAGTAGTTTGATCTTCGAGTTTTATGACATTGTTTTAGCAATGTCTTTACATGTTTTGTATCATGAACAGGTTTACCTGATATCTTAAAACCAGTAACTATCAACTTATTAGTATCAACAGAAATGCTTACTTTCAGGAATGATCTACGTTTTTTCTTTGTTCTGAGTGAATAGTAATAACTGCAATGACCACTAGTAAATCCACTTGAATCAATAGCAGTAACTTCTATTGTTTCTCCATGTGAGTAGAACAGATCAAGTGTTTGCTTTAATAATCCATTGAAGTAAACAGATTTAATTCTTCTAACGAACTTATGCAAAGTTGTAAAATGTGGAGCTTGTTTTAACCCAATTCTTGATCTAACTGGATCCATCAATTCAACAAGTTCAACAATACTCCTGTAATCGGTTTTTAGGTACTCTTTCAACAAAACCAATGTCAATAGCTGGTGTTGTGTATATTTCCTCTTGGAATACTTACAACTGTATATCTCCAAATGTGAGTTTCCTGATGCAGCTAACGCTGCATCAACAAACTTTAAGTACTTATTAGACAAAACACTAAACATCCCCTTTGTGTTTTCTGTAGCAAGCAACACTTTGGGGTTTTATCCTTTTTAAACTATTAGGTGAAAATTGAAGCAAGGGATAGGTTTTCTACAGAGCCCTGACACCTTTTCCAGCACAACATGAAACATGTAATATCTAGTAGTCCTTTGAAAACGACATTAAGCCTTTAATGTCTTCTAACATACCGCAAATACGCGTAATACGCGTAAAATACGCGTTATTAAAAAGTTCATTCTCCCAAAACATAGAATGTTGTTTTAGCATGTCCTTTCTGAATGATGGATTCATTCTCCTTCAGCCGCCATAGTAAATTATATGCCTGGTCTTTGCTAAGCATACACAACTCCATAACATCAGCTCTTTTGATAGAACCATGCTTTTTTATATAGCTCAGAACCATCTGTTCCTGCTGTATTGTATCAAAACCTGCCTGGCGCACATATGCTGCTTTCTCACCTGATTTTCTGTAAACTTTGGCACTAAGCGTGTATGATCTTCCGCGTTTTGTTCCATGGGCTTCTACCAAATCAGCCTCAACAAGTTTCTCGATAAATCTTGATATCGATATTATCTATAAGTGGTTTCAGAACAGCATCAATACATTGTTTTGGTCTTAATTCAAGTTTAGAACTAGTTCGTGAATTGAATTCTAGAAATGACATATGGCGGCGTTCCCGCCGCATATAAAGCTATCGGGAACATAATTCGGTGACCTATTCAAAACTAGCGAAGTACTGAAAGTGGTACTTCCGAGGTGGTCGGAAAGATACCATTCCATGTCTCCTGATGTCTGCTTGGCTATGCGTTCATCGTCACGGAAGAAGTAGCTGGTCGTTACGCCATCATCTACTTCATAGAACTTGTTGATGTAATAAGTGAACTCATTTTCAGCGTTCTGTTTCTTGACTCTCTGGCCGTTGGCATCGTACCAGTATTTCTCGACAGGAAACCTGAAGCAAAACTAAATATACATGTAAATGCATAGTTCTATGCAAATGGTGAGATTCATGAAAAGATTTACTATCTCCATTCCTGATGATCTTAAACACGAAATGGATTCTTTGCCGGATATCAACTGGGCCCAGGTTGCAAAGGAAAGCATTCAGAAAAAGGTCCATATGCTCGATGAATTTGAAAGTTTTGAAAGGAGCCACGATCAATAATGTCCACGTTGACGATACCAATAGATGACGAACTCTATGACAGGGTACAGTCCTTTTCATGGGTGAAGTGGTCCAGAGTTGCACAGGATGGAATTAGAAAACGAAAGATACTTGAGATCTATATACGGGACAAGAAAATCTCCGAGGAAGACTCTGAGTTTTGTGAAATAATTGACTGGCATCCTGTTGATGAATTACCGATAAAGCAAGAGCTGATTGGGAAGTTAAAGACGACGGATAAGAGCTCATATGAAGCTGTCGAGGACATATCTGATATATTTAAATAATCGATCCGGTGATTGGCATGACCTATTCCCTTTTTATTTCACCGGAATGCAGGAAAGAGATCAGGAAGCTGACAAGGAAAAATCTTCATCTGCAGAGTATCCTTGAAAAGAAGATCAAGGAAATCCTTGATAATCCAACCCGATTCAAACCTTTACGTAACGAACTTGCTGGCTACTACAGAGTACATATCATGACCAGCTTTGTTCTTATCTTCACTGTGGACACGGAGGAAAGGACAGTTTCATTTGTAAATTTCTCCCATCATGACGATGCATATGGAAGGTGAGCATCTATGGATATTTAAAGACCGCCGGACTGCACCTGCCCATATGGGTAGTACTCGGTACGCTCAACCTCAAGAACACTCTCGTTGACAAGCAGAGTAGTGCTGCCGAGATGATCCGACAAATACCACTCCATGCCCCCTGATGTCTGCTTGGCTATGCGTTCATCATCGCGGAAGAAGTAACTGGTTGCATTGCCATTATCCACTTCATAGAACTTGTTGACGTAGTAAGTGAACTCTCCATCAGCATCCTGCTTCTTAACTCTCTGATCATCCGCATCATACCAGTACTTCTCCACAAGAGAATTGTTAACTAAGTAGCGCACCTCACTCAACTGATTGCCATCATTGTAGATATAGATAAAATCTTCATCTTCAACTAAATTCCCGTTGGCATCGTAATCCAGAGTGTTTCCGTTATAGTTCACAGGAGCTTTTTTATATCCTCAAGATCTAATGCAAAGATTCCATCTTTTACCAAATCTGCCTTGCCAATAATTTCTCTTGCACATATTCCATAGTAAATTTCAGTATCTTCATGAATATCAAGATAACTAGCCTTTTCCTTTAACTTTCGAATCACATTGTTACAATCTTTGGCTTTCAGATCACGCCATTTACATTCCAGAAGCATTATTTTTTTCATATCTGGGCTCATAAGCAACAGATCTATCTCATAACTATTTTTTCCTCTCGGTTCACCTTTTATAGTTCCCCACTGTCTTCCTATTCTGTCAAAATTGAAAGGAATGATTTGTTGTTTTTCCATCAAAAATTCTTTTATAATTCTTTCAAAACTAAACCCGAGGAAAGTATCAAAGTTTTCCAGGAACATAGTAAACAATTCCTCGGTCCTGCCTTGTTCAAAATAAGAATCATATCTTTTGATAAATCCAAACCAAAAATGCAGGAATGGATCACGTATTGTATAGATTCCTCTTCTTGATTTTCGGGGATCTTCGAGTATAGGTGTTTCTCTCCGAACAACGTTGTATTCTTTTCGTAGGATATCTAGGTATCGTGTGGCTTTTCCACTACCTTGACCTTCCAGAAAACCGTTAATCTCGCCTGCAGTATTCTTCCCGAGAGCAATTGCTTCAAGTATTGAATAATAAGTCCTGTACTCACCTGCGAATTCAGTCACAAGTATATTGCGTCCTTCGTCCTTGAGCAAAGGCATGTGCAGGTCAAAGAAAAATATTTTTGCAGTATCTTCAAAGGAACCCATGCCAATTCCTTCAAGAAGATCATAATACTTAGGTACCCCCCCGAAAACGGAATAATATTTGATCAGTTCTTTGTTACTGTCTATATTCATATCAGTAAGTATTTTTGCAACGGTAGTAAGATCCAATGGCCCAAGTTCCATCATCATGTCAGCCCTTCCGTAGAGTGGATGAGCAGAATCAACAAATATTTTGTTCATTAATGAATAGCTTGAACCACTTATAAAAACACAGCATTTCTTATTCTGGTACTTGAATTCATCAACAAGTTGCTGGATATCTGAATAGATACTTTTATCCATATCATAAAAGTTCTGAAATTCATCAATAAAGACATACTCACGGGTCTCAAAAAGATATCTGAACAGGTCAGCTACGTTCCTGAATTCTGGAATGTTTCTGTCTTTTGAAATTTCCTGCAGAAACATTTCCTTTGTTTTGTGCATTGGTACAAAGATATATTCGAATTTTTTGTCTCTAAGAAATTCAAACACTAGACGTGTTTTACCGATTCTTCTCCTCCCGGTAATTCCAACCATCCGGAACCCTTTTGAATTACATATCTCACGCAATTTTTCCATTTCTTTTTTTCGATTATAGAACTTCATGCGATCATTTCCTTGCCAGATGATTTATAGAAAAAGCAGACACGAATTTTGAATTTCAATATTTTAGCATACATGGCATGTAGTATACATGTCATGTATTTAATGTTTTCTAGCTTTGTCTTATTTTCACCGTAGAGTTAGGAGAAAGGACAGTTTTACTAGTGCATTTCTCTTATCATGACAACGCTTACAAAAGGTGAATATCCTTTGAGTTTCTCAAACTCAAAGATATGTAACAATCTACATGCGTAAGCAAGTTCACAAGGTCATCAACATTCATATATATCTACAAACAAGGATATCCCCTATGAGAAATTCGATAAAGGTGTGTGATTGATAGAGTGGGTGGGGTGGTTGAATCTTAAAAACAAAGGTTGATCACACACCTAGTTTAAAAAGTAAATAATAATATAAAAATATAGTGCTCTTTGTTTTGAAAGGTTATTCTTGCTGTGTTATTGCGCCGCTTAACATTCCTTTTTGAGTATCGCAGAGATGTTTCTTATGTCTTCGGTTGTTCCTATTAATATCTCTCAGAACGTAATTCCTTCTCCTTTCTATAGATAAGTTCTTCGAATTCTTTCCTGTATTTCAGCGTGTCCGGATGTGAGCCGATTTTTTTGTCTTTGTATTTAAATATAAGATAATACAATGGCCAAATAAATACGAAGAGAAGAGTGGGAAAAGCTATAATGAAACAATATCGATGCCATGGAGAATCAGAAGGACATATGATCCATGCGAAATATGTTGCAGCAATAAATACTATCAAAAGGTATGGAATACCAAGTAGATGCCAATTTTTAAATCCAGCAGCTGCGAACCATAACAATTTTGTTTCAAACCCGTCTTTTTCAAAAGCTATGTTTACAGAATCAAAAAATACATGATTATTTTCTTTTTTCTTATAAGTAGATACACAAATTTCCGTAATTCTATCTATGTTTTCTATTTTCTTCAATGGATCATAATCTTCATAGTCGATATTATTTTCTGTCTCTCTACCAAGTCTTATTCTTTTATGTCCAATTGTCCAATAAAAATCACAGATAGTGTACACTAGTTTTTCCTTAGGTATTTTAGTGCTGAGTTCTAAATCGGAATCATAGATAAGATAATCCATAAGTGTACACTCTGTTTAAGTTTATTAATAATAACTCATATTTACTATATCACCACCCAAAGAAGTTTCTTATTTTATTTACTACTTTTGTTGTAACGCCACTAACATAAGTAGAAACTTTATTCTTAGTTTCCTTCGCAGTGGTATAAACTTTACTATTGCTTACATATTTCGAAACTTCAGATTTAGTACTCTCTATCTTATCAGAAATATCAGTTGTAGTCTCTCTTATTTTCAGCGAAACTCCAGATGTAGTGCTTCTTCCCTTACTCACCGCATCTCCTAATCGTGTTCCTTCATTAGTATTTTCTACAATTGTAGAATCCACACTCGTGTCTACTTGATTAACTATAAATGACCCAGCTACAAATGGTCCATCCACAGCAATTAATTTAGCAATATCAGTATTTGTTGGAGATAGACCTTTTCCATAAGCTTTAAGAGCCCCTTTAAATCCCTGTTCCCCAATTTCCTTTCCTGCAATCCTGAGCAGATTTCGATGTTTTATAGCTTTATTGGCCACTTTAACTATTCCACCACTACTGAGTGGTAGAGTGAGAAACGCATTAGCCATCAATTTGTTAGTGCTAACAGAAGGATCACGCTGGTTCCAAGCTATCAGATCCTGTGTAAAGTCATAATAAAACCATATACTCACAGCAGCAAAAACTCCACCAACTAACGCAGCAGGCCAAGCAAGATGGCCCGTCGGATCAGTATACTTTACCGGATTATTCAGCACATAAGCATATCTATTAAGGTACTGAGGGTTGTACGGATCAGGTATCATTGAATCAGGCTGAACAAATACCCTGTACTCTGGCGAATAGTAACGAGCTCCATAGTACATCAATTCAGTGTCAGCATCGTTCTCCTGGCCAGTAAAACCATACTTCTCAAGACCACCAGATTGTACCTGCCCATATGGATAATACTCAGTACGTTCGACCTCAAGACCTGTCTCATTGATAAGCACGGTAGTACTGCCAAGATGATCCGACAGATACCATTCCATGCCTTCAGATGTCTGCTTGGCTATGCGTTCATCATCGCGGAAGAAGTAACTGGTTGCATTGCCATTATCCACTTCATAGAACTTGTTGACATAATAAGTGAACTCTCCATCAGCATTCTGCTTCTTTACTCTCTAATCATCTGCATCGTACCAGTACTTCTCCACAAGGGAACTGTTACCTGAATAACGCACCTCGCTTAACTGGTTAGCATCGTTGTAGATGTAGGTGAAATTCTCGTCCTCGATCAGATTACCTTTATCATCGTAGTCGAGGTAGTTGCCGTTATATATATCAGGAGCATGGAACGGCGTTCCTCCATAGATGTAAGTAGAGATTGGAATAACACCATCTCCTGAAACCGTCGTGACACGGTTGATTCGGCCATACTGATCGTAAATGAAATCCCTCTGATAGGTTGGCATGCTGTTGACCGACATGTCCGCGCTGGTCAGCCTGTCCAGGTCGTCGTATCCATATGTCTTTACGGAATTCAGTACATCATCTTGTATCTGAAGTATATTCCGACACTTTCTGGCAAGGTTACGAAGAAAAACAAAGTGTTATACCAAGAGTCTTGAAATGCTAAAATACTCTGTTCTTCTTTTGATGAAGTATAGGAATAAAGAACTAGCTATGCTTAATTAACAATGCCAAAAAATAAAACTATCTTATTTTAGCCAGGTTTCCCACTTAAGTAGTAAAATGGTTTGTTTTGGTAAAATTAACTTATTTTCAATTAATAATTAGCTTTATCATGCTCTAGAAATTCTCATTTGAACTACATAGACAACTTTGGCAGGTATACCAAGGGCAATTGAGCGTATACGGTAAAGTTATCAATGAATGGTTGCACTCGTGAAGTGCTACTCAACTAAAGATTGAGCAGTTTCCTACTTCATTCCCCCCTAGCTTCTGCCATTAAGTCCATAGGCTCTTCCCACAGTTTCTGCGGTGACAGTTATGTCTCTATCATGTTCTGTTCTTGTAGAGTGAAATTCTTGATATTGATACCAGCATTGATGTCTCGATAGTGTAATGTTTTGAAGTCCGGGCATTCCCATTCCCTGATATCAAGAGTAAGTTCCTTGTTCTTGTATCCACAGACATTACACAACTTTGACGAGGTTTCAAACCTGCCGATTTTCAGGATGGTTTTACCTAACCATTCTGCCTTATAGGTTAGCTTGTTGACAAATCCTGACCAGTCAATGTCATTGATTTTTTGAGCTAAACAATGGTTTTTCAAAGCATTTGGACGTTTTTTACTCATCACTTCCAAATCCTTATCAAATGCCTTAGTAAAAATTACTTCATGACTCATTTTAGCCCATGCTTTTCTTTAAGCTCTCTAAGTGTTAAAACATTACCATTTTTAATATCTTCTTTGGCTTCTTCGATACGTCTGAGGGTTTTCGGGCTTAAAGGAACAGAATCAATACCTACACTACCTGGCCTGCATTTACGTGCTACTGGATGTGGATGTGTGTTTTGAGTCATGATCAATAGGTATCTCGTTTACCAATAAATATCCGTTGCTAATAGTCAACTACCACCCATTAAAAAAGTAGGCCTCTTGCTTCTTCCCCAGATCATTGCCAGTAAATCCACAAGCTTTTCCCAGTTACTGCAGTATTTAAGTTATCCAAAGCAATGTTCTTGATGTTAAAAAGAATACAGGAAAAGGTCTTTTCGGGAATTGAAATTATAGGTCGTGTCCGTGAGTAATTGAGCTCTTTCCCATTTATATACCTGCAAACCAATTTTCAAGGGGGGGAGAAATCACTTCCAAAATAGATTTAGCAGAGTTTTGTTGCTTAAATGCCGATTGTCCTGATTATGGACTAAAAAATCAAGGAAATATAGTATTTAAAGAAAGATACGGCAAGAGTAATCATGCACTTCTCAAATGCAGAACATGTAAGCGTTGCTTTAGTGAAACAAGAGGTACAGCTTTTTTTGAGCTGGATACTCCTCAGAAAGAAGTTCTAAGAACATTGGCCATGACTCCTGAAAAAGGAAGTATTCGTGGAGTTGCAAGGGCTACTGGACATGATAAAGATACAATTTGCAGAGGGTTGAGGTTGCAGGGACCCATTCTAAAGAAGTTACATCTTACTTCCTTAAAGATCTAAACCTAAAGAGAGTAGAAGTTGATGAGATCTGGTCATATATAAAAAAAAGCAAAAGAACGTGACGGAAGAGGATCCTGGAGAGTCTGGTAGCGTATACTCACTTACTGCAATCGTAAGTGATACAAGACTATTTCTTTTTCATCATGAGGGAAAACGTAGTGCAGAGGATGCACGCAAGTTGTTCAGTGAGATAGAGAAGATGCAGGACGCATCCTCTCCTGTCCCTGTATTCGTTTCAGATGATTGGGATGCTTTTGAAGAAGGACTTATTAATATTTATGGCCGGACTGAGCTGCCAGAATACAAAGGCATTGGAAGAAAACCATTACCAAAACTGATTCCGGTCAAAGACTTAAAATATATCAAAGTGTATAAGAAAAAAGCAAAAGGCTATGTTGTTAGTACTGTTTCTCGTATTGTTTTCGGCAATACTGATGAAATATTGGAGATGCTTGGAGCTTGTTCTGAAGACTATATTGGTACATCCTATGTAGAAAGAATCAATCTTACAATTAGAACCTGCCTTGCCAGGTTCATAAGAAAAGGTATCAATTTCAGCAAAACAATGACAATGCATCAGAGAACTCTTGATCTCTTCCAGGCATGGTACAACTTTATCAAGCCGCATGATTCTCTAAAAGTTAAAGTTGATTCACATAATAGAAAATGCTTGCAACGAACTCCTGCAATGGCAGAAAATATAACTGACCACATATGGACTTTAAAGGAATTACTGACTTTCAGAATTCCAATTCAATGACTTGGGGACAACACCCTTTTTTTAAAGTGGGTTTTACAATTTACACTGTTCTTATAAATGAATACGGTCACATACATTCCCTTTTGATATCGTCCAGATCCACAGCAAGGAAATCCATTTTTCTTTTCCTTCTATCTTTTTAGGAAGAAGAAAGGACTAATCCCCGCTTTTTCAAAGGTGGGATACAGCCCGTCAATTTTCCATAGAAGCGTTAAAATATATGTGTCACGTTTGATAATTGAGATATATTTTTGAACAAAGTATTTCGTTATCGTATTTATCCCACAAAAGCTCAGATAACTATTCTTGCTGACACACTTGAGCTTTGCAGATGGACATATAATGAAACACTGGCACTAAGGAAGAATGCATGGGAATTCGAGCAGGAGAACATTGGATATTATGAGTCCAAGAGTATGCTTCCTGGCTGGAAAGTGATAAAACCCGAACTCGAGAATGTACACTCACAGGTGTTACAGGATGTTGTTAAGCGAGTAGACCTTGCTTTTCAAGCGTTTTTCAGACGATACCAAAATGGAGATGATCTAGGTTATCCCCGTTTCAAGGGTAAGAACAGGTATGACAGTATCACTTATACTCAATCTGGTTTTCAACTGCAGGATAATAAACTCTGGTTGTCAAAGATAGGTGCGATCAAGGTAAAACTGCACAGGCCTATTGTCGGAGATATCAAGAGAATTTCTGTTCGAAGAACTTCTACTGGGAAATGGTTTGTATCTTTCCTTGTTGATACTGATGTTCAGCAAACTATGCCATTAAAGGACAATCTGTTAGAGTGGACGTAGGTATTAAAAGTTTTCTCACTCTTTCCAATGGTCAGGATATCCCAAATCCCAGGTTCTTTGTTACTGAAGAAAATAACCTGGCAAAAGCACACAGAAAACTATCTAAAGCTGTCAAAGGTTCACCTGAATGGAGGAAAGCACTCAAGGTTGTTGAGCATATTCACGAAAGAATCGCGAATAAACGAGAAGATTTCGTGCACAAAGTGAGTCTGGAACTTGTCAGGGCATATGACCTGATAGTCTTCGAGGATTTGAACATCAAAGGAATGGTCAGAAACCATTGTCTTGCAAAGCACATTGCAGATGTTTCCTGGAACAAGTTGATAAATATCACTACTTACAAGGCAGAATGGGCCGGTAAGCATGTTGAACTTGTCAATCCAAGAAACACCTCTCAGATGTGTTCTGGTTGTGGTCAGATAGTCAGAAAAGACCTGTCAGAACGAACACACAAATGTCCTTTCTGTAGTCTTGTTCTGGACAGAGATCAGAATGCTGCCATTAATATACTCTGACTGGGACTACAGTCTGTAGCACAAAAAGCTTAGATGCCTTCCACTTCAGTGGAGGGAGTAGTCACTCTACGTATCATGATATATGGATGTTATAGACATAATTGAAGATTAGCAACAGATATTTACTAAAAACGAGATACTTATTAATCATGGCTCAAAACACACATCCACATTCAGTAGCACGTAAATGCAGGTCAAGTAGTGTAGGTGTTGATTCTGTTCCTTTAAGCCCGAAAACCTTCAAACGTATCGAAGAAGCCAAAGAAGATATTAAAAATGGTAATGTTTTGACACTTAGAGAGCTTAAAGGGAAGTATGGACTAGGAGGAGTTATGAAGTAATTTTTGCTAAGGCTTTTGATAAGGATTTGGGAGCGATTAGTAAAGAACATCTAAAAAATTTAAAAAACAATTATTTAGCTCAAAGAATTAATTATGTTGGTTGATCGGGTTTTGTTAACAAGTTAACCTATAAGGTAGAACGGTTCGGTAAAATCATTCTGAAAATCGGTAGGTTTGAAACTTCATCAAAGTTGTATAATGTCTGTGGATATAAGAACAAGGAACTTACTCTTGATATCAGGTAATGGGAATGTCCAGACTGCAAATCACACGAGATTCATCCCCACGTGTGTGGGGAACTCTTAGAAATGGTATTGACAAAAGCTACTGTGATTATTGCAAAGAAAATCATTATCTTTTAATTTATATAGTAAATTATTTCATGTTGTCTTGAACAACTTAAGTATAAAACAGGTGCAACTTTGTTTAGTAACAAAGTTTAGTATTAAACAAACGGGGAATATTCTGTTTAGTGCTTCTAGGATTGATCGGAATGTTGCATTTTATCCCTCTAGACTTCAAAATGGCTCATCATATCGAAATCATCATAAGCTGCATATGCTAGTACTTCTAAATTTTATATCCAATTAGATAGCTGGAGATCAAGATATTTTACACTACGTTTATGAAATAAAGGTAATTATTCATTTAATTTATCAAACATTTTCTGGAGTTTGTGTTTTACAACCTTTTTTCTATCCTTGCTTATGGACCTCAAAGTCAAATTTGTTGTCCTTATTGATGGAAGAACTCTGTTGATTTGCTTATTGCAGCAAGGACAGGAAATAGCATTGTTGAGCATTAGTTTCTCTTCAGCAATACTTTCGAATGCAACTTTGATGTCTCCATAACATGTAGGACATACCACCAATGTTTTATCATTATTATCTCTTTTTAATCTTCTTTTTGCTCCCATGTTTTCCATCCTGTTATTTATAGCTGAATCCGAACATTTCAATACTCATTTCCTTCTATTCTTTAATTTTTATTCATATAAGTTTTACCCAGCATAATCATTTAAAATTGGTCACATACATTGATGTTTTAATAGCGTTTATATAAAATGAATGTTGATATCCTTAGATAACCTGAGGCTGTATTTGAAAATGGAAAAGTCTCAATCTGATCAGCAAATATATGTATTTTTAACTAACTTTTGTAAGAATAATACTAAAATATGTATCATTATACCATTGAACTAATATTATACGAGCAATCTATAAATATGTTGGCAGCGTTGTAAGAATAATACTGCGGAGCGCAATTATAAACTACTATTTCAGAAGATATCTTGTCAATGTCTTTTGATAATTCTTGTAGAAGGGAGGTAGTTGAATGAATGATAAATCACTTGAAAAAGTGATTACACCAAAAAATAGACGTTTGCTTCTACATCTAGAAGAGAGTCCAAAGAGCTCTGATAGACTTTGTGTGCTCTCGGAAATGGATGTCATGGAATTCCTTTCAAGTGTAGAGTTACTGGAAAAAAATAATCTGGTAACAAAAGAAAAAGGAGTTTACAGACTAACTGTTGAAGGAGAACTGTTTGTCCAGAAATTATTTCCTACTTTGCTCATGGAAAAGTTTCAAGGAGATACAGATGGTTATTTGCAGAACCGAAATCTGGATTTTGTTCCATTATATCTCTTAGAAAGACTGCATAACATTGAATCCTATACTGTAATCCAACCCAACTATGTGGACATGTTTGATCACAACAAAGAGGCCCATGAAGCATTCAAGAGCTCAAAAACATTTAAGATGATAGCAACTAGTGTTCGTCCTCATCTTTTTGAATTGCTCAATGACATGGCAGATAACGAAGTTGATTTATCTATCATCTTTGATCCACGGCTTTTGGCTAAACTTCAAAAGGACAGTCCTGATGAACTGCAAGAACTATTTAATAACAGGCAGGTCAAAATTTATTGATATTCTTACAACATATGTTTAGTTTCGCTTAAATTAAGTGAACTATGCATTGTATTACAACTACTAAAGAATAATGGAAGATATGATTACACACAAATTATGAGCTATAGTCCGAAGATGATAGCCTGGGGAAAAGAATTGTTTGAGTACTACCTGAAGGATTCTATTCAGATAACAGAAGTGAACAAGTTACTCTAAATGCTCCTATAAAAGGAAGGTTGGAGATGTGAGGGCCAGACTGTTAGCACCTAAATTCAATTTCGTATGATTTCAAAATAACACTGTCTGTCATTATAGTAGTATAAATAGGAATAAAACCTATATTATTTTGATTGAACGGTTAGAAGAAGTAACTAACTGCTTGAAGGTGCTCAATTGAAGCAGTCACTTATTGATGTAATGCTAGCCTCTGAAAAGAGAAAAGAGGTTTTATTGCTGTTGAAAGATGGACCTCAGGACATAGATTATCTTCTTAAATCTCTTGATACTAACCGACAGGCGTTATTGCCTCAGTTGAAAGTGCTTGATAATCATTATCTAATTGCCCATCAAAGAAATACCTATGAGTTAACACTTATTGGAAAACTCATTGTTAAGAAATTGATACCATTATTGGGCCCAATTGAGTTTTTTGATGTTGATATTGAGTATCTGGGAACTCAAAAACTCGAGTTTATACCCCCTCATCTTTTAGAAAGGGTAGCTGAAATTGGGAAAAGCAAGATTATAACTCCTGAGATTGCAGAAATGTACGACCTTAACGAGGAATTCCATGAAGCTTCAAAGAAGTCTAAATCAGTATTTATAGTAACTTCTTTCATATATCCAAATTTCTGTGAATTAACCAATGAGCTCATAAAAAATAATGTAGAGATGCATTTTATTATCTCTCCTGAACTAATGAATCGGCTACGAAGCCATAAATACGTTGATTTTAACAAATTCCTTGAAAATAACCTAATTCATGCTTATGTTTATTCGAAAGATTTAGATTTCCTTTTTATGGGTTGTAATGACTACTATCTTATCGTAAACCCGTTGTCGCAGGATGGAACCACTGATCGCAAATATATTGTATCCCACAAAAAAGAAGCTCTAAAATGGGGACGTGATTTCTTTGAGTATTACTTGGAGAGCTCTACCCCAATAGCTAGATTTGACTAAGATCATTTTAGAAAAATTTTACTTTGAATTAATTTACTTTTAACTTGATTTTTGTTGAATTCAATAGTCATTTCATAGTTAATCTCAAAACCACTTTTAAAATAGTAAGTACAAAAGCGTTGTCATAAAAGGAGATATGCCCTTGTATTTGAGTAAGAAGGTTGGTTTAGTTATAATTAGCTGAACCGTATATACATGGAGTTCTTCAAATATAAATATAGGTCAATTAACAAGGGCAACTAATTTAATATCTATTGTAGGTATCATATATTGCTTTGAAAATCAAATTTGCTTCTTAAGTTCCTCTTTCACAATAAAAAGTTTTTTCCATGCCTTTAACAGTATTAGAGGTTTTTCAGTTGCTTCAATAGACTAAAAGAGCAAGATTGGCATTGCTCTCTTTGCAATGGCGTAACCCTTATTTCTCCCAACCATGCGCCAATTATTCCCGTGTTACACTGTAATAATTGATTTCTATGTATATAATCATTTCTAAGTATTGAAATAACAAGGGTCCGCATGATATCGAAAAAGATGGATGGACATCGCTACCAGCCTTGCGATGTCCTTCAACCCACTCGCTAATCAAAATGCCACTAGGCAAATTGTGCAAATAAGGACATTAATTTAGGACTATAAATTCTTGTCTATATAGGCTCTGTACATTTATAATTGGAAACTGCTGACTTTAAAGTTGTAACTAGCAAGGTTTCTACATGCCTAATAAGTAAAAGCTAAAATTTTATAGAATATTATATTATCAAATAAACATACATAATCTATTTGTGATACTGTGATACCGGCAGTTTATATCATGGTCTGACCTTACTAAAACAATACATTAGTAGCAAAACAGATACCAGTCTGGTACCCAGTAAAGTTTCAACTACCATTTCTGCTTGTGTTTCGACTGAATCAGAAAAATCAAATTCCCCTTGTTCCAGGCCAGTCCTGAGAACATTGGCAATCCAGTCAAGTATATCATCAAGTAGCAACATATCTTGCTTTTTAACTTTCTCCGGGAGTTCCTGAAAATCTACTATCACTGAACCGGGGGGACAGATACATTTGCCTTCATCAAACTCCTGCAATGCATAATCAAAATAATATTGAAGCTTCTCCCTCTAAGCACATAGCTGATCACCAAAAGCAGAAATTACTCTATTTTATGTCTTTTCAAACATTCTTCGTATAAGTTAATCATAAAAAATTTGAAACTTAACTTATCTTTGTATAGAATAAGCCATATTAATTGTAATGTCTGTTCATAAATGAAATAGAAAAAACGAATGTTTACATCAGTAGATTTGGACTTTATATGTATTTCATCCTGAATCTTAAAACCATCATCTAATTTCCACTTTCTTTTATATGAAGCGATTATATTCTTTAAATCAATTTCAGATTGATTCGTAACGAATGCCCAATCATACGATTTTTCGTTTTGCGTATTGAATATTTGCTGTAATAGTGCTAACGTACTTTCATTTTTTAAACTTGTTTTATTTCGATCGTACTTGAATTTGAAATGTGCATTTTCTTTTCCATTTTCTTCCATTCGAATTAACTCATTTCTAAATTTGGAAATATTTGGGACAAAAATCAAATATGGATAATTTGAGTAGGAAAGTGTTAGCATTAATTCTTTACTATAGAATCCCTTATTTAACAAAACTAAAGAAATCGATCTCACCATTGGTTCTATAACGGTAAGACACCAAGTTATGGCATGTGTTAGGTTTTGTCCCATCCAGACAGGAATGGCTACTAGGGGAATGTTTTGTGGAATATCTGAACTGACAATTGAACACGTTATAAACTTGAATTTTTTAGTTCCTCTATCTCTACCTTTCCACGGAGGTATCAAAAAACCTTGAGAATCCCCATAGAAATCTTCATCGGTATAATTAAAGGCAAGCACAACATCTTTTTTCTGAAGTTCAAACTTTGTCCCCAAAGTCTTAACAATTCTAAAGTACTCCCAATAGATATTAAATATTGGCACGTTTTTTATTGCAAGATGTAATGAATCTGCCCTGTTCCCAATTTTTTCAACATATGTATTGGCAATAGAAGCTTTGAGAAGGTCCTGGTTGTAGTCGAATCCCGATAAAAACTTACTGTCAGGATTCAATCCAAGTGAATGATTAATGAAAGCATCCAACTTATTTAATATCACAATAAACTGGTTTGAATCCATCATCATAATATCACCGAATTAATTAAAGAAACATGATACTTTTTGAATTAATCATCCACTATGAATTTTTATCTTAATCCTGTTTTTTTGAGACTGGAAGCCAGATTTCACTTTTCACCATTGGTGCAGTTATATCTTTGTCTCCTATCCATAAGATCTCAGGTCCTTCGCTTACTTCATAGTCTGACGAAGGAAGCCATTCGGAGTAAATACGTCCCCATGTATTCTGCAAGGTATCAGGGAATGATCCTGTTGCGTCAAATACAGCCCATGATGAAGCAGGAACTTCAAGTTGCGATAGATTATCTGGCCCCTTTTTGGTTGTTGCCACACCAATATAGTGATCCAATTCTCCCTTTTCTTCCATCCTGCCTTCAGAGAAATTTGCAGATGCATTGATAATGCCTGAAGGTTCTATATCAGAGAGAGATAGAAGTTCATTCAATAGTTCCTCATTCATTTGTTGCCACATTGCTTCAATTTCGGGATTCGCTCCTTGGAATACTATACCAACTCTTTCCTTTAAGCCAACTATGCGAAATGCATCTTTTTCTATAATTCTAACTTTCATTATAATCACTTCAACAAACCCAAAGATATCATAATATATACTGGTTTTCTTTTTCAGTATCTCCGAGTGATACTTAAATTATATGTAATATGTGTTTTATGTATAGTTATGACTTTAATTTTGAATTCTGCCAAAATCAGATTTTTACCAGCATCTCCGAACAACTCTCCAATAATTTGCGGTAAATCTCTATATTTCAAAGTTATCTCAGTCGCCAAACTAAAATGCAAGTGTTTGTGATTATATCGTAATTTCAATTTTATTCGATTGGCCTTCTGAGGTAGTGGTAAATCCACGCAACTTCAACCAAGGGTCTTTTTGGACTAGAGTAACAAGGTGATGGTTCGCTTTTCTGTGGGTATTTTGAGGCTACGCTCGAAGGGTGACTTCTCGCTCAAATCTTAAAAAGAAAGAAAAATAATAGTAGAAATGGCCATCTATGTGCTGTGCTCAATATCATCCAATTGGTAATAGGAGTATAAAAGACTATGAAATAGCAAGTATTTTGTTTTGTTGTTGGTGAACTTGAGTATCTCGATATTTTCCATTGCCGGTGATTCCGATGGAACCATGAATGAACAATAGTTTTCAATGTGCATCCGAATATCTGTATTTCCAAGATGATCAATCATGTACCGAGATTTGCTTCAAAGTCATAGATTATAATCGTTAAAAGTAGCTAAAACTACCGATTATAATCGGCAATTTTATTTAGTTTGAAAATAGGTATATAATCGTGGAACAGTTGATAGAAGACATGCTGGGAAAGCAGAATCCATGGTGGTTCGGAAAAGCTTATAGTACAGGGGTACCAGCCTTCAGTATTATTCACGCTTATCCAAATATTTGAATACGGAAGAGATATTGCTCATCCTTGGTGCAAGAAGGACAGGCAAATCGACCCTCATATATCAGCTAATCAGCAGCCTTGAACTGCCTGAAGATGAGATGGAGTCGGTATTGTATATAAACCTTGATGAGCCTGTTTTTCAGAGCCAGGCAACTTCATCTTCTTTGATGAGGTCCAGAACTTCAAGTACTGGACTCAAACACTTAAAACGTTGTATAATACTGACAAACGTCTGAAGTTTATATTGACAGGTTCCACGTCATCCCTGCTTGAAAAAAGACCATCATACGCCTCTCTGGAAGATATCTTGCATTAACAGTCTATCCATTAACCTTTAGGGAGCAACTGGATTTCAAGGGGCTCAAAAGGCCGACATCTGCAGAGAAAAGACTTGAGTTTGAGGAATATCTCAGGTATGGATCATTCCCCCGGATATCCTTGGAAGAAGATACAGGCATAAAAGAAGAGCTTCTGAAGAACTATTATGAAACCATATACCTGAAGGATATCATTTTTCCTCATAAGCTGAGGAACAACAGGGATGTGATTAATCTGCTGTATTTCATCATCTCAAATGTCGGAAAACCTTTTTCCTATAACAGCATGGCAAATGCCCTGGAAATATCGGCAGAAACTGTTAAAGAGTATCTGGGTTATGCAGAGGACTCATATCTTTTATATTCCATCAATAAGTTCGATTATTCTCTTAGGAAACAACTTGCAAACCCAAAGAAGATTTACTGCCTTGATACAGGTATGATAAATGCTGTATCCTTCAGGTTCTCAGAGAACTATGGCAGGCTGCTTGAGAACCTGGTGTTCATAGAACTTATGAGGAGACAGAGTGAAGTATATTATCACAAAAGAATGTATGAATGTGATTTCCTGATAAAGATGAATCATAGGATAACCGGTGCCATACAGGTTACAAAAGAGCTGAAACTTGATAACAGAAAACGTGAGCTTGAAGGATTACTTGAAGCAATGAAAGCTCATGACCTGCAGGAAGGACTCATACTCACCAGGGATACTGCAGATATGATTGAGATAGATGGAAGGAAGATCTTGATCAAGCCTGTATGGAAATGGTTACTTGAAGAGGAGCATTCCAGTCTTTGAATACGATCAATAAAATTACGAAATTTGATTATTATGATTTAGTTTCGTATAATTTCTATGTGATTTTACGTTCACACATATCTTTATTTTGAATTTAATCCTAGCCCTTACTTTCTTCGATTTAACTTATTTGATACTAAGTTTAATAATAAACTAAAGCAAACTTTTTGATATTAATAGCGGCATTAATATCCCTATCGTTATTGGTTTCACATTCAGGACATTTCCATTTTCTATCTACTAACGTTAACTTTCCATTGTGGTAGCCACAGATGTTACAGATTTTCGTAGAAGGCTCAAACTGTCCGATGCGAAGTATTGTCTTTCCGTACTATTCTGCCTTATATTCCAACTTCGTTACAAAATAACTTCATGATGCATCGGCTATACTTTGTGCAAGACAATGATTTTTCAACATACCGCCAACATTCAATGTTTCCAATGCTACCGCTTGATTCTCGCTTATGAGTTTAGATGACACCTTGTGCTGAAAATCGTCCACCTTTTCCAGTTCAATGAACTTGAACTCCATTAAATCTTCGATTTAATGTGAGTTTGAAAACAGTGGTCTTCCTACTCCAAGATGATAAAATCAGCTCATTCTGCATAATAGCATTTGGGAAAATAATATCGAACACGAACTCAAAAATCTAATCGCATTTTTGATACATCTGAATAATCTGATTCCATTTATTAATTAATTCTCTGAGTGCTTTTAAAGTAACTGGTTTTGCAACATAATCATCCATACCTGCACCAATAAAATATTCTCTGTCACCATCAATAGCATGTGCTGTCATTGCAATGATGGGTATTTCATGATTTAGAACGGCAGAGCTTGTATCCCTTATTATCCTCGTAGCTTCAATGCCATCCATTTCAGGCATTTGCACGTCCATGAGCACCAGGTCGTAGGGGATCATTTCAAGTGTTTTGATTGCCTCTTTTCCATTGACTACAACATCAGCATTGAAACCCAATTTCATCAGCATCTCTCGCGCTACTTTTTGGTTGAATATATCATCTTCTACCAGTAAAATATGTAAATCACTATCATGACTTTGAAGTGAATACACTGTATCCACCTTGCTTACGGTTTTGGTCCTGCAATGCTTTCTCAGCCGTACTGTAAACCAGAACTCAGAACCTGCTCCCACATCACTAAACACACCAATATTTCCTCCCATCATTTCTACCAATCGCTTAGATATTGCAAGACCTAATCCAGTGCCTCCAAATCTACGAGTGTTTGAAGCATCGATCTGTGCAAATTTTTCAAAAATATATTCCATTTTATCTTCAGGAATCCCGATTCCAGTATCTTTTACTGAAAAGCGAAGTAGGACATTTTCATCTTCTTGTGACTCCTCAGAGACATGAATTACCACTTCACCCTGTGAAGTAAATTTGATTGCGTTTACAGCCAGATTGGTAAGTATCTGAAGTAGACGTTCTGCATCACCGCACAACAGAGAGGGTACATTCGGATCAATATTGAATACTAATCTAAGTCCTTTTTGTGTTGCACGAAGAGTCATAGTGTCTGCAAAACCTTCTAGCAGCTCTAACAGATCAAAGTCTAGTGTCTCTAATTTTAATTTACTAGCTTCAATCTTTGAGAAATCCAGTATATCCTCAATTATATCAAGTAACGCCTTGCCGCTTTTCTGGACGATTTCAACATAGTGTTTTTGATCATGATTCAGTTCTGTGTCCTGAAGTATTTCGTTAAACCCGATAATTGCATTCAGTGGGGTACGTAGTTCATGACTCATGATGGCAAGAAATTCAGACTTTGCCATATTAGCCGATTCTGCATCTTTTCTTGCTGTTATAAGCAAATTTTCGGCCCTTTTTCGCTCAGCAATTTCCTCCTCTAGTTCCTTTGCATACTCCTTTGACTGCTTATAATTGCGGACATTCTCGAATACTTGTGCTGCCTGATTCGCAAAACCCTGTAAAAGAAAAATTTCTTCATCTGAAAAATTGTACTTTCTTTCATTTGATGATAGTATTAGCACTCCGATCGAGTGTCCCTTTAGACGTATGGGAAGATAAAGAGCCGAGTGAATATTTATTATCTTAACGATTTCTTGCTCTAATGGCGTGAGTTTCTCAGTACTTGAATCAGGCATGATGACATATTTGCCTGATGTAATAGCTTTTCTAATATGAGGATGTTTGTCCAAAGAAGCTAAGCAGAGTTCTTCAGGGAAATTAGGAGGAAATGCGGGTGTTGTTGCTGCAACATATATTTGATCATCATCTGTCAGCAGATATACAGCGCCATTCTCTATGCCGATAATCTTAGTTGCATCATCTACAATCGCTTGCATGAGCTCATTTTGTTCAACAGAAGAAGTTATTTTCTGGCTTAGCTGCAGAAATGCTTCCATTCTCTTGTTGCTCTCTTCAAGTGCCTCTTCCGCCCTCTTACGTTCAGTGATATCCTGGAATATAATTGAAATATCATCTGGTGAAGGATAAATTGTATTTGAAAACCAACGGTCCCATGGCTTGAAATGTTCTTCAATGAATATTGTTTCTTGTGTTTCAAATGCCTTTATATAAGCATTAGCAAAAAGAGTACCTTTTGCTTCAGGATATTCCTCCCAATAGTTTTTCCCAATTAGATTTTTCGGATCTCTCCCCAGCAATTTCCCGCCAGCGTCGTTAACAAAAATGTAATTCATTTTTGCATCAAATGATACTAAACCATCATTAATTCTTTCAACCAATTCTCGATAACGTTGGTTGCTATCTATCAATGCCTTCTCTATTTGTTTGCGTTCTGTAATATCTTGATTAACGCCATAGGTTTTGATAGTTTTACCACTGCTGTCCTTTACGACAAAAAATCTCACTGCTGTTTGACCTACACAGCCGTCAGCGTAAACAATGCGATGTTCCAGATAACGACCATAATTAGGATTCTCGGACTCTAATGCCTTCAGTATTTCCTCATGAACGAGATGACTGTCTTCTGGATGTACAAAGCGGGTGGTGTACTCATCGATCGATATCTCATAGCCACCCATTTCCTTTACAGTGGTATGCAATATGTCGTAAAAACTATCCGAAAAAGTAAATACACCACTGCTGACATCCAGTTCCCAGTGGCCCATTTTTGCAATTTTCAGTGCATTGGACAGCTGTCGCTCGCTGTTAAGCAATTTATCTTCTTGAAGCTTGCGTTCGGTGATGTCGGTGGAAATCCCACACAAAGCAATAGCCTGTCCTACTTCATTGCGTACTACTTGGGTTCGACAGTCAATTAATACTTCACGACCATCGGAGGTCTTGTTCATTACATCTCCATGCCAGTGTTCATTTCGAAGTGTTTCTTTCAGGATTTCCTGCTGTGTTGCACCTCTTTCAGGATTATCTCCAAATATTTTCGTTGGTTTACCAATGAGTTCTTCGTGTGAGTAGCCCAAAGCTTGTACTTCCGCCTTATTGACATAAGTTATGATGCCATTCAGGTCAGCAACTGTCACGCAGTCAGTTATCTGGTCAAGAACAAGGGATTGCAGTTTTAATTGCTCTTTAGCCTGCTTTTCAGATGTGACATCGACTCCGACACTAAACATCTCTGTTATTTGTCCCTTTGAATCATATAATGGATTATTTGACCATGAGATCCAGACTCTTCTTCCGTCTTTGCACATGTTCTCATTGATGTTGTATTCATATTTTCCAGGATTTTCGAAAATATCACTCATGAGGGATGAGAGGGAGCGACCTGTAACCTCTTGTTCAGGCACAATAGTACCCATGACATTCTTGCCTATGATTTCCTCTTCACTGTATCCAAAAAAGCGCTGCCCAAACTCGTTTAAAAACAACACCTTTCCCCGTCGATCCCATTTAAGAATGATGCTGTGGGATTTCTGCACAAGGTTGCGATACTTTTCTTCACTTAAGGTAAGAGCATTCTCCATCTGTTTTCTTACAGTTATGTCCAATGCAGTAAAAGTAGTACCTTTTGAAAAATCATGGACATCTATAGGAGTTGACCTTAGCAAAACATCAATGATCCTGCCATCTTTGCATTTCCATCGTGTCTCAATTTCACCGACTTCTTTTTCTGCTAGCTGTCTATACTTTTCAACTCCAACATAGTCATAGTCTTCCTGAGTGGGATACAGAATGCGAGCATTGGAGCTGACCAGTTCACTGGAACTATACCCTGTCATTTCAGATAAACGATGGTTTACATATTTGAATACGCGATTTTCAACAACACCAATTCCAGTGGGTGAAGCTCTAAAAATGCTTTCCATATTTTTCTGATTTTGTTCTACCTTAATCTGTATCTTCTTTTGTATCAATGTCTGAGCAATGTTGTCAGCAAGCCTTTCAAAAAAGGCAATGATCTTTCTTGTGAACATTCCTTTGCGTGGATCATTCAACTGGATCAATCCTAATGCTTCTCCATGAACATACAATGGGATCAATGCGACAGACTCATAACCTTCACCATTGCAACGGTTTCGGGTGCGGGCCTGCCTATCCGATTCAGTAGTAGTCGATAAAAATTCAGATGTTGAGTTGGTCCAGAAACTGCCATGAGGAGTAAAAAAGGGGAGCATTGGATCAAAACGCCTGCAAATGATGTTCCCGCACATGCAATCCAGAACAGGATTGCCAAGCTCATCCTTGATAACCTGACCGCTGAGATCGTGGGTACAGAGAGATTTCTCGAGTTGAATAAAGCTTTCCGGGAAACCAAATGTTTGGTAATACGGATAGTCATCTCCTTCTTTCAACCTAATTCCAACTGCCTCGCAGTTTGAGATCTCATGGAGCTTTTGAATAATATCGCGCAGCAATTCGTCAAAACCATTAGGTTGATCAAGAATTCTAAGCAGATCCAACAAGATTGCACTTTCTTTTTCTTGTTCCTTACGTTCTGTAATATCACGACCGAAACAGACAAGTTTCCCTGTGTTCACATTGAGAAATGTAACAGAAACCTCAACATCAAATATGCTGCCATCCTTCCTGAGATGCCGTGTTTCGAATATTTCAGATCCGTTCCGGATAATCCGCTCAATGCGTTCTAAGGCTTCAGATTGTTTCTCTAATGCATCAAGATCTGAAATATGGGATTTCAGAAGTTCTTCGCGAGAATAACCAGACATTCTGCAGTAAGCTTCGTTGACCTCAATGATTGAACCGTCTGTTTCAACTACCCAAAAGCCATCTGCTGTCGTCTGCAGGATAGCACGTAGGTATTGCTCTTGCTCACGATTTTTGTGTTCAGCTTTTCTGCGCTCCTCTTCAAGGCTGATAGCTGATGCAATTATCCCTATTATTTTTTTATCATCATCCTTAGGCTCAAAATAATGCTGAAATACGGCACATATAGAACCCACGAAAGAGGTACCACATCTTATAGGATGACCAATATACGTTTTTAAATTATACTTTGCCACGTTCGGGTCGGTTACTGCATAATGAGTTTTTGGCAGGTTACAAACAACAAACGGACCATTGATATCATTGAGGATAACGTCATAACAAATGTGGCCATCAGGTTTGTCCCAGGGATTATAATCTGGAGGCACATGCCACTGTCCACAGGAGAGTAGTGTATTATCTTCCAGACGATTGTAGATAGCACAGGTTGCTCCCAAAAGCCTGCCACAAAGCTCAGTCAGCATTTGAATGTTATCATCACAATTTCCACCCAGATGAAGCATGCATTGATTGATCTCAGAAAAGCACGAGTATATGTAATCAACTGTTTCTGCATTATGGTTTTCTTTTGAGATTTTTGAAGACCCATTGCTTAGGGAATTATCACTCATTTTGATTCTCAAGTTTATTTTGACATCTGTCACTAAAATTATATGGGCAGATATATATAAGTCTATTGAGGCCGTCTAATTAGAATTTCAGCATAAAAGCTTATCCTTTTTTTTTCGTAATCCTCAGCACCTATTTTTTGTGTGTGGGGGGGGGCGGTAGCTATAAATATCATAAATCTGGCCCGCCTCATGGCTAAAAAA